>Ga0299906_10002690_pt1 | contig 14716 bp, 12 predicted proteins | sample RVTome_14_FD_200259 | JGI IMG/M metagenome (GOLD analysis project Ga0299906, IMG submission 200259) | Soil microbial communities from uranium-contaminated site in the Upper Colorado River Basin, Wyoming, United States - RVT145D125 (version 2) ... | reverse complement strand
ACATTAGCCCCCACCACCAGCGGAAAGCTCAAGTAGCCGACAGGAGACTCGCGCACATAAACGAGCTCGGCGTTGACGCGGAAGACTTTCGTTTCGAAGGGGAACCAGTTCGCCCCCCCGCCCAGCTCCCAGGGCTCGCCGTACTCGCCGAAGATTCGCGAGCCGAAGGCGTAGGCCTGCAAGAGCGGAGACGTCGAAGATCGCCGTTCCGTCCGTGAGGCGGATCTGGGTATTCTCGGGATCCTCCTTGCCGGGCTGGCTCTGCCGGGTCTCGTTGCTGCGCGAGAACGAGGCCCCGAAGCTCGTCGCCACGTTCTCGTGGTGCTCGAAATCACCGAACGGCCCGTTGGTCCCGAAGCCACCGCCGGTCCACCACAGGGCGCCCGAGAAGGTATCGAAGCCGTCATCGAGCTGCCCGGCGTCGACGCCCAGCTGGCTGAGGTTGTTGCCCAACATAGCTTTGTAGTGCAACCCGCCGGTGATGTCACCCGAGGCCCAGAACCCCGTGGTATAGGAAGCGCGGAAGAACTCATCGGCCATGGTGCGGCTGTCTTGCTTGAGCCAGAAGGGCCACTGCCCCCTGACGCTTCGGGTGGCCGGCAGGCCGCCAATCCCCGCGCCCAACTCGAGATGCTCGTTCACCTTGGTAGCTGAGATTCCCCGCCACCACGACTTGCGCCCCCAATCCCAGACTGGTGTTGGAAGTCCAGACGTAGAACAGATAGCGGAAATCTTCCGTGCCCAACCAGCCTTTGAAGTACAGCACGGCTTTCTGCAACTGGAGGTCGTTGCGGAGGTCCAACACGGTTGTCCGCCCGAAGCTGTCGGTGTAGGTCTCGTCGAGGCCTAGCTGATTCAAGTAGCGGACGTAGGTGAAGACGCTGAAGTTCAGCGTGCCCCAATCGGCCTCGGCGATGCGAAAGCCGCTCCCGGGGACATGTTCTCGCAGCGGGTTGGCTGCGGCCTGTGCCACAGCACCCGCGGGGATCGAAAACTGGAGGAACAGTGTGCTCGCAAACAACACGTGTAGACGCCGCAGCTTCATTCGGTAGTCTCCTGTGGCCGTCGTTCTTACCACAACGCCGAGCCCCACTCCAAGACCAGGCGGGTGAAGCCGGGTGAAGAGGTGATAGGATGGGAAAACAAGAGGAGGTTTTCATGCGAAAGGCCTGGGGGCTCCCCATCGTGCTCGCTTTTGGATGTCTTGGCTTCATCAGTTGCCAGGCACCACCCGGCGAGCCGCTGCCCGAGACGATCAACGCCGAGTCTCTCTTGGAGCACATCACCTTCCTCTCCTCGGACGATCTCGAGGGTCGAGCGCCCGGTTCTCCAGGAGAGACGAAGACGATCGACTACTTAACGCAAAACTTCCGCGCCTTCGGCCTCGCGCCCGGCAACCCCGACGGCACGTACCTCCAGCAAGTCCCGTTGGTGCGACTGACGAGAGCCGAGCCACGCTCTTTCGTCCTGCGGCACGGTGACGACTCCACACGGCTCGAGCAGACCCGCGAATTCTCTGCCTTCACCGAGCGAGTGGAAGGGCAGATTCGAACCGAGGGTGAGCTCGTCTTCGCCGGTTATGGCGTCCAGGCTCCGGAATACGACTGGGACGACTTCAAGGACGCCGATCTAACCGGCAAGATCCTTCTCGTGCTGGTCAACGACCCTCCTGTGCCTCCCGGGCCCGACGGTGAAGCGATCTTCGGCGGGCCGGCGATGACGTATTACGGCCGCTGGTCCTATAAGTTCGAGAGCGCCGCCAAAGTCGGCGCGGCGGCCGCCTTCGTGATCCACCAGGCGGAACCAGCCGGCTATCCGTGGGAGGTGATCGCCGACACCGACAACGTCAAATTCGTGCTACCGGGCTCGGGTAGTGAGAACGAACTGCTGGACGTGGAAGGTTGGCTGCACGTGGACGCCGCTCGAAAGATACTCACGATGGCCGGCCAGGATTTCGACCAGCTCTACGCTTCCGCCGCCACGCGCTCCTTCCAGCCGGTTCCATTGGGCATCACCGCCGAAATCGACGTCAAGAACTCGGTTCAAACCATCGACTCCGCCAACGTCATCGCGAAGCTCGAAGGCACGGAATCTCCGGACGAGTGCATGATCTACGTGGCCCATTGGGACCACTTGGGAATCGACCGTTCGCTGACCGGCGATCAGATATTCAACGGTGCTCTGGACAACGCCAGCGGCACGGCCGGGCTCCTCGAGATCGCCGAAGCCTTTGGCCGTCTCGAGCACGGATTGCGCCGGACCGTGCTCTTCCTCGCTGTCACCGCCGAAGAACAAGGCCTCCTCGGCTCCCGTTACTACGGCCGAAACCCTCTCTACCCACCCGAAAAGACCGTGGCGGCGATCAATATGGACGGTCTCAATCTATGGGGACCCACGCGAGACGTCACGGTTATCGGCATGGGCCAGTCCACCCTAGACGAGCTGGCGGGCCAGATCGCGGCCGAGCAGGGTCGCGTCCTACGGCCGGATCCGGAGCCGGAAAAAGGCTTCTATTACCGCTCCGATCACTTTGAGCTCGCCAAGATTGGGATCCCGGCCTTCAATCCGGATCAGGGAATCGAGTACATCGGCCAGCCGGAAGCCTGGGGAATCGAGATGCGGGATCGGTACACGAACGAGGATTACCACAAACCCTCGGACGAAGTGAAAGACGACTGGGACTTATCGGGGGCCGTCGAGGACCTGGAGCTCTTCTACCGAATGGGGTACGACCTGACGTCCGGAACGGACTGGCCGCAGTGGGGCGAGAACAGCGAGTTTCGCGCCATTCGGGAAGCAAGTCGCGCCAATCGTTAGACCTCAGTAGATCCATTCATCGGTGACCCCGGCGAGCCGGGACCAACGAAGCTGCTGGGCGGTTAGATCTTCCTCGTAAACCGCGCGAACGTCCACGATCTCTTTTCCATCTTTGCCGCCGGCGACGGGGACGAGTCGAGGGAAAACGAAGGCCGTCGCGTTGGGAATCTTAAGCTTCGCCGCCCGGGCCTTGATGTTGTCCCGCCACCCGACGTTGACGTTCGTACCGAATCGATCGAATAAGGCGTTGGCCCGCTCGCCATCTCCTGTCGACTTGATCACTTGGAGACGACCAAGCAGATCGGCAACGCCGTTTCTCGCCGCATCGAGGTCGGCGATCTCGACGAAGAAGTCGCCATCTCGCTGTATGACGTCCACGCCGTAGTCGCGATCGCCGTTTTCTCCACCCCACATGAGATACATGAGCACCAACTGTCGGCCCTTGTCGTGAGCTTCCCGTATGGTGTCGTCTTGGTACCGCCGATGAGCGTTCAATTGTCCCTGCAAATACCCCTGGTACATGGCAAGAGCGATGTCTCTCTGCTGGTCGGCGTCGAACGCTCCGATCTCGACGAGCTTGGGATCGAAAACATGGTAGAGGGCCACGAGGTCGGCACGGCATTCCTCGAGGGCGGAGTAGGTCCGTCCCATCGACTGACGCGGATCCTCGGAAAGCGAGTCATCGGGCTTTCCCGAGCCGTGACCGATCACCTCGTGCATGTACACCTCCCAGACGCGCGCCTCTTCTCCGTATTGGCGATACACCCCTTGGACCTCGGGCAAGTAGAAGCTCTCGATGGTGAGGGAACGTATCTCTTCGGAGCGCGCGGTCTCGATGTTGAGCAGGATAATGTTCTTGCTTCCCACGTCGCGACGAATATCGGAATAGTTGGGGAGGTTGTAGGCGGCGGGGCTGTAGGGCCCACTGTCCCCCGTTTCGACGAGTACCTTGACGACGTTCGCCACCGGCCTGGTCACGGTCTCGCGCTTGTAACTCTCCGGCCATGGCATCCGCTTCTCGAAGTAGAGCGCGCTATCGGCGAGACGCCCGATGAGCTCCGAGTCGGCGACGAAACTCACGTTGGCCTCGAAGGCGCCGATGACGCCCATGGGGTCGGTATATTGCTCGACGAAACCGTTCAAGTAGTCGACGACGCTCTCCGTCTGGAGCCAGTGAACGCTATATTCTCGGAAGAGCCCCTCGTCCCCGGTCTGGTAGTAGTCGAGAAGAGCCCTCAGGCCGTCCGCCTGCTTCTCGCTCTCGGCCAGCGGTAAGGCTTTGCGGAGAAAGTGACTGATGGTCCGGAGCTCGCGATCGAAGAGCCCTCCGATGCGGTATTCCTGTGGCACGACTCTTCCGTTCTCGTCTTTGTGGAAACGCACGTTGAGCTTCTTCTTCCAAAAATCCAGCACCGACTCCATGTCTTGCGACGTGATGTCCGGGTCCCAGAAGTTCACGGCGCTCTCGGTAATGACGTCTTTGCCTGCCCGTTGCTCGGTCCGAACCGGCTCGAGATCCTTGTCGAAAATGAACGGCTCCAGCCGAGCAAGCTTTTCCTTCAGGTTCTCTCCGGATGACGTCTCGATCTCGGCGCCCCGGGCCTGGGCGTGCTCCGCTGCCTCGATGAGCATGGCGAACGTCAATGCATTGGGCACGACCTTGGTCCCATCGACGGAGTCGTACTGTCCATGGTTGATCCAGATGTACTTCAGGTAGTCGTGGATCGCATCCCGTACTTCCGGGCGCAACCCGTCGGAGTGAATATAAATCGCCTCCAACAGTGCCCTGATCTCGAGCGCGTAACGGTGATTCTGAGCGTAGAAGATATCGTTTCCGGCGATGGCGGCCCGATAAAGATAGTAGGCCAGCTTCTTGTGCTCGAGGCTCAAATTCTCGAACCCTTCCGCTTCCGCACCCAAGACTAACCAGTCCCGGCCGTCGCTCCCGAGACGCTCCAACTCTCCGACCATCCTCTTCTCCGCCACGCCTTGTGCTTCCCCTCCCGTCAGTGAGACCCCGAGCAGCCCGCCGAGGACCACGAGCCGCGCCATCGCCTTTCCGCTCATGAGTCTGCCTTCCCCGATTCACGACGTCGTTTAGAGCTGAAGGTGTTCATGTGGTGACTTCCTCCACTAGCTCGGCCAGTTTCTGGCCGTCTCGCACCGCCGCTCCCTCCAGGTCGTTGTTGAAGTATGCATAGACGTCGCGGCCTTCTCCGAGCCATGCTCCGACTCGCTCGGCCCATCGCGCCAAGTCGCGGCCACGATAACTCCCGCCGTACTTGCCGGAAGCGCCGTGGAATCGGAGATAGACAAAGGGTCCCGTCACCCATAGAGGGCAGGACAGCCCCACCATGTTGAAGATACAGAACCCGATCCCTCTTCGCTCAAGTATCTCTCGCACCTCGTCGTTTATCCAGCTCGGATCTCGAAACTCGAAGACGAATCGCCGGCGGGCGGGCAGAAACCGCACCAGATTGGCGAGCCGCGAGGGGTTCGACCGAAACCGTGGCGGAAGCTGAAAAAGAATGGGGCCGAGCTTCGATCCGAGCACCCGAGCTCGACGGAGAAACGTCCCCACGGGGTCCTTGGGATCCGCCATGTGTTTCACGTGAGTAATATAGCGGCTCGCCTTGATCGAGAATTTGAAGTCGCGGGGAACCGTCTTTCGCCAGTTGTCCAGAGTCTCCTCGGATGGAAGGCGATAGAAACTCGCATTGACCTCAACCGTGTTGAAGTGACGCGCGTAGAAGGCCAACTGCTCCTGTGGCTTCAAGACCGTGGGATAGAAGCGTCCACGCCAATCCGGGTAGCTCCATCCGGAGGTACCGACCCGAAAGCACGCCATCGTCCATCCCGGAGGCCGCTAATCAAGGAGCTTCAGGAACTCCGTTTCCCCTATCGCTTTGACACCGTGTTGCCGGGCTTGCTCCAGCTTCGAGCCGGGATTGTCCCCCAAGACCACCAAGCTCGTATTCTTGCTCACCGAGGATGTCACGCGGCCGCCTCGCTCTTCCACCAGCCGCTTGGCTTCGTCCCGACCCAGATGCTGCAGTGCACCGGTGAAGACGATCTTCATCCCCGCGAACGACGCGGGCTTATCTCTTCTATCCCAGTGGGGCTCGACTCCGGCGTCCCGAAGCCGCCGGATCACGCCGCGGTTGTCCTCGTTCCGGAAGAACGTGGTCACCGAGCGTGCAACCTCGGGCCCGATCTCGTGGACGGCCGTCAGTTCTTCTTCTCCGGCTTTCATCACCGCGTCCAGGCTCCCGAAGTGTTGGGCCAGCACTTTGGCTACGTGCTGGCCCACGTTCGGGATTCCGAGAGCATAGAGAAACCTATCGAGCGTCCTCCGCTTGCTAGCATCCACCGCCGTCAACAAGTTGTCGATCGACTTGTCGGCGAATCCCTCGAGACCCGAGAGGTCTTGTTTCCCTAGGCGATACAGATCGGCTACGTCGTTGACAATCTTTCGCTCGACGAGCTGGCGCACGGTCTTCTCGCCGAGATGCTCGATCTCCATCGCCCCCCGGCTGGCAAAATGCTCGATTCCTCCCATTCGCTGGGCGGGGCAAATGAGCCCCCCCGAGCACATGTGATAGGCCCCTTGTTGGACAACGCGTGACCCACATGCCGGGCATGTGCCCGGCATCACGAAACGCTCGCTTCCTCGTTTCCTTTTCTCTCGGAGAACCTCGACGACTTCCGGTATCACGTCGCCCGCCCGCCGCACTCGAACCGTGTCTCCTACGCGCACGTCCTTGCGATCCACCTCGTCCTGGTTATGGAGCGTCGCCCGACTCACCGTCACCCCGCCCACATCTACTGGGCGCAAGAGAGCGACCGGCGTCAACTTTCCAGTGCGTCCGACCTGAACCGCAATGTCCATCACCTCGGTCACTTCCTGCCTGGGCGCAAACTTGTAGGCTACCGCCCACCGTGGGCTGCGCGAGCGTTCCCCGAGCTCCTCTTGCTGCGAGCGCCGGTTGACCTTGATGACCACGCCGTCTATCTCGTGGTCCAAGGAATCTCTTCGCGCTTCCTGTTCGTCGTGGTATTCGATCGCCTCCCCGATGTCCTTGCACCGGCGCGCACTCGAATCCACCAGGAAGCCCCAGCCCAGGAGCATCTCTAGAGCCTGCATCTGCGAATCGAGCGGCACACGGTCGGCGCTCATGATCTCGTAGGCAAAAAGAACCAGAGGGCGCTCGGCGGTTACGCGCGCGTCGAGCTGCCGGAGGGCTCCGGCAGCGGCGTTGCGCGGGTTCGCGAACGGCTCTTTGCCGGCCTCGGCCATGCGGCGATTGAGCAATTCGAAATCCAGAAGGCGAATGATCGCTTCGGCCCGAATCGCGATGGTACCGGGGGCTGGATGCGGTTTCGTACGGAGCTTCAGAGGAAGGCTGCGAATCGTTCTCAGGTTCTGGGTAACGTCCTCACCCACCTGGCCGTCTCCCCGAGTGGAACCGCGCTCGAACGTCCCGTCGACGTAGACCAGCTCGACCGACAGCCCATCGAACTTGGGCTCCGTCACGTATTCGAACTCCGCGTCCCCCAAGCCCTTTCTGACGCGCTTGTCGAACTCGAGGACCTCGCTCTCCTCCATGGCGGACTCGAGCGAGAGCATAGGCGCGAGGTGCGCGATCTCGCCAAATCCTTCTTGCACCTCACCTGCCACCCGCTGTGAGGGAGAGTCCGGGGTGACGAGATCGGGGTGCTCGCGCTCGAGGGCAAGGAGCTCCCGCATGAGAGCATCGTATTGAGCGTCCGAGATCTCGGGGGCACTTCTCACATAATAGAGATAGTCGTGATGCCGAATTTCCCGGCGAAGCTCTTCAAGGCGTTTCGCGGCTCGATCCTTCGTCACCAGAGGCCTCGTCTTCGGATTGTTTGTCGCTGGTCGTCTTCACGTACCTGGAGAGCCGAGCACGCAACCGCTCCGCCTGTTTCCACGGGCCCGGGTATCGCCGCTTCAAGGTCTCGACCACATGGCGAGCGTGGCGGTTCTCGGTCGCCAGAACGGCCAAACCGAGGAGCATAAAGAGCACTCCCTGCACAATGGGAAGGAAGAGCCCGACGACCCCTAGAACGAAAAGGCTCAGACCAGCGATGGTCTTGGTCAACCTCCATAACGGGTGGGCGGGCTTGCTGGAAGACACGATTACGCTTTTGCCTTTCGCCGCCTAGCGAGCACGCGCTGTGCCTTCTCCACCACTCTACGTTCGTTGGCAAACGCGAGCCTCTCGATCGCGTCGGCAATGGGAAACCAGCGTGCGTCGTCGACCTCGTGATCGTGAAGCGAGGTGTCTCCCCCCGCGTGGCGAATCAGAAAGAAGTACACGACCTTGTGGTGGCGCACCGCGTGTCCGTCGGGCCCTTTCCAAGCAAACCAATAGTCGATCTTGTCCAACTGTTGTTCGACTTCGCCTTCGAGCCCGGTCTCCTCCCGAACCTCCCGGGCGGCGGCCGCGGCCAGCGGCTCTCCTTTCTCGACCAGACCTTTGGGAAGCTGCCAGCGACTGCCCCCCTGCGTCGAGATGAGACACACGGCAGGCGAGGACCGGGGGCCGTCCCGATAAATAACGCCGCCCGCCGAGATCTCGAACTTGACCTTCGACGAGGCGGCACCGGAGCGGGGCATGGAAGCGATCTAATACCCTGGAAGCTCGAGCTCCGACCGGACGATCAAGCCGCGGGCGAGCGCCACCCCCACCAGAGCCGCGATACCGGCGAGAACGCCGAGCACCATCCCCGGGCCGGTAAGAAGGAGCGTGCGCATCGTCTCATCTTAGACCGGACCAGGTGGGGCACGCGAGCCGCGGGAAAAAGCTAAGGAAGGAACCCGCCGCTCATTCCGCCGACCGAAAACGGGGGAGCTGCGAGTCGAGCATTGTCCGAAGCCCGGGGTTCAGGGCACCCACGCTGCGAGCCAGCGCCAGCATCATTCCGACCGTGGCCTCGTCCCCAGCAATGCCGCCCTTGATTCGAACCTCGAATGCGGGTGTTCCGACGATGACGATACGATCATGAGGCTTCTTGGCACCCATGAACATCTGTAGATCGAGCCGAATGGCCTGCTTGCCCTTCCTGAAGCCGCGGCAGACGTGGTGGATGCCACAAACCTGCTGCGCCTTGACCTTGACGTGAGCCGTGCGGATCGCTTTCTTGGCGAGAACCGGCTCGAGCTTCTCGGTGACGCGATCGAGCTCCCATCCCATCCCCGCCGCCAGGAGATGAAGCGATTCCAGGAGACCCACGTGCCCGACCTGGCCCTTCCGGCGCCCGCGCCGGAACTCGGCTGGGCTCATTCCGGCCCCGACTTTCTTCTGAAGGGAGGCTCGTCGGGATGCCGCATCGACGACGCGCTCCACGAGGACGGAGCTGACTTCCTGGCACGGGGCGGTAACAACGAGCGGGAGAGTGTCCATCACGAATCCCGGGTTCACCCCGGTGCCCAGGACGACCGACTCGTTGGAACGTGCCAAGGCATCGAGCTCCCGGGTGAGCTTGGGTTGGCGTGCCGAGGGAAAGACCAGCTCCTCACATGTGCTGATCACGCTCGCCCTCGCCTCGAGACACGCCTTCAGCTGGGGCAGGACGGCCTCGAGGTGGGACTGGGTGGAGTGGAGCACGACGTCTGGCTCTCCGCTGGCCAGAACTTCCTCCGGCCGGTCGGAAACGCGGATCCCGGTGGGGCGACGGAGCCCGGCGAGATCGGCAACGTCTCGCTGCAGTTTGACGGGATCGATATCGATCGCACCTACCAGTTCGACGTCGCTGCGCGCGAGTATGGCCCGGATTGCGGCAAGGCCGATCGGTCCCACGCCATATTGGACGACGCGCAATCTCTTGGGAGAAGCCATCTACGCAAACCCTCTCCAACGAACACGGCGGCGAGGAACAACGACTGGAGGCCGAAATCTTATCTTACGCCGGTGGTGCTGGACAACACGATTTCCGTGGCTACCGTCAACGGGGTTACGATGAGGAGGATGACGAGGAAAGTACCCCCGCCCCAACGGGCGATGCTCCTGTTTGTTGGAACCATGGTCTTGTTCGTGGTCGTCGTCCGAACTTTGTACCTCTTGCACCCGGACATGGCCATCCTCTTCGCGGAGCTGCTCGCCCTTCTCGTACCCACCGTCCTCGCGGTGGCGTATCTGCGCGCCGACTTTCGCGCTACGCTCCGCCTGCAACTTCCGACCGCCGCGGACGTCCTCCTCGCCGTGCCACTCGCCATTGCCCTAGCGGTCCTCAACGATCAACTCATGAACCTGGTCAACCAGATGTACCCCATGCCGGAAGCGGAGCGGGACGCCATGGTCGAGCTGTTGCGCGCTAACACAGCCTACGAATGGGCGGTGCGGCTCTTCGGAATCGTCGTGGCAGCCGCGGTATCCGAAGAGATCCTCTTTCGTGGTTTCATTCAAAGAAGCCTGGAGGAGGGGCCACTGGGTCGCGGGGGCGCCATTCTTTTGACATCGTTCTTGTTCGCGGTCATCCATCTCATACCTCAGGGAATGCCGAGCTACGTCTTGGCGGGAGTCGTTCTGGGCATCACTGCGGTCGCGACGGAGAGCATCCTGATCCCCATCCTCATCCACGCAGTGCATAACACGGCGAGCATCTTCCTGCTGAATTTGGCCGACATGGAGAGTCTCGGCCAGCCGGTATGGATCCCACCGCAAATCCTGATCCCGGCGGTCCTCATTTTTGTGATCGCCCTCGTCTACTACTTGAGGCGGACGCCGGAGCCCGAACCACGGAACGTTCCATCGTTTCCCCGACCGACTGCGCCTTCGCATGGCCTTGCCCCCGGGCGTTTCGTCGGTACCGACGCCGCCCTGCCGGTGCTGAAGCGAAGAGCGCTCGGATGGCTCGTCGTGGGTAGTGCGGCGCTGGCTGGCTTCTTGGTAGTCATCGGTCTCTTTGTCATGTCCCTGCTCTATTCACCTCAAGCTCGTCGACAACCCATTCGCGACATGCAACAAGATTTGTTGGACGCGCTTCCTCCCTCGGCAGAGCTATTGGCGTCCCGAGTCAGTCAGCAGTTCGACGCCCTGCTGGACTTCAACGAGTCGGGGAACCTGGGAGTTGCGGAGTTTCTGAGGTTGGTGTGGATCTACAGCGCCGCCCGGTCGGATGGAACGATTAGCGAAGAAGAGATCGAGGCTATCCTGTCGCGGATCCGTCTCATCCTCCGTGAGAACACGCGCGTTCGCCACCTTTGAGCATCCGCGCTCCCAGCAGGCCGGCTACCCTATCCGCCTTCGCCAAAGGCTACGGCGGACCCGCCGTCAGCCTTCGTTCGCCATAAAGCCTCCATGGAGCGAACTTCGGCTTGACCTCGCCGAAGCCGTGGGTAGCCAAGAACGCCGCCACGGCGCAGGCGGGAAGCCACCGGTGAGTTCACTGGCGGAGGCGGGCCGCTGCGAGCGCCCGGTCGAGCGCCGCCATCACCTCGCGCACCGTATAGTTGATTTGAACCGGAACGGCTTCGTAAATGTTCCCCCAGAAAGGCTCCGTCAAGACGCGCCGTTCGCTGTCCAACAACCAGATGGTGGGCGTGCCGTATCGTTGGTGGTCCTGGTGCCACTTGAACCGACCCTGCCAAGGGTAGACGGGACCATAGGACGGAACATGGGCGTGCTCGCTGGCATTGTCCAGCAGGCGGAAGCGAGGATCATAGAAGATCGGGTCGTACGGAATCGTCCCGTCTTCCTTCAGCGCCTCGGTCTTCTCCACGAGCTCCGTCACCGCGCTCTGATACCGGGGCGAATCCTCCCCCTCCACTAGAAAGACGTCTTCAGGATATCCGTAGTTCGCGCCGCTGTACACCGGCGGTGTCGCGACCGGGACGAAAGTGACTCCTTCGTTGACGTAATTGAAGTACAACGTCCGTTGAATCGCGAGATCGTCGGAGCTGTCGACGCACCAGAGCCGCCCTCGAACGTCCGCCGGTTTTCTCGCGTAGGCACCGCCGAAAATAACCAGGCAGAGTACCTTGCTGTATTCGTCGACTTGATCCGCGAGCGTCACCAATTGCCGATTGCGGTCGAGGAAGGAGACCCCGGCGTCCACTTGGTCACCAGGACGGTAGCACCGCTGTCCCGCGTCCTGCTGGAAAAACAGCCAGGAACGCCCCGAGGTGAATTCCGGCGACACAGCGAACATGCCGGCGGCCGCGGTGGACGTCTTCAGGAACTGTCGCCGATTCACGCGTTTCATCATGACTTCATCGCCTCCCGAAATCGGTAATGGGCGGACGGGAAACCAAGAAAATAGGTAAGATAAAAACCAAGAACGAACCAGGATGATGACGCCACCGAGGAGAGGCTGGCGGGCCAAGGAATGTTCCGAGGAAAACATATCCGGCCAGTATAAGAACGTACCTGCTAACAACAAGTGCGTGAAAAAGTTCACGTAAACCGCCAAGCCCATGCTCTTCTTCACCCCCGCTGCGCCAATCGCTACCAAGGCAGGCCATTCGACGGCCGCGGACAACACGAAGCTAGCTGCCAGGGCCGGCCACGGAACTCCCAAGCTAACTAGGGGGAAACCAATACCGGCCAGTTGGGACGAACAACTGCCCCCTAGCGCGCTGAGGTAAGGACGGGCCGCCCCGAGAAAAGTCAACAAGGCTCCCTTGATAGGCAGGAAGATGAGGGTGAGCACGCCCGCCCTCATAAGAAGGTCGACCGAAGGCGTGCCCGTGGTAAACCGAATCAGCGAGAGCATCACCGCAACAACGACGACGGCCAGGGCTATCCAGCGGGAGTTCGTCACGCATCTTCTCCGAGCTCCCGACTGACGAGGCGTTCTACCGTCTCCGCTGGTCTGACCACCCGGAAGGTCTCGCCTTCGACCAAGACCTCCGCGGGACGCGGGCGGAGGTTGTAGTTCGAGCTCATCGCGTAGCCATACGCGCCCGTGTCGAGGATTCCCAGTAGATCCCCCGGCCTAGGATCCACGAGCCTGCGATCGCGCCCGAAGGTATCCGAAGTCTCGCAGACCGCACCCACGATGTCCACGTTCTCTTCTTTTCCCTCGCGCGCCTCGACCGGCAGGATGCGGTGAAACGCATCATAGAGGGCGGGTCGCATCAGATCGTTCATCCCCGCGTCGACGATCACGAATTTCCTTCCATGGACCTGCTTGACGTAGAGAACTCTAGCGATGAATGCTCCCGCCGATCCGACCAGCGCCCTTCCCGGCTCCACGACGACGCGGGCTCCCGACCGGGAAAGCCACGGAAGCACCTCCTGGGCGTAGGCCTCGAATTCGGGTACGGGATCCTCTCCATAGGCGATGCCGAGACCTCCCCCGATATCGACGTGATGGATGGTCACGCCTTGTGTCTTCAATTCACCGATGGCTCTTCCGAGCATGCGCGCGGCTTCTCCGAGCGGTTCGAGGGCCGTGATCTGAGAGCCGATGTGGGCGTGTATCGCGCAGAAGTCCAAGTGAGGAAACGCATCACGTCGGCGATAGAGATCCATGGCGGTCTTCGAATCCAGACCGAACTTCGCGGTCTGGACGCCCGTCGCAATGTGCCGATGGGTTTCGGCGTCGATGTCGGGATTGATGCGCACGCTCACCCTAACACGACGATCGTTCCGGGCTGCCACCCGATCGAGCAGTGCCGCCTCACCCTCGGATTCCAAGTGGAAGAGGAGCACATCCGCCTTGACACCTGCCTCGAGCTCCCACTCCGCCTTGCCGACCCCGGAGAAGACGATCCGATCCGGCGGCACGCCCACGCGCAGGGCGAGCTCGAGCTCACCTCCGGAGACGACCTCCGCGCCCGCTCCCTCGGCGACCAGCAGTCGAAGCAGCGCGGCCTGCGAGTTCGCCTTCAGGGCGTAGCAGATCAGGTGAGGCTGCGCGGAAAAGGCGCTATCGAGCTTTCGGAACCTCTCCACGACTTCCCGCGAACTGTAGACGTAGAACGGAGTCGGCACCGACGCGGCGACTCGTTCCAGCGAGCACTCTTCGCAATAGAGCTTGCCCTCGCTGACGTGGAAGGGTTTCTCCGACATCGGCGTCTGGCTCCGTTGATTAGCAGCACGGCCCATATCGACGCCCGCCAAATCGTCAGACTTCAGGGCGAGGTATGAACTTTCTAAGCAGCGTCTGGCCTTCACTCACGATGACCACGGCTCCGCCAGCGAGATCCTCGTCGAACAAAGCCAGGAGCTTGATGAGAAGACGGCTGATGGAGTCGGAGTTACCTCGCAACTTGAGAAGCACGACGGAGGGCCATTCTCCCGGTTGAGACTCCACGTATCGGGTGAGCCGCTGGTTGCGGGTCAGGACGACTCTGTGCTCCAGGGTCGCCAGCTTCAGAATCTCGAGCAAGGGAAGGTCGCCAGCACCAATCTCCACCGAGTGCACGGCATCGTGGCCGGCCCGCTTGAGCTTCTTGACTACCAGGACAGGGAACAGCGGATCGGCCAGTAGTTTCACTTCGATACTCTAACGCCCGCCGAGATTTGTGCGAGCGCGTCCGCGAACTTGTTCACTTCCGCGGCCGTGTTGTAGTGAACTAGGGAGGCGCGGACCGCCCCCTCACTCTCCGAGACCCCCAGGGCATGCATGAGCCGCGGGCAATGCTGGTGGCCATCACGAACCGAGATCCCCTGCTGGGTCAATTGCCGAGAAACCTCTGCCGGCGAGACTCCCTTCACGCTGAAGCACAACGTCGGGGTTCGATACGCGTCGTACTCGTGACCATTGATTCCATGGATGCTCACTCCTGGAACGTCTCCGACTGCGCGCAGCAGCAGCCCCGTCAGCTCCCGCTCGTAGTGACGGATGGCTTGCATGCCGCGACGGATGTCCCCGCGACGCCCCACCGCATCCTGGGGGGCCAACGGGAGGTCGCTCGAGCGGCGACCGA
>Ga0299906_10002689_pt1 | contig 14718 bp, 14 predicted proteins | sample RVTome_14_FD_200259 | JGI IMG/M metagenome (GOLD analysis project Ga0299906, IMG submission 200259) | Soil microbial communities from uranium-contaminated site in the Upper Colorado River Basin, Wyoming, United States - RVT145D125 (version 2) ... | reverse complement strand
GTCGTGCCATGCGCAGACCACCGAGGGGCCGTAGCATTCGGTCAGCCCGTATACGTGGGTTATGTGGAAGCCGGCCTCCTCCATCTTCTGCAGCACGGCGGGCGGCGGCGGCGCGGCGGCGGTCATCACCTCGACCGGGCGCGGCAGCGGGCGGCGATCCTCCGGCGCGGCATTGATGATCATGTTGAGCACGACCGGCGCGCCGCTGAAATGGGTGACGCCGTCCTCCGCGATCGCCTTGAAGATCGCGGCAGGCTCGACCCGGCGCGCGCAGACGCTGGTTCCGCAGTTGGCCGCCAGCGTCCAGGGGAAGCACCAGCCGTTGCAGTGGAACATCGGCAGTGTCCAGAGATAGGTCGCGTGCAGCGGCATGTTCCAGGCGAGGATGTTGCCGAGCGCCAGCAGATAGGCGCCGCGGTGGTGGTAGACGACGCCTTTCGGATTGCCGGTCGTGCCGGAGGTGTAGTTGAGCGCGATGGCGTCCCACTCGTCGGCCGGCAGCGCCCAGTCGAAGTCGGGATCGCCCTCGGTGAGGAAATCTTCGTACTCGATGGCGCCGAGCCGCTCTCCCCCTTGCGCGAGCGGGTCGTCGATGTCGATCACCAGCGGCCGCCGCTTGCACTTGGCCAGCGCCGCCTTGACCGTCGGCGCGAATTCACGGTCGGCGATCAGAACTTTCGCTTCGCCGTGATCTAGGGTGAAGGCGATGGTATCGGCGTCGAGGCGGACGTTGAGGGTATTCAGCACCGCGCCGGCCATCGGCACGCCGAAATGCGCGTCGTAGATCGCCGGGACATTGGGCGCCATCACCGCCACCGTGTCGTTCTTGACGACGCCGCGTCGGCGGAGCGCGCTCGCCAGCCGGCGGCTGCGGGCGTAGGCCTCCGACCAGCTTATCCGGCGCTCGCCGTGCACTACCGCGGTCCGGTCCGGATAGACCGCCGCCGCCCGGCGGATGAACACGAGGGGGCTCAGCGCGGCGTAGTTCGCCGCGGTTTTGTCCAGGTCGGTCTCGTAGGCGGTCGAGGTCATCGGCGTCGTCCCCGGGGAGCATGTCGCTTTGCAAAGGGCGTGCGGTTCCTATAATCGTAGCCGGGCAGGGGCACGACAAACAGTGCCGAGTACAGGGTAGCCGGCCATGAGCAGTCGTTTCGACAAGATTTACGCCCGTTCGATCGAGGACCCGGAGGGGTTCTGGGCCGATGTGGCGGAAGACGTCCACTGGTACAAGCGGTGGGACAAGGTGCTGGACGACAGCAACCCGCCCTTTTACCGCTGGTTCGTCGGGGCCGAGACCAACACCTGCTACAACGCCGTCGACCGCCACGTCGAGGCCGGGCGCGGCGACCAGTACGCCCTGATCTACGACAGCCCGATCACCGGCGGCACCCAGCGCAAGATCACCTATGCCGAGTTGCAGGACGAGGTCGCGCGCTTCGCCGGGGTGCTGAAGGGGCTGGGCATCGGCTATGGCGATCGCGTCATCGTCTACATGCCGATGGTGCCGGAGGCGGCGATCGCCATGCTCGGCTGCGCGCGGATCGGCGCGGTGCATTCCGTCGTGTTCGGCGGATTCGCGCCGCACGAGCTTTCGACCCGGATCGACGACTGCAAGCCGAAGGCCATCGTCACCGCGACCTGCGGCATCGAGCCGGGCCGGGTGATCCAGTACATGCCGATGGTGGAAGGGGCGATCGAGCTGGCCAAGCACAAGGTCGGCCATGTCGTGCTGCTGCAGCGCAAGCAGCATCCGGTCGCGCCGAAGGCGGGCCGCGATGTCGACTGGCACAAGGCGATGGCCGCGGCGGTGCCGGCGGATTGCGTTCCGGTCAAGGCGACCGATCCGCTCTACATCCTCTATACCTCCGGCACGACGGGCCAGCCCAAGGGCGTGGTGCGCGACACCGGCGGCCATATCGCCGCGCTGAAATGGTCGATGCAGTATGTCTACGGCGTCGCGCCCGGCGAGGTCTACTGGGCCGCGTCCGACGTCGGCTGGGTGGTCGGTCATTCCTACATCGTCTACGCCCCGCTGTTTCACGGCTGCACCTCGATCATGTTCGAGGGCAAGCCGGTCGGCACGCCGGACGCCGGCGTGTTCTGGCGCGTCATCTCGGAACACAAGGTGAGCACGATGTTCACCGCGCCGACGGCGTTTCGCGCGATCAAGCGGGAGGACCCGAACGGCAAGCTGCTGAAGCAGTACGATCTCAGCAATTTCCGCACGCTGTTCCTGGCGGGCGAGCGCACCGATCCCGACACGCTGCATTGGGCGGAGGACATGCTCAAGGTGCCGGTGATCGATCACTGGTGGCAGACAGAGACCGGCTGGGCGATCGGCGCCAACTGCATCGGCATCGAGATGCTGCCGATAAAGCCCGGCTCGCCGACCCGCGCCGTGCCGGGCTACGACGTGCAGATCCTCGATGGCAAGGGCAAGCGGCTGGCGCCCGGCAAGATGGGCGCGATCTGCGTCAAGCTGCCGTTGCCGCCGTCGGGATTCCCCACGCTATGGAACGCGGCCGACCGCTACGTGAAATCCTACATGGAGCATTTCCCGGGCTACTATGAGACCGGCGACGCCGGCTACATGGACGAGGACGGTTATATCTACGTGATGGCGCGCACCGACGACGTGATCAACGTCGCCGGGCACCGGCTCTCGACCGGCGCCATCGAGGAGGTGCTCGCCTCCCATCCCGACGTCGCGGAATGCGCCGTGATCGGCGTCGCCGACCAGCTCAAGGGGCAACTGCCGCTCGGCTTTCTCGTGCTCAAGGCCGGGGTGAACCGGCCGCATGAGGAGATCGTCACCGAGGCGGTGAAGCTGGTGCGTCAGGAGATCGGACCGGTCGCCGCGTTCAAGACCGCGACCGTCGTCGACCGCTTGCCCAAGACGCGGTCGGGTAAGATCCTCAGGGGCACGATGCAAAAGATCGCCGACGCCGAGGCCTACAAGGTGCCGGCCACGATCGACGATCCCGTGATCCTTGAAGAGATTTCCGCGGCGCTGAAATCCGTCGGCTACGCCCTGCCTTAGGACGCGGCGTCGGCTACTCGCTCGGCGCCATCGCAGCGGTGCCGGCAGCGGCCGTGGCCGCTCCCGGCTTTGACTTGGCCTTGCGCTGCGCCTTCTCGAGTGCGGCGCGCAGGTCTTCGTGCTTGCAAAGACCCAGCTCGACCGGACTGCGCGGCTTCAGATTGGGCGAATTCCAGTGGGACCGATCGCGCACGGAATTGATCGTCGGCTTGGTCGTGCCGATCAGGCGGCCGATCTGCGCATCGGAAAGCTCCGGGTAATGGCGCAGCATCCAAGCGATGGCGTCGGGCTTATCCTGGCGCTTGGACAGCGGCGTGTAGCGCGGCCCTTTTCCGCGGGCGGCGGGCAGCGGAATGTCGGCCTTCACCATGGCGAGCTTGGCGCTCGGATCGGCTTCGCACCGGGCGATCTCTTCCTTGGTGAGCTGGCCGTTGGTGATCGGGTCGAGGCCCTGCATGCCGACCGCGACTTCTTCGTCCGCGATAGCCTGGATCTCGAGAATGTGCAGGCCGCAGAAGTCGGCGATCTGCACGAAAGTAAGCGCCGTATTTTCGACCAGCCACACGGCGGTCGCCTTCGGCATCAACGGTTGATTCATTCAATCCCCCAAAAATAGGGCTTCGGCGCTACCGCTTAGCGCATGAGCACCGCAAATCCGTGATTGTAACGCCAGCATGCCTAATATGCGGTCGCGGGTAGGGCTCGGCAAGGGCCGATTCGGGTAGCATAGCTAGCAATCGTTAACAAGAAGTATGATCTTGCCGATATGTGCGCTGGACTCCATCAGCTTGTGGGCTTCGGCCACCTCGACGAGTGGGAAAGTACGATATATCAAGGGCTTGATTTTTCTAGCCTCGATCAGCGGCCAGACCTGATCATACAACTCCTGCGAGATTTTTGCTTTGGATTCATCTGGCTGCGCGCGCAGCGTGGACGCCGTCAGCGTCTGGCGCTTGATCATGAACAGACCGAGATTGAGCTCGACCTTGGCGCCCTTGAGGAAGGCGATGTTCACCAGCCGGCCGTCCCATGCCAGCACGCTGAGGTTCTTCTGGACGTAGTCGCCGCCGACCATATCGAGGATCAGGTCCACCCCCTTCTTTCCGGCAAAGCCCTTGACCGCTTCGACCCAGTCCTTTTCCCGATAGTTGATGGCGAGATCGGCGCCGAGCGCTTCGCAGGCCTTACATTTCTCGTTGCTGCCGGCGGTCGTGATGACGCGGGCGCCGAACTGCTTGGCGAGCTGGATTGCGGTGGTGCCGATGCCGCTCGATCCGCCGTGGACGAGGAAGGTCTCCCCGGCCTTCAGCCGGCCGCGCTGGAACACGTTGTGCCAGACCGTGAAGCATGTCTCCGGCAAGGCCGCCGCCGCGACCATGTCGAAATCGGCGGGTACCGGCAGGCAATGCGCGGCCGGGGTGACGCAATACTCGGCATAGCCGCCGCCGGGCGTGAGCGCACAGACCCGATCGCCCTCTGACCAGCGGTCGACGCCGTCACCGAGCGCGGCGATGGTCCCCGATACCTCCAGGCCAAGCAGGTCGGTGGCGCCCGGCGGCGGCGGGTAATGGCCGGCGCGCTGGACGATATCGGGCCGATTGACGCCGGCCGCCGCCACCTTGATCAGGACCTCGCCGGCTGCCGGCTTCGGCACGGGCCGGGTGCCGGGCCGCATCGCGTCGGCGTTTCCCGGCTCGGGGACCTCGATCACCGTCATCGTTTTCGGCAGGGACATCGTCCGAATTCCTGGCTTGCCGCGTTGTTCGAAGGGACTTGCAGGTCTAGCGAGTTGACCGCAGACTTGCAAGCAGCGACCAGCGACAGGACGGCCCGCCGATGCCGATCGACGAACAGGATCTGGAGCCGCGGACCAAGCGGCAGAAACCCAAGGATCTCGACGTGATGTCGGTCGATGCGCTCAAGGAGTATATCGCCGGGCTGGAGGCCGAGATCGAGCGCGCCCGCACCGCGATTGCCGCCAAGACGAGCCACAAGGCCACCGCCGAATCCTTCTTCAAGAAATAGCCGGGCCGACAGGCTTCTCGCAAAATCGATAAAATTCAATGCGCCGGTACAGCCGCGCTGCGGTTAATCGCATGCCGGTCCGTTAACGGATTCTTAGGCCTTTCCGGCGATAAAGAGCGCGCACACTTGTGCCACTTTAGTGCCTCATGTGGATCTCTCGGATCCACTGTACTTGATACCTCCCTGTCTCTCGCCGAGCCCTTGTGGCTCGGCATTTTTTTTGCCTGCCTTCGCGGCGGCCGTTGAGGCTGCCGGGGCGGCTGGCTAAAGTCCGGCCAGGGTCCTTTAGCCACCAGCGGGAGCGAGGCATGGCCGATTCAGAACCCATCCGGCGGACCGATTTCCGGGTCTTTCGCAAGATCCCGACGCGCTGGCTGGACAACGACGTGTATGGCCACGTCAACAACGTCGTTTATTATTCCTACTTCGATACCGCTGTGACCGGCCACCTGGTGGACACGGGCGCCCTCGACTACCGCAATGCGCCCGTCATCGGGATCGTCGTGGAGACCAAGTGCAGCTTCCTGAAGGAGCTGGCGTTTCCGGACGTGGTCGAGGCGGGCCTGCGGATCGCCAAGCTCGGCAATTCGAGCGTGCGCTACGAGATCGGCTTGTTCCGCGAGGGCGACCCGGAGCCGGCGGCTTTCGGCTATTTCATCCACGTCTATGTCGACCGGGAAAACCGGCGGCCGGTCCGCATCCCCGACCGGGTGCGCGCCATCATGGCGCCGCTGGTGGTATAGCCCCGAAACGAAAACGCGCCCCGGAGACCGGGGCGCGTCGTGTAGAGGTAATCCGCCTTCTAGAGTATCGGCTTGGGGGGTTAGGCGGCGTTGCTCTGGATCCGCCGGGCCTTGCCGTCGGCGGACTTGATTTCGATGGTGCGTGGCTTCATCGCTTCCGGCACCTCGCGGGCGAGCTCGACGTGCAGCAACCCGTTCTCGATGCTCGCGGAGACTACCTTGACGTGGTCGGCGAGGCTGAACCGGCGCTCGAAGGCGCGCTCGGCGATGCCGCGGTGCAGGTACGTCCGTTGCTCCGCGTCGCCTTCCTTCTCGATCCGCCCGGTAATCACCAGGTTGTTCTCCTGGGTGCGGATCTCGAGGTCGCCCTCACCGAAGCCGGCAACCGCCATCGTGATGCGGTACTGGTCCTCGCCGGTCTTCTCGATGTTGTAGGGCGGGTAGGCGGGCACTGCGTCGGCCGAGAGGGTGTCTAGGACGCGCGCCATCCGGTCGAACCCGACGGAGCTGCGAAAAAGCGGGGAAAAATCGTAGGTACGCATAACCATATCCTCCTTGATCAAGCGACATGGACAATCGGAGCCACCGTAGCGGTCGGACTCCTGAGCTTCGTTCCGCCGGACCTCTCGTGAGCATCCGGCATCGGCCGATATATGGGAAGGCGAGCCCCCCGTTCAAGGGATTCGGCCGCCGGGGACAGGAGGGGGGCGCCGCGATACCCCTAAAGGGATACCCCTGTTTCGCCAATACACTGTCCAAAGATATTAATAAACAATTTTAGGTACTTATTTGTTTTCCGACTGCGGACCCGGTTTATAGTCTTGGAAAGGGCGCCGGACGGCCGAGCCGGAACCGGCGCCCGCCATCAAGACCGGGATAGCACCAATGGCGCAAGCCGCCTTCTTCCTCGAGAGCACCTATCAGGAGGCCTATGACCTGCTGATAGAGTCGCGCGACTATATCGAAAAGCGCATTCCGGAGGTCCGGCGCCATTCGAGCCATGCCTATAAGATGGTCATCAGCGTCGAGACCATGCGCCTGACGACGCGCCTCACCCAGGTCATGGCCTGGCTGCTGACGCAGAAGGCGGTCCATCTCGAGGAGCTGAGCCCGCAGCAGGCGGCGAAGCACGCCTATCGCCTCGGCGGGCAGAAGATCTGCCTCGACCGCGGCCGGGTCGACTACGAGATCCTGCCGATCCAGCTTCGCAAGCTGCTGGAGCGCAGCCACGGCCTGTACGTCCGCATTCACCGCCTGGACCAGCAGCTCGTCTCCGCCGCCGATTGATTGGGGGCCGAGACGGGCCGACAGCGGGGCAGCTCATGCTTCGACAAGCTCAGCATGAGGAAATAATCTTTTAGGATTAGTAAGTTGCCCTCATCCTGAGCCTGTCGAAGGATGAGGTCGCTCGCACGTCCGAGAGCGTCAGGACTTCAGGCCGATGCCGCCGAAGCGCTTGTTGAACTTCGCGACCTGACCGCCGCTGTCGACCAGGCGCTGTACGCCGGTCCAGGCGGGATGCGACTTCGGATCGATTTCCAGCTTGAGCACGCCGCCCGGCTCGCCCCAGGTCGAGCGGGTCTTGTAGGACGAGCCGTCCGTCAGCTCGACCGTGATCTCATGATAGTCGGGGTGGATGTCTGGCTTCATGCTCGATGCTCCGGAAAATCGAGCGGCTGTATAGCCGACCTGGGGCCCGATAGCAAGGCCGCCGCCCGGCTTAGGGCAGCGCTGGCTCGGAGCGGCGGGTTCGGCGGCGGCGGGGGGGCAGAGCCTACGGCGCCTTGCGCGTCGCGACGACGGGGATGACCTCGGCGGCGAGGCGGCGGGTCTGGTCGATGATGTCCTCGTCCGTCGCGCCAATCGGCCGCAGGATGAATTTCGAGATGCCGACTTCGATGTACTGATCGATGCGCCGGATGATGTCCGCGGCGTTGCCGACCGCGAGATGGTCGCGCGGGTCGCGGCCGTCCGAGCGCTCGCGGTAGGCGTCGGCAACCTGACGGGTCGCCGCGTCGTCCCAGGAGCCGAAGCGGTAATGAAAGCCCGCGCCATAGTGGTCGGCGTCGATCGTCCGCCCGTGGTCCGCGGCCGCCTGCTTGATGGCGGCGATCACCGGCTTCAGCTCGCCCGGCGTCTCGTTGCCGGCCTGCCATCCGGTGCCGAACTTGCCGGTGCGCCGGATCGCGGCCTTGCTGGACCCGCCGATCCAGAGCGGCAGCGGCTGCTGCTTCGGGCGCGGCGCGATCGTGGCGTCGGTGATGCGATAGTGTTCGCCGTGGAAGGTGACCTTCTCCTCGCGCCACAGGCGGGCGATGATTTCCATCCCTTCCTCGGCCTTCGCGCCGGCGCCCTTGAATTCCTGACCCATCACGCGCCAGTAGGGATTCGCCTTGCTGCCGACCCCGAAGGCGGGCAGCAGGCGGCCGTTGCTCAGCACATCGATGGTGGCGCATTCCTTGGCCAGGACGACCGGGTCGCGCTGGGCGACGGAGGCGACGTTCATGCCGAACTTGATGCGCCTGGTCCGGCCCGCCAGCGCCGCCATCACGCTCATGCAGTCGAGGAAGGGCTGGGAGGACAGCACGCGATCGGTCTGCCAGAGCGAGTCGATGCCCTCCGCCTCGCACAGGTCGACCCAGCGCCAGAAGGCGTCCGCGCCGGAAAACGGAAACTGCGCTAGTCCCAAGCCCACGCCGATTGCCATCGTGCCCTCTCCCGTTGAGCGGCGGACGGCCTGCGGGTGTCAGAGCCGCTTGGTGACGCCGCCGCGACCTCCGGAGTTTAGCCTGTCCGCGAAGGCGGGCGCGAGAGGGCGTCCGTTGGGGATATTCAGCCAGAGGCGAAGCAGGAACCGCTTCTTCGCAGCCACGTCGTGGTCCTCGTAGCCGGTCCGCGAATGCAGCGTCATGTGGTTGTTGAGCAGCTGGATGTCGCCGGGCTGGAAATCCATGTGCAGCAGGAAGTCTTCCCGCACGGATAGCGCGCGGACGCAATCGATCGCATCCTGCTGCAGCTTCGTCAGCGGGATGCCGCTCTTCTCTGCGCCCAGCTCGATCTGGCGCTTGTTGAAGCGGCAGCTCAGGATGCCTTCGAAGTAGCTGAACACGGGGATGCGCGAATTGCTGATCTCCTGCGCCGTCCGGCCCTTGCCGATCAGATCGAAATGGAAGCCGTCGGTCAGCGGCGCGATGTATTCTGGGTGCGTGGCGAGGATCTCGTTGTAGATCGCCATGGAGTTGCTGACCCGGCTGTAGCCGCCGGCCTTCGCCGGCCGCACGCACATCAGGCCGACGACGTCCGAGCTGTCGGAATGCGGCTCCAGATGGGCGTTGGTCCGGTGCCCGCGGACGCCCTTCTCGTAGTAGCCGCCCTCGGCGTATTTGCCGCCTTCCATGTCGGTGACGACGCCGAGCAGGTCGCCCTGGGAATTCTGCGAGATGATCTGGCCGAGATGGGTGCCGAGGCCCCAATACAGCACCTTGAGCGTCTCCAGGTCGTAATCCGCGACGTTGAGGCTGCGCACCAGGACGAAGCCGCGCCCGTACTCGATGTCGTGCAGGAGGTCGCTCAGCGCGGGCCCAAGCGTCGGCAGCGGGAAATCGGCCTTGGTGAATTCGAGCGGGCCGATGCCGCGCGCTTTCAACGCGCGGGCCGCGCCGCTCAGCTCTGCCAGGTGGGCCGGCGTCAGGCGGAAGATCCAGGAATCGTCGCTCAGGAAATCGGCCGCCTTCCAGGCCGAGGGGCCGGTAATCGGGGTGTGCAGGATCTCGGGCATTCCAGGTCGCTCGAATTCGTTGATTTGTCCGTACTAGTCGGCCGGGAAAATACAAGGGGTTTGACCCCGGGGCAAAGCGTCCGGACGGGACCCAGCCATGCCCAATGCGCGGGGAGGCCGAATGGCGCCGGCGCCACCCGGCTGATAGGGTTAACGAAATCCAACGACAGCGGAGGAAGCGATGCCGAAGACCCCGGACTATTTCAAGGGCAGAACTCTCGTCGTCACCGGCGGCGGCAGCGGCATCGGGCGCGCCACGGCGCTCGTTTTCGGCCGCGAAGGGGCGAACGTCCTGTGCGCCGACATCAACGAACAGGCGGCCCAGGAGGCGGCCCGGGCGGTTGGCGAGGCGGGCGGCCGCGGCGAGGCGGCCTTCGTCGACGTGACCAAGCGCGACAGCGTCCGGGCCATGGTCGCTACCGCGATCGACCGGTTCGGCAAGATCGACTTCCTGTTCAATTCCGCGGGCTCCGCGATCCGGCGCGCCAAGTTCCTAGAGATCGACGACGAGCTGTGGGACCGTACCTATGACCTCAACGTCAAGGGGACCTTCTACGGCATGCAGGAAGTCATCCCCCACATGCTGCAGAACGGCGCGGGCGTCATCGTCAACGTCGCGAGTACGGCGGCGCGGACCGGCGGGCCGGCGCAGTCGCCGCACTACGCCTCGTCGAAAGGCGCCGTGAACACGCTCACGCTGGGCGCCGCGCGGGAGTTCGCCGGGCAGGACATCCGCATCATCTCCGTGTCGCCGACCATCGTCGACACGCCGTTTCAGGACATCAACGCGCCCGGCGCCTTCGAGCGCGCGGTCTCGAACATTCCGCTGAAGCGGGCCGGGCGGGCCGACGAGATCGGCGAGCTGGTTCTCTTTCTCTGTTCGGATGCGTGTGAAATGATGGTGGCCGAAACGGTCTTCGTGACCGGCGGGAGGCAATGACAAGAATGACCGACAGGGAAACGCCATGAAGTTCGGATTCAGCGTACCGACGCGAGGCCGGCTTGCGACGCCGGACCAGATCACGCGCATCGTCCGGGAAGGCGAGGCGCTCGGCTTCGATTTCGCCAGCGTCAACGACCACATCGTCGTGCCGCGGACGATCGATTCCACCTACCCCTACAGCGCGTCCGGCGAGTGGCACGGCCGCCGCGGCGGCGAGGCGCTGGAGCTGCTGACCATGCTGGCCTTCATGGTCGGCATCACCGACAAGCTGCGCCTGCTGACGGCGGTCATGGTCGTGCCCTACCGCAACCCGGTGCTCACCGCCCGCATCCTGGCGACCGCCGACGTGTTGTCGAAGGGGCGAATCACGGTCGGCTGCGGCGCCGGCTGGCTGCGCGAGGAGTTCGAAGCGCTCGGCACGCCGCCCTTCGACGAGCGCGGCCGGGTGGCCGACGAGTATCTGCGTGTCTTCAAGAAGATCTGGACCGACCCGACGCCGGAATTCGACGGCGACTATGCTGCCTTCAAGGACATCTCGGTCTTGCCGCTGCCGGTGCAGAAGCCGCATCCCCCGCTCTGGATCGGCGGCGAGAGTGGGCCTGCCCTCCGGCGGGCGGCGCGGCTCGGCGACGGCTGGTTCCCGATCGGCAACAACCCGAAATTCATGCTCGACACCTTCGAGCGCTACAAGGCGGCGGTCGACCGTCTGCACGCGCTGGCCGAGAAGGAAGGCCGCGATCCGTCCGAGCTCGACCTCGCCTACAGCCTCAACTGGACCTTCGGTACGACGCCGCCGGTGCCGGGCGACGTCAAGCCCGCGCTGACCGGAGCGCCGGAGGAGATCGCCGCCGACGTCGAGCGGTTCGGCGCGGCCGGGCTGCGTCACCTGCTGCTGAATTTCCAGGGAGGATCGCTGGACGAGACGCTCGACCGCATGGCCCGTTTCGCGCGCGACGTGATCCCGTTGACCCGCTAGATCAATTTATCTTCATAAGTTAGAGCAACTTATCTGCGTCCGTCAGGACGCAGGCTGCTTTAGAACCAGCGCCAGCGCAAGCGCTGCAACACGGTAACCAGCCGCTGGTTCGCCGTCAGCGGATTGCCGTCCGCCACGCCGTAAGGAGCGATGTAGGTCCGCTGCGGCGGCAGGGGATCGGGAAGGATGTTGCGCGCCCGCCGGGTTGCGATCCAGCAAGCCAAGGAGAGCATGGCGAAGCCCGCCACGGGGATCAGGATAAGGGCCACGCCCGAGGAGATACCGACGGCGAGGTTGACCATCGTCAGGACCAGGAAGAAGGGCACCGCCTGCATGAAAAAGGCCACGACCAGGATGGCAATCCACAGGCCTACCTGGATTGCGGTGGAAATACGGGTAACCTGATTTCCGGGCGCCGTCGACTTCGATGCCATCGCCTATCTCACACGTTCCGCGCGATTATAGCCAGGCGAACGCTACGCGTCATACTGCTTTCTGACGGCGGCGGGCGGTCGCGGGCCGTCACGGCGAATGGCCTTCCCGGCGGCGCCCTGCTATTAGGGAACCCGACGGCGGTTCGGATGGAGGCTGCGGTTGCGCCACAGGACCTATATCGAGACGTCCATTTCGGAGACGCGGCACGCGACGCGCGACGTCCGCGTGCTGCGGCGGATCCTGCGTTATCTCCGGCCCTATGTGCTCCATGTCGCCGGGGCGCTGCTGGCGCTCGTCGTCGCCGCGGGCACCGTGCTGTCGCTGGGGCAGGGCCTGCGTTTCCTGATCGACCAGGGGTTGACCAGCGATAACGAGCATCTGCTCAACGGCGCGCTCCAGGTCCTGCTGGCGGCCACCGTCCTGCTCGCCGCCGCGACCTATGCGCGCTTCCTGCTGGTGTCCTGGATCGGCGAGCGCGTGGTCGCCGACCTGCGGCGCGATGTGTTCAGCCACCTGGTTCGACTCAGCCCCGCCTTCTTCGAGGTGAACCGCACCGGCGAAGTGCTGTCGCGGCTCACCACGGACACGACGCTGCTGCAGGTCGTCATCGGCTCCGCCGTGTCGGTCGGGCTGCGCAACGTCCTTCTGATGACCGGCGGAACGGTCATGCTGCTGGTCAGCAGCGCCAGGCTGACCGGCCTCGTCGTGCTGTTCGTGCCGCTAGTGGTCGCGCCGATCATCATCATCGGCCGCATGGTCCGGCGCCTGAGCAGCCTGGCGCAGGAGCGCGTGGCCGAGGTGAGCGCGCAGGCGGGCGAGGCGCTGGGCGAAATCCGCGTCATGCAGGCCTTCACTCATGAGGACGCCGACCGCCGCCGCTTCGCCGCGCGGGTCGAAGAGGCGTTCGTTACCTCGGTCCGCCGCGTCCGCGCGCGCGCCGTGCTCACCGCCTCGGTGATCCTGCTGATCTTCACCGCCGTCGGCTTCATCCTGTGGATGGGCGGCAAGGCCGTCATCGCGGGCACGATGACCGGCGGCGAGCTGTCGGCCTTCATCTTCTACGCCATCGTCGTCGCGGGCTCGGTCGGCGCGCTCTCGGAAGTGGTGGGCGACCTGCAGCGCGCCGCCGGCGCCACCGAACGGCTGATGGAGCTGCTCGCCACGGTGCCCGAGATCACGGCGCCGGCGTCGCCGCGGCCGCTCCCCGCGCCGCGCGGCGAGGTGACGTTCGACGGCGTCTCCTTCCGCTATCCGACGCGCCCGGACAGCAGGGCGCTGGACGGGTTCACGCTCGCGGTCCGGCCGGGCGAGACGGTGGCGCTGGTCGGGCCCTCGGGCGCGGGGAAGACCACGGTCTTCCAGCTTTTGCTCCGCTTCTACGATCCGGAGGCGGGCTCTGTGCGGTTCGACGGCGTCGACCTGCGCGAGGCGGACCCCGCGGCGGTCCGGGCGCGCATGGGGCTGGTGCCGCAGGAGCCGGCGATCTTCTCGGGCAGCGTGCTCGAGAATATCCGCTACGGCCGCCCGGAAGCCGGCGACGCGGAGGTCGCCGCGGCCGCCGCGGCCGCGGCCGCTCTCGGCTTCATTGAGGAGCTGCCGGAGCGCATGCAGACCGAGCTCGGCGAGCGCGGTATCCGGCTGTCCGGCGGCCAGCGCCAGCGCATCGCCATCGCGCGGGCGATCCTGCGCGATCCTGCGCTGCTGCTGCTCGACGAAGCGACCAGCTCGCTCGACGCGGAGTCCGAGCGGCTGGTGCAGCGCGCGCTCGACCGACTGATGCGCGACCGAACGACCATCGTCATCGCACACCGGCTGGCGACGGTGCTGAAGGCGGACCGGATCGTCGTCATGGATAAGGGCAGGATCGTCGCGTCAGGCACGCATCAGGCCCTGATGGCGGAAGGCGGCCTGTACGCGCGGCTGGCGCGGCTGCAGTTTGACATGTCGGATGTATCGCCGGACGTCGTCGTGGGCGACGGCCTCGCCGAGGCGCGCAGTTAGCGCTGGTCGAGCTTCAGCTCGATCCGGCGGTTGCGCTGGCGCGCGCCATCGCTGACATGCTCGTCGAGCGGCTGGAACTCGCCGAACCCTGCCGCCGCCAGCCGGCCTGACGGAATGCCCTGCGAGATCAGGAATTTCACGACGGAGATGGCGCGCGCGGTCGACAGCTCCCAGTTCGACGGGAAGCGTGGCGTGGCGATCGGCACGTCGTCGGTGTGCCCGTCGATCCGCAGCACCCAGTTGACCTCGTCGGGAATCTTCGCGGCGATGTCCTTCAGCGTGTCGGCGAGGCGGGCCATCTGCTCGCGCCCTTCCTTGCCGAGCTCGGCCGAGCCCGAGGCGAACAGGATCTCGGACTGGAAGACGAAGCGGTCGCCGACGACGCGGATGTCCGGTCGGTTGCCCAGCACGACGCGCAGCCGGCCGAAGAACTCCGAGCGGTAGCGCGACAGCTCCTGCACCTTGCGCGCGAGGGCCGCGTTGAGCCGCTTGCCGAGGTCGGCGATCTGCGTCTCCTGCTCCTTGTCCTTGACCTCGGATGCTTCCAGGGCGGCGCTGAGTTGGGAGATCTGCGCGCGCAACGCGGCAAGCTGCTGGTTGAGCAGCGCCACCTGCGCCTGGGCGGCGGCCGAGATCTCCCGTTCGGCGGACAGCGCGCTCCGGCTCGAATCGATGGTGACCCGGGTGTCCTTCAATTCCTCCTCGAGCTTTTTCTTGAGCGCTTCGAGGGCGATGATGTCCTGCTCGAGAGCGCCGAGCTTGCGAAGCTGGATCTCG
>Ga0299906_10002688_pt1 | contig 14719 bp, 14 predicted proteins | sample RVTome_14_FD_200259 | JGI IMG/M metagenome (GOLD analysis project Ga0299906, IMG submission 200259) | Soil microbial communities from uranium-contaminated site in the Upper Colorado River Basin, Wyoming, United States - RVT145D125 (version 2) ... | reverse complement strand
CACCCTGTAGCCGCCGGTCGCGCCGATCTCGATCCCGTTCGACAGATTCATGTTTCCTGACTTCATGTCATAGACGCCGCTCTTCGCCCGCATTTCGGTTTCGCCGCGATTGGCCAATTCGACCTGTCCCAGGATGCCGGCTAGCTCGATCACATTCGGCGAGCCGAGATCCTGCATGGCCGATTCCGCCGTGACCGAATAAGGACGCCGGTCCTGCGTAAAGCCCGTGAGCTTCGGCGCTTCAATGGTGAGCTTGTTGTCGGTGATCGAAATGCGGCCGAACTGCACCGGCAAATCGCGGTAGAAGCGCAGGGGGTCGAGCCAGACGACGAGCAGGATGACCGTGAGTCCGCCAAGGGCGGCGACCGGCAGCGCCCAGCGCAAGACCCGCACGCGGCGGCTGTGGCGCTTCGCGGTACGAAACGCGCCATCGCGGCCGACCGCGGCGGGCGCAGCCGAATCGATTCCCGCCAGGTTGGCGCGGCGCATGGGCGTGGCCCGGTTCATTGGATGTCGGAATCCCCTCAATTCCATTCTCATCAAGCCGAGAATTGCGGCTTTCCCGGGAATATCGGCAGAATCGCCCGGGTAAGATGAAGCGCATGGAACTTCGGCGCAAGCCGAGCGCGGCCTCAGGAATGCGCGAAAATGTCCTCTTCCGCGAAGCCTGCAAGATCGAGCCGGGCGCGGGTCGGCAGAAAGCCGAAGCAGCTTTTGGCGAGTTCCGCCCGGCCCTCGCGCGCCAGCATCGTGTCGAGCCGCTCCTTGAGCGCGTGGAGGTGAAGAACGTCCGCTGCGGCATAGGCGATCTGGGCGTCGGAAAGCGTATCGGCGCCCCAATCGGAGCTTTGCTGCTGCTTGGAGATATCCTGGCCAAGCAGTTCCTTCACGAGGTCCTTGAGGCCGTGCTTGTCGGTATAGGTACGCGCGATCCTCGACGCGATCTTGGTGCAATAAACGGGTCCGGGCATGACGCCGAAGGCGTTCGAGAGCACGGCGAGATCGAAGCGTGCATAATGAAAAAGCTTGATGCGCTTCGGGTCGGTGAGAAGTTTCACGAGATTGGGCGCGGTGGTATCGCCCTTTGGCATCTGCACCACGTCGGCCGAACCGTCGCCCGCCGAAAGCTGCACGACGCACAGGCGGTCGCGCCTGGGATTGAGCCCGAGTGTCTCGGTATCGATCGCGATCACCGCGCCGAAATGCGAAATGTCGGAGAGGTCGCCGCGGTGGAGCCGGATCGTCATGCGCTCATCGCCAATCTTCGCGGCCGGGCTGGCCGGCCCGTTTCCTAGCGGAAATCAATGTACGAATCGTAGCCGGTGGCTCAAAAATGGTGCCCAGAAGAGGACTCGAACCTCCACGGCTGTTAACCACTGGTACCTGAAACCAGCGCGTCTACCAATTCCGCCATCTGGGCACGCCCGCTAGGTAGGGTGCCTGTCTCGGCCTTGTCAATCGATCACGTCGCCGAAAGGCGGCTTTACGGCCATGGGGCCATCGAGTATCGCTCGCCGGTCCGCACAGGCCCGCGGACCTCACGCAGGAAACGGAAATGACGGCGATTTCCGACGATCGTCTGGTCACCATATTTGGCGGGTCGGGCTTTATCGGCCGTCATCTGGTGCGCGCGCTCGCCAAAAGCGGCTGGCGCATCCGGGTCGCCGTACGGCAACCCGAACTCGCGTTTCACCTCCAGCCGCTCGGGCGCGTGGGGCAGATCCACGCGGTCCAGGCCAATCTCCGCTTTCCGTATTCGGTCGCGCGCGCCGCCGAGGGCGCGGACGCCGTCATCAATCTTGTCGGTATTCTCTACAAAAGCGGCAAGCAGACCTTCGACGCGGTGCAGGCGGAAGGCGCGAATGCGGTTGCACGTGCGGCTGCCGCCAACAACTCGCAACTCGTGCAGTTCTCCGCCATCGGCGCGGATGCGGGTTCAAAATCCGACTATGCGCGCAGCAAGGCCGAGGGCGAAGCCTTCGCGCGCGCGGCGGTCCCAGACGCGATTGTCGTGCGGCCCTCGATCCTGTTCGGACCGGAAGATTCTTTTTTCAATCGTTTTGCCGCCATGGCGCGCGTGTCGCCGGTACTGCCGCTGATCGGCGGCGGTCAGACGCGCTTTCAGCCGGTGTTCGTGGGCGACGTCGCGGCAGCGGTCGATGCGGTGCTTGCGGGCCGCGCCCGACCCGGCGCGACGTACGAACTCGGCGGTCCGGAAGTGCGGACGTTCGAGGAATTGATGCAACTCATGCTGCGCGTGATCGACCGCAGGCGGCTCCTTATGCCGGTTCCTTTCGCGCTCGCACGGATGCAGGCATTATTTCTTGAAATGCTTCCAAATCCCCTGCTCACACGCGATCAGGTGCGATTGCTCGAGCGAGACAATGTCGTTTCCGTGGAAGCCGAACGCGAAAGCCGTACATTGCGCGGGCTCGGCATCGCGCCGACGGCGATGGAGACGGTGCTGCCGTCTTATCTCGTGCGTTTCCGCCGTACCGGACAATTCTGGCGCCGCGCGGAAACAGCCTAACCGTAGATATAAAGCGCGGCGAACCCTGCGAGCCCGACGACGATTCGCCACAGCGCAAATATGGCAAAGCCGTTTCTCGCCACATAATCCAGAAGCCAGCGCAGCACGAGGATCGCGGCGCAAAAGGCCGCGACAAATCCAAGCGCGATGATGAGCCCGTCGTCGAAACCTAGGAGCGCGCGGTTCTTGTAAAGGTCGTAGGTGAAGGCGCCGAGCATGGTCGGCATGGCGAGAAAAAAGGAAAACTCGGCCGCCGCGCGACGCTCGCAACCGACGAGCAGCGCACCCACAATTGTCGAGCCCGAACGCGACATGCCGGGAATGAGAGCGAGCGTCTGAAAGAGTCCGATCTTGAGCGCCACGAGCGGCGGGATACGCATGGCGTCGGCGTATTTTTCGTCAATCCGCATGCGATCGACGAAGAAGAGCGCGATGCCGCCAAGGATGAGCGTTGTGCAAATGAGCGCGGGCGTTTCGAAAAGCACGGTCTTGATGAAGCCGTGAAGCGCCACACCAAGGATCGCGGCAGGCAAGAAGGCGATCACGATGCCGAGGGCAAATCGCCGCGCGAGCGGATCGCTCGGCAAAGCGAGGGCCACGGCCCACAATTTCCTGAAATAGAGCACCACGATCGCGAGGATCGCGCCGAGCTGGATCAAGACCTCGAACGTGCGGCCCGGATTTTCGAACCCGAGAAAATGTCCGGCCAGCAGCAAATGCCCGGTGGAAGAGACCGGGATAAATTCGGTGAGCCCCTCCAGCACACCGAGAAAGATTGCTTCCAAGAGGGCGCCGAGGGTCATGAGGATTTCCGCTGTCTGGGGGGCGAATCAGGCGCCGATCCTTGCCCGCCGCCCGATCCGCTGCAATTGGATTCAAATGGCGGAACGCCCTAGGATCGCCCGGTTTTTGGGATGAGCGTTCAGCTGTCCCGGGGCCGTCAATCCATGCAGTTAATTCAACACCGTTTCTGCCCGCACTCGCGTTTCGTCCGCATTGTGCTGTCCGAATATGGCATTCCCGCCGAACTGCTCGATGAGCCGATTTGGGAGCGGCGCGAGGAGTTTCTCGCGCTCAATCCGGCCGGGACGACACCGGTCCTGATCGACGAAGATGCGACCGTGCCGGACGCGGGTATCATCGCCGAATATATCGACGAAACCTTTGGGCCCGAACACGGAAAGGGGCGGCTTCTGCCGATCGACCGCCTTGAGCGTATTGAAGTCCGGCGGATCATGAAGTGGTTCCACGACAAGTTCTTCGCCGAGGTGAGCGAATATTTGGTGCAGGAAAAAATCTTCAAACGGCATCTGCCGGTGGCCGATGGCGGCGGATCGCCCGATTCCTCCGCGATCCGCGCGGCGCGCGCCAATATCCGCTATCATCTCGACTATATCGGCTGGCTCCTGAAAGAACGGAACTGGCTTGCCGGCGACCGGCTCAGCTATGCCGACATCGCGGCGGCCGCGCATTTGTCCACCGCCGACTATCTGGGTGATGTGCCTTGGCACGAAAACGAGAGTGCAAAGAACTGGTACGCGCGGATGAAGTCGCGCCCGTCGTTCCGTCCGCTGCTCGCGGAGAGCCTGCCGGGCATGACGCCAAGCCCAAGCTACGCAAACCTCGACTTCTAGATTTGCAGGCGCTGAAGCAGGCGCTTGCGGAACGCGCGCGCGCCGAGGGCTTCGACGCGTTCGGTGTGACACGGCCCGACGCGGTCACGGACGCCGCTCCGCATCTTCATGACTGGCTCGACGAGGGCGCGCATGGCGACATGGACTGGATGGAGCGTACGCGCGAGCGGCGAGCCGATCCGCGCGTGCTGTGGCCCGATGTCAGGCGCGTCGTGGTGCTCGGGCTGAATTACGGGCCGGACGAAAACCCGCTCACCATTCTTGGGGCGCGCGAGCGCGGCGCGATCTCGGTCTATGCGCGTGGTGACGATTATCACGATCTGATCAAGGGCAAGCTCAAGCGCGTCGCCCAGTGGCTTGTGGCGCAGACCGCGAGCGAGCTGAAAGTGTTCGTCGACACCGCCCCGGTGATGGAAAAGCCGCTCGCCGAAGCGGCCGGGCTGGGCTGGCAGGGCAAGCACACGAATGTCGTGTCGCGCACGCAGGGCTCCTGGCTTTTTCTCGGCGTGCTGTTCACCAATCTCGAATTGCCCGAAGACGAGCCGGAAGAAGACCATTGCGGCTCGTGCCGCGCGTGCCTCGATATTTGCCCGACAAAGGCGTTTCCCGCGCCTTACAAGCTCGATGCGCGGCGCTGCATTTCCTATCTCACGATCGAACACAAGGGACCGATTGCGCGCGAGCTTCGTCCGCTGATCGGCAATCGCATCTATGGCTGCGACGACTGTCTCGCGGTCTGCCCATGGAACAAGTTTGCAGCAGAGGGACGCGAAGCGAAGCTTGCAGCGCGCGACGAGAACCGCGCTCCGATGCTCGCCGAGCTCGCGCGACTCGACGATGCGGCATTCCGCGCACGCTTTGCGAAGAGCCCGATCAAACGCACGGGACGCGAACGCTTTTTGCGCAATGTCATGATCGCGATCGGCAACAGCGGCGATCGCTCGCTTGCGGGCGACGCGGCGCGTCTGCTCAAAGACCCCTCGCCGCTTGTGCGCGGCGCGGCGGTGTGGGCGCTCGCGCAATTATTGCCGCGCGCGGAATTTGCGGTGCTTGCACAATCGGCAGCCAGCGCAGAAAGCGATGCGAGCGTGGTCGAGGAGTGGCAGGTGGCCTAGGAGCCTGCCGCCAGTTCATCCACGATGCGCAAGAGCCGCTCGATGTCTTCCGGGCGCGACAAGCGATGATCGCCGTCCTTCACCAGGGTCAACACCACATCGTCCTGCGCGAGACACGAAACAAGCTTCATGGCGTGGGCATAGGGAACGTCAGGATCCTGCACGCCTTGAAGAATGCGCACGGGACAACCGAGTTCAATCGGATGATTGAGCACAAGATTGTTGCGCCCGTCTTCGATCAGCGCGCGCGTGACCGGATAAGGGTCCTCGCCATAAGCCGAAGGACGCATCCAGAAGCCTTTGAGCTCGATCTCGTGCTTCACCTCGGGAGAGAACTCGGCCCACATCAATTCCTCGGTGAAGTCGGGCGCGGGCGCAATCAGGAGGAGGCCGGCGAGCGTTGCATTCCCGGAGGAGCGCTTTGCGAGCGCGCGCGCAAGAAGAAGCGCGATCCAGCCGCCCATCGAGGAGCCGACGACGATCTGCGGGCCTCGCGCGAAACGCTCGAAGACGGCGAGCGCATCTTCAAGCCAGCGCGAGATCGTGCCGTCCTCGAAGCGCCCTCCGGATTCGCCGTGGCCCGAATAATCGAAGCGCAGATAAGCGCGGCCCGAACGCGCGGCATGTTCGCCCAGCGCTTCGGCCTTGGTGCCGCGCATGTCGGATTTGAAGCCGCCGAGCCAAATTATACCCGGTGCGGTACCGGGTTGCTTGCGTACGGCAATCTTGCGCGCGTTCGCCGCTGAGCCGACTTCGAGATATTCGGGCGCATCAATCATTGTTTCATCCGGTTACGACGCGCTCACGCGGCGCGCAACTGCCTTGCCGCCGCCGCAAGCGGAGTCTAGACACGCCGCCGTGCAAACGATTCATGTCACATCGCCCGCGCCGCTCACCATCGTTCAGGTCATTCCCGACCTGCAATCGGGCGGCGCCGGCATGAGCGTGGTGCAGGTTGCCGAGGCGCTGGTCACACACGGCCATCGCGCGATCGTCGTTTCCGAAGGCGGCCGCATGGAAGCGGATTTGCATCGCATCGGCGCGACTTTCGTGCGTTTACCGGTTGCTTCCAAGAATCCATCGCAGATTGTCGCGAACGGGCGCCGGATTGCGGCACTTGCACGCGAGGCACATGCCGATCTGTTGCACGCCCAGAGCCGCGCGCCGGCCTGGAGCTGCATGCTCGCGGGGCGGCTCGCGCATGTCCCCTATATTGCGACTTGCGACAATCTCTATCGCGAGCAGAACCCGCTCAAGCGTATCTATAACAGTGCGATCGTGCGTGGCGCACGCGTGGTCGCGCTTGGCAACGGCCTCGCGCAAATGATCGAGCGCCGCTACGGCACGCCGCGCGAACGGATCAGCGTGGTCGAGCGCTCCGTCGATCTGACTGCTTTCGACCCGGCGCGCGTCGGCCACGAGCGCGTCGAAGCGCTCCGGCGCAATTGGGGTGTGAAGGCCGGCGACCGGGTGGTCCTCCTTCCGGGCCGTCTCACGCGCCGCAAGGGCGCCGACACTTTGGTGGCGGCGGCAAAGCGATTGCATGAGGCCGGGCTAAAAAACATTGTTTGCGTGCTCGCAGGCGAAGAACAGCAGGGCACCCGCTATGCCGCCGAACTCTGGGACCGGGTACACCAGTTCGGGCTTTCGGACGTCGTTCGCATCGTCGGCCATTGCCCGGACATGCCGGCGGCCTATGCGCTCGCCGACATCGCGGTTTCGACCGTGCTGCCGCCGGGCGGGCCGCAGCGCGCCATGCTCGAGGCGCAGGCCATGGGGACGCCCGCCATCGTTTCCGACGCGGGCGGGCGGGCCGAGATTTTGCTTGCCGAGCCGCATGCCGCGGAAAGCAGGGCAACCGGGCTGATTTATCCGGCGGGCGATGCCGCGGAACTTGCCCAGGCGCTATTCAAGATGCTCGCCATGGGAGCGCCCGCGCGCGCCGCCATGGGAGCGCGCGGAAGGGCGTTCGTTACTTCCCGTTTTCCACGTGAGGCGTTCACGGACCGGATCCTCTCGGTTTATGCAGAAGTGGCAGCCATTCGGCGCTGACCGGCGGCTTCCGGTCATTGACTTAAGCCCAGATTCTTTCAATCCTGCCCCTGTGCTTCGCTTGGCGGACTTGCCCGGCGGGCCGTCCTGAAATTGGAGAGGAGACACCACCCATTCGCCGTCCGATGAGAGCCACCGCGCCCGTCCAGAAGGATGGACCGCGCGTGAACGATGACATCCGCGTCCGCGAGGTTCAGCTGATCGACCATGAAGGAACGAACCGCGGCGTGACCCCCATTCATGAGGCCATTGCCCTCGCCCGGGAGGCTGGACTCGACCTTGTCGAGATATCGCCGAACAACAATCCCCCGGTCGCCAAAATCCTCGACTACGGCAAGTTCAAATTTCAGGCGCAAAAGAAAGCCGCCGAGGCGCGCAAGAAACAGAAAACCGTCGAGGTCAAAGAGATCAAACTCAGACCCGGCATCGACACGCACGACTATGACGTCAAGATGCGTTCGATGAAGCGCTTCTTCGAAGAGGGCGACAAGGTAAAGGTCACCCTGCGCTTCCGCGGCCGGGAAATGGCGCATCAGGATATTGGCTACAAGCTTCTCCAGCGCGTGCGTGACGACGTCACCAGCATCGCCAAGGTGGAAGCCGAGCCATTGTCCGAAGGCCGCCAGATCGTCATGATTCTCGCGCCGCGCTGATAGCGGACGCGGCAAATGAAAACGGCATCGGCTTTCACGAGCCGGTGCCGTTATTTTTTTATCGCTTTAGCTAGCGGCGAGGAGCCTGGGCTTGGCGTGGCGCTGCGCTCGCGCAACTCGGGCAAGACTGCCAAGGGCGCGCGTGCCCACGGGCCAGGGCTTGTTCGCGCCGCTAACCACCGAGACGAGTTTTTCGATCGGACGGCGGGCGATTTCTTCGGGCGGCCGCGAGACAAAAAGCTCGGCGTGATAGAGACCGTCGGATTCGCGGCCGCGCGGGTCGAGACCGCGTCCCTCAACCGCCTCGATGGTCGCTTCCATTTCCTCGAAATTCGCAAAGCGGCGCTGCACGAAGGTCGCGGACTCAAACTTCTCGGTTTTCAGGCCAAGCGTCGAAAGCGTGCCTTCGATCTCCTTGTAGGAGAACATGCGAAGGACGAAGGACGCCACCCAGGCCGGACGTCCACGGCGTGCAAGCTTTGTGAGCCGCTGAAACGACTTGCTGGTGACGTAACCGACGCAGCCGGTCGAGACGATAAGATCGACCGACTCAAGCGCCTTGGCCTGTTCGGGCGTGGGGTCGTCGTTTTCGAGATCGAGCGCCAAGCCGAGATCCATGGTGCCCGCGGCCTCGCCATAACGCACGGCATTTTCCGAGGGGTCGAGGCCGATCACTTTTACCTGCGAATTCTTCGGCCAAGCCTGGTAATAGTGGCGATCAAGCTCAAGGAGGGCCTCGCTCGGCATGGTTTTGAGCGCGGGGTCGGTATAGCGCTCGCGCAGGGCGTCGTAGCGCAGCGCATATTTCATCAGGGCGCCGTTCAGGCCGTAGGAACAACCGAGGTCGAGGACGGTAACGGGCTCTTTCTGGGTTTCGGCGCGCGCCCGGATCAGCTGATCGAAGACGGGCTGGGCAACATGCGGGACGATATAATCGAGTTGTCCAAGTACCCTGAAGTACTCGCGGGGATCCTTTTCAGTATAAATTTCACTGAAATCAGATTTGATCTCGTTCAGGTCTGAATAGCCGCTTTCCGTGCTCATAGGTTTTCCTTCCGGATTGCCGTCCGTTATTTAGCTCCGTTTGGCGTGGGTTCGCCCCAAAATTGTGCGATGCAGCAACTATACTATCTTTGGCCGCCCGGGGCAACCCGGCGGCGGAACTATGGCGCGCGCGAGCCCAATTCAATTGAGGTGTTGATAAATGCGGCTTTGGGCCTTATCACCGCCCGTCTCTCGAAAAGACACGTTTGGGTTCGCCCGGCTCGATCAAGGGCATGCCGTGGCGAACCAGTCGCTCCAATAATCCGGCCGCGCTTGCGGCCCTTATCATTCAAAGGAAGAGCCAAATGCCCAAGCTGAAGACGAAATCGGGCGCCAAGAAGCGCTTCAAGCTTTCCGCCTCCGGCAAAGTCATCGCCGGCGTCGCGGGCAAGCGTCACGGCATGATCAAGCGGACCACCAAGCAGATCCGCCAGAACCGCGGGACCTTCGTCGTATCGGAATCCGATGCGCGAAATGTCCGCAAATATTACCTGCCGAACGGCTGAGCTTTTAGCGCAATCCAACTTCAGGAGTCCGATCCATGGCCCGCGTAAAACGCGGCGTGACGTCTCACGCCAAGCACAAAAAGACGCTCAAAGCCGCCAAAGGCTTTTACGGGCGTCGTAAAAATACCATCCGGGCGGCCAAGGCCGCCGTCGATAAGGCCAACCAATATGCCTATCGCGACCGCAAGAATAAGAAGCGCACATTCCGCGCGCTCTGGATTCAGCGAATCAACGCAGCGGTGCGCGAGAACGGCCTGACCTACGGCCGATTTATCAACGGCCTCGGCAAGGCCGGGGTCGAAGTCGACCGCAAGGTGCTCTCCGACATCGCGGTGCGCGAGCCCGCCGCCTTCAAATTACTGGTCGACCAAGCCCGCGCCGCGCTCGCTTAATCAGGAGCATGATCCTTCCCGAAAACCGGTTTCCACTTTTCGGGGATCATGCTGTGAGCGCGCAGCCTTTCCGGGGCCGAGCCGAACGGTGCGTGCAAGCGCGCCGGTTCGGTCGCGTTCGGCTATAGCTAGGCCAAAGGATTCGCGATGTCCGACCTCAAGAAACTCGAAGCCGACACCCTCGCTGCGATCGAGGCCGCGAAGGACGAGGCCGCGCTCGAAGCGGCGCGCGTCGCCGCACTCGGCAAAAAGGGGGCGATCTCGGAGCTTCTGAAGACGCTTGGCACCATGACCCCGGACGAGCGCAGGGAAAAGGGGCCGATCATCAACGGGCTCAAGGACAAGGTGAACGCGGCGATTCTCGCGAAGCGCGACGCGCTCAAACGTGAGGGGATGAGCGCGCAGCTCGCGCAAGACACGGTCGACGTCACGCTTCCCGTGCGCCTGCCGTCTGCCGAGCGCGGGCGCATTCACCCGGTGAGCCAGGTCGTGGACGAAATCACCGCGATCTTCGGCGATATGGGATTCGCGGTCGCCGAAGGGCCCGACATCGAAACCGACTTCTATAATTTCACCGCGCTCAATTTTCCGGCCAGCCATCCGGCGCGGGAAATGCACGACACATTCTTTTTCAATCCGAAACCGGACGGCGAGCGGCTGCTTCTTCGCACGCATACCTCGCCGGTGCAGATCCGCACCATGCAGACGCAGAAGCCGCCGATCAAAGTGATCATTCCCGGCCGGACGTACCGCTGCGACTCCGATCAGACGCACACGCCGATGTTTCATCAGGTGGAAGGACTCGTCATCGACAGGTCCTCGCATCTCGGCCACCTGAAATGGATTCTCGCCGAATTCTGCAAGGCATTCTTCGAAGTCGACGACGTGAAGATGCGCTTCCGGCCGTCGTTCTTTCCTTTCACCGAGCCGTCCATGGAAGTCGACATCCAGTGTGATCGCTCGGGCGGCGAAGTGCGGTTCGGCGAAGGCAACGACTGGCTCGAAATTCTCGGCTGCGGAATGGTGCATCCGAACGTGCTGCGCAGCGTCGGACTCGATCCCGACGAATATCAGGGCTTTGCCTGGGGCATGGGGATCGACCGCATCGCCATGCTGAAATACGGCATGCCGGATCTGCGCGCATTCTTCGAGGCCGACGTGCGCTGGCTCAAGCACTATGGCTTCCGCCCCCTCGACTTCCCGACACTCGCGGGAGGACTGAGCACATGAAGTTTACGCTCTCCTGGCTCAAGATGTATCTCGACACCGAAGCGTCGCTCGATGAGATCGTCGAGAAGCTGACGCTGATCGGGCTCGAGGTCGAATCCGTTGAGGATCGGGCCAAGGCGCTCGCGCCTTTCACGGTCGCGCATGTCGTTTCCGCCGAACAGCATCCGAACGCCGACCGGCTGCGGGTGTGCATGGTCGAGACCGGCAGCGGCGCGCCAGTGCAGGTCGTCTGTGGCGCGCCAAACGCGCGCACGGGGATGAAAAGCGTGTTCGCCGCGCCTGGTACTTACATTCCCGGCAAGGATATCACACTCGGCATTGGCACGATCCGCGGCATCGAAAGCCGCGGCATGCTCGTCTCCGAAGCGGAACTGAAGCTCTCCGACAATCACGACGGCATTATCGAACTGCCGGACGACGCGCCCGTGGGGAAGCCGTTCGCCGAATTGCGCGGACTGAACGATCCGGTACTCGATGTCGCGGTGACGCCGAACCGCTCGGATGCGCTCGGGGTCTTCGGGATCGCGCGCGATCTCGCCGCCACACGAATCGGCACGCTCAAGGACAAGCCGAGCAAGCCGGTGGCCGGGAAATTCCCCTGCCCGGTGAAAGTGAAGCTCGATTTCGGCGCAACGCCTTCGCTTTGCCCCGCCTTCGCGCTCAGGCTCATTCGCGGTGTGAAAAACGGCCCGTCGCCGGAATGGGCACAGAAGAAGCTGCGCGCCATCGGCCTGCGGCCGATCAATGCGCTGGTCGATATTACAAATCTCCTCACCTTCGACCGCGCGCGGCCCCTGCATGTGTTCGACGCAGCGAAAGTGAAGGGCGATCTCACGGTGCGGCGCGCGCGCAAGGGCGAGACGCTCCTGGCGCTCGATGGCCGCACCTACGAACTCGATCCCGATATTTGCGTGATTGCCGATGAGAAGGGCGTGGAGTCGCTCTCGGGCATCATGGGTGGCGAAGAGAGCGGCGTTTCGGAAAGCACCACCGACGTGCTCGTGGAGTCGGCTTTGTGGGAGCCCCTCAATATCGCGCAGACCGGGCGCAAACTCGGGATCAATTCGGATGCGCGTTATCGTTTCGAGCGCGGTCTCGATCCAAAATTCGCGGTGCCGGGACTGGAATTTGCGACCAAACTCATTCTCGAAATGTGCGGCGGTGAGCCGTCCGAGATCGTGCTCGCGGGAGAAATTCCCGATACCGATCGGCTGATCGATTTTCCGCTCGGTCAGGTGAAGAAACTCGCGGGCCTTGAGGCGACGCCCGCCGAAATCAAGCGCGTGCTCGAAGCGCTTGGCTTCCTGGTCATGGGCACGGGCAATGTGGTGAAGGTCTCGCCGCCGTCCTGGCGCGCGGATATCGAAGGCAAGGCCGATCTGGTCGAGGAAGTCGTGCGCATTTTGGGGCTCGAGCGCGTGCCGCCAACGGAATTTCCGCGCGGCGAAGACGCGCGGCGTCCGGTGCTCACGACGATTCAGAAGCGCACGCGGGCTGCCAAACGCGCATTCGCAGCAGGCGGGTTGGTCGAGGCGGTCACGTGGTCATTTATTTCGAAGCCGATCGCGAAGGCGTTTGGCGGAGGAAAGCCCGAGCTGGCGCTAGCCAATCCAATTGCTGCGGAACTATCCGACATGCGCCCGAGCCTTGTGCCGGGGCTTGCCCTTGCCGCGCAGAAAAACGCTGACCGCGGATTTCCCGATACGGCGCTCTTTGAAGTCGGGCAGATTTTTACCGGAGACCGGCCCGAAGATCAGTTGATCGCCGCTACGAGCGTGCGCCGTGGCGCTGCGAAGGTCGCGGGGAGCGGACGGCACTGGTCGAGCGCGACCACGGTCGCCGACGCATTCGATGCCAAGGCCGACGCCATGGCAGCGCTCGCGGCCGCCGGCGCGCCCATCGACAAGCTTCAGGTTGTTCCGGGCGGACCGGCCTTCTTCCATCCGGGCCGTTCCGGCACGATTCAGCTTGGGCCGAAGCTCGTGCTCGGCTGGTTCGGCGAGTTGCATCCGGCGACGCTGGAGGCACTCGATGTCGAAGGACCGCTCGCGGTGAGCGAAGTCATTCTCGACCGTATTCCCGAATCGAAGGCGCGGCCGACGCGCACGAAACCGAAGCTGGATCTCTCGCCATTCCAGCCGGTGACGCGCGACTTCGCCTTCATTGTCGACCAGGCCGTGCTTGCCGACGCTGTCGTGCGCGCGGCGGAAGGCGCGGACAAGGCGCTGATCTCTTCGGTCGATGTGTTCGATCTCTATGAAGGTAAGGGGATCGAGCCGGGGAAGAAATCGATCGCGATCGCGGTCACGCTTCAGCCGCGCGAAAAGACGCTGACCGATGCCGAGATCGACGCCGTGACCGCCAAAATCGTCGCGGAAGTGGCGAAGCGTACGGGCGCCACGTTGCGCGCCTAAGCGGGCAGCAAATCCGCAAAAGCAAATCCATCGCGCTCGACGGTTTCGCCGACACGGACTGCAACTTCGGCGGCGAACATCGGTCCCGCGCTGACAAAGGTGTGAAACTCGCCGTTCTCGCCACATGGATCGATGCCGCGCGGCAAATCGGCAAGCAGCGTTCGGTCGAATTTCCGTCCGGCGAAACTCGCGGGCAATTTGCTGCAATCGACACAAACAAGATGTGCGCGTAAGTCCCCGTCGATCATTTCCTGCGCGAGTGCGCCGGTCGGCCTTTGCCAAAGCGGAAAAACGGCTTCGATTCCGATCCTCGCAAGCTGCGCCTCGCGGTAGGCGCGCACATCTTCAAGAAACAGATCGCCAAAGATCACGTGAGTCACGCCCGCGGTCTTCGCTTGTTCCATCGCCGCGCTCATGCGCGCTTCGTAGATTTCATTCGGACAGGGAAACGGGATCTGCACGATCGTCGGCGTGAGGCGCGCGGCCTCAAGCTGCACGCGCAACAATTCCGCGCGCACCCCATGCATGCTGACGCGGTCGAATGTTTCCGTGACGGTCGTGAACGCTCCGACAATTTCAAATTCGCCCGCACGGCGCACTTCATGCAATGCCCAGGCGCTGTCCTTGCCGCTCGACCATGCAATGAGCGCCTTTCGCACGACCGGTGTTATCTCGCTCTTCGCTTTGGCGTCGGTCGCTGGCTCGCGGCTTTGGGCGCGATTTCCTTGAGCGCGGCGTCGGCGGCGCGTTCGCCGGAAATCCAGGCGCCTGCGACCGTGCCCCACCAGTTTTCGTGCAAGGCTTCGCCGGCGAGAAAAATCCGGTCGTGAATTGGCTCGGCGAGGAGACGGCGGTTGGCGCCGCTTCCGGGTGCGGCCACCGAGTTGCCACCAAGAATCCAGGGCTCGCGCGACCAGCGCACGGCCTCGAACCTGCCCATTTGTATTTTCGATTCGGCACCGAAATGCGACATCAACACGCCGCCGACAAAATCAGCCATGGCGGCAGGACCAGCATCGGACATTTCGCGACCGAAACGGCCCGAAAATTCCGCAAAAGCGAGGCTCGATCCGCCGATTTTCCCGACGAGTGCGATGGTTCGGCCGTCGCTTGTCTTGAACACGGCTCGCTGGTCGTCGGCGAGGCCGA
>Ga0299906_10002687_pt1 | contig 14720 bp, 11 predicted proteins | sample RVTome_14_FD_200259 | JGI IMG/M metagenome (GOLD analysis project Ga0299906, IMG submission 200259) | Soil microbial communities from uranium-contaminated site in the Upper Colorado River Basin, Wyoming, United States - RVT145D125 (version 2) ... | reverse complement strand
GACGAGGGCGATCCACTCATCGGGATCTGCCACACGGAGCGTGAAGCGTGGCTCGACCAGGAAGAAGTTCGAGGCCAGAAAGGCGGCAACCGACGCGAATACGGCGGGGCCGCGGCCGAGCAGCGCTGCGGAGAGCAGCACCGCGACCAGGTACAGCATCGACGCGTTGCCGAGGTTGAAGCGGCCGAGCTGGAGGATGCCGAGCGTCACGACCGCCACCCCGCCCAACGCCGCGAGGTAGTTCAGGGCTCGTCGCATCACCGGAGAACGCACCAACCGATGCTAGCGCTCCGGGATCAGTACGGCGGCCGCGGCGCCGATGCGACCCGCGGCCAGGTCCGCCAGCGCGGCGTTGGCATCGGTCAGGGGGTAGGGGCGAACCGCGGTTCGGATCGGGACGGCGGCGGCCAGCTCCAGGAACTCGACCGCATCTCGGTGGGTGACGTTGGCGACGCTGCGCAGGCCGCGCTCCTCCCACAGGAGCCGGTATGGGAAGGCGGGAACCTGGTCGAGATGGATGGCGTTGACGACCACCGTTCCTCCGGGTGCCAGATCATGGAGCGCGAAGACGACCACCGAGCCGACCGGGGCGAACGTGATGGCTGCGTCCAGCGGTTGGGCCGGAGGCTCCGCGTAGCCCCCGGTGCTCGCCGCGCCCAGCTCCACTGCCCGCTCCCGCTCCTGCGCCGAGCGGCTGGCGACGTGGACCACGCAGCCCAGGTGGATGGCCTCCTGGATGACAAGCGAGGCGGAAGCCCCAAAACCGTACAGGCCCAGACGGAACGGCTCGGACCGTTGTTCGGTCGCGGCCGAGGCGTCCTCCGCGAGGCCCGGCACGCCTGCCAGCCGCAGCGCCCGATGGCCCACCACGCCACCACACAGCAGCGGGGCGGCATCCGCATCGGCAAAGGCGTCCGGAAGACGGACTGCGACCTCGGCCCGGGCCGTCATCTCCTCCGCGTAGCCCCCATCCCGGTCCCACCCGGTGAACGTGGCCTGGAGACACAGGTTCTCGCGCCCGGATCGGCAGTAGCCGCACGTGCCGCACGCCGCGGCCAGCCAGGTGACGCCGGCGCGGTCCCCGAGCGCCCAGCCGGAAACCCCTTCGCCGATGGCTGTGACATGTCCCACCACTTGGTGCCCCGGCACGATGGGCAGGTGGCGGGCCTCGAGGTCGCCCTCCACGAGCTGGAGGTCGGTGCGGCACACGGCGGTTGCAGCTACCCGCAGGCGCAGCTCACCGGTTCCTGGTTCCGGCGTGGCGCGCTCGGCCGCGATCAGCGGCCCGCTGGCCGCCGGCGCCGGTTGGCGGAGCTCCATGGCGCGCATCGCGGTCACGGTGTCCAGATCCGCAGGTTCGCGGTAAATGCCGCTGCCGCGAACCAATAGGGAGTGTCCATGACCAGGCGACGAAGCTGCTCACCGGCCAACGGCCCGCTCGTCGCCGTGCCCAGCTCGTTCCAGGTGGACCCCGTCTGCTCGTCCACCAGCGCTTCCCCCCTGACGGTGAACGTCAACTCGGACGCACCGACCCGCCGGTCAAACGTCACCAGCGTCCCAACCTGGTCGCTCCGTTCCAGGAGCGAGTTGCCCAGGGCGGACGTGACATCCGGATGCCAGACGACCATCACGGGCGTCCCGCCAGCAGTGTCGTGTACGACCCCACCCGCATCGGCCACCGCCAAGAAGCGATATACAACGTTCTCGCCGCCTTCGAGGAGCAGGCCGACTCGCTCCTTGGGATCGATGCACGCGTCCGCCCCCTCGCATGGCGTGAGCTGTGCCGGCCCGAGGAACGGATTGCGCTCGGTGATATCCCAGCCCGGGTACGGGTTGGACCCATACGGACGCTGAACCCCCGTATCGCGGCTGAGGACGTCGGCCTCGCGGTGGGTGGCGCGGAAGGTGGCCCACGAGACGAGCTGCGACGACAGGATGGTCAGGGTGTGACCCACCAGGTCGCCGATCAGGGCGCGACCGGTCGCCTGCTGCCACCACGTTTCCGTCTGCCGGTCGTACATCACCAGGTCGGAGCGGCGCAGGTAGCCGGTGACGCCGAAGCTGAGCACGTCGCGATCCACGCGACGGTCGAATACGACCGAGGTGTAGCACAGCGGGCAGAAGGTCACGGTGATCGGCTGGCCGGCGATCCGGTCGTTGACGATCTCGTGCCAGATGAGGATCTGGATCGGGTAGGCGCGCCATTCGCCGCGCACCTCGACCGCGATGACCGGCTCGGCATCGGTCAGATAATCGACGTCCGCGACCGACGCGAACCGCGGTTCGTCGATGGGCGGGATGAGATCGCGCCCCGCCAGCGCCCGGAGGAACTGGTCCTGGGTGATGCCTTCGGCCATGAGCGAGAAGTCAGTCCTCCAGCCCGGGAGCTGGGTCACGACGGCGGGCTCGCCTGGATCGTGGCTCGTCGCCGCGGGGCTACCCATCGGCGCAGTGCACGCGCTCAGCAGCAGGAGGAGCCCCACCCACGGTCCGCATCGCCGGCCTCCCGAATGCGTCATGCGCCACCAAGTTCGCGCGCCGCCCGGGTGAAGGCCCACCACATGACCCGGGACAGCGTCGGGAAGGCGTTGATCGTGTCGGCCAGGACGGCGAGCGGGGTCCGGAGCTTCACCGCGAGCACCGCCTGGTGGATGGCTTCCGAGGCGCCGGGACCGGCCAGGAACGCGCCCACCACGGTCCTGAGCGCTCGGTCGACGACCACGATGACGTGGCCCTCCGCCTCGGCGGTATACCCCCTAGCGCTGGTGGCCACGTCCTCGTGGTACTCCACCGCATCGATGCCGGCCGCCTGCGCCTCGTCCACCTGGAGACCAACCGATGCGGTCTCCGGATCGGTGTAGGTGGCCCGCGGGATGGCCCGCAGGTCGGGTCGGACCTCGTCGCCGAGGGCCATCCGGACCACCATCTCGCCCTCGTAGTGGGCCACGTGGGTGTGCATTTCGGGGCCTGCCGGGTCGCCGGCGACCCACACCCCGGGCGCGATCTGGAGTCGCTCGTCGGGACGCAGGTGGCCGCCGGATGAATCGACCCCGACCGTCTCCAATCCCAGCCCGTGGAGCGGGAAGGAGCGCCCGATGGCCAACAGGACCGCCGAGCCCGCGACCCGGGTGCCATCGTCCAGCTCCACCTGGTGGGCGCCGTTGGCGCCGGCTCCTGGATGCACCCTCACCGCCCGCACGCCCACCCGGACGCTCGCGCCTGCCCGCTCCAGGGCGAGCTGGAGGATGGCCGAGTTGCGGGGATGGTCGCGCGCCAGGATCCGTGGGTGCGACTCGACCATCGTCACCGGTATGCCGTAGCGAGCATAGACCTGGGCCAGCTCCACGCCAGTCGGGCCGCCGCCCAGGATCAGCAGGCTCTCAGGCAGCTCGCGGGCCGATGTCCCCTCGCGGTTGGTCCAGTACGGGATCTGGTCGAGTCCCGGCAGGTCCGGGATGCGCGACTCGGAGCCCACCGCCACGACGACGTTGGCAGCTTCCAGCTCATGCTCCACGTCCTCGTGGCGGACGACCACCCGCCCCGGGCCGTCCAGTCGCGCGAAGCCGCGAACCACAACCACGCCCACCGTCTCCAGGCGCTGCACGTGTCCGCTGTCGTCGGGGTACGGGATTCCCTCGCGATTGATGTTCCAGTCCCGCCGGGCCGACGCCTTGGACCACGGGTAGTCCCCTCCTCCCGCGTGGACCGCGGCCGAGTGGAGGAGGGACTTGGACGGGATGCAGGCCCAGAACGCGCAGGAGCCGCCCACCAGGTCGCGGTCGACGATCGCCACGCTCGCCCCCCGCTGACGAGCCAGGTTGGCGGCAGCCTCGCCGGCCGCCCCGGCCCCGATCACGACGAAATCGAACCGATCCATGAATCCTCCCGCGTCAGCTGACCGCTCGCTCCTCGCCCCCGATCCAGATTCTGGCCGGTGTCACCCCGCCCAAGCGGAGGGCGAAGGCGCCCTCGTGCTCGGCATCCCAGGCCACGAGGTCCGCCGTCATGCCCTCCCGCAGGACACCGACCTCGTGTGACAGACCGATGGCGGCGGCCCCGCCCGCGGTGGCCGCCGCGATTGCCTCGCCCACGCTCATGCCGAGCAGGGTCGCTCCCAGGCCGATCACCAATGGCATCGAGGGGTTGGCGTAGGTCCCGGCGTTGGCATCCGAGGCCAGCGCCACGCTGGCCCCGGCGTCGATCAGCGCGCGGGCCGGGGGGAGCCGGTCGCGCATGGCCACCGCCGGCCCGGGAAGCAGCGTCGCGACCGTGGCCGACGCCGCAAGGGCACTCACGCCCGCGGCGTCGAGCTGCTCGAGATGATCCACCGACGTTGCGCCCAGCCGGACCCCCAGCTCCGCGGCCCCGGTCCGGGCGAGTTGATCGGCGTGCAGCTTCAACCCCATCCCGTGACCACGGGCGGCGGTCAGGATCGCCTCGGCCTGGGCAGGCGTGAAGAACCCGCGGTCGCAGAACACGTCGCAGAACGCGGCCTCGCCCGCCACGGCGGGGAGCATGTCCTCGATCACCGCGGCGACGTATGCCTCATTCGACGTGGCCTCGGGCGGAACGGCGTGGGCGCCGAGGAATGTGCGGACCACCCGGATGCCGACGGCGGAGGCGGCCGCGCCCATGATCCGCAGGGCGCGCAGCTCCTCAACCGCGGTCAGCCCGTAGCCCGACTTGGCCTCCAGCGTGGTCGTGCCGCCGGCCAGCGCCGCACGAAATCGGCCCTCCACCAGCGCCTGGAGCTCGGCGTCGGTGGCCTGCCGGGTAGCGGCGACGGTGCGCAGGATGCCGCCCGCGGCGTATGGCTGGCCCTCCAGACGAGCGGCTGACTCATCGGCGCGGTCACCGGCGAACACGGGATGGGTATGCGAGTCCACCAGGCCGGGGCCGACCAGGGCGGAGCCCAGGTCCTCCCATCGGTCAGCAGCCGGCGCTTCCTCGGGTGACCCGACCCACCCGATCCGGCCGTCCCGGATCAGCACCGCCCACGGCGAGAGCGTGCCGGGAGGCTCGGCGGCGTGGGGCTGCGCCATGAGCAGCCGGCCCGTGCCCGACAGGAGCAGCCCTCCGCCTCCCATGCCCCGAACCATAGCCGACCCCTACGGACCCTCCGCTGCTTCGGCCACGACCGCCCGTCCCCCGCGTGGCGCGCGCGCCGTGGCCAGCACGACCCCGCCCACCACCAGGCCCACCCCAAGCAGCTGGGTCGTCGACGGCGCTTCGCCCAGGATGAGCATGGCCAACCCCACGGCGGCCACCGGCTGGATCAGGAGCACGATCGAGGTCAGCGCGGACGGCAGGCGGGGGAGCGCGACGCTGATGAGCAGGTATCCCACCACCTGGGCGCTGAGGGCCAGGATCACGAGCCATCCGTGGGCCGGCAAGGTGGGAAGGAAGGTGACCTGGCCGAGGACCACGCCGGCCAGTGCGGATCCCGCCGCGGCAGAGGCGGTGGCGTCGAACAGCGGGCCGGCGGGGCGCCGCGGGTCGCGGTTGCCCATGCGCTGGACGAGCAGGAATCCGGCGTAGGCGGCGCCGGTGAACAGGCCGAGCACGACGCCCGCCAACGGGTTCTCTCCATACGCGTCGGAGCCGATGACGCCGGAGATGAGCACCACCCCGACCAGCGCGATGACCAGCGCCGCCACCAGCCGCGCGGTCAGGCGCTCTCCGAAGAACAGCCATGCGGCGACGGCCACGAAGACGACTTGGGTGTTGCCCAGGACGGTCGCCAGGCCCGCCCCGACCATCGCGATCGCGTAGTGCCAGGTCACCAGGTCGGCGGCGAAGAACAGGCCGGCGATGAACGCCAGCCGCCGCTGGCCCGGGCCTCGGGATCCGAACCGACGTTGCTCGGCGCGGGCCAGCAACCACAGCACCGGTAGCGCGTACAGGCAGCGGAAGACGGCCGCGGTGGCCGGCTCGACATTCGCCAGCCGCACCAGGACCCCGGTAAACGCGATCGTCAGCCCGCCCAGCAAGGCGGCGAGCACTGGCCTGGAGCCGAGCAGGTGCAGCGGCGGGGCCAGCTCGTTGCTCATGGCGGCTACTCTAGGCGCCCCGATGCCCGCCCTGCCGACTGGCACCCTGACCTTCCTGTTCACCGATATCGAGAGCAGCACCCGCGTCCTCGAGGCGCTGGGCGACGCCTACCGGTCGGTCCTTGAACGGCACCACGCGCTGCTGCGTGAGGCCATCGCGGCCGGTGAAGGCACCGAAGTCAGCACCGAGGGCGACGCGTTCTTTGCCGTCTTTCCGTCGGCCCCCAAGGCGGTCGCCGCCGCCGCCCAGGCCCAGCGCGCGCTGGCTGCCGAGGCGTGGCCGGATGGGGTTCCGATCCGCGTGCGGATGGGCCTGCACACCGGCGAAGGGGTCCTGGGCGGGGACAACTACGTGGGCCTTGACGTCCACCGTGCGGCTCGGGTGGCGTCGGCCGGCCACGGCGGGCAGGTGCTTCTGTCCGGAGCGACCCAGGCCCTGACGTCTGGCGGGCTGCCGCCGGGTGTCAGCCTGGTGGATCTCGGCCAGCATCGGCTCAAGGACCTCTCGCGCCCGGAGCACCTGTGGCAGATCGCCATCGACGGGCTGCCGGCCACCTTCCCCGCCCCGCGCACCCTGGACGCAACGCCCAACAACCTGCCGCTCCAGCTGACCTCGTTCCTCGGCCGCCACCGGGAAGTGGCCGAGGTTGTCACGCTGCTGGCAGAGCATCGACTCGTGACCCTGACCGGCCCGGGTGGGACGGGCAAGACACGGCTCGCCCTGCAGGTCGCGGCCGAGGCCAGCGACCGGTACCCGGACGGGGTGTTCTTCGTGGCGCTGGAGCCCATCGCTCGCCCCGAGCTTCTGTTGCCGACCATGGCCCAGGCAATGGGCCTCATGGATCCGGGAGCCGCGTCGGTGGATCGGCTGGCCGAGCATTTCGGGGAGCGAGCGTTTCTGCTGGTCCTCGACAACTTCGAGCAGGTCGACGCGGCAGCCCCGCTGGTGGGGGAGTTGCTGGCGCGGGCGCCGCGCCTCTCCGTCCTGGCGACCAGTCGCAGCCCGCTGCGGGTCTACGGGGAGCGGGAGTACCCGGTCCCGCCACTTGGCCTGCCGGACCCGCGACACCTCCCTGATCTCCAGCAGTTCACCCAGTTCGAGTCGGTGGCCCTCTTCATCGAGCGGGCGGTGGCGGTGCGCCCCGACTTCCGGGTGAACAGCGCGAACGCGCCGGCCGTGGCCGAGGTCTGCGTCCGCCTGGATGGCCTTCCCCTGGCCATCGAGCTGGCCGCGGCCCGGGTCCGGGTTCTCAACCCGCAGGCCATCCTGGATCGGCTCGGCGACCGGTTGGGGCTCCTGTCCGGTGGGGCGCGGGACCTGCCGGAGCGCCAGCAGACCCTGCGCGGCGCCATCGCGTGGAGTCATGATCTGCTGGAGGACGACGACAGGCGCGCCTTCGCCTGCATATCGGTCTTCGCCGGTGGCGCCAACCTGGAACAGATCGAGGACGTGTGTTTCGAGGCTGCGGACCGGCATCTGGCCCTGGACGTGGTGTCCTCGCTGGTCGACAAGAGCCTGCTGCGGGAAGAGTCCGCGCCCGGCGGCGAGCCTCGCTTCCGAATGCTGGAGACGATCCGTCAGTTCGCGGCGGAGCAGCTGGCAGCCGGCGGCGACGCGGGGACCTTCCGCCAGCGCCATGCGGCGAGTGTCCTCGCCCTCGTCGAGCGCGGCGCCGGCGAGGTCATGGGGCCGGACGGCGGGGAGTGGCTGGATCGGTACGAGTTGGAGCGCGACAACATCCGGGCGGCCATCGCCTGGGCGCTCGAGTCAAACGCCACGGAGACCGCGCTGCGCCTGCTCGCCGCCTGCTGGCGCTACTGGCAGATGCGCGGTTACCTGGCCGAGGCGCGTGGCCACGCAGACCGGATTATGGCGTTGCCGGATCGGAGGCGACACGCCGAGGCGAACGAAGCGGCGCTCGAGGCTGCCGGCGGGATCGCCTACTGGCAGGGCGATTGGCCGCCAGCGCGGGTGTGGTATGGCGAGACCTTGGATTTGGCTCGCGCTCGCCAAGACGACCGGGCGGAAGCCAATGCCCTATACAACCTGACCTTCACCTATGCCTGGAATCCCGGGGATCAGGAGGAGGCCCTCAAGCTCGCCAACCAGGCCCTGGAGGTCAACCGACGGCTGGGTGACCAGGTGGGGATCGGGCGCGCGCTGTGGGCGCGCGCCAGTGCGGACTACTTCTTCGGGGACATGCCAGCAGCCATCAGCGCCCTCGACGAGGCGCTCGCGATCTTCCGAACGGCGGGAGACCGGTTCATGCTGGCGTGGACCCTGTACATGCAGGGGCTGACCCTCCTCGACAAGGACCGTGGACTGCTGCAGAAGGTGTTGGGCGAGGCGCTCGACATCTTCCACCAGACCAATGACGTCACCGGGTACGCCCTCGTCTTCGACGCCTTCGCTGCTGCGGCCCACTTCGAGGGTGACAGCCTGCGGGCCATGCGCCTGGCGGGGTACGCGGCGGCCACTGAGAAGCTGGCCGGCGGTGGCCTGGGAGCCCTGAACCGCGGCTACGCCGGATTCTTCCCTGAGCAGCTGATGGAAACGCCTGAATTCGCCGCCGCATACGCCGAAGGCCAGCAAATGGACCTTGAGCGAGCAAGCCGGCTCGCCCGCCGCCAGGAGTAGACCGGCTGCGGCCTAGGCCGGAGCCGCCAGGTCGCGGCGGGGGAACACCACCAGGGCCCACAGCACCGGCAGGACGATAGCCACCCCCAGCAGGGCCAGGTCGAACGGATCCTGCTTGCCGCTCACGATCTCGCCCGGGTTGAAGTGGTGGAACAGCGAGTACTCCTGGGTCCACTCCAAGTCGGGGAGAAAGGATCCCAAGATCTCGAAGAAGTAGTTGATTCCCAAGTACGCCAGGCTCAGACCGATGGCTGGGCCGCCGCGGTCGAAGCTCACGCTGGCCGCCAGCGAGAACGCCGCGAATGCCCCCCACAGCAGCATCCCGTTGGCCCAGACCAGCGGGACCTGCGATTGGTCGATCTCATCCGCGACGCCGAGCGCATTGATGCTGATCACCTGGCCGATGAAGAGCAGCGCCAGGATGACCCCCACCGCAATGACGATGGCCGCGCTCAGCGAAACGTAAAGCCGTCGCCGCGACAGGGGACGCGCCAGGAGCACCTCCAGCGTCCCGGTCTCTCGCTCGCCGGCCACCGCCGCGGCGGCCGCACCGACGGCGAAGACTCCCAGGAACCCGATCGCGATGGGGTGCTGGACGCCGATGGTCATGGCGCCGCCCAGGCTGAATAGGCTTCCCGAACCGAAGTTCAACAGGTTCTCCGGGAAGCCAGCCTCGACCAGTCCGGCGAAGAGGTCCTGGAAGGTCGTGTAGAAGGTAGGCACCAGCGCGCCCCAGGCAAACGCGGCCAGACCCACGGCCAGCAGCCGGAAGCGCAGCCAATACAGTGTTTGTCGCATGATCCGAAGGCTCACGCTGCGCCTCCGGGAGTTTCGGCCTCATCGCCGGCGTAGAACTCGTAGAAGACCTCTTCCAAGCGGGCCGGCTCGATGAGCAGGTCCACCAGCGACGGAGAGGCGATGGCTCGCACGAACGGGGCCACGTCCCCGGACAGGGTGGCCGTGATCCGGTCACGGAAGACGACCACGTCGGCGATGCCGGGGATCTCGGACAGGTCAGGCGTGCCACCTCGCCAGCGCAGCGTGACCCGCCGCTTACGGCGGGCGAGCAGCTCGTCTACGTGCTGCAGAGCCATCAGATGCCCCGTCCGGATGATGGCCACCCGGTTGCAGATCCGTTCGACCTCGGACAGGTAGTGCGAGCTCATGAAGATCGTCCGGCCCGCGTCTCGAAGCTCCTCCAGGATCTCGTAGAACGCGAGCTGCATGAGCGGGTCCAGGCCCTCGGTCGGCTCGTCGAGGATCGCCAGCTCCGGGTCATGCTGGAGGGCCTGGATGACGCCCAGCTTCTGGCGCATGCCGCGCGAGTAGTCCCGGACCTTCCGACGCAGGTCCGATTCGGGCATCTGCAGCCGCTCGGCGAGCTCCGCTCGGCGGACCGGCTCGCGCTGTTGGAGATCCGCGTAGTAGTCGAGAGAAGCGGTCCCGGTCAGGGACCCATAGGTGGCCATCCCGCCCGGCAGGTACCCCACCCGACGCCGCAGGGCGACCGAATCGTTCACCACGTCCAGACCCAGAACGGTGGCCGACCCGCTGGTCGCGTGGAGATACCCGAGCAGGGTCCGGATCATCGTCGTCTTTCCCGCCCCGTTGGGGCCCAGGAACCCGAAGATCTCGCCCGGCTCGACCTCCAGGCTGACGGCGTTCAGGGCGCGGATCGTTGCGCTCCCGTGGCCCGGCCGATGGAGGCCTCCGGCGTAGTGCTTGGTGAGCCGATCGGTGCGAATGACCGGTTCGGTGGAGGCTCCTGGGTGCGGCGTGTCGACTGCGGACAAGTTCCGCGAGCCTAGCGCATGGGGGTCGGGTCAGTTGGTCGAGCCGAGCAGCACCGATACTCTGGACCGGGAACCGGAAGGCGCCCGTCGGTGTACCGATGATGCCGGGTGGAGGGCGCTGCCAGCCTCGCAGCCGCACTGCGCGTGGCAGCGTCGCTGGAGTAGACTCAGGCTCCGGCCGTCGCCCCTTGTGGGCGCGGTCGTCCTTCTGCCCTCGAACCCACCTCCGCCACTCCCAGCCAGGCTTTCGCCCGCATGAAGGCTGTTTGACGCCCGCATGAAGATCGCCGTCCCGCGCGAGACCGCCGAAGGCGAAACGCGCGCCGCCCTCACGCCCCAGATCGCGGGTCAGCTGGTCGCCTCCGGCAACCAGGTCCTGGTCCAGGCCGGCGCCGGAGAAGCCGCACACTTTCCCGATGCGGCCTATGCCGAAGCGGGTGCCACGCTCGTTCCGGACGTGGCCGCCCTGTTCGGCCAGGCGGAGCTCGTGCTGCGCGTGGGACGCCCCAGCAACGAGGAAATCGAGATGCTGAGGCCCAAGACCGTGCTGATCGGCACGTTGGGCACGCTGGCCAACCCCAAACTCGCGGAGCTCCTGGCCGAGCGCGGGATCACGGCCATCAGCATGGATGCCATCCCGCGCATCACACGCGCCCAGAGCATGGACTCGCTGTCCAGTCAGAGCACGGTCGGCGGCTATAAAGCCGTCCTGCTGGCAGCCAGCCGCCTGCCGAAGTTCTTCCCGCTGCTCACCACCGCGGCGGGCACCGTCCGTCCGGCCCGGGGCCTGATCATGGGTGCCGGGGTGGCGGGCCTGATGGCCATTGGGACTGCCCGCCGGCTGGGTGCGGTGGTCGAGGCCTTCGACGTGCGGCCGGTGGTCAAGGAGCAGGTCGAGAGCCTGGGCGCGACGTTCGTCGAGGTGCCGATGACCGAGGAGGAGAAGGCCTCTGCCCAGACGGCGGGCGGGTACGCGCGCGAGATGAGCGAGGACTACCAGCGCCGCCAGAGCGAGCTCATCGCGGAACGGGTCAAGGCCGCCGACTTCGTCATTACCACTGCCCTCATCCCGGGCCGCCCTGCACCGCGGCTGATCAGCGCCGAGATGGTGCGCACCATGCAGCCGGGGAGCGTGATCGTGGACATGGCCGCGGAGGCGGGTGGGAACTGTGAGCTGACCGAACCCGGACGCGAGGTGGTCGACAACGACGTGACGATCATCGGTATCACGAACCTGCCCGCCACGGTCCCGACCCACGCCACCCAGATGTACGCCAAGAACGTCCAGACCCTGGTCGACCACCTGGTCCACGACGGCAAGCTGACCCTGGACCTCGAGGACGAGATCACTCGCGGGGCGACCATCACCCACGGCGGCAAGATCGTTCACGAAGCGACCGCGGCGGCGGTGGCCGCGCAGGCAGCGGCGCCAAGCGCGAAGGGCCAGCCATGACCGAGACGCTCGATCCCCGGGCCCTGGTCGACGCCCTGTTCATCCTGGTCCTGGCCGCGTTCGTGGGGTATGAGGTGGTCAGCAAGGTCCCGACCATGCTCCACACCCCGCTCATGTCCGGCGCGAACGCCATTCACGGGGTGATCGTGGTGGGCGCCATGCTGGTCGCCGCCGCGTCCGATGCCCCGCTGGCCATCGGACTGGCGCTGATCGGCGTCACCCTGGGCACGATCAACGTCGTCGGCGGCTTCGTGGTCACCGACCGGATGCTCGAGATGTTCCGGCGCCGTCCGGACGACAAGAAATGATCGATCCCGGGCCGCTGACCATTGGCGTCTACCTGGTCGCCGCCGTCACGTTCATCCTGGCCCTGAAATTCCTGGCCTCGCCGCGCACCGCGAGGACCGGCAACCTCGTCGGAGCAGGCGGCATGGCGCTCGTGGTCGGCTGGACCTTCGCCACCACCGAGGGGATGCTCGATCACCTGTGGATCGTGGCTGTGGGTGGCGTGGTGGGGAGCGTGATCGGCGTTATCGGCGCCCGTCGCGTGCCCATGACCGCCATGCCCCAGATGGTCGCCATCTTCAACGGCGCAGGGGGCGGTGCTGCGGCCGTCGTGGCGGTCTCCGAATTCCTGACCGCCACCGGCGGCATGGAGTCGTCGCTGCTTGGGGACCCGGCGACGTTCCTCTTCCCTCCCGACCTGCTCCCGGCCTCGTTCATGATCCCCACCCTGCTCGGAGCGGTCATCGGCGCCGTCTCGTTGACCGGCTCAGTCGTGGCCTTCGGCAAGCTCCAGGGGTTCATCGCCGCCCGGCCGGTGACCTACCCCGGTTCGCGGATCGTGGCGGGATTGCTGCTGGCCGCCCTGCTGGCGATGGCCGTCGCGCTCTCCTTCGTCACGAATGACCGGGCTCTGTTCCTGGGCTTCGTGGCGCTGGCCCTGGTGGGCGGGGTCCTGATCGTGATGCCCATCGGCGGGGCCGACATGCCGGTCGTCATCAGTCTGCTCAACTCGTATACGGGCATCGCGGTGGCGGCCACGGGCTTCGTACTGGGCAATTACGCGCTGCTTATCGCGGGCACACTCGTGGGAGCATCCGGCGCGATCCTGACGCAGCTCATGTGCCGCGCCATGAACCGCTCAATCCTCAACGTCCTGTTCGGGGCGTTCGGGACCGGTGGCGGGGCCGCGGTCGCCGGCGCGGCCGGTGAGCAGGCGGTCCGGACCATCAATGCGGAGGACGCCGCCACACTGATGGCGTATGGGAAGAGCGTGATCATCGTTCCCGGCTACGGGATGGCGGTGGCCCAGGCCCAGTCCCCGGTCCGCGACCTGATGGATCTCCTCCTGGCGCGCGGGGTGGACGTCCAGTTCGCGATCCACCCGGTGGCCGGTCGGATGCCGGGCCACATGAACGTCCTGCTGGCCGAGGCCAACGTCCCGTACGAGCGGCTCAAGGAGATGGACGAGATCAACGACGACTTCGCGAAGGCCGACGTGGCCCTGGTCATTGGTGCCAACGACGTGACCAACCCGGCTGCCCGGACCGACACGACCTCGCCGATCTATGGCATGCCGATCCTCAACGTGGATCACGCCCAGAACGTCATCGTCCTGAAGCGCAGCATGGCCGCCGGCTTCGCCGGCATCGACAACCCGCTGTACGCCGATCCCAGGACCGCCATGTTGTTCGGCGACGCCAAGGACACGGTCCAATCCCTGGTCGCCGGGGTCAAAGCGGCCTAGCAGTCCTGCAACCCGGCGGACGGCTGACGCCGCAACGGCCGATGGACGCCGCAACGGCCGATGGACGCCGCAACGGCCGATGCTCCGCCAGGTGGACCTAACAGCCAACATCGGTCCTTCCGGCGCAGGATATCGGCCGCTCCGTGGCCGAATTTGTCAGCCCACGGGGCACGCGGCCAAGTTGAGGGCCCAGAACACCATTCCGGAGGCGCTTCTTGGCCGATACCTCCGCCTGGTGGGACAAAGCGGGTCTTGGCGTCCCGGCTCCCCCGGGACGCGATCGGCTGCTTAGCGGTTGACGCGGACAGCCCGCCAGACGGCACGTAGACCTGCCCGCTGCCCGTAGAGCAGGACGCCAGCCGAGTAGATGCGAGCGGCCACCCACAGGGCAACGGCCACGCCAAGGAGCAGGAGGATGAACGCGACGCCGATCTCCCACGGCTCGATCCGGCCCAGCACCATCCGGATCGGGATCAGGTATGGGCTGAAGAACGGGACGAAGGACAGGGCACGGACCCAGTCGGCGTCCGGCACGTTGAGCGCCGTAAAGGACGCCAGATAGCCGGCCACCCCGACCAGGATCATCGGCCCCGTGATGTTCTGGACCTCCTCCTGGCGTGAGGCGGTGGAGCCCAGTGCCGCGTACAACGTCGCGTACAACCCGAACCCGCCGATGAAGAACAGGCCGACCACCGCCAGCAGCCCGGCATTCAGGCCCTGGACCTCGACTGCGGGCCCGCTCGCCTCGCCGAGGACCAATTCAGCGACCGGGCCCTGAAGCAGCAGTCCGCCCAGGGCCGCCGCCACGACCACCACGTACTGGGTCAGTCCAGCGCCCCCCGCACCCATGACCTTGCCCAGCAGCAGCTGGCGGGGCGTGGCGGCCGTGATCAGCAGCTCCATGACCCGGCTGGCCTTCTCCTCGGCCACGCTGGTCGCCACCCATTGGCCGTAGGTGATGACCGCCATGAACATGAGGACCACCAGCGCGGTGGCCAGCAGGTAGCGTGGGCCGAAGTTCTCCTCGGGGTTGATA
>Ga0299906_10002686_pt1 | contig 14723 bp, 16 predicted proteins | sample RVTome_14_FD_200259 | JGI IMG/M metagenome (GOLD analysis project Ga0299906, IMG submission 200259) | Soil microbial communities from uranium-contaminated site in the Upper Colorado River Basin, Wyoming, United States - RVT145D125 (version 2) ... | reverse complement strand
CCCCGGGCCGGCCTCCTCGCCTGGCTCAACCCCCGAAGAGGCGCACCAGGTCGTCGTCGGGCTCCCGCGCGCTGCAGCTGCCGATCGAGAACGGGAGCCGGCGCACGGCGGTCTCCAGGTCGTCCTCGCCGATCCCGGCGCCGCGCCACGAGAGGCCGTCCGCGAAGCCGTACGCGTCGGCGTCGTCCTCCTCGAGCACCCGCAGGACCTGGTCGGCCCGGATCGCGCCGCCCTGGCACAGGCGCAGCGCCGCCGCCGTGTTGAGGAACCCATGCAGGTTCCCGTAGCGGCGCGGCTCCCGGAGGGGGTGGTGCAGCCCCTGGGTCGCCTTGAGGGGGACGCCGTGCTCGCAGGCCCAGCCGATCGCCCGGGCCAGGGTGGCGGCGTCGACGGCGGTCGGTCCGTCGCAGCGCAGCTTGAGGCCGAGGGACCCGTCGTGGAGATCGAGGACGGACGCCAAGAAGGCGTCGCCCCGGTCGGCCCAGGCGTCGGCGGTCCACCGCGGCTCGAGGTACAACCGGATCCGCTGGCTGCGAAGGACATCGCGAGCCTCCTGGAGGCTGGCCTGCATGGCGCGCGGGTCCGCGTCGGCCGGCAGCGAGGCCTCGACCGCATGGATCTTCTGCGGGGCGCGGTCTCCCGCGCGTTCCCGGTCCCGGTCGCGCAGCGCCTGCACGTCCTCGAGAAGGCCCGGTCCCGCCCGGAGGCCGACCACGGCGATCCGGCAGTTGCGGCCCTCGGGGTACCCGGCGGCGCGCAACGCGTCGTCGTCCAGGCGTTGCAGGTCCTCCGGCGTGAGGACCATGTCCGCCCCGATCATGTCCGGGCGCCGGAGCGTGTGGGGCAGGCCGGCGGATTCCCGGAGGGCGTCGTCGAACGACAGGGCCGCAGGCGGGAACATGCCCGCGTAGTCGAAGAGTCCGGCGACGAGGACGTCGAGTCCCGTCCCGCTCATGGCGGACCCGGGTACCGGACGACGGTCTGGTCGATGGTCCCGAAGACGCTGCGTCCGTCCTGGAGGACCTCCACCTCGATGCGGTCCCCGAAGCGCAGGAACGGCGTGGAGGCCTCGCCGGTGGAGATCGTCTCCAGCATGCGCCGCTCGGCGAGGCAGCTGGAGCCGACGGACGCGTCCTCGTTGCTCACCGTGCCGGATCCGAGGATCGTGCCCGCGGGCAGGGGCCGGGTCTTCGCGGCATGCTCGATGAGGCGCGGGAACGGGAAGAACATCTCCCCCGCGTCCGGGTGGCCGAAGGGCTTGCCGTTGAGGCGCGTCAGCATCTCGAGGTGCAGGCGGCCGCCACGCCACGCGTCGCCGAGCTCGTCGGGCGTGACGTACCAGGGGGCGAAGCTTGAGGGCGGCTTGCCGTGGAAGAACCCGAAGCCGGCCTTCAACTCGCGCGGGATGAGGTTGCGGAGGCTGACGTCGTTCATGATGCAGAGGAGTTTGATGTGCCGCTCCGCCGCGGCGGCCAGGACGCCCATGGGCACGTCGTCCAGGACGACGCCGACCTCGGCCTCGAAGTCGATCCCGTAGGCCTCGTCCGCGACCTCGATGGGGTCCCGCGGCCCGAGAAGCGGGTCGCCGACGCCCTGGTACATGAGCGGCACGTCGCGCAGGTCCTCGGGGGGCTCCGCGCCACGCGCCCTCCGGACCAGGATGATGTGCTGGATGAAGGCACTGCCGTCGATCCAGCAGGTGGTGCGCGGCAGGGGGGCCATGAAGTCGCAGTCCGCGAGCGGCCGCGTGTCGGGCCACGTGCCCGCCTTCAGCTTGCCGTCGATGTCCCGCAGCCCGGGCTCCACGCGGCCCCAGTCCTGGATGGCGGCGTGCATCGTCGGCGCCACGGCTTCCGGGACGCAGGCCACGCGGCCCCCCTCGTCGTCCACCACCACGAGGCGCCCGTCCCGGCGCTCCGTGGGGGTCTTCGCGTCGGGGACGCGGATCGTCGCGAGCTTCATGGCGGCGCGCCACGACGGGGGCCCGCGTCATAACGGTGACGACGGCCCACGGTGCCGGCGCCCGCCCAAGACCTCTTGCGGCCGACGGACCTTCCGCCCGCGTGGCGCACCGGTTCATCGACCTGCCCCTCGCGGAGGCGGCCTTCGAGGCCGAGGCCGCCGACCTCGGCGGGCTCCTGGAGACGGTGGGGGAGGCGCTCTGCGAGGCCTTGGTCACGGACCCGGCCGCGGTGCGCCCCGCGGAGGAGCGCCGCATCCGCGTGGGCGCCGAGGACGGGCCGGGCCTGGTGCGGCGTTTCCTGGAGGAGGTCCTAGCCCACCGGGAGGCCGAGGGCCTGCTTCTCTCCGGGTTCCGGGTCGATGTGCGGTCCGGACCCGGCATCGCGGGCGCCGCCCGCGTCGCGGACGTGGTCGCGCGCGGCGAGCCTTTCGACTTGGCGCGGCACCGCACGCGTCTCGATGTCGCGGCCGTCGCTGCGCGGCCGTTCGAGGTCGTCGAGGAGGGCGGTGCCTGGCGGGCCAGGGTCGCCTTGGACGTCCGGCCCTGACGGCGCAGGGCGTCCCTGGCCCCGCCAGGGCTCAGGTCCGCGGAGACGTGGCGGCGCGGCGCGGCACCAGGCGGCCGCGGAACCAGTCCGCGGCCAAGGCGGCCACCATCTCCAAGGCGCCGGATTCCTCGAAGAGGTGCGTCGCCTCGGGGACGACCTCGAGGCGCACCTCGCAACGCATCCGCGCCAGGGCGTCACGGTTCAACGCCAGGACCTGCTCGTCCGCACCGCCGACGACGAGGAGCGTCGGCGCCCGGACGCGGGGCAGCGCGTCGCCGGCGAGGTCGGGACGGCCCCCGCGGCTCACGACGGCGTCGATGCGCTCCGGGTGCTCGGCGGCGGCCACGAGCGCGGCGCCGCCTCCGGTGCTGGAGCCGAAGAGACCGATGCGCAGCTCGCGCGTGTCCGGGTCCCGGGCGAGCCAGGTGGCGACGTCGCCCAGCCGGGCGGCCAGGAACGGAATGTCGAAGCGGAGCCGCGCGCGGCGGCGGTCTTCTTCCTCCTCGTCATCCGTGAGAAGGTCGATGAGCAGCGTGGCGAGGCCCGCGTCGCGCAGCGTCCTTGCCACGGCCCGGTTGCGCGGCGAGTGCCGGCCGCTGCCGCTGCCATGGGCGAACACGACGATGCCGGTCGCCCCGGCCGGGACGCCGAGGTCGCCCGTCAGGATCGCGCGGCCGGCCCGGACGCGCACCTCGCGCAGCGGCGAGGCCTCCGGCAGCGTCATGCAGCCTCCGCCTCCGCGTGGAGCAGTCCCTCGACCTCCTCGTCCGTCGTCTGCTCGAAGTCCTCGTACCAGCGGCCCACGGCGAGGAAGTCCTCCGGCGCGTCGATGCAGACGACCTCGTCGGCTGCGAGCTCGAAGCGCGCCACGGCGTCCGGGGGCATGACGGGCGCCGCCGCGACGATCCTCCGCGGTCCCAGGCGTCGCAGCACCGCCACGGCCGCCAGCATCGTCGAGCCTGTCGCGATGCCGTTGTCCACGACGACCACGGTGCGTCCCCGGACGTCCGGGAACGGCCGGTCGCCGCGGAGGCGCCGCGTCCGCTCGTCCACCTCGCGGCGCTCGCGCTCCGTGATGCGGTCCAAGGTCTCCGCGTCCACGCCGAGGCCCGCGACGGCGTCGTCGTTCACGACGCGGATGCCCCCCGGTCCCACCGCGCCCAGGGCCAGTTCCGGCTGGACCGGCGCGCCCAGCTTCCGGACGACGAGGACGTCGAGGGGAGCGCCGAGGGCCTTCGCGACCTCGTAGGCGACGGGGACGCCCCCCCGCGGCAATCCGAGGACGATCGGCCGCTCGTCGCGGAGGTGCACCAGCCGCTCGGCGAGGCGACGGCCGGCGTCGCGGCGGTCCTTGAAAAAGGTCATGGGCCGGGATGGCCCGAGCCGGCGTGAAAACGATGGCGGTCCCGGAGGAACGCACCTCCGGTCCACCCCGATCCGCCGGTGCGCCCTCCAGAAGGCCGGCCCTGGCCCTGCGCGCGACCCCACGCCGCGGCGCATCCCGATCATCATCGGCCGCGCGGGCCCGCACGTCCGATCCGGTCCTCGGCAAGGCGTTTTGAGCGGCGCCCGCCAGAGTGGTGCCCATGAGCCCCGAGACCAAGACGGAAGGACTCGTCCACGCGCACCGTACCGCCAAGGTCGTCGAGATCGTGGCGAGTTCGACGAAGAGCTTCGAGGACGCCATCGAGAAGGGCCTCGAGGACGCCAGCAAGACGACGCGGGGCATCACGGGGTGCCACGTCGAGAACATGAGCGTCAAGTGCGACGAGGGCCGGATCGTCGAGTACCGCGTCGACCTGAAGGTCGCCTTCGGCATCGAGCGGACCCCCAAGCTCTGAGCGGCGGGCCTACCCGGCGGGCGGATCGGACCGCCCCGCGGCCGTCGTGGCGCGCGTGTTCCCGCTATGGCTCCAGGAGGCGCCAACGGCCGGCGCCGTCGGGCCGGTAGACGAGCCAGCCCTCCGCGTCCGGCGCGGTGGGCTCGGCGCAGAGGACCGCGAGGCCGTCCTGGCCGTCCAGGAGATGCCGGTGCGCGTCCCAGCCGGCTGCGAGTTCCACGGCGACGGCTGACGGCTCGAGGAGGGCCAGCAGGGCCTCCGCGTCCCCCGCGTCGGCGCCGAGGCGGACGACGAGGCGGCGCGCCTGGCTCGCGACGAGGTCCATGATGTCCTCCTCCGAGGGGCTTTCCACGGCGACCCAGACCTGGCGCCGGGCGGCCGCGGCCTCCACGTCGTCGTAGGCGACCGGCCCGGGGGGGCGCAGGAGCACGGCGTCGGCGTCCGTGGCCGCCTGAAGGTCGGCCGCCTCCACGAGCGTGCGCGGCGCGCCTGGATCGTCCTCCTCGTCCGTCTCCGGGAGGATGGCAGGCCGGGAGGGGAGGACCCCCGGCATGTCCAGGCCGCGTCGCCGGTCCTCGGGGGCCCGGTCGGCGCTCACGCCGTGGCCTGGTGGTGCGGGCAGTCGCCGGGGCAGCCCGCCAGACCGATGAGCGAGAGGCGGCAGGTGCCCATGGGCTCAGAGCGCAACCCCGTGGGGCCGACGTGGAGGCCCACGTGGGTGCGCTCTTCCTGGAAGTTGGCGCAGTCGCGGTGCAGCCGCATCAGGAAGCGATCGGCCGGGCGCTCGAAAGAGGTTGCGGTCGCGGGCCAAGCGGGGCCAGGGGCGGCCAAGGGGGTGGGGGCGTGGGTCCAGGCGCATCCCTGCGGGCGCCCCCGTCGCGGCCCTTCCGCCTGCCGCGGCCGGGCCCTTTATGGAGGCCTTCCCAGGCGGTCCCAGGCTCCCCTTCCCCGGGGTCTCAAATAGCATCGCCGGCCGAAAGGCCTCCATGGACGAGATGACGCCCGAGGAATGCCGGCGGCTGCTGGCCGGACGGCGCACGTGCACGCTCGGCCTCTCCAAGGCAGGGCGCGCGTACGTCCTTCCCTTGTTTTACGCCTTCGACGGCCGGACGTGCTGGTTCCAGAGCCACCCCGGCACCAAGGACGAATACCTGGCGAGCACGGAAGAGGCCTGTCTCGTCGTGATGCGCGTCGAGGACGAGGACGACTGGGAGAGCGTGCAGGCGTTCGGCCCCGTCGAGAAGGTCACCCTCACCGACGAGGTGCGGGCCGCCAAGAACGCCCTCCTGGACGTGCCGTACCCGCCGGAGGCCGGGTCCTACCCCAAGGGGACCCCACGCCGGTCGGACCAGTCGATGTACTACTGGAAGCTGACCCCCCGGCGCATCGCGGGGCGAAGCAGCCGCTCCCGCTTGCAGCGCCGGTCGCGCCCGGCGTCTGGCCTGGAGCGCCGCGGCCCGCCGGGCGAGGCCCCCCCGGAGCGTGCCCGCCGCGGCTCCGGCAAGCTTTCCGTGCGCGACGTCCCTGTCAGTCCCTGACCGGCCGACACCCCCGGGCGACGCCTTGAAGAGGCCGCAGGTGGAGGGAATGCCGTGGACCGCACGCCCCGGAACCGGCGGGTGCCGCACCACTTCCAGCAGACGGAGCACACGTGCGGGCCGGCCGCCATGCGGATGGTCCTGCACGCCCTTCTTGGCCGGGACGAGCCCGAGGCGGAGCTGGCCGCGACGCTGGGCACCGAGCCGGCGCGCGGCACATGGCACCACGAGCTGGCCACGTTCGCGGAGCGTGAGGGGCTCCGCTGGAAGGTCCGGCGGGGCCGCTCCACCGTGCAGGATCTGCAGGACCTCCTGGACACGGGCCACGTGGTCGTGGTGTGCTACTGGATCCCCGAGGACCGGACGGACCACTACGCCCTGGTGAAGGCGGTCTCCGACACGGAGATCCGCCTTCTCGACCCGTGGTACGGCCCCGACCACCGCATGCCGCTTGCCGCGTTCGTGCGCAACTGGCGCAGCGACCGCGCGTTCCCGCTGCGCCAGGACCGCTGGATCATGGCGATCCGTCCGCCGGACTCGCAGCCCCCCCGGGGCACCTCCGGCCCACGGCCGGCCGGCAGCGCCTGAAGCCGCGTCGGACGGCCGGACAAGCCCTTTCCGCAGCCTCCGCACACGAGGGTTTTTTAGGTGCGGGACCCGTCGCCGACCGGAATCGTGGTGTTCATGGTCCGAAGCGCAGCGCCTCTCCGCAGCCTGTTCCTGGTTCTCGTCCTCGCGTTGGCGGTCCTCTCCGGCCTCCAGCCCTCGGGGGCCGGCACGGGTCCGGGCGCCTCGCCGACCGGCGGCGTCGACCCCGCGTCGTGCCAACGGTTCTACCTGCCCGCCGTCGGCACGGTCTGCGACGCCGGCCACGGCATGTACCTCGTCTTCGACCCGGCGGGGGTCCCCCTCGGCCTGACGCACGGCGCGGACCCGCTGCCACCGAGCACGCAGGTCAACGGGGCGCCTGCGCTCCCGGCCAGCCCACCCCAGGAGCTGCGCGACCAGCTCATGGAGGCCGGCGTCGGCGACGGCCGCATGGGCCACTGCATCGACGATCCGGTCACCGAGTACTACATCCAGGTCGTCTACGCCCGGGCCTTCGACGACGACGTGTTCCAGCACACGGACGACTACGTGCGCATGATGGCCAAGCAGGCGAACCTGCACATGGACGTCGCCGGCATGGCCAACAGCATCCACAACGACCTCCGGTTCCTCTGCTCCCAAGGCCAGATCGACGTCAACCGGGAGGTGCTCTGGACCCCGTACGCGCTGTCCGATTTCGGCACGATCTCCGGCGAGCTGCGCGACCGCGGCTACGACCAGGGGCGCATCAAGTCCTGGATCCTCTTCGACGACGTCGACCCGGCGGGCGGCGCGGCCGGCGTCGCGAACATGATGACGGACGACACCAAGTCGGTCGGCAACTTCAACAACGGCCTCGTGCCGCAGTGGGCGGTCACGTTCGACTCGGACTTCACGACGTTCCTGCACGAGGGCGGCCACACGATGGGCGCCGTCCAGTACTCGGCCTGGCACTCCTCGCTCGGCGCACACTGCTACGACGGCGGCGACATCATGTGCTACGCCGACGGCGGCGCCAACGAGAGCCTCTACGCCACGACATACTGCGCCGGCAACCCGTGGGACTGCAACCAGGACGACTACTACAACACGATGCCGCCCGCGGGCTCGTACATCGACGAGAACTGGAACATCGGCCACCCCAACAACCGCTTCGTGGACTTCGACGAGAGCACGCTCGACTACCTGAAGTGCAGCGAGGACGGCATCGAGGGCGTGCCCGTCGCGTGCGTCTACCAGGGCGGCAACACCGAAGCGGTCGGCGTCACGTACGAGATCGACTGGGGCGACGGCACGCCGGTCGTGACGGACGGAGGGTATGCCCCCAAGGACATCACGTTCCTGGAGCACACGTACGCCGCGCCGGGCGAGTACACGGTCAAGGTCCGTGCCCGCGACGTGGGCGGCGTCGCCTCGACGCCCAGCGGATGGGTGCCCTTCACGATCCTGATCAAGGCGGACCCCACCGCGCCCATCGCGGGTGACTGCGTCAACAACCTCACGGGTGCCCAGAGCTTCGACGACTGCCCCGTCCGTCCGTAGGCGGCTGCCGGCGCGCCTCGACCAGGGCCCACCCCTCGTCCTGGACGGCCCCACAGGCACGGCCCTGGAGGACCGGGGGATCCCGCTGCCGCCGCCGCTGTGGTCCCTGGGTGCCGTGCGCGGGCATACCGACGCCCTTGCGGCCGTCCATCGTGGCTACGTGGATGCCGGCGCCGACGTGGTGACGACCGCGACCTTCCACGCCCATCCGCGCACCCTGGCGGAAGCCCGCGTGGAGGACCCCGAGGGCCTGGTGGAGGAGGCCGTCGCCGTGGCGCGCATGGTGGGCGCGCCGTACGTCGCGGGAGGCCTGGGCCCCGTCGCGGACTGCTACCGCCCGCAGGACGTCCCCGACGACGAGGCGTGGGGCGTCCTGCCGAACGGCGGCACAGGCGACCCGCGCCACGCGTTCCGCGGCGCGGCGCCCGTCCCCCGGGCGGAGTTCCAGGCCTTCGCTGGGCGCATGGCGCAGGAGGGTGCGGCCGTCCTGGGCAGCTGCTGCGGGTCGCCCGTCGCCTTCACGGCCGACGCCGCGCGCGCAGCGCGACCGCGCCGATGACGGCCAGGAGCACGACGACCAGGGCGGCGAGCCACACGCCGGTCCCGCCGTCGCCTGGCAGCGCGCCCGGCGTGGTCGTCCCCTGAGGATCCCCCGAGACCTCGGATGTGGGAGCCGCCCCCTCGATCCGCAGGGGGGGCGCGGGCACGGCGGCTGCCGCGTCGAAGGGCGTGGCTCCGTCCTCGACGGCCTGCACGAGGAACACATGCTCGCCCGGCCCCGGCCCACGCACCGTGGCCCGGTAGGCGTTCTGGTTTGCGGCCGTGGGCACGAGCGCGACGCGCCGGCCGTCCTCCCAGACCACGTAGGCCGGCGCCAGGCAGTCCAGGCGGACCTGCCAGAGGACCCACGCGTCCCCCGCGGGATCGGTGCCCGCGTCGACCGCTGTGGGCCGGTCGTCGCAGCGCGGGGGCCCGCCCGCCCCGCCATCGTCCGTGGTCCCGTCCGGCGTCGGTCCGGGGCCCGACGCCGTGGGGCCGCTGGTCGGCGCGGTCGCCGGCCCGGTCTCCGGTGCCGATGGGCTCGGCGTCGGCTCCGCGCCCGCCGAGGCCGGGGTGAAGCGGATGATGTCGACGAAGCCGTAGCCGGCGCCGAGGACGTAAGCGGACGCGTCCACCCGGGCCGAGGACGCGTACGACGTCGGCTCCGGAAGCGCGGGGCCCACCGCCGCCGTGGCGTCCGCGGCCGGGTCGTAGGCGACGATCGTCGCAAGGCGCGCACCCGCGGACGAGGAGCCGCCGAGCACGTACGCCCGTCCATCGTGCCAGAACCCCGTCGCAGCCGTCCGGGGCTCGGGCAGCGCCGCCGCGGCCTTCGTGACGTCCCCGCCGGGCCGGTAGCGCAGGACCGAGTCGTAGTACTGCGTGCTGTTGCCGCGCGGGACGCGGCCCCCGAGCAGCAGGGCCTCTTCGCCCGTCCACACGGCCACGGCCTCGGCGCGCTCCTCCTCCAGGACCGCGCCCGTCTCCGCGATCGTGCCCGCTACCGGGTCGAATCGGAGGACCGGGCACGGAGCCGCGCACGGGTCCCCGCCGAGCAGGAGCGCCCCGGTGCCGTCCCAGACGGCGGCGACGGACCAGCGCGGCTCCGGCAACGTGACGCCGAGGGTCTCCACCGTGCCCGCGGCGGGGTCGAAGCGCAGCACCTCGTCGCTGCCGCCCGCGGGGCCGGCCCAGCCACCGAAGAGGTACACCACGGAGCCGTCGGTGACCGCCGCGACCTGGCTGCGCCCGGCGGGAAGCCTCGCGTCCAGCACCTCGACCTCACCGCCGGGGAGGTACCGCAGCACCTCGTCGCTCCACCGGGCCCCCGGCTCCTGGCCGCCGAAAACGTAGACGGCCCCGTCGACGGCCACGGATGCCGTCGAGAACCGGGACGACGGCAGGGTCCCGTCCATGGGCATCACCTGGGCCGCCGCGCCGCTCGACAAGGCGGCCAGAAGGACGGCCAAGGCGGCGCCGGCGACATGCACCCGCGTCCCGTCCACGCCCCGGCGAGCCGGGCCCCGGTTCTTATGCGTATGCGCCCGGCCGCGGCGCCACCCCGCCGGCGGACCCCCGGTCCGTCGTCGGGCGCCCGGCGGGACGCCCCGGTCGCGTCGCGTCCCTTGCCTTTCCTTCTGCCTGAGCGTCTGCACCGCCTTCCGTGCCGGCGAGCGGCAACACCACGGAGAAGGTCGCGCCCTGCCCGAGGCCCGCACTGTGGCATGCGATCCGGCCGCCGGAACGCTCGACGATGCCCCGGCAGATGTAGAGGCCCAGGCCGGTGCCCGTCTGGCCGGGCGCATGCTCGCCGTGGACCTGGGAGAACGGCTGGAACAGCCGCTCCAGAAGGCGCGACTCGATCCCGATGCCCGTGTCCCGCACCTCGATGACCGCGTCCCGCCCGGAGCGGAAGGCGCGGACGTGGATCTGGCCGCCCGGCCGCGTGAACTTGATCGCGTTGTGCAGGAGGTTGTCGAGCACCTGGTGGATGCGGTCCGGGTCGCACCGCACGCTCATGGTGAGCTCGGCCTCGGCGACGAGCGCGAGGCCTGCCTGCTCCGCAGGCGCCTCGAGGGACTCGACGGCGTCCAGCACCAGGCCGCGCACGTCGCACCAGCGTGGATCCATCCGGAGGTGCCCCGTCTGGAGCCGCGCGGAGTCGAGCAGGTCCTTGACGAGCAGAGCCAACCGCTCGATGTTCCGGTCCAGGAGGTCCAGGCTGCGGCGCTGCCCCTCGTCCATGACGCCGGAGAACCGCTGGCGCATGACCTGGATCTGGAGGATGATCGGCGTGAGCGGCGTGCCGAGCTCGTGCGCCGCCATGTTCAGGAAGCGGCCCCGGAAGCGGTCCACCTCCGTCAGGCGCGCGTAGGCCTCGCGCAGACGCTCCCCGGCCTGGCGTCGGTCCGTGATGTCCGTGATCATGGCGAGGACGCCATCGTCGTCGCCGGCGTCGGTGAAGAGCGGGCTCGAGGAGACGATCGCCCACAGGTCCCTGCCGTCCTTGCGGCGGAACCTGAGATCCTCCTGCTCCTGGATGCCGGCACGCCCCCCGGCCATCCTCGCCGCCACGGCCTCGTTGTCCCCGTCCACGAAGGCCTGGAGCGGCCGGCCGGCCATCTCCTCCCGCGTGTAGCCCAGCATGGTGCACATGCGCTCGTTGACGAACGACGTCCGGTCGTCGGCGTCGAGGATCCAGATGCCCTCCGTCGCCGTCTCCACGATGAGGCGGTAGCGCGCCTCGCTCGAGCGGAGGGCGTCCGCGACGCGCTCCAGCTCCCCGATCTTGAGACGGAGGTCCTCGTTGAGCGCGGTCATCTCGACGGAGGTGAGGTCCAGGGAGCGCTCCAGCAGGCCCCGGTCCTCGTCCGCGGCGCGGTAGCTCGCGTCCACGGCCGCGAGGAAGGCCTCCAAACCCTCGGGCGGCCCCGTGGTGCCGAAGCAGCGGCGGACCTGGCGCTCCAGCAGGCGGTGCACGTCAGGCCTCGCGGAACGTCGTGACGGTCATGGTCTGGTTGTGCAGCTCACAGTCCGCCTCCGGGGCCGCCGGGCAGATCTCGCCGTACGAGTAGAACCCGGTGAGCGCCGCAGCGGGGCCCAACGTCTCCCGCACGGCCTCCAGCTCCTCCTCGACGCGCTGGCGAAGGACCAGCCGCCGGCCCACGCAGCTGATCAACAGCGCGAGCTCCGGGGGCTCCGCGCCGAGGGCCTCGTGGCTCGTCCGGGCCGCCTCCTGCGCGCCGTCGACGAGGCGGTCGAAGTTCGCCTTCATCAGGCGGGCCAAGGAACCCTCGGGAAGGTCGCCCGCGAAGGTCAGGGTCTGGGTGGCCTCATCCACGCCCAGGATCGTCCGGACGACCTCACGGTCGTGGCCCGGCAGCCGCACGCTGAGCGGGAAGAGCAGGCCCGCCGCGGGCAGCCCCGAGGCCGCCGCGCCGAGGTACTCCTTGTAGAGCGCCAGGGCCGGCCGGCCGTCCAATCGGTGCAGGACGTTGCCCTCCGCTTGCGTCACGCGGCGCTGCGGCCCGAACGGGTCCCACCCGCCGAGGCTGCCGAAGCCCACCCGCAGGGCGTCGCCGTAGAGCCCGACCGCCACGACCTGCCGCTCGCGGACCTCGTCCCCGAAGGCGGTGGCCGTCCGGCCGAAGCGGTCCCCGTCCCCGGCCAAGCCGCCCGTGACCGCGACGTGCGCCGGCAGCGCCCTGGACATGCCGGCCACCAGCAGGCTGCCGTTGACGTGCAGGCCGTCGGAGAGGACCACGACGTGGCGGAGCCGTTCCCGGGGCAGGAGCCCCACGAGGCGCGACCCCGCAGCGGCGCTGCTCTCCCCCTCTTCCAGGAGGACGCGGGCGCCCTGGACCCGCGTGGCGCGGAAGCGCACCGCCGTCGCCACGGCGCCGCCGTCCGAGACCTGCGTGCCGAGGATGTCGCCCGCCGTCGAGCAGCCCGCGACCAGGGCGTGCGGATGGTCCGCCCGGAGGGCCCGGACGGCGCCGGCCAGCGCGTCCACGCCGGCGAAGACCAGCACCAGGTCGGCTTCCCGGAGGGCGCGGCCCTGCCACGCCCCGTCCTCGAAGCGCCGCTGCGCGACGTCCATGCGGGACGTTCTTCCCCCGGCGCCTCATGAAACCGGGCGCGTCGCCCGTCGGGCCGTTTCTCCCCTTCTCCCCGGGCTGGGGCCGTGGGCCCAGGACGAGTGAAGGCCAAGGAGGTGGTGCCGGGCCGATGCCCCGATCGGCCCGCGCCTGACGAACGCCGATCCACAGATCGAAAGGATCCACTGGGTGCGGTGCATCCTGGTCGCTGCTGTCTGGAACAACACGTAAACGGCTGAGTGTTCTACCCTTGGTATGGACAGGCGGTCCTGGGTCGGCCCAGCAGCAGCCCTCGTTCTCGTGGCGTCTGCGTTTGCCAGTGGCCTTCCGACTCCTTCTGTGCCCTTAGAAGTGGAGGGCCAGAGCGATTCCGCAGATGAAGTACATGATTTCGTGGAGGGCCTTCTGCCTGATCAGGACGCAATCGACGAGGCGCAGTCTGCCACCGGACCAGCCTCGGACTTGACGGACGTGGAGCTTCGCCCTAATGGAGAAGCCCTGCTTCGAGGGATTACAGGCATTGATTCACACGGCGAGGTCTTCTCAGCCTTTTTCAATGTGGCCGCCGACCCCTGGTGCCGTTCCATTCGGGTATCCGAAGATGGGAGCAAAGCCGTCCTCCGCGATGTCAAGCCCAGCGATGTCCTGCGGATTTATCTTGACAATGCAGCGGCCGACGAAGAAGGCAACATCATCGTCAAGGGGCGCGTAGTGGCCTCCGAGGACATTTCAGGCGGCCTGCTTCGTCTGCATGGCTCGGCTCGACCCCCGCCGGCCTCGCTTGAAGCCCAGAGCGTTTCGCTGGAAGTGCAGGGGCCTATCAGTGACAAGCCTTGGCTCGAAGCCAAGAAGAGAGCGGTGACGGATGCGTTTTTCATGGCGCCGCGCGTGGCGCATGACGCTTCGCATCCGGAAATGGAGCAGGAAACGATCGCGCCGCGCGAGGAGGTGGCGTTCACTCTCGCGGTCACCAAGCCGCCGGCGGCAAGCCATGTGCTCGTCGGTTTCTCTATTTCCGCCTACAACGGACTGAGCAATCAGGATGTCCTGGAGGCTCGATGTGGGACCGTCGTCATCGGGCGATATGCGGACTCGGACCATGTGCTCGTTACCGACGATACCGAATGGTTCTTCGGTCTGATCCGCGCCGGGACCGCGTTCGAGTACACCTTGTTGAATTAGTGTATCCAAGACGATTGATTCCAGCACCACAACGGTCAATTATACGCTGGACGTCCCGACGAACCTCCCTGATGTCAATGGCTCGTTCGAAAAAAGGAGCCAGGCCCGTGTCCACCACTACGGGCACGTTATCCGGAACTGGACCAACAACAGTTTCGGAATCGACATCACGCCATTGACCCTCATTGCGACCCATGATCCCGGAGTCTCGGGCTTCAGCGTCGGCAGCTACGATCTCATTGCGGGGACTTTGGATGCCGGAGAGGGCGTCTTGGGGCACGAGATGGGACATATCATGTTATTCCACGCGCGCGCCGGCGATGTCATGCCGGCCGTGGACGGCCTCAAATCCGATACATACGGCCTTTGGGACATATGGCATGGCGACTACATCAATACAAGCAAGGTGCCACATACAATCCATCGTCGGTGCGCCCCTGCCATGGAAGAGGGCGCATGGCAAGAGGGATTTGCTGAGTTCATGGGCGGCCTATGGAACTGGTATCTACGGGGGGACCCCCAGTTCGACACCAGCTACCTCGAACCCTATGACAACACGGAGACCCGCAAGGTCGCGTGGAGCATCGACATGGAGATGCCCATGGCCTATTTGGCCGGTTGCCCAACCCATCTTGATTCCACGAACCTGGGAGCCAATGGCACCGTCCAGAACGCAGCCACCTTATGGTTCTTCACCGGGAGCTGGGGATACAGCTTCGACCCGAACGCGGACGTGCTCCAGGTCATCGCGGGATGCACCGACCGCGTGGACACATCCCGGATCTTCTTGGAGTGCGGCTACGACCAAGGGAAGGGCAAGGTCTGGACGGATCGTTATGTGCGCTCCGCGTGGGAGTACAAGGTCGACCACCGCGTCGAGCCGGA
>Ga0299906_10002684_pt1 | contig 14726 bp, 23 predicted proteins | sample RVTome_14_FD_200259 | JGI IMG/M metagenome (GOLD analysis project Ga0299906, IMG submission 200259) | Soil microbial communities from uranium-contaminated site in the Upper Colorado River Basin, Wyoming, United States - RVT145D125 (version 2) ... | reverse complement strand
CGCGGCGTCGCTCGCGGGGGTGCCACCCCTCCGGAAGGACCCGACGACCTCGAGGTGCGCGGGCGCGGCGTGGCCGCCGTGGCAGCCTTGACAGCCTTCACGCGTGTGCGACTCCCCCGACCACGATCCCCATCTTCAGGTTGCTCGCAGTCGTAGCCACACCGAGCACGGTGCAGAATCCGTTGGTCGAGACGATGTCCTCGAACGGGGCGATCCCGCCGCCCGCTGCGCCCACGCAGTAGACCTTGCCCACGGTGAGGGTAGCCCCAAGGTTGATGTTGCCTGCCCGCTGGTACACGAGCGGCTGCCCCTCAGATGCGCCATGCGTGGCGATGCCTACCGCGGCTGCGGTTGCGGCCGTGTCATCGTTCTGCGCGGCCAGCAGCAGCCCGGAGGCAAGGTACAAGGCCATGCCTGCTGTGATCGTGCCGCCTGCGATGCCCTGCACGAGGTTGGCGCCGGTGGCGTGCTGCACGTTGCCGGCTGTTACGGTCAGGTCTGCCATTGCTCTGTCTCCTAGTCGACCTTGATGCCGATGCGCCCAAGGGCGAACCGGAGCTGCTGACGGAAGTTGATCGGGAAGCGGGCACGGGTCGTGTCGACCATTGCTTTATTGACGACGTCGCGCTCGAACTCGCGGTGAATACGAGGCCCCCAGAGGGGCTTCAGCGGCAGCCTCGATTTACCGAGGCGGATCAGCGCTGTCCTGCCGCCGTTGATCAGGAAACCGCCCTTGTACAGGCGTCGCTTCCCCCAGGCGCTCGAGGACACGCCTTGCTTCGTCTGCCGCGCCCCGAAGCTCGCGATGTTGTAAGTCCTCGGCCTGGCCTGGACCTCGGCCGACAGCGTCGAATAGTTCGCCTTGCGAATCGAGACGCGATCACGGACCGAGCGCTGCTTGACGCCGGTCTCCTTTGACAGGGCGCGGACCGATACGGTGCGGACCTGCTGAGCCGTCCGGTTCAGCGCGCGCCGTGCGGCGTTGTCGACCTGCTTGGCCGCTCCTTTGTACTTGCGCCGGACCGCTGCGATGTTCGTTCTAACGGAGACAGTCGTCACGGCAGCAGCTCGCGATTCTTCACCGGGACGACGATACGCAGCGGATTCTCGGAGTTCGTGCCGCGGTCACCAACGATCAGCACGATATGCTTCTCGACGAGGGCCAAGTCGTCCTGCATCTCCATCTCCGCCGCGGTTACCTCGATGTCGCCGCCGTCCGCGAAGCCAGGGATCTGAGTCCAATCCGTCAGCACTTCCCCGGTCGCCGTGACCACCCGCTTTTCCACCGTCGTGGGAACGTACGCGACGCCGTCCGCATCGAGGAACGAGATGCTCGCGATTGTGAATGCCTGCCGGCTCAGGATCGGTTTCGCGCGCTGATCGCTCACGCCTGAAGCTCCTCACCAGGCAGGACGAATGTCGCCGACGGATACTGCAGCGTCGCGACCACGCCGCCGGGTTTCGTGCCGGTGCCTGGTTCCCAGCCCTCTGGTTGCCATCCGGGCGGTTGGCTGCCTTCGGGTTGCCAGCTCATCTCAGTATGAGGGGCAGGTGATCGCCGCCGTTCTGTTACCCGACGACGTGACGGTGCCCGTTATGCGGGTCTCCGTTCCGCTCGGATCTTCGTATGTCGAATCGCCGTCCGTGGTAACGAGGTCGCCGGCCGCATAGGCGAGCGCCACCGCTAGCGCGCACCCGAGCGAAACGCCGCCGCCCTGGTCCTCGATGACGAGATCGCGCACGCTGGCCGGGAGCGCGCCCACGGCCGTCTCGATGTCGTCGACGTTACCATCGACCACCTGCAGATCCGCCGAAACGCTCGCTCCTACCGGCGCCCCGAGCCTCGCGAACGCGTCCCCCGTCAGCCAGCCGACCGTCGAATGCCGCGCGCTCGCGTGCCCATATGTCTCGATGATGACCGACTCGTCGACGGTCGCATCGATGCTCAGGCAGATGATCGGGCTCGTGAGCTCGGCGGCCTCGAGGTCGACCGCGTAGACACCGCCGCCGATCTCGGCGTAGTCGTTCGTGCTCGCCGCCGTGCTCATGCCGTCGCATGCGAGATCCACGGTCACGTCGGTCCCGCCGTCGGTCTGCCCGGTGCTCGGCGTGCCGTCCAGCGCCCACAGCCGGAATTCGATCGTTGCGGCGGTGCCGTACACACGGAGCTCCGCGGCTTCGGCTGCAGTGGCCAACAGCGCCGTTGCGAGTATTGCGATTCGTTTCACGCTGCTCTCCTGATTGTGCGCTGACGCCGCCGGCGTCTCGGGCGGGCGCTCTCCGCACGACGTCGCAGCAGCAGGCAGATCCCTTGCTGCATGACCGTCATATCCACCTCGTCGCCGATCTCAACCTCTGTCGTGGCCCCGGGCGTGTGCGCCAGCACATCGCCATCGTCGTGCGCGCGATCGCAGCGGCCGAGCAGGTTGTCCTCGTCGACAAACAGAAAGTGCGGCGGACCTTCGGCGGTGCTGCGCGCGCCCTCGTATTCGACGCCGACGAAATTCGGCATCGTGCTCGTGTCGATCGGCCACTCGACGTCGGCGACGAAACAGTGATCGCCCGTCCCGTCATCGAATCTTCGAGTGATCTCACTCCCGGTCTCGTCCTCGTCCATGTCGTCGACGGTGCCGGAGTAGAGCAAGTCTCCGGTTCCGCTGTGAGCAAGGCCATTGATTACCGCACCATCGGTCACCGCAAGGTCAATCCCGTCTCCGTCCGGGTCGCTGACTTCGAGGGCGAAATCACGCTCGTACGCCTCGCCGGTCTGGAATGGATGATTGTCACCTTCGGGGCATATCGGTGGACTGTTGTTGAGGTAGAGAAAGTCGAACTGACCCTCGTATGAGCCCGGATACGTCGCTCCAGCCGAGGCAAATAGATTGCCTGTCGTGGCACTCATGATCCCGAAACGAATGCTCTCCTTGGCCTCCGGGCAGTCTCCTACTCCACCTATCCCCGCAACGGTGAAATCGCCCGTGGTCGTGTGCGTGAACTCGCAACCGATGATGCTGCCGACCGTGGCAATCTCAACCCAATCGTTTGCCGCTATTTCAGTCGTCGTGCCCCAAAAGGTTTCATCCTCGTCGTCGCCGAATACGGTCGTGTTCGAGAGCGCAGCCCAACCTGCCATTGCCAAAGACGTGAGCGGGAAAATGTCGCAGTCGCCGCTGAACGCAGAAGCACAGCCACGTTCCTCGTCCACGTTTGCGCCTTGTGCGGAGTCACCTCCAGCATTCGTGGCGATGAAGTAGATATCGTAGGCCGGACGAGATGCCAATCCAGTGAAGTGCGCATCCCATGAAACCGTGGCAGTGAGCGATGCGGTCTCGTATTCGAGCGCGGCCTCATCTCCGGTGCAGTCGCCAGCCTTTACTTGCGCGTCGGTCGGTGCTGTCGAATTGACGCGACAGGCAACCATATGGCCCGTCGAGTCCTCGTCTACCGTGACGCCGCAATTCATTCCGTCGGCATCGCGAGTGCCGCAGGTTAGAGCGCTGGTGATGGTCGGGGCGGCTGTAGAGACACCGATCAACGAGAAAATGGTTGAGCTTTCGGGGAAAACCCCGCTATTGGTTTCTGTCGTCAGCGCGAATTCATCTGCCGTCACCGTGGCGGGAGTAAGGTCGTAGGCCATCGTGTGACCGAGATCAAGCCCGGCTAGAGTGACACGCGAATAGGCTGTGGCGTCAGCCCAAGACGGTTCGGTTACTGACGCCCATGACGCAGCAGTACACCCTATCGCTATCAGCGCCTCGGCAGTCGTCACCGTCAGCGCGTTTACATCGATGTTGCCGGTGACGTCACCCTCAAAATTGCTCGGCCCATCGACGAGCAGTCCAGAATCCCAACCAGTCGTCGATGAAAATGCAACGAGCCCGATAGACAGCACGTCGCTTGAACCAATGCCTGCCGTCGTGCTGGCCGTCGCATCGCCCTCGGAGGCGCCTGCGATCTTGTAAAAAGCTCCTAGATGTAGGCTGTGACTAGCATCTTCGGTATTCTCGAATGGCGTTACGAGCGTCGAGTAACCGGCAACACCTGAAATCGTCGTGTTGTTATTGCCGCTATCCCCATAGCACACGACAGCAACGAGCAAATCGCCCTCGGAGTGGGCAGGAGGGGTCTCTGCTATCGACGACCCGGAATTGACGATGTGATCCCCGGTCGCGGCACCGACAAAGGCCACATCGGCCTGGGCGATTATTGGTAACTGCGTCACGAAAACGCCCGCGAGCAGTGCTAGAATCCGGCGAAACGACAAGGAGAAACCCATGCTCACCACAGCCCTCATCGCTCTCGCCGGCTTGGCCGTCCTGGCCCTATTGGTCTGGCTTGCCCCGCAGTACGAGCCAGTTCCGGAGATGGTCAAACGAGACGGTGAACTCATCGTCGAGATGATGCCGTTTCGATATCGGTTCACTGACACGGATAGCTCCAAGGACACGTCAGCACGGGAAGAAGCCCCGTGAAGGAATTCGGTGCCCTGGCGGTCATTCGCGAAGTCCTGAGCCATCCCATCCAGTACGCAGCCATCGGCGTCGCCACGGTCTGCGCTTGGATTACTGGAACGCTCAACGAGGGGTCCGAGACCGAATGCAGGCAAATCACTGACAGCCCCCGGAGTAGTTCTCAGGACACGTCAGCGCATCCCCGCTAGCATTCGCGGACCCGGCGTTGATGAACGCCTTGAGCCCGTTCGGGGCAAGGGTTCCGCCGCTGTTCCAATTGGCTTCGTCAACTCCACCGCTGCCTGGCGTTGAGGACGTGTCGAGCTGGTACGTCTTGTACCACCAGAACAGATTGCCGCAATCGAGCACGCCGTTACCTTCGGCAAATAGATTCGCTGGCGTGTGATTGCCCTTCCTGCCGCCCATTTCAGGCGGCTGAATGGCAGTCATGCACGTCATCTCGTCCCTGTAGTCGTTGCCCCCCGTGATCCCGGCATAGACGTTCTGCCCAGCGGTCCTTGTTTCCACCGTACCGGGGTTAGTGCACCCTGCCCCGCAACCCGATGACCCGATCCCCTGTGGGTATATGTCCGGCCCGCCCACTACACCCTCACTGTCGCGAATAGCGTTCATCAAATCGACATAGGTCGATGTCCCGGCCGTATTGAGGAAGTTCGCAAACGTGATCTTGTTGGTCGTCGGGAAAACTGATAGCCGCGCAGTCAGCATCCGTTTGATCTGCGTCACCCATCCAGAGAGCGTCCAGCCTTCGGCTGTCGGAGTGGTTCCGCCGAATACCGTCTCGGGGAAAATGATCCCGTAGAAAGCGTCCTGGTCCTCGAACTGAGCCGCTAGTGCGTTCTCTAAGGCAATGTAGCGGTCCATAATAGCCGGCACCCAAGCCTTGATGTGCGTGTCGTCGTATTGCTGGACGTAGTACGTCCCACCGTCGTACTGAGCTTCGTTGCGGAGATACGCAGGCCCAGGGTTGGTCATCCCTCCCGCTTGTCGTTGGAGCTGCAACACGACAACCTTGCCGCAGGCGTCCATCGTGTTGACGTAACTCTGCAACGTCGAAAAGGTATAGCTCGCTCCCGCCGTGGTTGAGCCCGTTTCGAGCTGGCTCCAGCGCATGACGATCTGCACGCCGACGACGTTCGTCATCGCGCATATTTCCGTAAAGTTGTTTTGCAGCGGAGAGGAACCGAACGAATTGCCGGCCACAAGAGGACCGGGGCGCCACTTGTACGTCCCGGGAGACGGGGGCGCTCCGGCCGTTGCCGTGATCTCGGGACTCCCGAGAGATTCATTCCCCTCGGCATCCTCGGCCGTGAAAATGTAGTTGTGCGTGCCGGTAATCGTGTCGGTCGTGGATAGCGCGCCGATTCCGGTCGTAAGCGCAACGTCCTCGAACAGGCACGTAACCCCTGCTGTTCCGTCGTTGTCGGTGCAAAAGAGCCCAACGACGACAGCCGACGGAAAGGCTTGGGTATAGCTGGTGCCGGTAGCAAAGGGATAGGTGGACGCTGTGCGATGGCCGCGAGTCCACGTATCCCCGCTGCGAATCAGTTGATTGACGCGCGGCGACCTGAGCGCGTTCTGATGATCCGTGAACCCCGATCCGGATGAAGGCTTGCATCGGTCCTGATCGCGTTGGTTCGTTTGGTCGCTCGCCTCCTGGTTCGATGCCCAACAGAATCCCTCCGTACCATCGACCCCTGCGACGGTCGCGGAGTCGAACACAACGGCGCCGTAGTCCATGAACGAGCCGTTTCCTCCGGTCGTGCCCCCGGCCCCCCACCGCAAGCGGAAGTCGCCGGAAATCTCAATCAGTACTGCGCAGCCGTTGACACCGACCGAGGCTCCGCTCAGCCAGCCGTCGAATCCCGGTGCGTCGGCATCGGGACACGTGATTTCGAGATCGTTGCCGGTCCAGGTATATGTGCCCGCACCGTCTACCGTGCCGAGCTCGACGTTCGTGCCGACGAATGGAACACCGGGATCTGGAGCGGCCAGCGTAAACGACGGCGATCCATCAACAGCCTTGTCGCGGTAGAAGTTGTACGTCGCAAGGCCGGAGAAGTTCGCCCGGTCATCGGAGCCCTGCAAGATCCGCAGCTCGATCTGGCCCGTGTCAGATACTGACACTGGATCGGCCCAATCACCCACAGGCGGGTCGGCTGTGTCAGTCCCGCCAGGAGTCGGAATCGACCACGAGTGTGCGTCACTCAGCGCTGAAAGCGTCGCCCCGACGCACGAATATCGCAATGCCCCGCTCGTGCCGGTGTCCATCGCGTCGTTGATGATGTTGTCGCCGGAGAGTGACCAGCCGTTCGTCGCGGCGTCATCGCCCGAGTCGTAGACGATATTGCACGTGGCAGCAGCAGCCTCGGTGCCGGTGACGGCCGAGCGGTAGTTGGCGCTGAACGACGCGGTGACGTTTAGGAGGTTCGGCAGCAGCGAGTCGTTGATGTTGAGCGTCGCCGCATCGTCACGCAGGCACGTCGGATCGGTCAGGACCATCAAACCGTCGGCGCACCGCTGGATGCGGTCGAGCGATAAAGCCGCTTCGGCGACGTTCTGCCCAAATACGCTGTCGAGAATGGTGAGCACGCCGCAACGCGCGTTCGCGTACTGGCGGGAGATGTAGCCAGTGTCGAAGGTCGCAGTCGGGCTCACGCACGCCCAGGTGCCGTCCGGCTTGCGCTCGCTAGTCCATTGGCCGATCGCGGGCAAGGCAAATAGCAGCGCGGCGCCGAGCAGCGCCGACTTGAGTCGCTTCATTCGGGCTCCGGGAATTTCAGGCGCAAAAAAACCGGCTCGGGGCCGGTGCTGCTGCCATTGTGGGACGTATCGAAAGGGCGCAACTATGTTGGGACCTCTCGTCGCGGTACCGTATTTCAGGTAGCGTGTCCGCCCGATTGGCTTCGGGCGGTAACCGCCTCACAAGCGAGCGGCTACGTCGGGTCGAAATCTATCAGCCTTTGCGTGTGCGATGCAAGCGCCCGCGTCGCTCGCTCAGCATCAAGGCGATCATTTCGACCGCTGCAACGCGTCGCTGGCGGTACGCGCTCCGCGTCATCCGCAGGTCCTGGCAGGCCTCTTTGTCGGTCTGGCCGAAGCGATAGCTCCGGTGAATCGCCACGCGCATCCACTTGAACGGCAGGCGCGCGACGGCGTTGTCGATCTCCATGACCTCGCTCGACAGCGCCTCGGTCAGTTCCGTGAAGCTCGGCGTTTGCCGGCCGCGCGCAGTGAGTTCGCGCTCGCGCCACATGCCGGAACCGCAGTTCGGGCAGGCCGCGGGCTGCCAGGTGCCGCCGACCTTCTTGCCCCATCGCGACCACACGCGCACGTGGCCGCAGTCGAGGCATTCGCGTCGGCCGGCCGCGCTCGTTGCCGATTTCTTCACGCCCTTGCGCTGCCGCTCGAACACTCGCATCTGGTTTTGCACCGTCTCCAGCATAGTGGCCGCGCTGGTCGATTTCTCGACACCGAGCTTTTCCGCGAGCGTGCCGCACACCATGCCCCACTCGACGAGGCGACGTTCCGTTTCCTCGAATTCTGCGGAGGACGCGCGATGATGATCGAGCGCTGCGTTTGCGGCCGCGGGGCGGTTCAAGGCTCCCACCCTCTCGCGCTCAGCACGCGCATCGTCATCTCGATCGCCTCGCCCTTCTTGACCATCTGCGGATCGAAGCGGATAACGGTCCAGCCAAGTGCGGCGGCGGTTGAGTATTTCCGCATGTCCTCCCGGAAGCCGTCGGCGTGCGCATGCCGACCGAGTGAGACGAGACGCTTTTTGCCACCGACGAGCGCGGTCGTCACGACGATGCCCTCGATCTCGACGGCGACCTGATACGGCGCATCGCTACCCGGCAGTCCGAACGCGAAATCGAATCGCCACTTCCTCCCGATGCTCTTCGCAAACCGATACTCGCGCGCGAACTCCGGCAGCTTCATCGCTCGGCACGAGAACGCGAACTCGTCCTCGGCTGAGCGTCGTGGCGCGCCGCGCTTGCGCTTCGGCGGATTGACCAGCGGCGAGTCCGCGGGGTCGATGAAGAGGGAGCCGGATCGCATCAACGCGTGATGTGCTTGACCGCCCACATGACGGCTTCCTCGATCTTCGTCTGCGCGATGCTCAGTTCTCGCGACCGCTGTTGCGTGGGAAACTCACCACCGATCTGCTCGGGATTGCCGATGAAGTGCAGTAGGCGGACGAAGCGCGCGCCCTCGTCCTTGACGTCCCGCATACTGCCCTTCTCAGCATCATTCAGCACCCGATACTCGTGTCGCATGATGTTGTTGACGGTGCGCTCGTCGCTCGTGCTGTCGACTTTTTCCTCGGTCATCGCAATGCTCCTGTCGAGTGTGAAAATCTGCGGTTAGTGCGTGACCGCTTCCTCGGTCTGCTCACCTTCACCGAACGTCGAAAGCGGCAGGTCCTGCTGAGCCCGCTTGCCCTTCTCGGCGCGCGCACCGATTTCGATTGCGGCGTCGATCTCGCGATTCAGGAACGACATCAGCTCGCCCATGCCGCGCTCGTCCGGATGCGCCTGTACCTGCAGCGAAAGGCTCGTCAAGCCGCCGACCATCGGCTCGAGCGTCAGCTTCGCGAGCTTCACTTCGCCGAAGTCGATCTCGCGCTCCGTTAGCCCGAACGTGAGCACGGCGCCGCCCTCGAACTTGTTGCGCATGACGAATGCTTTTAGCTGGCGGAACATCGGCTCGGTGAGCTTTCCGGCCTTGCCGTTGCCGGCCTTCGCGAAGAACGCCTTGTGCGCGTTCGGATCCTCGAGCAGCGCGTTCAACTCCTCGGGCTCGAGCATCAGACCCTCGATCGCGATGTCGCAGGCAGGCACGTCGTCGTCGCCGTGTTTCTCGCTGCGCAAATTGATCGATGGGCCGAGCCGGCATGGACGTTTCGATATGCTAAGCATTTTCAGTTGACCTCGTTTCGTGGGCAGCAGTGGGCTGCGGTGGGATGAGCGGTTGCGCGTATAGGCGCTGGAACAAAGCGCCAAAGCTCTCCGGCTGCCCATTGCTCGCGCGCTTGCCTGCGACTTGAGCGGCAAGGTCGCGCTCGACGATCGCGGTCCGGATGCGCTCGCGGCGAATCTCCGGTGTCGTGCGGCCGGCGAACAGCGTCTGCTGATCAAGGCCGACGCGTTTGGCGATCCAGAGTTCGACGTCGATGGTTGGGAAGGGCGTCATGCGTCCACCGCTGGGTACTGGTTCCAGAACATGAACTGCATCGGCTTGTGCGTGTACTCGCCAAGGAACTGCTTTGACGGTCCGTGGTAGTGCAGAGCGATCTTCCCGACCCACGGATCCATGCCGCGCTGCTTGAACACCTGCAGCGTGTTCGTCGGGTCCGGGATGTGGGCCTCGTAATCGCGCTCAACCACAATCACGTTGTCAGCCTGGGCCACGAGATCGGCAGCGCCGCGGATGTCGTACAGGTCGACGGGCGCGCGCGAATTTGCAGTCTTTCGCGGATGGCAGACGAGGTGGAGGTGGCACTTGTACTGCTTGACGAACTTCGAGATTGCGTTGCCGAATTTTCGCTGCGCGTCGAACGCGTCCAGCGGTAGCTGCAAGCGCATCAGCGAGTCGACGAACAGTTGCTTGCACCTATCGAGGAACGCGGCTTCCTTGAGCATGTCGATCAGGTCGTCGACTGCGAACATATCGATCGTCTCCGCGATCATGATTCGCTGGTTCGCCCACTCGCCGAATTGCTCCACGAAGTTGCGCGATGGCTTCGTGGTCTGAGCGGCCATGATCGTGAAGGCGTCGCGGATCTCGTCGGGCTCCTCCTCGAGACTGGCGAAGAACACTTTCTGCCCGGAATTGGCAGAGTGCAGCGCGAGCTGCCGCAGCACGTGCGTCTTGCCAGAGAACGTGGGGCCAGACCAAATCGTCCAGCGCCCGGGCGCGAACTGCACGAGGCTTCGGCACTTCTCCCACGGCAATCGCAGCCCATCCGGCCGCGGGCGGAAAAACCGCTTTGCGAGATCGTGGTGCTCGTTGAGCGGAACGACGACGCCAGACCAGTCCTTCGCGGGACCGGGTTGCTCGAGCGGATAGCCCTGCAGATCGGTCGGCAGATCGTGCTTGACCGCCTCGTCGCGCGGATCGAGCTCGAGATCTTCGTCGGCATGTATCGCCATCAGACCATCCGGCTCGCGTGCCACGGGCTGTTCGGGCCGTACTTCGGCGCTCCCGCCTCAGCCTCCGCTGCCGCTTTCTGCGCGGCCGCGGCCTCGGCGTCCGCCTTCGCGAGCCAGCCGACGATATGGCTCTCGACGCCGCGGCGGGTTTTGCGCTTCGCGCGGTTTGCTCGATTCCATGCGGCGATCCGGTGGAGCTGCTCGAGCACGACGATGTGCGGGTAGGCGGCCTTCCACGAGTCGATCAATTCTGGCGGCGGCGTGTAGTCCGATCCGTCTTTGAGCACGACGGGAGGCGCGAGAGCCGGAGGCTCGGCGCTTATCTTCTCTTTATGGTCTGGTCTGGTCTGGTCTGGTGACGCACCCGTTACACCGCCGTTACGCTGTGTCGTAACACGTGCGTGACTGTCGCGTAACCGCTTCCGCTCCATCCGCTTCGCAGCAAGATCGCGTTTCTTCGCTTCTACGCCGTTATGTCCTTGATAACCTGGAAGTTCTACTCGACCGTCGTCGAGAACTACAAGCCAGTCATCCGGCATTCCAGAGGTGAATTTCGGCAGCCCGACGAGGTCGTCGATGTCCTCCGGCGAGAGGTCAAGCGTGTCGTCCGAACGGATGTGCGTGTCGGCGTACGACCAAAATCGGAGCAAAGCACCGACCGTAAGCGTCACCACGTAGCCACCCTGTGACGCATCCGTTACGCAGGCGTTACGCACGTGGCGAACAAGGCGAACGAACCGCGGGTCGCCCTCGAGATCCTTCTCCCACTTGATCCACCCGCTCACCGCGGGAACCTCGCGTCGAGCGCCGCCAGCATGTCGACGCGCCGCCGTTCGAAATCAGGATCGACGTTTTCGAAGTAGAGCCGCCTCTGCTCTCGGACCCAACGGTCATCGCGCGCGGCTTTCTCGAGGCAGCCGGCGACCAGGGCCGCGAGCCCATCGATGGAAGGTCCGCGATGCTCGTCCGTGTGGCAGTCCTCGCACAGCACGACGAGCTCGTGATCCTCGTACTCCCACGCGAGCGCGCCCTTCCGGTATGTCTTGTGGTGCACGTGCAGAGTGGTTTCGTCGTCGAGGCACCGCTCGCACCGGAAGCCAGCGCGGTCGAGAACCTCGAGCCGACGTCGCTGCCACTTGGGATGCGTGAGCTGCTCGGCATAGGACATACGCGCCATCAGTACCGCGTCCCTTCCATCGTCCAGCGCTTCGGCGCGCGACGCTTACCGTCCGCGCCGGCCGTTTTTCCCTGCTTATTACCGGGGTTATTACCCGGTAAAAACCCGGTTGAATCGTCGCCACCCGGCGGCTCCGGATCTGCTCCGGCGCCCTCACGGCCGAACGAAAACCGCGGCCGCGAAAGCTCGTCCAGGACCTGATCCGGCGTCACGTCGACAAGCCGCTTCACCTGGTGCGCGAGCGTGACTGTGACGTCGACGACGAACGCCTGTTTGCAGTCGATGCAGCGGATCGCGCGGAGCTCGCCGCGAATGTCAGTGACGTCGAGCGTCGTCGGGTAATCGCAGTACGGGCACGCCGTCCCAAGCTCGACAGTCGGTCGGTGCGTGAAGCCACCGCGGCTCACGTGAAGTCGCCCAGCCGGGCGGCACCGCATGCAGGGAATGGGGGGCCACGGTCCCCGGAAGTGATCACTGTTTCGTTTGTCCCGTGCTAGCGTTCGCCGTCGAATAAAAACTAAGCAGCACTCTCGGCGTGCCCCGGGTCGTAAATCGACCCAAGCTCTACGCACTGATCAAAATGGTTGAACAACTTTCGGGCCAGCTCCCGGTCGGGAACCTGCAGCCCGCGCTCGATGCGCGAAAGGTTGCCAGGATCGGTATCACATGCATCAGCGACCTCGGCGAGTGTTTCATTTCTCGCGGTCCTGGCTTCGCGGATGGTTGCGTACTTTCGAGGCACGCCGAGAGTTTGCGCGGTACGCAAAGCTCTGTCAAGTCGGATTTGCGTGTAGCGGCGTGGTCGTGCTGCTGAGCTACGGACAGAATGCGCTCGGCATGGCCGCAAAGGTTGAACGCTCACGAAGCGTCGGCTGGGCCATCAGGAGTTTACGAAAGGCGCACACTCGAACTCTCGAAGATGTCGCTGAGGCCGTAGGGTGGGCCGCCGGCAACTTGTCGCGCGTAGAACGAGGCCGTCAGGACATTCCAGAGAGCCGCCTGCAGCAGATCGCGGGAGCGCTTGGCGTTACAATGTCCGAGCTGTACGCGATTGCTGAGTCGGGCGACGACGATGCTGCGCAGCTACTCGTCACGGCCCGGACCTTGACCGGAACCGAGCTCGAGCAGTTGCTCGAATACGCTGACTTCCTGGTGGCCAGAAAGACGCGAGACTAGCAGCGGCGCGAGGTAAGCGCCTCTTGTGCCCGTCGTGCAAATTTTGCGCTTGACGCAAGACACTAGTTTGCGTACAGTGCAAAGCATGCACTCCAGTACGGGTAATCAGATGGCCAGAAACTACGACCTCACCTCCCACAACGCCCGCGGCGCCGAGATCGCCGAGCGCAACCGCGAGCACAAAGTACGCTTTGCGCTCGCGTTCCACCGCAAGCCGACGCCGGTGCGGTTCCCCGACCACCGCACGCCCGCCGAGCGCGTCGCCTACGTGCGCATGATGGCGCGCCGCGCGTTCCCGAGCTGGCGGTGCGTGCCGAGCAACGTGCGACCGATTCGGCGGGGGAAGTCGCTGTGATGAGCAAAACGAGATTCAAAGTCGTGCAGGAAAACGTAGAACTTCGCGACGCAATAGCTCCAGCCCTCAAGGCCGCTGAGACCGCCGCAAAGAAGGGTATAGCGCATCGCGGCGTGGTCATCGCGCAGTTCTATCAGCACGACGATGGTCGCGTTGAAATTCGCGGCGATTTCATCGAGAGCGAGTACGCGGTTCCTATTTTTGAGGCGCTTCGGCAGAGGGAATCAAAGTGACCGGGAACAGATTCGAGACGCAAATCTTTTCGATCTTCGGGCAGTGCGAGGCCGTAGCGGCCGACATGATGATCGAGCGTCACAAGCTCACCCGGATCGAGGCGCATGAAATCCCGGAAACCGCCGCTGTCAACGAGTTCGGACAGCGAGCACGGTTCGCAGTAGTCATGCCAGCCAAGCATCTGCGCGAATTCGAGAAACTTTGCGCGGAGTTACGTGCGTGAATCGAGACGCAAGCGAAACGTGGACAGAGCGCGACCGCCTAGACGATGCGGTAGCCGACGCTCTCGGTCGCGTAGTGGCGCGAGTGAGCATGTACGACGAAGCGCTGTCTGGCGGCATGACGCCAGTCAACGACCACCTGTGGCAACTCGTCGAGCGCTGCCGGGAACTGAAGCTCGCGCATGACGCGCGCACGAAAGCGTGGGGGCTGTTGTGATGAAGCGCCGCGCCCCGCTCATCGACATCGATATCGAGCTGCTGGCGTTCGCGATCATCTTCGCGCTCGCGGTCGTGAACCTGTGTCTCCGCATTCCTTAGCCGTTACAAGGATCGCCGTATGAACTTCCAAATCCTGAACCGCTGGACCGGCAAAGTGCTGTTCGAGTGCGAACTATCGGCCGAAATGGAGAGCGCATCGCGCCGCGTTCAGCTCGGCTTTGCGGTCAGGCTCGCGTATAAGAGCGGTGCCGTCCTGCGCGATGCCGACCTGAGCGATGCCGACCTGAGCGATGCCGTCCTGCGCGGTGCCGACCTGAGCGGTGCCGACCTGAGCGATGCCGTCCTGCGCGATGCCGACCTGAGCGATGCCGACCTGAGCGGTGCCGACCTGCGCGGTGCCGACCTGCGCGGTGCCGACCTGAGCGGTGCCGTCCTGCGCGGTGCCGACCTGAGCGGTGCCGTCCTGCGCGGTGCCGTCCTGCGCGGTGCCGACCTGCGCGGTGCCGACCTGAGCGGTGCCGTCCTGCGCGGTGTGCCCGCCATACCAAACATCCATCGCGCCGTCTATGAGGTCGCCTCGCGACCGGGCGCGCTCGACATGCGCACTTGGCACCGATGCGAAACGACGCATTGCCGCGCCGGCTGGATCGTGACGCTGGCTGGCGCAGGTGGAGCCGCGCTCGAATTCGCGATGGGCACGGCCGCCGCTGCGACGTT
>Ga0299906_10002683_pt1 | contig 14729 bp, 13 predicted proteins | sample RVTome_14_FD_200259 | JGI IMG/M metagenome (GOLD analysis project Ga0299906, IMG submission 200259) | Soil microbial communities from uranium-contaminated site in the Upper Colorado River Basin, Wyoming, United States - RVT145D125 (version 2) ... | reverse complement strand
CGGCTATGGCGGCACCGCCATGGCCGATCCGCCGGGCACCAACCGCTCGCTCTATGGCGGCGACAGCCCGATCGACGCCATGGAGTTTGCCTCCAAGCTGGCCCTGCTCGAACAGGCCGACGGCTTCGCCCGGCGCCTCGACCCGCGGGTCAGGCAGGTCACGATCTCGCTTTCCGGCGAACTGCAGGCGGTGGAGATTTTGCGGCGCGGCGGATTCGCCCGCAGTGACCGGCGCCCGCTGGTGCGGTTCAACGTCACGGTGGTGACCGGAGAGGGCGACCGCCAGGAATCGGGCAGCTTCGGGCTCGGCGGGCGCGACGGATACGAGGCCTTCATCGGCGGCGACAGCTGGCAAAACTGCGTCCAGGAAGCGCTGCGGCAGAGCCTGGTGGCGCTTGAATCGGCGCCCGCGCCGGCGGGCGAGATGGATGTGGTGCTGGGGCCGGGATGGCCCGGCATTCTGCTGCACGAGGCCATCGGCCACGGCCTCGAGGGCGACTTCAACCGCAAGCAGACGAGCGCCTTTGCCGGGCTCGTCGGCCAGCGCATCGCCGCGCCCGGCATCACCGTGGTCGACGACGGCACCCTCGATCGCCGCCGCGGCAGCCTCACCGTCGACGACGAGGGATCACCCACCTCATGCACGACGCTCATCGAGGACGGCATCCTCACGGGCTTCATTTATGACCGGCTCAATGCCCGCCTCATGGGGGCCGCGCCGACCGGCAACGGCCGTCGCCAGTCCTATGCCCACCAGCCGATGCCGCGCATGACCAACACCTATATGCTGGCCGGCGGCATGGACCCGGACGAGATCATTTCCTCTGTCGAGCACGGGCTTTATGCCGTGTCGTTCGGCGGCGGCCAGGTCGACATCACCAGCGGCAAGTTCGTGTTCTCATGCACCGAAGCCTACCGGATCGAGAACGGCCGCCTCGGCGGACCTGTCAAGGGCGCCACGCTGATCGGCAACGGCCCGGATGCGCTGACACGCATCTCCATGGTGGGCAATGACCTGAAACTCGATACCGGGATTGGGACCTGCGGCAAGAACGGTCAGGGCGTGCCGGTGGGCGTGGGCCAGCCGACGCTCAGGCTTGACGGGATTACCGTCGGCGGGACCGGGGCGTGAGCTGGACGGGCAGACCGCGGCTCAAAGAGCCATGATCATGATGCCGGCCGGGCCGAGGACGATGATGAAGATGACCGGCAGGAAGAACAGCACCATCGGCACCGTCAGCTTCGGCGGCAGGGCGGCAGCCTTTTTCTCGGCCTGCTGCATTCGTTGGTCGCGGTTCTCCTGAGCCAGCACGCGCAGGGCCTGGCCGAGCGGTGTGCCGTAGCGTTCGGACTGAATGAGGCTGGTCATGACCGACCTGACGGTCGGCAGGCCGGTTCGTTTGCCCAGGTTGTCGAAGGCCTTGCGGCGGTCCCCCAGATAGGAGAGCTCTGCATTGGTGAGGACCAGTTCCTCGGCGAGCGGCACGGACTGGGTCCCGATCTCGCGTGCCACGCGCTGGATGGCGGGTTCGATCGACATGCCGGATTCGACGCAGATCAGCAGCAGGTCGAGAGCGTCGGACCAGGCCCGCTGGATCGACTCCTGCCGACGAGTCACCATGTTCTTGAGAAAGATGAGAGGAAGATAGTAGCCCACCACGACGCCGAGGACCGTGACGCCGAGCCGCGCCGGGGCCGGCATGCGATCGGCAAACACGGTCGACGAATAGACGAACACGATGAGCCCGAACACGATCGGGGCAATGAGCCGCGAGGCCAGATAGGTGACCAGGTGCTTTTCGCCGCGCAGGCCGGCCTGGCGCAGCTGCTGGCGCGATGTTTCGGCCTCGAACACCTGCCGCAGGTTGAGCGCCTGCACGAGCTGGGCCAGCGTCCCCTTCGGCCTGTCGCGCAGCCGCCCCTCGGTCTTGCCGCCGAGAGCCGCCCGCTGCTGGGCGCGCAGCTTATCGCGCTGGCTGATCACGCCTTTCATCCGCGACCGCATCCGGTCACCCTGCAGGAGGGGTGCCGCAATGGTGAGCACGGTTGCAAAGGTGGAGAGCGCCACAAGGATGGTGACGGCGTTGGCCAGATCGGTGAGGGAATACAGCAACTCGGTCATGAATGTGGTCCGCCAGCCATCAGAAATCGAAGTTGATCATTTTGCGCATCACCAGGACGCCGGTCAGCATCCACAGGCCCGACCCGGCCAGCATGATGTGGCCCACCTCGGTTTCGAACAGCGGGTCCAGGTAGTCCGGATTGACAAGCAGGATGCCGCCCATGATCAGGAAGGGCAGGCTCCCGACGATCACAGCAGAGGCCTTCGCCTCCTGCGAGACCGCCTGGATCTTTGCCTTCAGCCTCTTGCGGTCGCGCAGGACCCGCGACAGATTGTTGAGCGCCTCGGCAAGATTGCCGCCGGTCTTCTGCTGGATCATGATGACGATCGAGAGGAAGTTCACCTCGGCCAGGGGGACCCGCTCGTACATGCGCTCGATGCCCTGATCGATGCTGATCCCGACCCGCTGGCCCTCAATTATCTCGGCGAACTCAGGCGCGACCGGCGCCGACATCTCGGTGGCAATGACCTTCAGGGCATCGTTCACCGGCAGGCCGGACTTGAGGCCGCGCACCATCACATCGATGGCATCGGCGAAGTCGTCGAGGAAAACGGCCTGGCGGCGCTTGGTGATGTATTTGAGGACCCAGCGCGGTAGCCCGACAGTTCCCACCAGCGCCGCGACCAGCGACACCACCATCGGAGCGCCGCTCAGATAGACCAGGGCCCCGCACAGCGCCCCGAGCATGATCGACGCGATCCAGAACTGGCGGAGCGAAATATCGAGGCCGGCGCGCAGCAGCAGGGTTCGAACCGACGCACGCTTGCTGCGCTGCTTTTCACGCGACTCGAACTGCTTGATGGACTCCTGGATCTGCTTGCGGCGAACGTCCTTGGACTCGTCCGCCATACGGGCGCGCAACCCGGCCTTGCCTTTGCCGGCTGACTTGTCGGCCACGCTGGCAATGCGTTTGGATGCGGCAGCCGAACCGGTCAGCCATGGAAACAACAGTCCGATCGCCAGGCCGCCGACGGCGATGGCGACGACCACAATCAGGACGACGTCGTCGTATTCAGCCAAGAAATCCATCGTTCGACCTCCTGCCCGTTGCCTCAGATATCGCCGTCATTTTCCATTTCCGCCTTTTCGAGAGCTTCGGCGAGCCGGCGCTCTTCACCGAAGTAGCGGGCCCGGTCCCAGAAATGCGGGCGGGCAATGCCGGTCGAGCGGTGGCGGCCGAGCACCTGGCCATTCGCGTCTTCTCCCAGAATGTCGTGGACGAACAGATCCTGGGTGATGATCACGTCGCCCTCCATGCCCACCACCTCGGTGATGTGGGTGATGCGGCGCGACCCATCGCGCAGACGCGCTGCCTGGATGATCACGTCGATGGAGCCGACGATCATCTCCTTGATGGTCTTGGAAGGCAGGGCGAAGCCGCCCATGGTGATCATCGATTCGAGTCGTGACAGCGCCTCTCGCGGGCTGTTGGCGTGCAGCGTCCCCATCGAGCCGTCATGGCCGGTGTTCATCGCCTGCAACAGGTCGAAGGCCTCGGGCCCTCGCACCTCGCCGACGATGATGCGTTCGGGGCGCATGCGCAGGCAGTTCTTCACCAGGTCACGCATGGTGATCTGGCCCTCGCCCTCGAGGTTGGGCGGGCGGGTCTCCAGCCTCACCACGTGGGGCTGCTGGAGCTGCAACTCGGCGGCGTCCTCGCAGGTGACGACCCGCTCCTCGACGTCGATATGGGCCGTCAGACAGTTGAGCAGCGTCGTCTTGCCCGAGCCGGTGCCGCCTGAAATCAGCACGTTGCAGCGCACCCGGCCGATGATCTTGAGGATCTCGGAGCCTTCCGGCGTGATGGAGCCGAACTGCACCAGGTCATGCAGCTTGAGGCGATCCTTCTTGAACTTGCGGATCGTCAGGGCAGGCCCGTCGATGGACAGCGGCGGCACGATGACGTTGACGCGTGAACCGTCGGGCAGGCGCGCATCGCAGATCGGGCTGGATTCGTCGACCCGGCGTCCGACCTGGCTCACGATGCGCTGACAGATGTTCAGGAGCTGGGAGTTGTCGCGGAACCGGACGTTGGTCTGCTCCACCTTGCCGTTGACTTCGATGAAGCACAGGTCGGCACCGTTCACCATGATGTCGGCGATCTCGTCGCGCGCCAGCAGCGGCTCCAGCGGACCGTAGCCAAGCACGTCGTTGCAGATGTCCTCGAGCAGCTCTTCCTGCTCGGCGATCGACATCGCCACGTCCTTGAGGGCGATGATCTCATTGACGATGTCGCGGATCTCGTCGCGCGCGCTGTCGCGATCGAGCTGGCCGAGCTGGGTCAGGTCGATGGCATCGATGAGCGCGTTGAAGATCGTGCTCTTGATATCGTAATAGCTGTCGGACTTGCGCGCCGCGGCGTCGGCCTTCGGCTTCGCCTGGACACCCGTCTTGGGTGTTGAGCCTGCCGCCGGGGGCGCAGACTTCACGTCGAGATCGGGGATGCTCGCCGCAGTCCCATGGCTCGGCGCAGGCGGTTGAAGCCCCCGAGGTGGCTGCGGGCTGGCGCCGGACTGCGGTGAAGCGGTGTCGCCGCGCTTGCCGAACATTACTTCTTCCTCAGGCCGGCAAAGCCCTTCATCAGCGGTCCGAAGGCGAACTTGCCAGGCTTGGGCGGCGGCTCTTGTCCGCCCAGCAGCTGGGCCAGCTTGGTCATCTCTTCGGCAGCTTTCGACTTCGGCGCCACGTCGAAGATCATCTGGCCGTTGCTCGACGCCGTGCCGAAGGTCTTGGCGTCATACGGCACGATCATGGTCGGCTCGATGCCGACGCCGCGGGCGAAATCGCCGACCGGGATCTCGGGGCGCTTGAGCACGCCCACCTGGTTGAGCACGAGATGCGGCGGCCGATCGTTCGGCCGCGCCGCCTTCAGGAAATCGATCAGGTTCTTGGCGTTCCGCAGGCTCGCCAGTTCGGGCGTGGCCGTGATGATGACCTCGTCGGCGTGCGTCAGCGTGAGCTTGCTCCAGGGCGCCCAGACGTTGGGAACGTCCACGATGACCAGTGGCACGGTGGCGCGAACCGCGTCCAGAATGGTCTGCAAAGCCTGCGAGTCGACACTGACGTCGCGATCGACCGAACCCGTCGAGGCGAGCAGGCTCAAGCGGTCACCGCACTTGGTCAGCAGCCGGTCGATGAGCACCTGATCGATGCGCTCCGATGCGCCCAGCGCCTCCACGATACCTTGCGGTGTTTCGAGGTTGAAATTGAGCCCGGCGGTGCCGAAGGCGAGGTCGAGGTCGGTGATCACCGTATCGACCGCGAACTCGCGCGACATGAGCCAGCCGACATGATGCGCAATGGTGCTCGAGCCGACGCCGCCCTTGGCGCCGACGAAAGCCTGGATCCGTCCAACCGGACCGGCCTTGGGGTCGTGGAAAAGCTTGTCGATCGTCTCGATGATCTGCAGCTGGTGCAACGGCGCCACCAGGTATTCGCTGATCCCCTCGCTCATCAGTTCGCGATACAGAACCACGTCGTTGACGTGCCCGATGACGATGACCTTGCTCGACGGGTCGCAGACCGGCGCCAGTTTGGCGAGCTCGGCGAGCAGGCCTTCGCGTCTCTGTTGGGATTCCACCATCAGCACGTTGGGCGTGCGGGAGGCGCTGAACATCTGCATGGCCGCGCTCATGCCGCCCATCTGGACATCCACATGAGCGGCGGCCATGCGGCGGTCGGCCGCCATGGCCCGGATCACCTGGGCCATGTTGTCGCTTTCGCAGAACGCCGCGACGTTGATGTGCGGGATCATCGTGACGACCGGTGCAGGCCCGGACGACATGCCGGCGGACTGATCGAGCGCTGGGTTACTCGTCATCTTCTGATCGCTCCTCAAATCACTGTCCTATAGCGTCGCTGATCACAACCGTATCCGTTGCCGGCGTGGCGGTGTCTGCAGGCGTCCGGTAATCGGTCAGGACCTGCGAACGGCGCATGGCATCGGGCGGCGTGGAGGTCCTGGGCACGTTGATGTCCCGCGGATCGGCCACCAGCGCGGCGATGTTGTGCTGCTGGGCGCAGCCGAAGTTCGCATAGGGCTCGTTGTATCCGGTCTCGGTGATCGGCTGGGACCAGTCGCCGCATTCCGGCGATGAGGCGAAGTGCCGGGCGAAGGTGACCACGACCGGGGCGGTTCTGCCGCCCTGATATGTCGCGTTGACGATGGCACGTGGCGGAATGCCTTCGCTCGCCAGCAGATCGGCGACTTTTCCTGCCACGGCGCCCGCGTGGGCGCCGCCAGTCGGGCTGCTCACCACCACCTGGCTGGCCTCGGTGCGGCGCGCCTGCTGGGCGAAGCGGACGACCGTCTCCTCCTGGGTGGGAGACAGATGGGCCGATGTGGTCGGCACCTCCATCTTCATGGTGCCCTTGCCGACCTCGATGGGATAGCTCTCCCAATGCACCTGGCTGACGTAGGTGTTTTCGTAAGGGTCGATCATCCCGGGAGCGCTGCACGCGCCAAGCGCCAGTGCGCCGGTGAGCGGAAGCGCCAGCCTCAGCAGGAAGGACCCACGGTTTGCGAAATGCTTGGTCATGTCGATCTTCCCCCTCACTCGACGATGAAACCGACGCTGCCGTGATAACCGCCCTTGGGGGCGGTGCCGGCAACGCCGTAGACCTTGTGCAGGCGGCCGAACAGAATGGTCTGCCGATCCGTTGCGATGTTGAGCCCTTCGAGCGGCGTCGCGAGCTGTTTGTCGTTGACAGCGTCGACGACGAACGGCGTGACGATGACCACAAGCTCGGTCTGGTTGCTCTGGTAGTCGCGGCTGCGGAACAAGGCGCCGAGCACCGGCAGATCCTTCATGCCTGGAACGCCGTTGATCTCCTGTTTCGTCCGCTCCTGGATGAGGCCGGCCATCACCATCGAACCACCACTCGGCAGTTCGACAGTCGTTTCGGCACGGCGAACCTTGAGCGCCGGGACATCCTCGAATGCACCCTCTGACGACAACTCACTGACCTCGGTCGAGACTCGCAGGCTGATACGACCCTCAGACAGGACCACCGGAGTAAACCCGAGACCGACGCCGAATGGCTTGAATTCGATGGTGGCTTCTCGAATCCCATTGTCATCAATGGTGCTGCCAACCCGGATCGGAAACTCGCCACCAGCCAGGAACTTCGCGCTCTCCCCCGAGATTGCGGTCAGTGTCGGCTCCGCAAGTGTCCTCAGCAGACCATCGCGCTCCATGGCTTGCAGGACACCGTCAAACTCAACGTCCCCATTGTCGAACCGGCCGCGGACCAAGCCGCCAAATGATTCCGAGAGTGGATTGAATGTTCCGCCGGTAACCAGGAACTCGGTCCCCCTCACCGCCAGCTGTTGAATGTCGATGCCGAGCGCTTTCACCACATCGCGCTGCACCTCGGCGATGCGCACCCGCAGCATCACCTGGTCCCTGCCGGTGATGGCCACGGTGCTCATGACATTCTCCGCTCCGCCGGCGAACCTGCCGGCCAGATCCATGGCGGTCTTGGCTTCCGCGGCATTCTTCGCCACACCGCCCAGCACCACGTTGTTGCCAATGGTGTCGACGGTGATCTGACTGTCGGGGATGGTGCGCTGGATGAGCTGATGCAGGGCCGCCATGTCCTGGGTGACCTCGATGTCCAGCGCCATGATCTGGCGGCCGTTCTCATCGAAGAAGTAGGCGTTGCTCTGTCCCGGAGCGCGGGCGAAGAGGTAGGCCGTGTTCTGCGTCCTCACCACCACCTCGACGATCTCGGGATTGCCGACCAGCACGTCGCGCGCCGGCGCCGGCAAAGTGATGACCTTCGACTTGTTGAGCCCGATGCGGATGAATTTCCCCCCATCCTGGCCGAGGTCCGAATTGGCCTCTACCGGCGCGCTCAACCCGCCCATCAAAAGACCCACGGTCAGCACGGCGAACGCCAGCAGCCGACCAATTGAAGTATACGAGCCCATCATCATGGCATCCCCTGCCTATTTCCCCGAATCATCCCCAAACCCGCTTATTGCGACACACCGACAAGGCTTTCGATGCCATAGCGAAAGACCGAGATTTCGTCGGCACGTCCGCCGGTGACGTAGTGCTCGGCAAGCCTGGGGCCATCGTCACCGAGTGCGCTGTCGCCCTGATCAGCAAGGCTTCTGAGCGCCAGCGTCAGCTGACCGGAGGACTCCACCATGGCCAGAACTTCCGCCTGCTTGGGATCGAGCTCGAGCGTGGCCGTCTTGCCCACAACCACCTGTTCGCCCTTTTCATTGGTCTGGAAGGTCTGGTCGATCGCCAGGACCCGCACGTTGCTGAGCACCGCCTCGCTTGCCGTGCGAGGCTTGCCGCCGCCAACGTCTTCCTTGCTGACAAGAATAACATCGACGCGATCGTTGGGCAGAATGAAGCCGCCGGCTCCACTCTCCGCCGAGATGCGCACTGAAATGGCCCGCATTCCCTTGGGCAGGATGGCGGCCATGAAGCCGGCCGAGTCGGGCGTGATGATCTTGCGTTCGCTCACCGGCTCGCCCTCGTAGAGATTGCTCCGGGCCCGCGCGTTCTCGAGCTCCTGCACGGCCGCCGGCCGCGTCTTGCGCGAGATCATCATGCTTCCGACGTGATCGCTGGGCCAGCTCCGCCACGTGACATTGCTGGGGCTCAGCCGATCGCCCATGTTCACGTCTTGCGCCATGACGAGGACTTCGGTGGTGGAAATCCGATTGACTTCGACCACCTGCTGCTCCGGTTCCTTGACCAGGAAACCCTTGGCCAGATACGCGGCAAGCACCGCTGAACCGATGGCAAGTCCCAAGACAGCGAAACGAGTTACGCTCATTTGATTCGCCCTCACCTCTCCCCAGAAGGCCGGCCGTAGCTCGGCCCTCAACGTTCAGTTTCGTTCCTAATAGTCAAATTAGCGTTAACTATTGGGCCCCGATTACGGCGGCGCCCGCTAAATCGGCGCCTCCATCCACCAGGTCCCCGAATAGACCCACACCGCCCCGGCAGCGATCGCAATGCCGTAGGGGAGTTCCAGATCCGCCCGGATGACTCGTCGAAACCAGGCGAAATCCCTGACCTCATGTTCGGTTCGCATGAGCTGCCAGGCCTTGCAGACGATGGCCAGGGCTCCCCCGGCGAGCGCGGTGATCAGGACGAACGGCAGCAGAGAGCTCCACCCGATCCACAGTCCCGCCGCGGCAAGGAGCTTGGCGTCTCCGCCGCCGACATAGCCGCGGGCGAACAGACCGAAGCCGAACAACAGCATGACGGCTCCCGCCAGCAGGTGCCATTGCACGATGTCGAGCGGCATGCCCGCAAGCACCGCCATCGGCACAACCGTCAGTGCGGTCGCCCCATTCAGCCAGTTCGGGATGCGCATGGTGAGAGCATCACCGATGGCAGCGGCGATCACCAGCGTCGGAAACAGTGCAAGGATGAGCAGGTCTGTCATGGCCCAGATATCGCACTTGTTGTGTTTGACGCCCGCAAAGGCGTGTCTCCCTGGGCCAGACACTCCCACGGACAGTGTAAAGTGCGCGTTAAAGGGAGCGCTAAAATACTTGGCACCGGGGCAGTAATAGCGTCCGGGCTTAGACCAGCGCCCGATCAGCTCGCAGCAAGATTACGTCATGCCAGCGCAGGCTGGCATCCCCTAGGGACGCCCCTAAGTAGCCCCACTGTCGCAGGGGACCCAGCCTGCGCTGGGGTGACGGAGACAGCGGTGATCCAATCCGCCGGAATAGACTTCAAGTCAGCTGTTGCTGACGATGGGCAGGATGGCCGCGACCGCCAGTCCGGCCGCAACAGCAATGAGCCCGTACTCGACAGCCGTGGCGCCGGAGTCGTCTCTGATGAACCGTACGACGGATTTCATTCGTTGCTCCCCGCGATAACCTGTCCGGTTGCCGGCCTTTGCGGGCCCGGACCTGATCCTGTCATCAACTTCACCGGCGATGTTCTCAAGCGGGTCATTAAAGGCAGGTAACCAGTGGCCGGATCGGAGCGGCACCAGTGAATTGCTGGTTAACAGCCGCTATCGGGAACCTGGAAGAATCATTGCAATTCTCCCGGCCGCATTGGTGACGGCCTTGGCGAGCGCGCGGCCGGCCGATCGCGGGCCGCGTCAGGCTAAGGGTTCGTTCACCAATTTCCGCTGTGATGCGCCAGTTGCCCACGGGGCGATGGCCTCGATGCTCGTCCTGGCCCTGAATATGGAGGTTCGCATGCCAAGCCAGACCACCAACCGCGCACGGCGGTTCCTCAAGATGACCGGGGTGGCTTTCGTTGTCCCGCTGCTTGCCGCGCTCGGCCAGGCGCCACTGGCGGCTGCCGAGACGGATTCGAGCATTACCGTCAAAGCCGACCAGGCAACGCTGGTTGCCCTGCAGGGTGATCCGGCCACGGTCGTGATTGGCAATGCACTGTTTGCCGATGTTTCATTGAAAAAGGGGATGATCGTCATCCACGGACGTCAATTCGGCACCACAAACGTCATCGTGATGGACAAGGACAATAGCGAGCTGGCGAATTTCGAGCTGCACGTGGTGCGCGGCGGCAGCCAGAACCTCACCATCTACAAGGCCGGCTCGGCCTACTCGCACGTATGTGCTCCCGTCTGCGAGAGCGCTCTCCAGGTCGGCGACAACGCCGAACACTTCAACAACGTGAATTCCGCCATGTCGACCAAGCTGGGGCTGTCGATGGGTGCAGGCAAGTAACAGCAGCCCTGCGGCATCGCCGAACCTCCACGGGTGTTCACGGCCGACGTAGCATTCCTTTGCCAGGCAAAGCGATGTCGCTCTGTCATTTCGGTAAAATTGTTCCTTTGTCGATCACGATTTACTAGCTAGCCGCTGCTACGGTCGGATCAAGCCACAAACACGGCTTGCGACCGCAGTGGAGAGCCCGCGATGACCAGACCGAGACCGCGACGCAGCCGGTGCGTTCTTCGTCGATACCGAAAATCCGAAAGCGGCGTCACGGCAATTGAGTTCGCCATCGTGGCCCCGCCGTTCCTCGCGCTGATGCTGGCGATCTTCGAAGTGGGCATCATGCTGTTCAGCGAGTATGTCATTCAGCACGGGGTCGCCACAGCCGCGCGCATGATCCGCACCGGCGAAGTCCAGACGGCGAACATGACGGTCAGCGAGTTCAGGACCCTGGTCTGCGGCAACCTTGCAGGTTATCTCGACTGTCAATCGAACCTGAAGGTCGACGTGCGCAAGTTCACCGATTTCGACGCCGTGTCCTTGCCGCCGCCACTGGATGCGAACGGCGACTTTTCAGCTCAGATCGGCGGCACTTACGAACCCGGTGATCCTTACGAGGTGGTGGTGGTCAGAGTGTATTACGCCTGGTCGCTGTTCACGCCCGGTCTGACCCTCATGGACAACATGTCCGACGGCCGGCGCCTTCTCGCCGCCGGCGCGGCGTTCCGCAATGAACCCTTCGCCAGCAGTTGAGCCACGTAAAGCGATGGTTTGGAGAAAAATGATGCGCGATCCGGGCTGGAAGTGGCGCCGGCCGTTCGTCCGCGACACGCGCGGCGTGGCCAGCATCGAAATGGCGCTGATTTTCCCGATCATGCTGATCGTCTTTGTCGGGCTGGTGGATGTCGCCAATCTCCTGACCGCCAACCGCCGCGTCACCCTGACGGCCAGCACGCTGGGAGACCTCGTCACCCAGTCCCCGGGCCACGTCACGACGGCAGACCTCAACGGCTTCATCAGCGCCGCCAGGTCCATCATGGACCCCTTTCCCGAGGCCAGCACCTCGCTCGAGTTCTACACCTTCACCAAGTCGAGCGGCTCGGTGCAGTTGGACTGGGAACACAAGAGCAACAACGCCGGTTGCGGCGCTGCCCCGGTGCCCGACGCGACCATGGAGAACCTCATGGCCGAAGACAACGACGTCGTGGTCTCGCGCACCTGCTATATCTGGCAGCCGGTGCTCGGCATCATCCTCGGATTCTCGACCACCACGGTCCAGGACCAGCTCATGCTGAGGCCGCGCCAGACGGCCCGCATCACCTGCGACGACTGCTAGCGGGCGCAAACCAGCCGCAACGCCATTCTGACGCAAGGGCTTTTCCAGCCGCCGATCTGCGGGTAGGCTTGCGCTCGCCCCTCATCACTGCGGTACCGGCACTTGTCGTCTGCGAGCCCCCCGCCTCTGGCATCACCGATCGGCGGCGCCAGAGCCTGGTTGATCTGGTCTCTGAGCGCCGTTGCCTTCGGCTACGCCTTCTTCCAGCGCGTGGCGCCAAGCGTCATGGTCAGCGACCTGATGGAGACTTTCTCCGTCGGCGCGGCCGTTCTCGGCCAGCTGTCGGCGTTCTATTTCTATCCTTATGCGCTGCTCCAGATTCCCATCGGCGTGCTGCTGGACCGCTTCGGCGCACGGGTGCTGCTGTCGGGCGCGATGGCACTGGCGGCAATCGGCAGCATTGCCTTCGGGCTCGCCTCCTCGCTTGAGCTCGCCTATGCGGGGCGGTTTCTGATCGGCGTCGGTTCGGCGGTCGGATTTATCGGCTCCATGGCGCTCGCCACACAATGGTTCCCGGTCCACCGGTTCGCGTTGCTTGCGGGACTGGCGATGTTGATGGGCATGGTGGGCGGTTTTGCCGGCCAGGCTCCGCTGGCGGCGCTCATCACCGTCTTCGGCTGGCGCGCGACGATGCTGGCGAGCGGGGGTGCGGCGGCCGGGCTGGCGATTGCGATTGCACTGGTGGTGCGCAATTCCCCCCGGCCCAGCATCGAGCGGCCCGCGCGCCGGCAGCAATGGGCCGAGCTGCGCGGCGGCCTGTCGCAGGCGGTGCGCTCCCGTGAAATCTGGCTGATCGCCATCGTGGCGACCTCGATGTCAGGGCCGATGCTGGCCTTCGGTGGCCTGTGGGGCGTGCCCTATCTCGTCGTCGCCTATGATCTGCCGCGGCCGCAGGCAGCCCTGCTGGTGTCCATGATGCTGGTCGGCTGGGCGGTGGGTGCGCCGGCCGGGGGCTGGGTGTCCGATTACGTCCGGCGCCGCAAGGCGCCGCTCATCTCCGCGGCATCGGCCTTGCTGCTGCTGCTGGTCATTCTTACCGCCGTGCCGCAGCTGCCGCTGTGGGTGCTCGTCGCCGTCATCTTCGCCATCGGGTTCACCGGCGGCCACATGGTGATCACCTATGCTCTTGCCCGCGAGGTCAGCCCGCCCGGGCTTCACGGCTCGGTCATGGGGCTCGTGAACGGCATGACGGTCGCCTCCGCCGCACTGCTCCAGCCGCTGATCGGCGCCCTGCTCGATGGCTTGTGGGACGGGACGATGGCGAGCGGCGTGCGCGTCTATGAAGCGTCCGACTACCGCCTGGCCCTTGCCAGCCTGGTGGCGTGGACGGCGATGGGGCTCGTTGCCAGCCTTTATTTGCGCGAGACACGCTGCCGCCCGGTCGAAATCTAAACGCCGCTTGCGGCCTGCCGTCTGGTCTAGGTCGTCAGGGCGAATGGACCCTTCGGCCGCTCGGGAATAGACCTACGACATTCACACATCTGCGCTGAAGAGTGGTCCGCGTCAGGGATATGTCCCACCGTTTGTCATGGCCCGGCTTGACCGGGCCACCCAGTAATCACCCGAGACGCGTGTGATTGCTGGGTCCCCCGGTCTCGCCTTCGGCTCGCCGGAGGATGACATGCTGGTGAGGTGCCACGAGACTGTTGCCGCTGTAAGCCATTGAAAGCACGGTTCCTCCCCGTTCCGTCGGCCTTGCGCCTTCCGCTGCGGCAGGACTCCCAGCCCCGGCCTCCCCCGAACGCCGGGGCTTCTTTTGTTTCCGGCCAGACGGGGGTGGACGGAGACAGTGCTGATTCAATCCGATAGAACATTGCTTTAGACTGGCGAATCCGTCGTCCGCCAGCCTCCCGGGGAGCTTCCTTGACCGCCACGGTCTTCTTTGCCGTTCTTGCCGCCGCGTTCATGCATGCCGGCTGGAACGCGCTGATCAAGATCAGGCTCGACGCGTTCCTGTCGATCTCGCTCATGAGCGTCGGCATGGGAGCGATCTCGCTCGCCTTCCTGCCCTTCTTCGCGGTCCCGGCGGGATGGACCTGGGTGTGGATCGGGCTCTCCGCCGCACTCCACATCGGCTACAAGCTGTTCCTGGTCAGCGCCTACAGGACGGGCGACCTGGGCCAGGTCTATCCGCTGGCGCGCGGCACCGCGCCGCTGCTCACCGCCCTCGGCAGCGCCGTTCTGGTCGGCGAGGTCGTCTCGCTGCCGACCGGCGTGGCGATTGCCGTATTGTGCCTCGGCATCCTGCTGATGTCGGTGCGCGGCTCCAGCACGACGGTCAATCCGAGCCGCGCCACCGTGCTCTACGCCCTTGGCACTTCGGGTTTCATTGCCGCCTACACCCTGGTCGACGGCGTGGGCGGACGCAGCGCGCCGAGCGCCTCGAGCTACACCGTATGGCTTTTCGTGCTGGACGGCCTCGCGATGGGCCTGATTTGCCTCGCTGTGCGCGGTCGGCCGGCGGTCGCGGCCGTGCTCCCGGCCTGGCGCACCGGGCTCGGCACCGGCGCTTTGTCGCTCGGGGCCTACTGGATCATCATCTGGGCCATGACGCAGGCGCCGATTGCCGCCGTGGCAGCCTTGCGCGAATCGAGCA
>Ga0299906_10002682_pt1 | contig 14730 bp, 11 predicted proteins | sample RVTome_14_FD_200259 | JGI IMG/M metagenome (GOLD analysis project Ga0299906, IMG submission 200259) | Soil microbial communities from uranium-contaminated site in the Upper Colorado River Basin, Wyoming, United States - RVT145D125 (version 2) ... | reverse complement strand
GTTCCTGGGTGACGGCTGCCTGATGGAGGGCATCTCCCACGAGGCCTGCTCGCTCGCCGGTACGCTCGGGCTCGGCCGGCTGGTCTGCTTTTACGACGACAACGGCATCTCGATCGACGGTGAGGTTAAGGGCTGGTTCACCGACGACACGCCGAGGCGCTTCGAGGCTTATGGCTGGCACGTCATCCCAAACGTGGACGGTCACGATGCGGAGGCCGTGCGCCGCGCCATCGACGCCGCGCGCGACGAGACGGCGCGACCGACGCTGATCTGCTGCAAGACCATCATCGGCTGGGGCGCGCCCAACAAGCAGGGCACGGAAGCGACCCACGGCTCCGCGCTCGGCGAGGCGGAGGTTGCCGCCGCGCGCATCGAGCTTGACTGGCCGTATGCGCCGTTCGAGGTGCCCGAGGAGATCCGCCGCGCATGGGATGCCCGCGCGGCGGGCGAGAAATCCGAGGCCGCCTGGGCCGCGAAGTTGACCGCATACGCACAAGCGCACCCGGAACTCGCCGCGGAGCTCGAGCGACGCCTGCGCGGCGAGCTGCCGCTGAGCTGGCGCGCCGCGCTCGATGAGTTCATTGCCGGCGCCGGCGCAAAGCCCGCCGACGTCGCGACTCGCAGCTCCTCGCAACAGGTGCTGAACGCGCTCGCGCCGGTGATGCCGGAGCTCCTCGGCGGATCCGCGGATCTGACCGGCTCCAACAACACGAACCACAAGCGGTCGACGGTCGTTTCGCGCACCAACATCGGCGGCAATTACCTGCACTACGGTGTACGCGAATTTGGCATGACGGCGATCATGAACGGCGTGGCGCTGCACGGCGGTTTCATCCCCTACGGCGGCACGTTCCTGGTGTTCTCCGACTACGCGCGTAACGCGGTGCGCATGGCCGCGCTGATGAAGCAGCGCGTGATCCTGGTCTACACGCACGACTCGATCGGGCTCGGTGAGGACGGTCCCACGCACCAGCCCGTGGAGCACCTGACCAGCCTGCGGGCCATTCCGAACATGCGGGTCTGGCGCCCCTGCGACACGGTCGAGACCGCGATCGCGTGGGGCAATGCCATCGAGCGGCGCGACGGGCCGACGAGCCTGGTGCTCACGCGGCAGGCGCTGCCAGCCGCCACGCGCAGCGGCGCTCAGCTGGCGGCGATCGCGAGCGGCGGCTACGTGCTTGCCGAGGTCGAGGGCGCGCCCGACTGCGTGCTGATCGCGACCGGCTCGGAGGTGGGGCTTGCGCTCGACGCCGCGCGCGAGCTGGCGACGCGGGGCCGCAAGGCGCGGGTGGTTTCCATGCCCTGCACCAGCCTGTTCGACGCGCAGCCCCGCGAGTACCGCGACGCCGTGCTCCCGCCCGACGCGCCGCGCGTGGCCATCGAGGCTGGCGCGCGCGACGGCTGGTGGCGCTACGTCGGAAGCGAGGGCAAGGTGATCGGCATGACCAGCTTCGGCGCCTCCGCGCCTGCGAAGAAACTATTCGAGCATTTCGGATTCACGCGTCATCACGTAGTCCGCGCCGTGGAAGACCTGCTGGCGCGCGGATGAACCGGCGCGGCGCATCATCGAGGAAGGCAACATGACATTGAAGGTAGGCATCAACGGCTACGGCCGCATCGGGCGCAACGTACTGCGCGCGCTTTACGAGGCGGGCCGGCAGAAGGAGATACAGATCGTCGCGGTCAACGACCTGGGCGATGCCGAGACCAACGCCCACCTGACCCGCTACGACACGGTGCACGGCAGGTTCCGCGGTGAAATACGCGTCGACGGCGAGCACATGCTCGTCAACGGCGATCGCATCCGCGTCCTCGCCGAGCGCGACCCCGCCAGGCTGCCCTGGGGCCAGCTCGGTGTGGACACGGTGTTCGAGTGCACGGGCCTCTTCACGGGCAAGGCGAAGGCGGGGCTGCACCTCGCGGGCGGCGCGAAGCGGGTCATCGTCTCGGCGCCGGGCGAGAAGGACGTGGACGCGACCATCGTCTACGGCGTCAACCACAAGGTGCTCAAGTCGAGCATGACCGTGATCTCCAACGCTTCGTGCACGACCAACTGTCTCGCGCCGCTGGTCAAGCCGCTGCACGACAAGATCGGCGTCAAGGCAGGCATCATGACCACGATCCATGCATACACGAACGACCAGGTGCTCACCGACGTCTATCACAAGGACCTGCGCCGGGCGCGCTCGGCCACGATGTCCATGATTCCCACCAAGACCGGCGCGGCCGCGGCGGTCGGCCTCGTGCTGCCGGAACTGAACGGCAAGCTGGACGGTTTCGCGGTGCGGGTGCCGACGATCAACGTCTCGATGGTCGACCTGACGTTCACGGCGGCGCGTGCCACGACGCTCGACGAGGTCAACAAGGTTCTCAAGGCCGCTGCCGAGGGCGAACTCAAGGGGATACTCAATTACAGCGACGGGCCGCTGGTCTCCGTGGACTTCAACCACGACCCGGCTTCATCGACCTACGATGCGACGCTCACCAAGGTCATCGATGGCACGCTGGTCAAGGTCTGCTCGTGGTACGACAACGAGTGGGGATTCTCCAACCGTATGCTCGACACGGCGCTCGCCTGGTCGCGCGCCTCCTGAGGCCGGCCGATGCCCATCAAGGTGCTCCGAATGACGGATCTGGACCTGCGCGGCAAGCGGGTCCTGATCCGCGAGGACCTCAACGTCCCGGTGCAGAGCCAGGTCGTCACCAGCGACGCGCGCATCCGCGCCGCGCTGCCGACCATCAAGGCGGCACGCAAGGCCGGCGCCCGGGTGATACTGATGTCGCATCTCGGGCGCCCGGAGGAGGGCAGGTTCGACGCGGAGTTTTCTCTGGCGCCGATCGCGGCCCGGCTGTCCGAGCTGCTGGGTCGCAAGGTCCGCCTGGTGCGAGACTGGCTCGACGGCGTCGAATGCGAGCCCGGCGAGGTCGTACTGCTCGAGAACGTCCGCTTCAACGAGGGCGAGAAGAAGAACCGCGACGAGCTCGCGCGGCGCATGGCCGCGCTGTGCGACATCTACGTCATGGACGCTTTTGCGACCGCGCACCGCGCGGAGGCCAGCACCCACGGCGTGGCAAAGTACGCTCCCATCGCCTGCGCCGGGCCGCTGCTGACCGGAGAACTCGAGGCGCTGGAGATGGCGCTCGACGCACCGAAGCGCCCGCTGGTCGCGATCGTCGGTGGGTCGAAGGTTTCCACCAAGCTCACGGTGCTCGAGAACCTGCTCGGCAAGGTGGACCGGCTGATCGTAGGCGGCGGCATCGCGAACACCTTCCTTGCGGCCGCCGGCCTGCCGATCGGCAAGTCGCTGCACGAGGCCGAGATGGTGGACGTCGCGAGGGCGCTGCTCGATCGATCGCGCGGCTCGCGGGTCGAGATTCCGCTTCCCACCGACGTCGTGGTCGCAACCTCGTTCGCCGCGTCAGCCGAGGCCGACGTCAAGCCGGTCGACGCCGTGGAGAAGGACGAGATGATCCTGGACATCGGCCCGGACACGGCTCACCGGTTCGCCGAATCGCTCAAGGGCGCCGGCACCGTCGTCTGGAACGGTCCGGTCGGCGTGTTCGAGTTCGACCAGTTCGGTGAGGGCACGCGCGTCCTCGCGCAGGCCGTCGCGAGCAGCTCGGCGTTTTCGATCGCCGGCGGTGGTGACACGATCGCGGCGATCGAAAAATACGGCGTCGGGGAGGACATCTCCTACATCTCCACGGCGGGCGGGGCTTTCCTCGAGTTCCTCGAGGGCAAGAAGCTGCCCGCAGTCGACGTCCTGGAGCAGCGCGCGGCCGCCTGAAGGATCCGGATGCTCCGCCGCACCAAGATCGTCGCCACGCTCGGCCCGGCCACGGACGCGCCCGGCGTCCTCGAGGACGTGATCCGGCGCGGCGCGGACGTCGTGCGGCTCAATTTCTCGCACGGCGAGCCCGGCGATCAGCGGAAACGCGTCGCGGCCGTGCGCGCAGCCTCCGAGCGCGCGGGCAAGCACGTGGCGGTGCTCGGCGACCTGCAGGGACCGAAGATCCGCATCGAGCGCTTCGCGGAGGGTCGCGTGATCCTGAACGAGGGGGAGCCCTTCGTGCTGGACCCGGCGCTGGACCCGCATGACGGGACGGCCGGCGGTGTCGGCATCAGCTACGCCGAGCTCGCGAAAGACGTGCGCGCCGGCGACGAGCTGATCCTGGGTGATGGCCAGGTGGAGCTCGAGGTCGTCGCCGTAAAGGGCGCGCGGATTGAGGCGCGCGTGACCGTCGGCGGCGAGGTCTCGGATCACAAGGGCATCAATCGCCGCGGCGGCGGGTTGTCCGCGAAAGCGCTCACCGACAAGGATCTCGAGGACGTGCGGCACGCCGCGGCCCTCGAGATGGACTACCTGGCGGTGTCCTTCGTGCGCCAGGCCGTGGACGTCGAGGAGGCGCGCGCGCTGTTGCGCGCGGCCGGCAGCGACGCGCGCGTGATCGCGAAAATCGAGCGCAGCGAGGCGATTCCGCGGCTGGAGGAGATCTGCCGCGCAAGCGACGCCATCATGGTGGCGCGCGGCGACCTCGGCGTGGAAGTCGGTTACGCGCAGCTGACCGGCCTGCAGAAGCACATCCTGCAGGTCGCGCGTGCCAACGACCGGGTCACGATCACGGCGACGCAGATGATGGAGTCGATGATTCACAGCCCCGTCCCGACGCGCGCGGAAGTGTCGGACGTGGCGAACGCCGTGCTCGACGGCAGCGATGCGGTGATGCTCTCGGGCGAGTCGGCGGTCGGCAAGTACCCGGGGCGCGCGATCGAGGCGATGGCCGAGGTGATCGAGGGCGCGGAGAAGTACCAGCTCGCGCGCTCGCGCGGACGGGACCGGTTCGAGGGCATGATCGACAGCACCGACCGCGCCATCGCGCGCGCGGTGATGTTTACCGCGAACCACATGGACGTCGAGGCGATCGTCGCGCTGACCGAGTCGGGATCGACGCCGCTGTGGATGTCGCGGATCCGCTCCGACATACCGATCTTCGCTTTCACGCGGCACGAGCGGACGCGACGGCGCGTGGCGCTGTACCGGGGCGTCTACCCCGTTCCCTTCGAGCGTACACCGGGTGATCCCGCCGAGCTCTACCGCGCGATTTCGCGCGAGCTGATCGATCGCGGCCACGTCAAGCCCGGCGACCGGTTGATCCTGACGCAGGGCGAGCTCACCGGCGTCTCCGGCGGCACTAATTCCATGAAGATCCTCGAGGTCTCATAGGTGCCGGTGTTCGGGGCACCGAAACGCCGAATCCTCTGGATCGTTGCCGCGGTGTCGCTGATCGCTGTCGCGGCGCCGTTACTCGCCGTTCGCGGGAGCCTGCCTGCGATCGAGGGGAGGATTGCGGTTCCGGGGCTTGCCGGGCCGGTTACGATCGAGCGTGACGCGCTCGGTGTTCCGACCCTCACAGGGTCGAGCCGGGACGACGTCGCCTATGCGACCGGCTTCGTGCATGCGCGGGACCGCTACTTCCAGATGGATCTGTCGCGGCGCGTGTCCGCGGGCCGCCTGGCGGAGCTGGTCGGCGACGCCGCATTGCCGGTGGACCGCCGCAACCGGCTGCACCGGTTCGAGGCGCTCGCCGACCGAACACTGGCAGCGCTGCCCGCCGCCGAGCGTGGCTTGCTCGAGGCCTACGCCGCGGGCGTGAACGCAGGCCTCGACCGCCTGCGTGTCCGGCCGTTCGAGTACCTGCTGCTGCGTTCGCGTCCCGAGCCCTGGCGACCGCGTGACAGCGTGCTCGTCGTCTACGCCATGTACCTGCAGTTGAACGACAGCCACGCTGAAGCGGATCTCCGGCGCAGCCTGCTGCAGGCGAGCCTGCCGCCCGAGCTCTTCCGTTTCGTCAACTCGGTCGCGTCCGAATGGGAGGCGCCCATCGATGGCCAGGTCGTCGCGGCCGCGCCGATGCCAGGCCCGGAGGCTTACGACATGCGCCGCCATGCGCGCGAGTTCGCCGCCTTGTCGCCCGCGCGGCCCGCGCTCGCCCGGGAACCGCGTGCGCTCGGGAGCAACAACTGGGCCGTCGCGGGGAACCGGACGCACAGCGGCGCGGGCCTCGTCGCGAACGACATGCATCTCGGGCTCGGCCTGCCCAATACCTGGTATCGGGCACGGTTGAAGGTACAGCGTGAGCCAGCTCGCGACCTCGCCGGTCTCACGCTGCCCGGGACGCCCCTGCTCGTGGCTGGCAGCAACGGCAAGGTCGCCTGGGGCTTTACGAACAGCTACGGCGACTACAGCGACCTCGTCCGTGTCGAGCTTTCCACGGACGGCCGTCAGTACCGCAGCGCTGCCGGGTTCAAGCCACTGATCAGTCAGAGGGAGACGCTGCGCTCGAGCAGCGGGGCGACCGACGTCCTCGAGCTGCGGCTGACGGAGTGGGGTCCGCTGCTCGACGAGGCCACATTCGAGGTGCCACTGGCGTTGCGCTGGACGGCCCACGAGCCAGCGGCGACGAACCTGCGCTGGCTGCAGCTGGAAACCGCAGGCGACGTCGAGGCGGCGCTCGCCCTGGCCAACATCATTGGCGGCCCGGTGCAGAATTTCGTCTGCGCGGATGCCCAGGGCAACATCGGCTGGACCCTGCTGGGCCGTATCCCCGAACGCGGCGCAGGCTACGACCCGACGGTCCCCTCCGACTGGACGCAACCCGATGCCGGATGGCGCGGATTCCTGCCGCCCGAGCGCTATCCGCGCGTGATCAACCCGCCGAGCGGTCGGGTCTGGTCCGCGAACAACCGCGTCGTCGGCGGCGAGGCGCTGGCGCTGATCGGCGACGGTTCGCCGGACCGCGGCGCGCGCGCGCAGCAGATCCGCGACGCGCTGTTCGGCCTCGACCGGGCGACCGAGCGTGACATGCTCGCGATCCAGCTCGACGACCGCGCGCTGTTCCTCAATCGCTGGCGCGACCTGCTGCTCGATGCGCTCGATGCCGAGGCCGTGGCCGGGCACGCCGAGCGCGCCAGGCTGCGCGGAATCGTCGAGAAGGGCGAACCGAGAGCCGCGGCCTCATCGATCGGCTACCTGCACGTCCGGCGTTTCCACGAACTGGTCGAGCAACGCGTGTTCGAGGCGCTCACGATCGAGGCGCGCACGAAGTATCCCGAGGCGCAACTGATGGTGCCGCGGCAATTCGAAGAGGCGGCGTGGCGGCTGCTCGCCGAGCGCCCGGCGCACCTGCTCGATCCCCGCTACGCGAGCTGGCGCGAATTCGTGTTGTCGGCCGTCGACGAGGCGATTGCCGGCATCGAACGCGACTGCGGCGAGCATCGCCTCGCCAGCTGCACCTGGGGCGAGCGCAACGCCGTGAGCATCCGCCATCCCTTGAGCCGCGCCCTCCCGATGCTCGCCCGCTGGCTCGACATGCCCGCGGTCCCGATGGCCGGCGACAACGACATGCCGCGCGTGCACCTGCCGGGCTTCGGCGCTTCCGAGCGCTTCGCGGTGTCGCCGGGCCGCGAGAGCGACGGCATCCTGCACATGCCCGGCGGCCAGAGCGGCCATCCCTGGTCGCCGCATTACCGCGCCGGCCACGAGGACTGGGTGCGCGGCGCGCCGTCGCCGTTCCTGCCGGGACCGACGGAACACACGCTGAGGCTGCACCCGGTGGGCCGTAGACTATAGGCTGGGGTTCAGGACCGTCTCCGCATATAGCCCTTCCCGAGGATCCCCCGTGACCCGCAAATTTGAAGGAACCGAGCGCTACGTCGCCACCGAAGACATGATGATGGCCGTCAACGCGGCCGTGACGCTCGCGCGACCCCTGCTCGTCAAGGGCGAGCCCGGCACGGGCAAGACGCAGCTCGCCGAGGAGATCGCCGCGGCGCTCGGCATGCCGCTGTACCGCTGGCACATCAAGTCGACGACCAAGGCCCAGCACGGGCTCTACGAATACGACGCGGTCTCGCGGCTGCGCGACTCGCAGCTCGGGGAGGCGAAGGTCCACGACATCGGCAACTACATCGTCAAGGGCCGGCTGTGGGAAGCCTTCGACAGCGACCGCCAGGCCGTGATGCTGATCGACGAGATCGACAAGGCCGACATCGAGTTCCCGAATGACCTGCTGCTCGAACTCGACCGCATGGAGTTCTTCGTCCACGAGACGCGCGAGCTGATCAGGGCCCGGTATCGCCCGGTGGTCGTGATCACCAGCAACAACGAGAAGGAGCTGCCCGACGCGTTCCTGCGGCGCTGCTTCTTCCATTTCATCCGCTTCCCGGATGCGGAGACGATGACGCGTATCGTCGCCGTGCATTTCCCCGAGCTCAAGCGCGAGCTGCTGTCCGAGGCGCTGACGGCCTTCTACCGGGTGCGCGACGTGCCCGGGTTGAAGAAGAAGCCGTCGACGTCGGAACTCCTCGACTGGCTGAAGCTCCTGCTCGCCGAGGACGTGCCGCCGGAGGCGCTGCGTTCCGACGACCCACGCAAGAGCCTGCCGCCGCTCTACGGCGCATTGCTCAAGAACGAACAGGACGTGCACCTGTTCGAGCAGATCATGTTCCTGCAGCGGCGGCAGCGGTAATGGGGACATGCCTCATGTCGGGCGTCGTAAATGGGGACATTCTCTATTTCGAGCGGCGCCGCTATTCCCGGCTCAATCGATCGCCGAAATAGAGAATGTCCCCATTTAACCGGTTCTTCTTCACGCTGCGCGAAGCCGGCATCCCGGTGTCGTTGACCGAGTACCTGACTTTGCTCGGGGCGCTCGAGGCGCGCGTCTCGGGCGAGGACGCGAACGGCTTCTACTACCTCGCGCGCACCGCGCTGGTGAAGGACGAGAAGCACTACGACCGCTACGACCGCGTATTCGCAGCGCATTTCAAGGGCGCGGAGCGAGCGTTTGCGGGCGTGCGCGCGGACATTCCCGCCGACTGGTTGCGCAAGACGCTGGACCGTGTCCTGACGGACGAGGAAAAGGCCCGCGTCGAGGCCCTGGGCGGCTGGGACAAGCTGATGGAGACGCTGGCCGAGCGTTTGAAGGAACAGCAGGGACGGCACGAGGGCGGCAGCAAGTGGATCGGCACCGGCGGCACCTCGCCCTTCGGCCACGGCGGGTACAACCCGGAAGGCATCCGCATCGGCGGGCAGGGCGGCGGGCGACGGGCGGTCAAGGTCTGGGAGAAACGCGACTACCGCAACCTCGACGACACGGTCGAGCTCGGTACCCGCAACATCAAGATCGCGCTCCGCAAGCTGCGCCGGTTCGCGCGCGACGGCGCCGCGGAGGAGTTCGATCTCGACGGCACGATCGACTCGACCGCGCGCAATGCCGGGCTGCTCGACCTCAAGTTCGTGCCGGAGCGGCACAACGCGGTGAAGGTGCTGCTGTTTCTCGACGTCGGCGGCTCGATGGAAAGCTACGTGCGGATCTGCGAGGAACTCTTCTCGGCGGCCCGCGGCGAGTTCAAGCACCTCGAGTATTTCTACTTCCACAACTTCCTGTACGAATCGGTCTGGCGGGACGGGCGCCGGAGGCTCAGCGTGCGCACGCCGACCCTCGAGATCCTGCGCACCTACCCCCGCGACTACCGGGTGATCTTCGTCGGCGACGCCAGCATGAGTCCTTACGAAATCATGCAACCGGGCGGCAGCATCGAGCACTGGAACGACGAGGCGGGCGCGGTGTGGATCCAACGGCTCACGCAGCGGTTCCCGAAACACGTCTGGCTGAACCCGGAACCGGAAAGCCGCTGGGACTACACGGCTTCGATCGGCATCACGCGCAAGTTACTGGACGACCGGATGTTTCCGCTCACCCTCGATGGTCTGGACCGCTCGATCCGCGCGCTCAGGGCCTGAGATCAGACCGGAAACCCGGCCCGAAACCACTGACGCAACGCGTTTCCAGGTGACGTCCTTGCGTTCGCAATGCGAATCGTTATCATTTGCGGATGGCCGTCAGCGTCGAACATGGCCGGTTGTTGCTCGCTCCTGCAAGGCGGTCCAGGCCAGGCCTGCATATTCCTGCTGTCGACCCAGCACGATCCGTGGCGCTCCTCGCCGTGGTGGTGATCCACGCGCTCGCGCTCGCCGCGCTCCTGGCGGTCACGGTGACGCCGCGCCTTGACGGCAACGAGGCGGTGATCCGGGCGGAACTCATCGCAGCCGAGCCGCAGCCGGCGCCAGATGAGCTCTCAGATGAAGCCATGGTCGCACGCGAGAGCGACTGGCAGCCGGTCCTGCCCAACGAACCTTTGCCGCGGCTGGCAGTGGAAGTGCCATCGACCGCGATCACCCTGCCGGCGCTTCCGGCGCAGGTCCATCCGGCACGGGCTGAACGCAGGGCGCCGATTGACGGCGAACCGACGCCGACCCTGGACGTGCAGGCGGTCGGTTACCTCGTGGCGCCGGCGCCGCGCTATCCACCGGCCTCGCGCCGGCTGCGCGAGGAAGGCGAGGTGCTGGTGCGCGTGCTGATCGGTCCGGATGGCCGCCCCGCGGACGTCAGCGTGCTGCGTTCGAGCGGGTTTGTGCGGCTCGATGATGCGGCGCTCGAAGCCGTGCGAGCGGCGCTGTTCCGACCGTATGTGGCCGAGGGACGCGCGCGGGCGGCCTACGTGCGCGTGCCGGTCGATTTCTCGCTGCGGCGCGCGCTCAGCCGGACTTCCGGGCGGCCTTGAGCGCCTTGATGTCGTCGAGGACCAGCTTGGAGTGCCCCTCGGGATTGACCGATTCGTAGTGTTTCGCAATCCGCCCCTGCGGGTCGATCAGGAAGGTGTCGCGGCGGGCCATTTCCATGACGCCCATGTAGGTCTTGAGCACCCCGTATTGCTTCGTTACCGCCTTGTCGGCGTCGGCAAGCAGGGTGAAGGGCAGGCCGTGCTCCTTCGCGAAGGCCTTGTGCGAGGCGACGTCGTCGACGCTGACGCCGAGAATCACGGCCCCTTCCTTGTTGAAGGCGAAGACGTTGTCGCGGAACTCGCAGGCCTGGGTCGTGCAGCCCGGCGTGGCGTCTTTCGGGTAGAAATACAGCGCGACCCATTTGCCGCGATAATCCTCGAGGCTGTGCCACTTGCCATCCTGGTCCTGCAGGCGGAACACGGGCGCCTCGCCGCCGACTGCCGGCGTCGCGGCGAGCACGGGGAGCGCGAACGCGCAGAGCCCCGCCAGCAGCAGGGCAGGAATTTTCGGGAACTGTGTCACCATTCGACCCTCCCTGGCGTCAAGGAATGGGCGCCGGGTGCTTGCCATGTTAATCCGCGACCCAGAACATTGACAGCCAGAGGCAGGGATGGCGGTTAACCTGGACACCAACTACTTTTTCTTCGAGAACCGCGAGGCGCTGGTTCTCGCGGGCGGTGGCGCGCGCGCCGCCTATCAGGTCGGCGTACTGCGCGCGATTTGCGAGTGGTTGCCGAAGAATGCGCCCTGCCCGTTCGAGGTGCTGGTCGGCACCTCGGCCGGCGCGATCAATGCGACCGCGCTCGCCGCCCATGCGTCGCACCTCAACGAGGGCGTCTATGCGCTCGAGCGCGTCTGGGCGAATTTCACCGTCGACCAGGTCATGCGCGTCAACCGCTCCAGTATGCTGCGCGCGGGCATGCAGTGGCTGCTGTCGCTGCTTTCGTTCGGGCACCTGCTGCCGCCGCCGCGGGCGCTGCTCGACTCCTCGCCGCTGCGCGAGCTGCTGCCGCGCGTGCTGCAGTTCGAGCGCCTGAAGGAGAGCGTGGCGGCGGGGCCGGTGCAGGCGTTGGCCGTAGCGGCGACGAGTTATGCGAGCGGCCGCGCCGTCGCGTTCTTCGAAGCGCGGCCGGGCGTGGAGGAATGGACCCGCGTGCGGCGCGGCGGGGTGCGCCGCGCGATCGACCTGGACGTGCTGATGGCCAGCTCCGCGATACCGTTCATCTTCCCGGCCGCGCGCGTGGACGGCGAGTACTACGGTGACGGCGCGATGCGCCAGCTCGCGCCGCTGAGCCCCGCGGTGCACATGGGCGCCAATCGCCTGCTCGTCGTCGGCACTCGGGTCGGCGCCGCGGCGTCGCTGATGGCGGATTCGACCGACGCGCCGAGCCCCGGGGACCTCCTAGGGTTCGTGCTCGATTCGCTGTTCGCGGACGGGCTGTCGATCGACCTCGAGCGACTGGCGCAGGTCAACGCCATGCTGCTCGCCTGCGAGGGCAGCCCGGTGCCGGGCCGCAAGCCGATCGACGTCATGGTGATCCAGCCGAGCGTTGACCCAACCGCCATCGCGCGCAAGCACGTCGGCCGGTTGCCGCGGAGCCTGCGTGCGCTGCTGCGCACGATCGGCGCCCTCGAGGCGCGCGGCGGCCTGCTGGTGAGCTACCTGCTGTTCGATTCGGCTTATACGCGCGAGTTGATGCGCCTGGGCCACGCGGACGCCGAGGCGCGCCGCACGGAGATCCTCGCGTTCATCCGTGAGGAATCCGACTCCAGCCGCTCAGAGAAGCACAAGCGTTCCCAGGCCCAGTAGCGAGGCGAAACCGACCACGTCGGTGACGGTGGTCAGCACGACGCCGCCCGCGAGCGCCGGGTCGATGTGCATGCGCTTGAGAGCCAGCGGCACGATCACGCCGGCGAGCGCGGCCACGAACAGGTTGATGCCCAGCGCGGCGAAGATCACGCCCGCGATCCGCCAGTCGCGGAACCACAGCCTGGCGGCGACCGCCACCACGGTTGCAAGCACCAGCCCGTTCAGCACCGCCACGGACACTTCCTTGGCGAGCAGCCAGCGCGCGTTCGCCCGCTCGACCTGGCCGAGCGCGATGCCGCGCACGATCAGCGTGAGCGTCTGCGTCCCGGCGACGCCGCCCATGCTCGCCACGATCGGCATCAACACGGCCAGCGCGACGATGTGCTCGATCGCCGATTCGAACTGGCCGACCACCGAGGCCGCGAGGAATGCCGTCGCCAGGTTGAGCCCCAGCCACAGGCCGCGCCGCCGCGCGCTGGCCACGACGCCGGCGAACATGTCCTGGTCCTCGTCGAGACCGGCCATGCTCATGACCGAGTGGTCCGCCTGCTCGCGGATCACGTCGACCACGTCGTCGACGGTGATGCGGCCGAGCAACCGCCCATCGGCGGTCACGACCGCGGCGGACACCAGGTCGCGGTCCTCGAACAGCGCCGCGACCGCGCTCGCGGGCGTCTCCGGGGCGATGCCGGCAACGTCCGTGTCCATCACCTCGCCGACCGTGCGCTCGGGGTCGCCCGTCAGCAGCCGCGTGACGTCGAGCGCGCCGAGGTAACGGTCGTGGCGGTTGACGACGAACAGCCGGTCGGTCCGCTCCGGGATTTCGCCGCGCATGCGCAGGTAGCGCAGCACGGTCTCGAGGGTGACGTCCGGCCGCACGCCGACCGTGTCGGTGTTCATCAGCCCGCCGGCCGTGTCCTCCGCGTAAGCCAGCACCGTCCTGAGCCGCTCGCGGTCCTGCGAATCCATCGAGCGCAGCACGCGCTGGTTGACTGTTTCCGGAAGGTCCCGCAGCAGGTCGGCGAGGTCGTCGACCTCGAGCCCTTCGGTCGCGGCAACCAGCTCCTCGGTTTCCATGCCGCGGATGAGCTGGTTGCGGACCTCCTCGTTCAGCTCGACGAGCACTTCGCCCTCGAGCTCCGGGTCGAGGATCTCCCAGGCGACCTCGCGTTGCGCGGGCGGCAGCGATTCGAGCAGCGAGGCGACTTCGGCCGGGTGCATCGAGTTCACCAGGCGGTGCACCTGGCGCATCGTGCCGTGGTCGAGCGCGCGACGCAGCGCTCCCAGGCGGCTCAGCTTTTCGGGGAGGGGCTCGTTCATCGCGCGCGCACTTTACGACGTCGGCGCGCTGCCCGCGACGGGCGCGGCGGCACGGCGCGGTCATGCGGGGGAGCGGGCGCTTACTCGTGCCTGCGGCTGGCGAGGTCGCGATGCCGCAGCAGCGCGTGCCCGAAGCGGCCCTCGAAATGGCCCGCGAGCTTCTCGGCAAGGTACACCGAGCGGTGCTGCCCGCCCGTGCATCCGATCGCGATCGTCACGTAGCTGCGGTTCGAGCGCGCGAGCGACGGCAGCCAGCGCTCGAGGAAACCCGTGACGTCGTCGAGGAAGCGCTGCACTTCCTCGTGTGCGACCAGGAAGTCGACGACCGGCTGGTCGCGCCCCGTGAGCGCCCGCAGCGACGGCTCCCAGTACGGGTTCGGCAGTGGACGCGAGTCGAAGACGTAATCGGCATCGTCCGGCACGCCGTGCCGGTAGGCGAAGGACTCGAACAGCAGCGAGGGCACCGCGCCCTTGCGCTCGACGACGCGCTCGCGGATCAGCTCGCGCAGCTCGTGCACCGACAGGCGCGACGTATCGATGGTGAGGTCCGCGGCGTTCGCGAGCGGCTCCAGCAACCGCTGCTCCTGCTCGAGCGCATCCTGCAGCCCGAGGCCCGAGCGGCTCAGCGGGTGGCGCCGCCGCGTCTCGCTGAAGCGCTTGAGTAGCACCTCGTTCTCGGCTCGCAGGAACACGGTTTCGCAGCGGATCCCGGAGCGGCGCAGCTCGTCCACGAGCCGCGGGACGTCGACCAGGTCCTCGGGCCGGTTGCGGGCGTCAAGACCGACCGCGGTCAGCTCGTAGTCCGGCTGGTTGCTGCGGACCGTGTACTCGACCAGGCCCGGCAGCAGGCCCGCGGGAATGTTGTCCACGCAGTAATAGTCGAGGTCCTCCAGCATGGCGAGCGCGATGCTCTTGCCGGAGCCCGACAGCCCGCTGACGATGACGAGGCGCATTCCTCAGGGTGGGGGCGCG
>Ga0299906_10002680_pt1 | contig 14738 bp, 13 predicted proteins | sample RVTome_14_FD_200259 | JGI IMG/M metagenome (GOLD analysis project Ga0299906, IMG submission 200259) | Soil microbial communities from uranium-contaminated site in the Upper Colorado River Basin, Wyoming, United States - RVT145D125 (version 2) ... | reverse complement strand
GGCTTTTTTCAATATGACAGATACACCGTTTCTGGTTGAAATCGAAAAGGCGATCGCCTCCGGCACCTCCAGCCAGCGCGTGCGTGCCCTGAAGCGGGTTTGCGATCTGTTCGCCTCCGGCTCGTCGCGCTATTCCACCGATCAGATCGCGCTCTTCGACGATGTACTCATGAAGCTCGCGGCGCTGGTCGAAACCGAGGCGCGCGCCCGCCTCGCCCGCCGCCTCGCCACGATGCCCGACGCTCCGCCCCAGATGATCCTTTCGCTTGCCCGCGATTCCGAAATCGATGTGGCCGGCCCCGTGCTCCGGCACTCCGAACGGCTCGAGGAGCCGGACCTCATCGAGAGCGCTTCGACCCAGGGGCAGGATCATTTATTTGCGATCTCACGCCGCCGCTCCCTTAGCGAGAACGTGACCGACCTCCTTGTCGAGCGCGGCAACCGCCGCGTTGTGCGTTCGGTTGCCAAGAACGGCGGCGCGCGCTTTTCGGATGCGGGCTTCGGCAAACTCGTGGATCGCGCCGGCAAGGATGCGACGCTCGCGGAAAATCTTGGCCTGCGCCCCGACATCCCGCGGCATCATTTCCTGAAGCTCCTGCACACGGCATCGGCGGGCGTGCGCGCGAAGCTCGCGGCCGATGCACCGGCCGCGGCAATCGCCGTCAAGCACGCCGTCGCCGAAGCCACGGCCCGCATCAGCCGTGAAGTCCGCGACAACTCGCGCGAGTTCGCCAAGGCCAAAAAGGTCTCCAAGCGCCGCTATAATTCGAACCAGCTCACCGAAAGCAATGTCCACGCGGCGGCCGCCACGCAGGAATTCGACAAGGCGGTGGCGGCACTTGCCCTGCTCGGGCGCTTTCCCGTCGATCTCGTCGAGCGCGGCTTGCTCGATCGGAACCCGGACATTCTGCTGATCCTCGCGCGCGCCGCCAATTGCTCGCGGTTGACCGCCAAGGCACTCCTGCTGATGCGCGCGGCGGACCGCGGCATGTCTCCGCACGACATCGAAGCGGCGCTCGCAAGCTTCGATCGCATCAGCGCGGGCACGGCGAAGCGGGTGATCGACTATTACGTCACCCGCTATAATTCCGGCGGCGATGGCGCGAAGCCGGGCGTCCCGGCGGCGGCCGCGATCACCGCGGTCGCCTGAGCGACACCACGACCTGCCTAATTCCGCTACATTCGCGCCCGGATAACCGGACAGCGGAGGTAGCAGCATGACTCAGTCGAAACTCGCGCCCGTTCCCCTGAAACCCGGCGGCCATTTGCCGGCGGGCCTGCCCTTCTCCGAGGGCATGGCCGTCGGTGATCTCGTATTTCTTTCGGGCCAGCTCGGCACGTTTCCCGGCAAGCTCGAACTGAACAACGCAACGCGCGAAGCCGAGTTTCGCCAGATCATGGACAACATCGTCGCGACGCTGACGGCAAACGGCATGACGACCAAGAACGTCGTTAAATGCCTCGTCATGCTCGAGGACATGAAGGACTGGCAGGCCTTCAACGAAATCTATCTGACCTATTTCGAAGCGCCCTATCCCGCGCGCTCGGCCTTCGGCACCACGGGCCTCGCTTTCGGCGCCCGCGCCGAGATGGAATGCATCGCCGTGCGATAAGCACTCCGCCCGTCGCGGGCGTGCGCTTGAATCACTTTCTCAGGCCCGGCTGAATTGTTGTTTCAGCCGGCCCCGCCGGATTCTCCATCTGTGGCTTCCCCGCCAGCCGCATGAAATGACTCAAGAATCCCCTCCGGCCCCGAGCCATATTGATGTAGGAATCGAACGCGGCGGAACCGCCGCAGGAGGCACAATTGAATCAGTGCTTCGGTCGCAACATGGCCGCAACGCGGGAGGGAATATGCAACTGGTCCTGATCTATCTGGTGGGTGCGTTGCTCGCGGCGGGCATGGCCTTTTATAGCGGCCCCGGGACTCCCGCGCCGGTATTCTGGCTCTATATCGTGGGCGCGCTCGCCTTCGCGCTCGCCGCCGCCGGCCAGTATTTTAAGCTGCCCGGACCGAAACGATAGCATTCCGGCACATATAGAGCTTTCGACTATGACAAGCCTCATAGCTTGGATCGCGGTCGATCAGCGAGCACCCTCGGCGCTTTATATGGCTAGCGATAGCCGTATCTCATGGGGTTCAGAACGCGCTAGATGGGATGCGGGCCGCAAGCTATTTAACTGCCGTCAATATCCAGAAATATTTGGATACGCTGGCGATGTTGTATTCCCGAGCTTAGTGCTCGGCCAAATTACGGATATTGCGGACGCAGGGTTATTGTACCGCTCAGAAGATAATGCAGATCAACGCCACCAAAAATTCTTAACGGCCGTCAAGGCCTCTTTCGACCGCCGACACAATGCAAATATTTCCGATTTTTGTATCTTACATGGATCGAGAGAATTTTCAGGCTCAAAAAGTCAATTCAAGTTGTGGAACTTATCTTTTAGCGCCGCTCAGCGATCTTGGGAGGATCAAACTATTATCGTTCCTACGAATCGATCAGTTTTGCTGACTACGATTGGCACTGGCTCTAGCTCCGTAAAAACGCATAATTTAAACTGGAACGCATCGGAGCAGGGCGGCACAAGCAGAGCAATATTTAGCGCTTTCTGCGATTCAGTTCGAAGCCATGAAGACCCAATGAGTGGAGGAGTTCCCCAGCTTGTGGGTATGTACCACACGCGCATGCCACAAGTGTTCGGCATCGTTCAAAGCGGACGGCGCTATGTACATGGCTTTCCAGTTTCATCAGAGGTCGAGTCCGACTCTATCGAATGGCGAGATGAGTTGTTTCAACGCATCGACGGTCGAACTCTAAGAGTACTTGCAGGCGCCCAGCGCCATGCCAGACCACGGCAGAAATAGTCATTTTTGAGGGCTTTTTTCTTTAATCTATAGCCCCTATATTGATAGGTGCCGGCGCAAGCCGGCTATGGCGATAAACGCTCGTTGGAATAAGCCATTCGGACCCGGGGGCGGTACCCGGCGCCTCCACCAAAACCCAAAGCCCGGTTCGAGTTGGGCTTCGGCGGGGGCGAAATAGGATCGACGAGGGTGTAAAGAGCGCGGCTTTCGCTCGGCATGGTACCGCCGTTATCGGGCCATCCATAGTTGGCAACGACAACTATGCTCCGGTTGCTCAGGCCGCGTAAGCGGTTTGAAATACCGATCTTAAGCCCTGGCGGTTAGCACCGTCAGGCGGGGTTCGGGGGCACCTGGCAACAGAAGCCCCCACTTTCATTTCACACCCTATGGCGCGATGTAGCGGAATCGGCATACTTGATTGGCCAAGTTGGACACGACATGCCCGTTGATATGATCCGTTACGACCTTCTCGCGCAGGATGCGCTACGCGGCGTCGTCAAAAAGGTTCTCACCGACATCGCCGCCCGCGGACTTCCGGGCGAGCACCATTTCTTCATCTCGTTCCACACCCGCGCGGACGGCGTGAAGATTTCCGATCGCCTGCGCGAGAAATATCCCGAAGAACTCACGATCGTGCTCCAGCACCAGTTCTGGGATCTCGTGGTGAGCGAGGAGAGCTTCGAGGTCGGCGTTTCCTTCAACGGGATTCCCGAACGTCTGACCGTGCCCTTTGCCGCCATCAAGGGCTTCTTCGACCCGTCGGTGCAGTTCGGCCTTCAGTTCGAGCTGGTCGCGGAAGCAAAGCCGCTCGAACGCGACTCGGCCCAGGACACCGAAGCTGCGGCGGCACCCGACGCACGCCCGGCACCGCGTGCCGTGCCGCGCGGTGCCGCGTCCGAGCCCGAGGAAACGCGGCCCGCGGGTACGTCGGTGCCCGCCTCGCGCAAAACGCCGCCGATCCCGGCCGTGACCGGCCCCGTGCCCCCAGGCGACGACAAGGGCGGCGCCGAAGTCGTGCGCCTCGATAAATTCCGCAAGAAGTGAAGAAGCCGCCGCGACTCGTCCTGGTTGCAGCCGTCGCCGAAAACGGCGTCATTGGCCGCGACGGCGACATGCCGTGGCGGCTGCCGGGCGACCTCAGACATTTCAAGTCGCTGACGCTCGGCAAGCCCGTGATCATGGGCCGCCGCACATTCGATTCCATCGGACGACGGCCGCTGCCGGGACGGCCCAATATCGTACTCACACGCGATCCCGCCTTCCGCGCTGAAGGCGTGCAAGTGGCAAGCGACTTGGAGGCGGCGCTGCGCATGGCGGAAGGTGAGGCCGCGCGGCTCGATGCGGATGAAATAGCGGTGATCGGCGGCTCGGCGCTCTATGCGGAGACGCTGCCGCGCGCCGGCCGGTTCTATCTCACCGAGGTCCATGCTGCGCCGGACGGCACCGTGCGATTTCCGGATTTCGACCGCGCGAAGTGGCGCGAAATCGCGCGCGACGGCCCGCACCGGGAGCCGGGCGAGCCGCACGCCTATTCTTTCGTTATCCTTGAGCGAAGCGCGGGCGCGGACTCCTGACGCCTCAATCGAATTCAGGCCGACGCGCACAACCCAATCCGGAAGCATCACGGTGGGTCTAACGCCCATCCATTTTCACGCCTTGAAGTCGCGGGGCTAAAGCCCCAAAGTCCAAACCTGAGGATTCTTGCGCTGCTTTCCGATGGGTTGATGCGGAAGTGCTCACACGTGCCACCGCTCCGCCCTAGGGATCTTTTCGGATCGGACTTTTCTCGGAATGAAAAACCTCCACCCCCGTGACGTGCCGGTCGTTCGAAACTTGCCGCCCAATCTGATGCGCGAGATCGGGCGCGTGATTTTCTTCCATTCCTACGTGGAATGGCGACTTGGTTTGATCATCTACGACATATTGAGCGGCACCAAAATCCTCGGGCAGCTCGTGGCCAAAGATTCCCGTACCATGGATCAGTTTGATCTGATTTGCGACTTGGTCAGCCTGAAAAACGTCAAAACCGGTGTCGATCTTATTCGTCTGCGGAAGTTCATGGTTTCTGCATCGACGCAACGGGACTTGCTCGCTCACGGCACCTGGGTGAAAGACCCGAAAACCAAAGCCTTCCTTCTTCATCTTGTTAAAGGCGGCTGGAAGCCCGTAAAAAAGAAAAAAGTTCGAGCAAAACAGTCAAGAAATCCGCGAGCCCAAAAATACGGGATTGAGGAATGCCGGTCCCTCAATCAGCTCATTAATGGGATCATTTTGACCGTCGATGAGCTCTATTCGGACACATTGGGTCAGCCCGCCGCTTCGCAACAAAAATTGCATTGACGAATCAGCGACCGCCCCTCCTCGCAATTTACGCGCCGCATACCCATCTGGTCCGTATCACTGACCGAATATTGCCCACAGGCGTCGGTGGCTGAGAGGCCGTTGGTCCTCCCGCCTGAAATCGAACGGCGGAGAGCCAAATGGTCGTTGAGACGCGCGTCCAATACTTTATGGGAAAGGCAAAGCGTTGTTTCAGCCTCGCAAAAACGCAACGCGAAGGGGCAAAAATGCAACGCGAGGGGGCAGATAAATTAGAGACTCTCGGTCACGAGTTGGTGGCCAAGGCCGACGATATCGAGGCCGAGACCCAGCAAGATAGACGTAAATAACATTTCAGCCGCACAGGATACCGGCCCTCCGGGGCTTTCCCGATATATCCGTGGCCCGCTCCAGCCTCCAGACTTCGAGCCCTCGCCCTAGTTTTGTGGCGGATAGACCGAAAACGGCCGGATGTCGGTCGCGGGCGGCAATGGCGGAAGCGCGTTCCGCTGCGGCTCGATTACGCGCGGCCGCGCGGTGGGCGCCGGCACGCGCGGCACGACCGTAATCGGCGGCGCGTCCGGATCGGGCGGCGCAATCGAAGGCACCGAAGCAACCGGATTGTTCTGCGGAGCCGGCTGCTCGGTTCGCGGCTGCAACCGCGGCAGGGCGCGGTCGCGCTCCTCGATGCGTTTTGTCTCGCGCTCCATGGCGCGCAGCGTGATCGCGGTCGCGAGTGCAGCCGCCTCGACACCGCGCTCGACTGCCGTGAGCGGCCCGCGCCAGCGCACCGTGGCCGCCGGTCTGATCGTTGAGCCCGGCGGCGCAATTTCCATTTCCGCGCTCGCGTCGATTACAAGCCGCGCGATATCGAAACTCATTTCCAGCGCCACCTGTGTCGCGCCAATCGTGGCGCGCGCTTTTCCGGTGCGCGCATTGCCGCCCGCGACCACAATCGGCGCATCGATCTTGGCGACCTTGAGCGGCCCCCTGGCAAGCGCCGGCGCGAGCGCCGCGATCACCGCGATTTCGTCGCGCGCTTCGGCTTCCTCACCGCCATAGACCGCGGCAACCGCGCCGGGTTCGGCCCGGTCGATTTCAAGGTTTTCCAGCGCAATCGTGCCCTGCCCCGCGAGGCTTGAAGCAAGTGCGGCGGGCGTCGCGCCGCTCCCGGCAACGGACAATGTCATTTGCCCGCGCCCGCGGATTTCGGACTTGCCGTCTGGCGCGACGAGCTTTGCCACGTCGAATCCCTCAAATGACGCGCGCCCATCGAAGGCGAGCGTCTCGCCGCGCACGAAACTCGCGCTGCCTGCGAGTTTGCCGCCGGCGAGTTCGCCGGAAAATTCCTCGATGGCGGCAGTGGTTGGACCAAGCCTGAGCCGGAATTTCGTGTTCAATGCGTCGCGCCGTCCAAGCAGACCGAGCGCGGCCACGTCGAATTCAATTGCGCCCGTCGCTTTCGAAAGGGGAGCCGGGGCGATCTTGTCCGTGGGCCAAAGCGTCTTGCCTTCGCGCGCGCTGCCGACCGCAAGTGCGAGTAAACTCGCGATTTCCATTCGCTCGATCGCGAGCTTTCCGCCCAGCTGAGGCTTCGTGAATTCGCTTGCCGAGAGCGCGCCGCTTACGGACGCGCCGGCGATTTTCAGCGCGATCTCCTGAAACTGCAAACCGTCGCTGTCGTGCGCAAGCCGGAAACTACCATTCGCGCCAATCGGCGCGTCGCCGCCGGTTTGCGCCGCGGCCGCGAGCAGCACGCGCAGGTCGCTTGCCGCAACGGTCACATTGAAGTTCGGATCGAGCCGTCCATTTGTGCCGCGCAATTCGCCTTCCGCCAAAATTTCCGCGCCCGGCACCGAAAGCTTCGCATTGACCGGCAAGGCGCCGCCCGCGGGCTTCGAAAAATCGATCTCCAACACGCCATTTCCCGCCGACGGCAGTCCCGGCGAAATGCCGAGCAGTACCGCAAGCGATTTCGGCTCGCGCGCTTCGAGCGTGACATGCGCCTCCGACAACGACTCGGTCAGAAGATCGAAACTCGCGGCAGCCGTTGTCTCGATATCGCCGAGCGTGCCGTTTGCGTTCACTTCGACACCCGCGGCCGAGCCTGCGCCGGTCGCGGTGCCCGTCAGTTTCAACGCGCTCCCGGAACCGGCGACATGGCGCGTCAGCCGCGCGGAATCTTCGCCGAACAATTCCTGCACGATGGTGGCAAGCCCGTCGGGCCGCGTCGTCGAAAGATCGAATTCGATCTTGCCGCTCGGCCGCTCGATCGGCGCGGCGATGCGCCCGTTCGCGTTGAATGAGAGCCCATCGAAGTCTTCGAGGGAAAGCCGCTCGATCGCGAGCCCCTCGCTTGTTCGCGAGAGCGCCGCATCGATCCGGCGCAACGGGCGCCCGAGCACCTTGAGCGCGTTTCCCTGCACGCCGAGCGAAATATCCGCCGAGCCGGAATTTCCGCGCAGCCATTCCGCGGCCGGGCGCAAAATATCGAGATCGGCGCCGTCCGCCGTGAGATTGGCTTCGACGCGCGTGCGCTTCCCGCCCGCGCCCGGCTCAAGGGTGAGATTTCCGCCGAGCTTCGCCTCGCCGAGCGCAAATGTGAGCCCGTCGACCCGCGCGCGCCCATTGCGCCAGTCGACTTTGCCCGCAAGCAGCAGCGACCCGGCGTCGTCGCTCGGCAGCGACTTGTCGCCGAATGCCCAGCGCGCAAAGGCCGTGGCGTCTTCCGCTACGATTTTGGCGTCGCCCAGAAAGAACGCGTCGCCCTCGCTCGCCCCCGAGGCGCTGAGCAAGCCTTTCCCCGGCAGTTTCGCTTCGAGCCGTTCGAGCGCAAGCGAATGTTCGCGCAAACCGATTTCCGCTTTCACTTCGCGGATCGTGCCGCCCGCGGCGGCAAGCAAATCGACCGACAGTCCGATGCGCCCACGCAGCGGCAGTTGATCGAGCAATGCCAGCACCTCGCGCAGCGACGCGAACGACGCGGGCAGCCCCTTCGCCCCCTCTCCGCCCGCCGTGAGATCGAGATCGATGCGCCGCGCGCTCAGGGAGCCATCGAGCTTGCCGCCGCGCCGCGGCTCGAACTCGACTCGTCCGGTGAGTTCGGCGGGGACCGCGTTCGCGCCGAGCGAGAGTTCGAACGATTCAAGCAGAACAGACTGCTCGGTCGCTTTCGCATTGGCCGTGATCAGCCACGGCACGCCCGGCGCGGCGCGGCGCCCGGCGATCAGCTTGCCTTCAAAGCGGGGAGTCGCGCCCGCGAAGGAAATCGTCCCATCCGCGTCGAACATCGTGCCCGCGCCTGCATGTTCGAGCGTAAGCCGCATGCGGCCGCGATTGTCGGCAAGCTGGCCGAGATTGGCCTTGAGGCCCCAGCGCCGGCTGTCACGGCGGAACACGGCGTCGATCCGCATCGGTCCCGCGCGCGAGCGCATCTCCCCTTCGGCATAGATGTCATCGAGGATTGTCAGTTCGCCGCCCCGGTCGATGACGAGCGACCCGCGCTCGATGGAAACGCGCGAAAGCGCCACGAGGCCCGTCGCTGCCGCGGCCGTCCGGAGCCCGTGCGAAGCGGGACCGCTCCCCAGCGCGACGCGCGCCGCCGGGCGCACGAGCGCGAATTCCTCGGCCTCGAACACACCACGCAGCAGTGCGCCGAGCGACAGCACGCCGCGCACTTCGCCGACGCGCGCGCCGGTCCCGTTTTCGGGGTCGCCAATATCGACCTCGCGCAACAGGAACGCCGGCGTCGGCAGGAGCTTCGCTTCGATCTTGCCGCGAATGCGCACCGGCGCGCCCGCAAGCACGGTCGCACGGCTTTCGAAATTCGCGCGCCAATCGCCCCAGTTTACAAAAGCGGGTGCGGCGAGCGCCGCCGCGATCGCGAGGATGAAGGCAATGGCCAATCCAAGGAGCGCGTGTTGCACGCCTCAACTCCCGCGCGGGCGCGGCCGTCCGGAATTTGAACGAAAGCGCCCGTAACTCATTTTTACATTTTTTTTCATCGAGACCGGTCAGAGGGCGACGATCTTGCCCGGGTTCATGATGTTGTGCGGATCGATCGCCTGCTTGACGGCACGCATGACGTCGAGCGCGGGCGCGCCGAGTTCTTCCAGCAAATATTTCATCTTACCTTGCCCGACACCGTGCTCGCCCGTGCAGGTACCTTCGAGCGCGAGCGCGCGCTTGGCGAGACGCTCAAGGAAGCGCTCGGCGCGTTCGATCTCGGCCGCATTGTCCATATCGATCAGGATCGAGACGTGGAAATTGCCGTCGCCCACATGGCCGACGATCGGTGCGATGAGTTTCATCTCGCCGATGTCGGCTTGTGTCCCGGCAACGCATTCGGCGAGGCGCGAGATCGGCACGCACACATCGGTCGCAAGCGGCCGCGCACCCGGGCGAAGCTGCACCACCGCATGATAGGCGTCGTGCCGCGCCTGCCAGAGCCTGGTGCGTTCCTCGGCCTTTGTCGTCCATGCGGATGGCCCGCCGCCCAGTTCCTGCGCGATCTCGCCGAAACGCTCGGCTTGTTCCGCGACACCCGCCTCCGATCCATGAAATTCAAGGAACAGCGTCGGCGTCTCGGCAAGCGCAAGCTTCGAATAGGCGTTGCACGCCCGCACCTGCAATTCGTCCATGAGTTCGATGCGCGCGACGGGAATGCCCGACTGGATGGTCAGGATCGCAGCGCGGCAGGCGGCATCCACCGATGGAAATGGACAGACCGCGGAAGAAATTGCTTCAGGGATACCGTGCAGCTTGAGCGTGAGTTCGGTGATGACGCCGAACGTACCCTCGGACCCGACGAAGAGCCGCGTCAAGTCGTAGCCCGCCGCGGACTTTTTGGCGCGTTGCCCGCTGCGCATCACTTCACCGTTCGGCAGCACCGCTTTCAGCGCAATCACATTGTCCTTCATCGTGCCGTAGCGCACCGCATTGGTGCCCGAAGCGCGCGTCGCCGCCATGCCGCCGAGCGAGGCGTCGGCGCCGGGGTCGAGCGGAAAAAACAATCCCTGGTCGCGCAGATACTCATTGAGCTGCTTTCGTGTGATGCCGGGTTCGATCACGCAATCGAGGTCCTCGGCATGAACCGCAAGCACCCGGCTCATTTCGCGCAGATCGATGCATACGCCCCCGAAGGGGGCATTGACGTGGCCTTCGAGCGAAGTACCGGTCCCGAACGGGATCACCGGCACGCGATGTTGCGCGCAAATCCGCACCGCGTCCTGCACGTCTTCGGTCGACGCCGCGAATAGGACCGCATCGGGCGGCTGGTTCGCAAGCCAGGTCGTCGTATGGCCGTGCTGCTCGCGCACCGCCTCCGAGGTCGCAACCTTGTTGCCGAAACGGGCGAGCAACGCGCCGATCGCGCCTTCGATCGCAGCCGCTTCCGTCCGCTTTGCCGCAGCTTTTGCCATTTCCGGTCCTCGCTTGGGTCTTCCGAGCATATCAGAGGCGGCGCGGAGCGTCAGGACCGGGCGATTGCCTCGCCTTTCCCGGAGCGGCACTATTCGCAAGCAGTTCCCGGAGCCGGACCTCGCCGACCATGGCCACGCAGACACCGATCTTCTTTGCGCCTTTCGTATCCTCGATCATGCGGGTTGAGCCCGCCTGGATCGACTACAACGGCCATCTCAACATGGCCTATTACAATCTCCTGATCGACCGGGCCGTGGACGAGGCATTCGAACTCGTCGGCCTCGGCCAAGACTATGTGAGTGAGCGCAACGCATCCTATTTCACGGCCGAAGCCCATGTGCGGTATTTGCGTGAGCTCTCGGTCGACACCCCGGTGCGAGTTTCATTGCAACTCCTCGATTATGACGACAAGCGCATCCATTTCTTCGCCGAGTTGCACCACGCCTCCGAGGGCTGGCTCTCGGCCACATCGGAGCAATTGGCGCTTCATATCGATCTTCCGACGCGGCGGGTCGCGCCCTGGCCCGACGATATCCTTCAGCGCTTGGCAGCCATGAAGGCCTCGCATGGGGCTTTGCCCCGTCCCGAGGCCGCCGGACGCCCGATTGCCATGAAAGCGCGCAGCTAAATGGCGTCGAAATAAGCGACTCTGGGCGGTTCGCCGCTATTGCGACGCAAAAATGACAGATGTGTTGCTAAAGTATTGACTCGCATGCACTTAGTGCAGATGTGGCATGCACACTTACCTATTCATTTTGCAGTGCAATAGCTTATCTTCGCAATGCACGCAGAGAGTCGATTGTCCCGGGAGGGTGTCCCGGATCGGCCACTCACGTAAGGAGCCACACCCATGAATGCAGTCACATACGATCTCCGCTCCGCGGCCTCCGTTACGACCGCGGCTACCCCCGCGAAGCCCCAGAAGGGCCTGTTCGCGCGCTTCCTCGACGCCCTGATTGAGGCGCGGATGCGTGAAGCAGAGCGCCAGATTCGCCAGCACATCTCCTTCATTCCGCAGGACGTGCTCGATCAGGCCGGCTACAAGGCGACCTACCGGGACGCCGAGCACTTGCCCTTCGTCAAGTAAGCGATCGGCACCAGCTTCCAAGAAATTAGCGCCCCGGCCGGGCTACCCCGCCGGGGCGTTGTCTTTCGTGAGATCGCCTCGGGCGCGCCGGACGCTGCAATGTAAGCGTCACCCAATTGTCGATCGTCTGGCGGCGGCGCAAGACGAGCCCTTCAACGCACCAGACCGCGCGCGTGGCATTGGCCTGTTCCGGCATGAGCCCCGAGAGAACCACCGTTGCCCGCGGCGCGAGCAGACGCCGCACCGGGCGCGCAAGCCGCTTCAGGGGTCCCAGCAGAATATTCGCGAGCACGAAGTCGTAGCGCGCGCCCGCGCGGATCGCACCATGGCGCACGCCGTCCGCGTGCACGGCATGCACCAGATTTCCCGCGCCATTCAGCCGCGCGTTCGCAATCGTCGCCGCGACCGCAACCGGATCGATCTCGCCCGCGACCACCCGGCGCTTCAGCGCGCGCGCGGCGGCAATCGCGAGCACGCCCGTACCGGTGCCGAGATCGAGCATGCGCCGCGGCGGACGCGACTTGATCGCGCGCTCGATCGCGGCGAGGCAGCCCTGCGTCGTGCCGTGATGCCCGGTGCCGAAGGCGAGCGCCGCTTCGATCTCAATCCCGATCTGGTTCGGCTTCACCTTGGCGCGGTCATGCGCGCCATGCACGACAAAGCGGCCGACGCGCACCGGCGCAAGGCCTGTGAGGCTCGCGCTTACCCAGTCCTTTGCGTCCACCTGCTCGAAGGTGAGCGCCGGCATTTCGCCGTCCGCACTCGCATCGCGCACGAGCGCGGTGAGATGCGCCCGGTCGGGCTCATGCGAAAGATAAACTTCGACCAGCCAGCCATTCGCGCCCTCAAACGCCGAGACCGCGGCATATTCCGGATCGAGCTGTTCGAATAAAAGATCGCTCACCCGCCGCGCCGTCTTCTCGCTGGCGGCGAAGCGCATGACGTGCGTCGCCCGATCAGCTATCGCATTCATCTTTGGATGTTCTCAGAGCGGATTGCTGACAGACCAATCCGCGTTTCAGGACGTCGGTTTCAGAACGCACTTTCGAAAAGGGATATCTTTCTTCACGGTATTCTCAAATACGATTTGAGCAAGCTGCTTTGGTGGAATTTTCTTGAAGAACCAGAAATTGCGATTGCGGCAAATGTTCAAGTTCTCTCGTACGCAGATAACGCCTGTGGCCAGTCCGCGATACGGCATGGTGTTCATTCGAAAAGACAATCCCGTATCGAAGATATAGTCGCGACCCGCGGGGGTCGAGGGATATTCGGCAATCAGCCGCTTCAATTCATCCCAATATTCTTTCTCCCGCCCGGATCGCGTCCACGACTGCGTGTCCGTCCTTGGGCTCGGCTCCAAATTCCCACGAATCTCGGAATCTGGAAGTCGATCACCATTGTCGCTGAAGCAAACGTCCCGATTAAAATTGATATCGACGGGCCCATCGGGCTGGAGCGTTATTGCCAGCGCCACCATGACAGCCGCAAGCAACACGCCTCCGCCAAACACCTTCAGAATCCGCGACATGCTGACCACCCGAAGCAGCCATCTACAGGGATTAAGCCTGCGGCTGACTACTAGCGGTCGAAGCTTACTCAACCGGCAATCATCGTTTCTGCGTAACTGCACACTTAACGAAAGCTGAACAACGCTCCTAAGCCGCCTTCCTCGCGGATTTTACCCTCGCGCCGCGCACGAGATCGATGAGCGCCATCGGATCGCTCGGCTCCTTGTCGCCGCGCCATGCCACATGCTGGTCGGGCCGCGACAGGACAAGCTTGCGGTCGTAGATTGAAGCCTCCGGTGACACGACATCGAGCACCTCAAAGGGTACGCCGCGCTTCGCCGCCGCCTCGACGAGACCCGTGACGCTCACATTCGGGTCGAAACGCAGGAGCGTGTAGCCCGCGCCCATCGCGTCATAGAGCGAGCGTCCGTCGCTGAGCCAAAGATGCGGCGTGCGGCAACCCGGCACGGTCGACGGCGAAAACTCGTTCATCGTGTAAGACGGCGGCTCGCCTTTATCGTGCACGATGATCGGCGAGCCTTCGTAGAAATAACCGAAGTTGAGCCCGCCGCAGCAATATTGAATCACATTGAGATCGTAGGCTTCCTGCCCGATGCGCGCGCGTACGGCATCTCCCTCTGGACCTTCTGCTTCGATCTCCGGCGGCACCGACTTCCTGTGCTTCATCACTTGCAGCGCGAAGCCCATGGCGAATTTCGAAACCTGCTCGGTGATCGGCTGCCGCTCGGCCTCATAGGCGTCGAGGATCGAAGGCGGCGCCCAGCCCTGAAACTGCGCGGCGAGAAGCCAAGAGAGGTTCATCGCATCCGCGATGCCCGCATTCATGCCGTAACCGGCATAGGGGATCCATAAATGTGCCGCGTCGCCGCAAATGAAGGCGCGCCGGTCGCGGAATTTGTCGGCCACGAGGCGGCGGCCAACCCAGTCTTCCTTGTTCAGAATTTCGTATTGGAAGTCCGGCCCGACGCCGAGAATGGTGCGGATCGACCAGTCGCGATCGACAGAATCGAAATCCGTCTCTTCCTCATCGAGGTGATTATGAATGAGCCAAGTCTCACGCCCGTCGATCGCCACCACCGTTCCGCGGCGGCGCGGATTAAGCGAGAGATACATCCAGGATTTCTTGCCATGCAGCAGGCCATAGAGCTCCGGCGCGCGAATGTAAGTCGATTGCACGCGCTGGATCACGGGCGTGCCTTCATATTTCGCGCCGATCAACCGCCGCGTCATGGATTTTCCGCCGTCGCAGCCGACGAGATATTTGGCGCGGATCGAATAGACCTCGCCGCTATCGAGATCGCGCGCCTTGGCCGTGACGCCCTCGCCATTTTGCTCGAACTCGTCGATTGAAGTTCGGCTGAGGATTTTCACGCGCGGCAGCGAAGCCGCGTGCTCGAACAGGACGGGCTCAAGAAATATCTGGTTGATCCGGTGCGGCGGCTCGGACGTCGGCCACCAGCCGTCCGGGCCGCTCTTGTCACTGTAGCGGTCGCGGCGGCAGGGAATCGGAATG
>Ga0299906_10002679_pt1 | contig 14744 bp, 10 predicted proteins | sample RVTome_14_FD_200259 | JGI IMG/M metagenome (GOLD analysis project Ga0299906, IMG submission 200259) | Soil microbial communities from uranium-contaminated site in the Upper Colorado River Basin, Wyoming, United States - RVT145D125 (version 2) ... | reverse complement strand
CGTAGGCGGGCGAGAGCGGCTCCTCGTCCGGCCCGAGGATCGGCAGCCGCGTCAGCGCCGCGCCCGCGTAGCGCCGAAACGGATCGGGCTGGTTCGCCCAGTCGAGCGCGCCGGGCCCGTCGGCGAAACGGTTGAAGCGGTGCTTGCTGCGCTGGTGATAGCGCAGCACCGCTTCGAGGCTCGAGGCTTCCGGCACGGATCGGCGCGGCGCCCGCCGCCGCGCGACTACAGCGGCTTGACGTTCGCCGCCGCCGGACCCTTCTGTCCCTGCGTCACGTCGAAAGAGACCTTCTGGCCTTCTTTCAGCGATTTGAAGCCCGAAGCCTGGATCGCGCTGTGATGCACGAACAGATCCTTGCCGCCGTCGTCCGGCGTGATGAACCCGAAGCCCTTGGCGTCGTTGAACCACTTCACGGTACCGGTAGCCATGTCAGTCCATTTCCTGAATTGTCAGCGCGTGAGGTCGCGCGGGCACCAATGTAGCACGGGACTTCCGGGCCTGTGCGCAGGCCCGGCGCACCGTCATCCTTCGCGCTAGAAGGCGAACTTTCATGGTTCGTCGTGGCGCGCAGGGCTACCCGTCGGTAGACTGCAAGACAGCCCGTGAAGATCTTCCTCAGCTACTCTTCCTCCGACCGGAGCCTCGCGGAGCCGATACTCTTCGCGCTCCGCGCCCAGGATCACGAGGTGTTCTTCGACCGCTCCGATCTGCCGCCCGGCGAGGAGTTTCACGCGCGCATACGCCAGGCGATCGAAGGATCCGACCTCTTCATCTTTCTGATGAGCCCGGACTCTGTCGGCGAAGACAAGTACACGCTGTCCGAGCTCGACATTGCGCAGAAGAACTGGGCCCACCCGGCGGGCAAGGTCCTGCCCGTCATGCTCCGCCCCATCGCGCTCGACGCAGTTCCGGCATACCTCAAGGCCGTCACGATCCTGGACCCCGCCGGCAACGTCGCCGCGTCTGTTGCCGACGCCGTGCACCGGATCGATATGCGTCGCCGGCGCCGCCGCTGGATGTACATCCTGGGCGGCCTGCTGGCGGCGATCGCTCTGGCCGTCGCCGGAACCACGTATTGGAGATCGCTGGACAAGCGCGAAGTCACGGCGAAAGACGGCGCGCCCGCCTTGCTCGTCCCGCAAGGCAAGTTCCTGATGGGCGACGACCAGGTGTTGCCGCGCAAGGAGATCTACCTGGATGCCTTCTACATGGACAAGTACGAGGTCACGACGGCCTTGTACTCGAAGTTCCTGAAGGCGACCGGGGCAGTGCGGCAACCCGAGGGCTGGGAGACAGTCGACCTTGCCACCCAGGGCAAGCTGCCGGTCGTAGGCGTGAACTGGTTCGAGGCGGATGCCTATTGCCGGTGGGCGGGCAAGCGCCTGCCCACGGAGGCCGAATGGGAGAAGGCCGCGCGAGGAGCGGACGAGCGCGCATACCCCTGGGGCAACGAGAAGCCCGACCCCAGCCACGCCACCTTCCTCCGCAATTCCTCCGTGGATGCCTACAAGGAGGGACTCTCACCGGTAGGGAGCCACGAGGCCGGCAAGAGTCCCTACGGCGTCCACGATCTGGCCGGAAACGTGCACGAGTGGGTCAACGACTGGTTCATGGACGGTTACGTCGCCGGCCAGGCCGTGAATCCGGCCGGGCCGGCGAGCGGCAACGAGAAGGTGCTCCGTGGCGGCGGCTGGCAGGATCCTCCGCAAAGGATCACGTCGACAAGGCGACTGCGTGCCGGGCCCAACAATCGGGCAGACGACACCGGGTTTCGCTGCGCGTCGTAGCGCGGATAGGTAAGCCAGGGCTGCCGCCGCCCAGGACGTCGTTGCGCAGGTGTCCCGTCTGCGCGTCGAGTTCGAGCCGCAGGCTGGCGCCCTCTATGGACTTGTCCTTGCCTAGGCTCGCCTCCACTCTTTGTCGATCGGCGGCAGATGCGCGAGCCGGAGAGTGAGCCGGACGATAAGGTCGTCCACCCGGTTCCAGTTCAGATCGTTGCCGCCGACCCCTTCGACGAGATCGATCGCGTATCGTCGCGCGTCGGTTGCCCGGATGTATGCGTCGATATCCGAGTCCGGATTCGTTGGTCTTGCCCATTCTCGACATGCGTGGGCAGGAACTTCTGCAAGGACGCCAGCGCCTCGGTGTCCCGGCAGGAGTGGGACAGAAAGCATTTCCCGGGCAACTTGCCGACCGTCATGTCGCGTGCCGCGACTGTTGGCCGTCGGGCATCTCAGGGGCCGACCCGGGTCACCCTCATGCAGCCACGATTGTCGTTGTAGACATAGACGATCACGTACTTGTCCGATCGGGCCAGCAAGCCCGCATATTGGGCGGCCCTCGTCCGAACGTCGCATATGGTGGTCGGCTCGCCAGGGCGCAGCGCGCGGTCCGCCCAAGCACACTGGCCGGGCGCCAACCCCGAGGAGACCGGGCCTCGCGCTGCCTGGAACCGGATCTGCACCCCGGTAGTACCGACGCTGGTGACGGATAGCGCGCCGCCACCCCGGCATGTCATCGGATAGCTCTGAACGGCTTTCTTCTTTTCCTCTTCCAGCCGCTGCTTCTCGGCCAGATAAATCATCTCGGACCGCTTCCTTTTTTCAGCCAATAGCCGTTGCTCCTCGGCTATCGCGGCCTGTTTCTTCTTTTCCTCTGCCAGCCGCTGGCGCTCGATGAGCTCGGCCTGTTTCTTCTTTTCCTCCGCCAATTGTTGCTCTTCAACCCTCTGGGAAGACCTTTGGTACCACGTGTAACCACCGGTTGCGATGACTATCGCCCCCACCAATCCCGCGACCACCTTGGGCCAGCGGCTGCTTGGCCCTGGCCCGGGAGGTGGAGGATTCCCTGTCCCTGAATCCACATGGGGGCTCAGCGCCTTGATCAGCACCTGAACATCGGAGTCCCAGCGCGCGTGCGTCAGCTCGACTCCATTGCGAAAGGCAAGCTCCGCAAGATCCTCCGGCAACTGGTCCTTTCGCGGCATGCGTGCGCCCTGCACGAGCACTGGAATGACCGGAATGTCGCGCCTCAATGCCGAGGCGGTTTCGAGGCGGACGAAATCCGCTGGATCGTCGAGCCGGCGCCGGCCCGATTCATCCTTTGCGTCCAACCAGTTCTTGCCGATCATCGCCAACAGGACGCCGCAGGAAGCGACATGCTCCTCGATAACCCGGCGAAAATCGCGCCCCGCCGCGATACCCGCCACATCCATGAACACCGCGTTCTCGCCAAAATGCTTGGTCAGATCGTCGAACAATCGACCAGCCTGGCCTTCGGCGTCATCCCTGCGATAGCTGATGAAGATGGCACGCATATGATTTTCCCTGCTCCCGAGACGATGACGTCCTAGCTGCCGGGCAATCTCATCAATCGATCGAGGCGTCCGCGGCGCTTGAAGAGGCGATCGAAAGTCCACAAGTGGATGTTGGTCGCGATCCAGCCGAGGGTCGCAGCGATGAACATGAACAACGCGCTCTGCCCCGCACTGCGCACGCGCAGGAAACGCGTCAATGGAACGAGCATGCCCGCGATCAGCAGCGCGACCGCCAGGCTCACCTTGGCCACGCCGATGTCGAACGTCAGCGGGTACACGGCCGTCCAGTGCTCGTAGATCCACCATCCGCCGAGGATCAACGCCGCGGCCGCGATTGCCACCGCCGTCGCGGTCAGCCCCGGCACCAGAACCCATACCTTGCCGAACAGCCTCCGGGAGACCTCGAGCTGCCGCGCGAGATCCCGTGCCCTGCGGTCACTGCCGTCCGGGTCGGCGGCAAGCACCGGCAGCAGGCGCGCGAATGGCCAGTCGCCCAGCCGCGGCGCATTCACGTCGAAGCCGGCCCAGTGCCCCTTCATTCCCGATGCCTGGTGCGTCTTGTCGAGCTCCCGCAGCTGGTAATCCGTCATCAGGTACCCGCTGCCCATCAGCGCGCCGGCCTCCACCTCGGTGAAGGTATCGAGGTCGGTCCGCACCTCCGAGAGGAGTCTCTGGATCTTGCGGTCCACTCCATAGTGAGTACGGTTCGGACGGCTGGTGGGTTGGCCCGGATCCTGGCAGTCCGCCCAGTCGATGGGATCGGTCTGCAGCTGCTGCTTCAGGTGAACGAAGAACAATCCCTGCAGGGCGTTGCTGGCGGTGCGCATCGCGACATCCTGGTACTGCGCCTCGCGCAGCCGGTCCTGCAAGACACCGTTGGAGCGAAAGAAGACACCGAGCGCGCCGCTGGCGGGGGAATCCTGATCGTCCATCTGGCCCGAGGCATCGCTGCAAAGGATCAGGTTGCAGCCCTCGTCCAGCAGCCCGGCCACGCCCTGGTTGTCGTGCACGCCGCCGTCCACCAGCTTGACTGTCCGTCCGGGATACAGGCCCTTCAGCACGAGCGGATCGAACAGCGCGGGCACGCCGGCCGAGGCCGCCACCGCATATCCCAGGCGATAGTCGCGCAGCTCCGGGGTCGGCGCCTGCCAGTAGTAGAGCCGGCGGTAGCGCTCGTTCATGTCCACTTCCTGCCCCATCAGCCCCGGCGGCTCGCCCATCCAGCTCGCGGTGAAGTGCCAGTTGTGGCCGGAATTGAGCGACGTCGCGTTCAGCAGCAGGATCGGCACCTTGGCGCGCCGCCGCCAGTTCGAGTACTTCGGCTTGAAGCCGTCGTCGCGCTCCGCCGCAGACGATCCGGCGCTGCGCGGCATGAGCGGATAGACCAGCAGCTCGTGCAACTTGCGCAGCTCTCCGCGCGCGTGCCCGTCCTGCGCCGCGTCGTACAGGTGTTCTTCGTACAACTCGCCCATGCGGTTGCTTCTGCCGTAAGTCCGGGTGAACAGCATCTTGAGGTTTGCCCACAGGCTGGTGAGCGCGCGCACGCGAAGGTTCCTGTGCACCCCGGCGCAAAACTGGTCCATGACCTCGCGCACGATGTCCAGATACTGGTCGCGGCTCAGCTGGTCGTCGGTCACGGACTGCAGCCGGCGACGAAGCGCAAGATAGTAATGCGCGCCCACGATGCTTCCGCCCGACACCGTGGACAGCACCTCCACGCCGCGCAAGGCGTTGCACTCCGCAAGTCGCGCAAGAACACCCAGATGGAAGAGAGAGGCGCGCAAGCCCCCGCCCGAGAGCGCGAGCCCCACCTTGCCCCGATGGCTGTCGAACGCGGCGCGGGCATCCTCGGCAAGCAGGGCATGGAGGGCGCTCCACGGCGCCGCCCAATGCTCCGGGGGACTGCCGTCCGCGGGCGGCAGGAACTCGCGCATGCGCGCGATGGAGACAAGCTGTCTCGCCGTGGTCTGGCGCTCCCACTCGTCGTGCTCCGCGACTCGTGCCCGCGCCAGCCAGCGGGCGGCCTCTGCCCATTCCCCGAGGCCGAACTCCACCTCGGCCATGGTCACGAGGTACCACCACTGTGGCGTCGGATCGTCTTGCGGCCGGTTCCTGTCCTGCGCGGCCCGCGTCCTGCTGTCCGCGAGCGCGGCAAGGGAGCGCTTCATTTCTTCCCGCAGCACCCGCGCCTCCTGGGCAAGGTCGTCGGCATGGCGTTCGGTGATTTTTTCGCGCGCGGCGGCGATGCGCGCCCGGTGCGCCAGGAGATCCAGGATATAGGCCGCGTTCACGCCGCAGTAGCCCATGTCGTCCTGCTTGTTCCGGGTCCAGCCGCTCAGGTAGAAATGCAACGAGGTGTGCAGGTCCTCGATCTGCCCGCCGTGCTCCCAGGCCCGTTTGTAGACGGCGCCGCCCTGCCCCAGGGTTTCGGGATCGTTGCAGCCCGGCTCGCGCAGACCGATTTCCTCGAGAACCTTCAGCGCAGCGGACAGGCGCGAATCTGGCGGCAGTTCCTCGTCCTTGTAGGTGTTCAGGGCAAGTTGCTGCGCGGCGCGGATATCCCCGGGGTCCTGCAGGCGGATACGGGACAGTAACTGGCGCGCGAGCGCGTGCTCGTTCAGTCCCTTCAGCGCCCTGGCCAGGTCCTTGCCCGCGGCGGCCTCGACGCGCGCAGCGGCCAGCAGCGCCTCGGCCTGCTGGCGCGCGAGCTCTCGCGCCCGGCGCTCCAGCTTGCGCGACTCGAAGTACTCTCCAGCGACATAGAGCCGCTTGGCCACCTGGACGAGCTCTGCCAAGGCTGGCTGCGCGGCATTCAGCAGTTGCTGCGCCTGGGCAAGTAATCCTGCGTTGTCTGCTTGGGCCACGATCGCTTCTCCTCCTTCACTTTCCTAGCGCCCGAACCACTTGTCCTTATATCTTTTCAGCTTCTCCGACAGGTCGTCGTAGTCCGTCCAGTCCTGGTCGGTATGGATGCGCACGTTTGGACTGGACCCGGCAAGCTCGCGCATGAGAAAGGGCAGATCGTCGCGATCACGCACGAAGTAGTGGGAGTCGAGCACGGAACTCAATTCGTGAAACCACCGGCTGCCCTTGGCAATGTCCTCCGACGACAGAAAGACGTCGACTGCTTGGATCACGTTCGGCAGCCACTCCTTGAGGGCTTTTGCGACATGGTGACTGGCTTCTCCCGACCAACTGACAAATACCCTCATGTTGCGCGCCCCTCCCAAAGAACCGCCTGACGCTTGTCGCCGGACACCGCGCCAACGTCAGTCGAACCCTGCGAAATGTTCGGGCTGCACTTTCTTCGCGACCGCTTGTCCCACCCGCTGCAATTCGCCGACATGCGCCACGGAATCGAGCATTTGCACGTCTTTCGGCTTGATGTCCGCCAGCCCCAGGGCATTCAGTCCCGCGACGGACAACTCCGCGTTGTAGCGCACGTAGGTGAAGAGCTTGCCCGGACCCACCGGTCCCCTGGCGCCGATCAGGTCGCCGACCTCCCGGTCCAGCTCGTCGCCGGCAAGGCACTTGCCGAAAATGCGGCAAAGCATGTCCTGCTCATTGAGCGCCGCATACATGAGCGCGGAGGGAATGGAGCCGGCGTTGTAGAGCAGATTCATGTCGTTCGGCCCGAGCTCGGCGTTGGCTTGCGGGCTGGTGCCCGTGCCGATCGACACGACGAGCATCTTGTCTTCACCGGCGGGCCAACCCATCTTGTAGGGTTCCATCGTTGCCATGAGAAAGGCCTGGAACGCCGGATTGTTGTAGGTGGTAATTCCGCCATCGACAAACACGAACTCGCGGCTGCCAACCTTCACTACCTCCGGCGGAAAATACACCGGTGCAGCGGTGCTCGCCCGCACCAGCTGCCATAGGCGAATGTCGAGATTGCAGTCGTCGCGCGGCTTGCCATCCTCGCGCACCCGTTGGTTGTACTTGGCGAAGGGATTGTTCGACATCGGCCAAGGCGAGTCGGTAGTGGCGTTGCGCATCACGATCATGAGCACCGTCTTCAGCTTGTCGCTGCCCAGCGTCGTGTCTCTGCCGAACACCTCCTGCATCTTTGCCGCCAGCTTTTCGTCTTCATATTTGTAGCGAAAGCGTTTGAGCAAGGATGCCTTGTCGAACATCTGCTCGCCGCTACTGATGTAAAAAGTGCGGATATCCGAGACCTTCATTCCTATCGAGATACAGGCCGCGATAATGGCGCCGGTACTGGTGCCGGCGACGAAATCGAAATAATCGGCCAACACGAAATCGGGGCCGCGCGCCAGCTTCTTGCGCAGCAGGGCCTCGATCTGGGCCAGCACCTCCACCGTCATCATCCCGCGAATGCCGCCGCCGTCGAGGGCGAGAATCTTCCTGGCGCCGGGGGATTTCATTCGTGCAATCAGTCTTTCGTTCATGATCACTCCTCGGTCTCGTCGGTGTCTTGCGTGGCGCGGCTAGATCGTCCGAACGTCGATCCACGTGACCTGACCGGTCCTGCGCTCTACTTCGCTGTACATGTGCGCCGTGCCTCCCGGTCCGTCACCGCCGCCGCCATTCCATAGGCAAACGAAGCGCACCTTGTCCACGCCGCCGGCGAGCGCGGTGTAAAGCAGCCAGAGGTTGCAGCGTTCGTAGGGATAGCCTTCACCGGAATTCTTCGGCGGCTCGCCCAGCTCCACCGGCGCGCCGCGCGGTGGCGCCGCGAGTCTGGCCTTGGCCTGCAGATATCGGTTGCGCCACGCCTCGCCGCCATTGATAACCGATTTCTGGATGAACTCGGGCTCGCGGTGAGGCTGCAGCCAGTGCACTTTCACGCCGCGCCGTACGCAAGCCTCGGTGAACAGGAGGTCGCCGCCGCAGGCGCCCTGGGTGAGCGCGAGGTCATCAGCACCGGCGCCGAGTCGATCGAGGGCTTCAGCAATCTTCTGCGCCGCGATGGGTTCCTTCTCAGCGGGGAAGCGCGGTGTGGGTCGATCCGGCGCATCGACCATGTGGCCGCTGAAGAGAAGCACCTGTCGCGGTTGCCAGCGGTCCTCGGGCCTGGCGAGCTTCTGCAGCGCGCGGTCAAAGGCGGCGATACCCGCCTCGACGGTTTCGGGGCGCAAGCCAAGCTCGCCGAGCAGTTGCAGTTGCGCGCGGCTCGAGTTGAGCCCAAACCAGTCCTTCTCGTTCCTTGCGATGGCTTCCTTGTATGCGATCCTGACGCTGTCGGGCGTGCCGACGAGCACTTCCAGGTCGCCGAGGGTCGCCCTCGACCAGAAAAATTGCCGCTCGTCGGGCTCGCATTCCGCGGCAAAGCTCACGGCGCCCGCCATGGTGGCCATTTCACGGTCGTAGCGCGCGTCGCCCGTCAGGTGACGATGCAGGTGCATCAGGGTAAGCGCGTTGATGCCGGAGTAGTAGTGGCTGGGGTTCGCGCGGTAGCCAGTCGCATAGCTCTCGATAGCCGCGCGCAGGAGCGCATCCTCGTATGCGGCTTCCGCGAGCATCTGCTGGGGCGTCTGGCCGGGCCGGCGCCACGCGGCGGTCCAGGCGTCCTTGTCGACGCGGCCCAGCAGCGCCCAGGTCTCGGCGTCGTTCGGGTGGCGTTGCAGGACACTGCGGTAGTGCGTGCGGGCACGATCGAGCGAGTGGCCGGCGGCACCCGCCAGCGCCAGCCGCTGCAGGCAGATGCCTGTCTCGCGCAGGCCTCTCAGATGCTCGGGCTCGATTTCCAGCCCGCGCTCGAGCTGCTCGAGCGCAAAGTCGAAGCGCTCGGCCTGGCGCAGGGCCACTCCCGCCTTGATCCAGGCGTCGGCTCGAAACGCGGCGACCGGCGCCTCGTCCGCCAGCACCAGCAGGTCGCCGATGCGTCCGGCCTTGCGGGCGAGCTCGATACGATCCTCCCAAGCGTCATGCTCCTCCCAGAACTCGCGCACGTCGCCGATGCGCAGCGACTTCCAGTCCGGCTCTTGCAAGTTGGGCATCAGATGGTAGACCGGGCTCAGTTTGCGGCCGCGCCAGGAGTCCATGGTCGCCTTCACCATCTCGGTCAACTTGCGCTTGTCTTCGTCTAGGGTCGCCGGGTCGGGGGCGCCGTCCTTCAGCCCGTAGCGCAGCTTGCGATCGGTGTAGAGGTCGAAGGCGGTCGTCACCCGTCCACCGCATACGAGCACCACGCCGCGCGCGCGCAGCGCATGGCGCACGCCAAGCTCATACCAGACGTTGGGATTGTCTATCGTGAGGTCGGCGAGGACGAGATCGGCGACCAGCAGCTCCTGGAACATGTCGGTGCGAATGTCGCCGGCGCGCTGCTCCTGGTCGGCGCGGAACACTTCCAGCCCCGCTGCCTCCAGCGACGGCCGGATGTACTCGCCGAAGACCCGATTGAAGTCGATGAGCTGGCCATCGGACCCGGGCTTCGAGCCGAAGGGCATGACTACGAATGCGTGGGGTCGGGTCGCCATGGGGCAATCGTCCGGGAATACATCCGCAGTTCAATATCGCGAAGGCGCACCCGCTAACTCCGCGATTCCCGCTGAGCCAGCAAGGCGTCCACCAGCTTGCCGAGCTCGGGGCCCTTCGCGCTCTTGTAGGGATGGAATCGGAGCTTCGCGATCGCCGCAAAGGGCTTGAAGTCGGCCCCTTGGGCAATGGTCAAGGTCGGGCGACCGAGCGCGTGGGCGATGCCCAGCTCCAGCGCCACGTTGGCGTTGAAACCGGTGAGGTCCGCGAGGACATGGCTCGCCCGGTTGATCTCCAGCCAGATCGAGCGAATGACGTTCGCGTCCGCGACCCGGTCGCCGCGCACGTACTGGACATTGCTCTTGCAGCACGCCTTCTCTACGCGATCCGCCGCGGCGTCGGACCACGCCGCGCGGAACGGCATGACATGAAACAGGCGCTGCTTTCCGGGCTCGGGATACGCGGGCGGCCACACGGGATGGATCAGCATCGGGGCATCCGCGCCGAGAAAGCCCGCCAGGGTCCTGAGCGTCACCGCAGCGGCCACCGCGTCCGGCTCGGCCTGCAGACGCCGGAGCTCCTTGAGGGTCTGATCGACATAGGTGTCGCGAGAAGGGGCGGAATAGCGCCGCAGGGCCTCCTGGAGGGTCTCGAGGACGGCACCCGATCGGGGCCGCGGCATCATCCAGACAAGGGCCCGATCGACGGCCTCGGCGATGGCATCCGCGTCTCGAGCGGCCCCGGACAGCAGCACCGGCTCGACGTCCACGTCGAAAGGAACGACCTGGTCCTGCCCCGCCAGCACCACGATCGGCTTGCCCAGCGTGCGCGCGATCCCCAACTCGTAGGCGACGGCGGCCCTCTCGGGCCCGTCTGCCACGCCAAGATCGAAGACGGCGACATTGGCTGCCTGCAGCTGCCTCCACCGCGCGGTCGCGACGTCCGCTCCCTTGGGCATGCCCGGCAGATCGAGCCCCAGCTTCCGGCAGACTCCGGCAACCTGGCCGCGAACCTTGTCGGAACCCGCGAAGAGGGCCGCGTTGGTCTCCACCTGCACCCGGGCACTCGGCCAGATGGGCTGCGCCAGCAACGGATAGTGTCTCGCCGCAAAGTTCCTGATCTCCAGGGCGAGAGGGCGAAGCGCTTCCTGCTCGACGATGCGCGCCCGCGCGTCGTCGCTTCCGGCTTCATAGATCCGCCTGTCCACTTTGCTCGCGCGGATGTTCAGGTCGAAGACCGACTTGCTCTCGCCCTCGCTCTTGCCCGGCTGAAACGATTCCTCCACGAGGAACAACCGCAAAGCCCAGCATAGCTCCACCAGCTGGGCCGCCCGCGATCCCGCTTTCGGCCGCTCGATGCCGTGGCTCAAGTAGCGCAGGCTGGCGAACTGACTTTCAGCTTTCTGCCGGATCTCCTGGGGCTTGCTCATCAGGGATCGGAGATCGTCTCCGCCGGATCCCATGCTCTTTTCAAGCCCCTCCAGGAGGCCCGCCAACGTCTTGGCCCGCTCGCCGGTCACGCGACCGGCGCCGGCTTCCTCGTCGAGCTTCTTGCGCAGCAACTGCAGGATCTCGCGCTCTTTAGGATCCTTTGGCGCGCCGCCGCCCCCGGCCACGGACGCGAGCTGCTCCATCTGCTCCTTGAGCTTGCCAAACCTGTCGCCCTGCTTGGCCGAGTCGGGCAATTCGTTCACCATGCCCTGGACGGCCGCGAACAGCCCCGGAATGCCGCCGCCACGCTCGCGCATTTCCTTCATCTCGGCTGCGATCTCGACGAGGTTGTCGCCCGATTTCAAGCGCTCTTCCAGGCCCGCCAGATCCTCGCGATTCTTCTCCACCGTCCTGGCCAAGGGCGCGAGCTTCAACAGACTTCTTGTGGAAGACAAAGCCTCTTCGACGCTCGCCACGTGTTGCGGCGCCTGCTCGGCAAAGACCTTGCGCGCGGACAGGAAACGGCGCTCCGCCTCCTGCAGCTGCCCGATTTCGTTCGCATCGAGCTGCCTGAGCGTGTTGCCGAAATTGAAATCCAGCTTCGCCCGCTCGAGCGCGTCGCCATGCTTGCCAAGCAGGCTTTCGGCCTTCCGATAGGCATCGCGGGACTTCATCAGCGATTGCTTGCCCTGGGCAGGGGAAAGATCAGCGTACACGCTTCCCAGGTACCGATGGGTGCGGCTCTGCTCGACCTGGTCGATGCCGGATGCATGCATCTCCCTGGCGACCCGCTCGAGCTCCCCGGCGGCCGACTCCATCTCGCGCACGTAGTCCTCGCCCTTGCGCTCGGGCCACGCCTTGTTGAGAGCGCGGTCCGCGCGGTCCATCGCCTGTTCACGCCGCTTCAGCAAGTCAGGTTTCATGCCTGCCATGACTGCCCTCCGCAATGTCTAGGAAGGTGTCCATTCCGACCCGGCCGCAAGTGCTAGACGATGCCCATTGCACCCATGCGCGCGTTGACGATCTCATCGATGCTGGCGTTGCCCCAGATCGGGTCGGGCACCGCCATGGGCTGGCCGATGCCGCGGACCATCTGGTTGATGAGGTTCTGCAGCGCGGGCCCCTGCTGCGCGGTGGCGATGGACGCATCGAGCAGCGATGCGTGGGGCTCGCCAATGACCATGCGCATGGCTGCGTTCGCGGCAGCAATGTCGGGGGACAGCAGGATGCTCCCCGTGCGTTGTCGGTAGCCCTCGGAAATCCCGTGCATCAGGCTCAATACGTAATACGCGTCGTCCAGCAGCCCGGTGAGACCGATGTGATCGGGAATGAAGTCCAGCGTGGCGAACCAGTACTGCTCCGCCGCGGCGAGCACGTGCTGCAACTGCGCCTGATCGCCGATCTTTGGCGCCGCCGCCGCGATCGCCTCCATGGTTGCGGGCACATGCTCGATGTAGTCCCTGACGAACGCGAGCGCGCCATCCAGGTCCTGCGCGCTGGGCTTGAGTCCACGAGAGTTCGCCACTTGCACCAGGATGCCGCGCAGGCGATTGGTCCTGCGTTCATCCTCGATTGCCGCCTTGATCTGCTTGCGAATCTCAGCCGTGCGCATGTGCGCCTCCAGTTCAAACGTGACCGTTACTGAGCGATGGGACTCCCGGATGACTTGTCGTTGCGCGATCGGCGCGCGCAGTTGTTGCGGGCTTGCTGCCGGCCTTGCGCCTGCCGCACGGAAAATGTGGAGACCAGCGTTGTCGCGAGCAACGTTGCATGGGCATTGCGCACGAGCCCCCCTTGGCGCGGGATGTGCTCGCCGGGCACCCCCCCTGCCCCGACGATTCCCGCCCCCTGCGGAAAGCTTAACTCTTCGGCAAAGGTTCGTGGACGGATTGTGAGTTCACTTTTCGTGATGCATCGCGCGCGATGGGCCGAGTGGGCTCACATAACCGGATGATTGCGGCGCTCTCGATTCGCGTTGGCACCAGGCCAGGCCGCCGCCTTTCGCACCGACTCCGCCGTCGCCTGTTCGGCGGGGAAGAACATCTCGATCGCGAGCTCCGAGAGCGTGACGTCCACCGTCGGGACTCACTGCGTGAGCGCACTGTGGCAGGCTCGCCTCGCGCGTTATACCCTCCCGGCATGCAAACACCCTTGAACGAGCTTTCCGCGGCCGAGGCCGCTCGGCGCATCGAGGCGGGGGAACTCACCGCCGAAGCGCTCGCCGCGGCCTGCCTCGAGCGCATCGCCGAGCGCGACGACGCGGTGCGGGCCTGGGCGTTCATCCACGCCAGGCAGGCGCTCGCCGAGGCGCGCGAGCTCGACCGCACGCCGCGCCGCAGCCGGCTGCACGGCGTGCCTTACGGCATCAAGGACATCATCGACACCGAGAGCCTGCCGACCGAATACGGCTCGCCGATCTACAGCGGCCACCGTCCCAGGGCCGACGCCGCCTGCGTCGCGCTCCTGCGCCGCGCGGGGTGCCTGATCCTCGGCAAGACGGTCAGCACCGAGTTCGCCAACAACCACCCCTCGCCTACGCGCAACCCGCACGACCCCGCGCATACCCCGGGCGGCTCCTCCAGCGGCTCCGCGGCCGCGGTGGCCGACCGCATGGTGCCGCTCGCTTTGGGAACCCAGACCGGCGGCTCGGTCATCCGCCCCGCCGCCTACTGCGGCGCGCTCGCCTTGAAGCCCAGCTTCGGCAGCATCAACCGCCAGGGAACGAAGCTCGTCGCCGAATCGCTCGACACGATCGGCATTTTTTCAAGAACGCCGGAAGATCTGGCGCTCGCGCTCGAGGTCCTGTCCGGCCGCCCCGCCCCGGACTTCGCCTCCTTCACCGGCAAGCCGCGCATCGGCTTGTGCCGCACCCCACGCTGGCAGGACGCCGACGCCGCTACGCAGGCGAACCTCGAGCAAACCGCCCGGCTTCTCGCGCAGGCCGGCGCCACGGTGACCGACTTCGAGCTGCCTGCAGGCAGCGACCAGCTCTTCGATCGCCACGGAATCATCATGGGCTTCGAGAGCGCACGCGCCCTCGCCTGGGAGTACATGACCTTTCCCGAGCAGATCAGCAAGAGCCTGAAGCCGCGCCTCGACGAGGGGTGGCAGGTGACGCGCGCCGACTACGACGCCGTGCGCGAGACCGCCCGCCGGTGCCGCCGCGCCCTGGCGGACGGGATGCGCGATGTAGATTTCCTGCTGACGCCCAGCGCGCCGAGCGAAGCCCCGCGCTCGCACGAGAGCACCGGCGACCCGGTGTTCAGTCGCGCCTGGACTCTGCTGGGCGTTCCCTGCGTCACCGTGCCGCACGGCAAAGGGGCGCACGGACTGCCGCTCGGCATCCAGCTCGTAGGCCCCTTCGACGGGGACAGCGCGCTCCTCGGCTGGGCGCATTGGGCGGCCGCGGCGTTGAGCGCCGGCGGCTAGCCGGGGCCTAGGCTGCGGCCGGCACCGGGCCGCCCGCCCCTTTGCGCACCGGCGGCGGCCGGTCGTCCATCAGCCATTGCAGCGTGAAGGCGGTGATGCCGATGACGATCAGCGCCGCCCAGCCCGCGTC
>Ga0299906_10002676_pt1 | contig 14753 bp, 11 predicted proteins | sample RVTome_14_FD_200259 | JGI IMG/M metagenome (GOLD analysis project Ga0299906, IMG submission 200259) | Soil microbial communities from uranium-contaminated site in the Upper Colorado River Basin, Wyoming, United States - RVT145D125 (version 2) ... | reverse complement strand
GATGACGAGGAGTCCCATCGCGATCCCGACCGGGACCACGTCGACTGCGCGTTTCAGCGCGACGAACTTCGCGGCCGCCACCGCGCCGAGGCCGATGCCCACGGCGCTGATTCCCTGGAGGGCGGTGGCCTTGGACAGCGGGTAACCGAGGGCGACTCGCGCCCACTCGAGGACGATGAACTGGAGCGTCGCCCCGGCGCCCCAGAACAGGGTGGTCGTCGCGAGCGAGATCTGGCCGAGCTTGTCCTTCCAGAGCAGGCGGCAGCAGTGATAGAAGTCGTGAACCAGGTAGAGCGGGTTGTTGCGGGGGAGGTGATGGTCGACGCCGGTGTCCGGGATGTAGAGGTTGAAGATCGCCGCAATCACGTAGCCGAAGAGGATGATGGCGATCGCCGCCTCGCCCGGCGTGTCGATGCCGGTATCGATCCGCGGGATGTCCAGCCCGAGGAGGCCGCGCGAGACCGTCTCGCTGACGAGCGCGCCGCCGAGGACTGTCCCGAGGATGATCGAGCCGACGGTGAGCCCCTCGATCCAGCCGTTCGCCGCGACCAGCTGCGCCGGCGGGAGCAGCTCGGTGAGGATGCCGTACTTGGCCGGAGAGTACGCGGCTGCGCCGAGGCCGACGATCGCGTAGGCCGCGAGGATGGTGAGGTACTCGGGCGCACCGGGCGGCGTCAGGGCGACGTAGAACAGCATCATCACGCAGCCGCCGACCTTGACGGCGTTGGTGACGAACATCACCCGCCCCTTCGGCATCGAGTCCGCGAACGCCCCGACGAACGCCGCGAGCACGACGTAGGAGATGGTGAAGAAGAACTTCAGCATCGGCACCAGCCAGGCCGGGCCGGCGAGGTCGGTGAGGAGCTGGATCGCGGCGATGAGCAGCGCGTTGTCGGCGAGCGACGAGAAGAACTGCGCCGCCATGATGGTGTAGAAGCCGCGCTTCATGGCGGGCCGATCGCGGTCCCGCTCCGCCCGGCGGAGGTCCCGGCGCCATAAGTTTGGTTCACCGCGGGTTTTATGGTTGAATAGCGGCGCGCAGGATAGCACTAAGGCTACGGCTCCGGCCACGGTCGCCGTCGCAGCCACCCGAATCGCACAACAGGGCCACCCCATGGCGGATCGCCGGCTCCAGGTGTTTCACGCCGTCGCCAAGCAGATGAGTTTCACGAAGGCGGCCGAGACCCTGTTCATGACCCAGCCGGCGGTGACCTTCCAGATCAAGCAGCTCGAGGAGCACTTCAACGCCCGGCTGTTCGAGCGCGGTCACGGCCGGATCGCGCTCACGCCCGCGGGCGACGTCGTGCTCGAGTACGCCGAGCGGATCCTCGCGCTGTCCGCCGAGCTCGAGACCCGGGTGCGCGAGATGACCGGGCGACTCTCCGGCCCGCTCCTGATCGGAGCGAGCACCACGATCGCGGAGTTCCTGCTGCCGCGCGTTCTCGGCGAGTTCAAGTCGCTGCATCCCGACGTGCAGCCCAAGCTTACGGTGGCGAATTCCGAGACGATCGAGAATCGCGTCGCGGAGCACACGCTCGACCTCGGGCTGATCGAGGCGCCGTCGCACCTGCCGACGCTGCAGACCGAGGTGTGCTGCGAGGACGAGCTGCAGGCGATCGTGACCGCCAAGCACCCGCTCGCCAGGCTGAAGAGCGTGACCCCGAAGCAGCTCGTCCCCTATCCCTACATCAGCCGGGAGACGGGCTCCGGCACCCGCGAGTTCACCGACCTCTACTTCCGCAAGGCGGCGATCGCGCCGGGCGAGCTCGACGTCGTCATGGAGCTCGGCAGCCCGGAGGCGCTGAAGGGCGTGGTCGGGACCGGGCTCGGGTTCGCGATCGTCTCGAAGGCGACGGTGGCGAAGGAGCAGCGGCTCGGCGAGCTCGTCGCCATTCCGCTCGCGCCGCGGCTGATGCGCTCGCTGTCGCTGGTCTATCCGCGCGAGAAGTTCCGCTCGCGGCTCGTCAACACGTTCGTCGACTTCGCCAAGGCCCGGCTGCGGGAGGTCGTCGCGTAACGCCGTGCCTCGTCCGATCCGGGCCGTGTTCGACGTCGCCGCGTTCCACGAGAACCTCGCGGTCGCGCGCGCCCGCGCGCCGCACGCGCGCGTCTGGGCGGTGGTCAAGGCCAACGCCTACGGCCACGGTCTGGAGCGGGCGGTCCGCGCGCTGGAGGCCGCGGACGGCTTTGCGCTCCTCGATCTCGCGGATGCCGTCCGGCTGCGCGAGTGCGGGGTCACGCAACCGATTCTCCTGCTGGAAGGGGTGTTCGCGGGGGACGATCTGCATGCGGTCGCGGAGCACGGGCTGACGATCGTCGTCCACGCTGCCGAGCAGATCGCGATGCTCGAGGGGGCCGGCTTGCCGGCGCGCGTGGCCGTGTACCTGAAGATGAACTCCGGGATGAACCGGCTGGGTTTTGCGCCGGGCGAGTACCGGCAGGTCTTCGAGCGGCTCGCCCGCTCGCCGGTCGTGGCCGGGATCACGCTGATGACCCACTTCGCGGATGCCGACGAGCCCCGCGGCGTGGCCGAAGCGCTGCGGCGATTCGAGGCGGCCACCGCGCCCATCGAGGCGCCGCGTAGCCTCGCCAACTCGGCGGCGATCCTTCGCTATCCCGAGACGCAGGCCGACTGGGTGCGCGCCGGAATCGTGCTCTACGGCTGCTCGCCGTTCGCCGACGTCCCGGCGGCGGCGCTGAGCTTGCGGCCGGTCATGACGCTCTCCTCGGAGCTGATCGGAGTCCGGGTGCTCGAACCCGGCGACCGCGTCGGCTATGGCGGCGCCTTCGTTGCCGAACGGCCCATGCCGATCGGCGTGGTCGCGTGCGGCTACGCCGACGGCTATCCGCGCCATGCGCCGACCGGCACGCCGGTGCTCGTGGACGGCCAGCGCACCCGCACGATCGGACGGGTCTCCATGGACATGCTCACGGTCGACCTCGCCGGTTTGCCGGAGGCCGGCGTCGGGACGCCGGTCACGCTCTGGGGCGAAGGCCTGTCGTGCGACGAGGTCGCCGCCGCCGCGGGCACGGTGAGCTACGAGCTGCTCTGCGGCCTCACTCCGCGCGTGACTCAGATCGAGCGTGAGTGAGCATGGGCGCACGACCGAAGTCGATCTACGTCTGCAGCGACTGCGGGGGGCAGACGACGAAGTGGCAGGGCCAGTGTCCGCAGTGCGGGGGATGGAATTCGCTCGTCGAAACGGTCGCCGGCCCGCCCGGCCAGCGCCGCCACCGGGCCACCGGGAAGGCGGCGGCCCTCACGCCCCTCTCCCGGATCTCCGCCAAGGAGTCGCCGCGGATGCCGACCGGCGTGGGCGAGCTCGACCGCGCGCTCGGCGGGGGGCTCGTCACCGGGCAGGTCGTCCTGATCGGCGGCGATCCGGGCATCGGCAAGTCGACCCTGCTCCTGCAGGCGCTGGCGTGGATGAGCGGCGCGCGGAAGAGCGTCTACGTCACCGGCGAGGAGTCGGCCGAGCAGGTCGCGCTCCGGGCGCAGCGGCTGCAGGTCGACACCGCGGAAGTCCAGCTCCTCGCCGAGACCCAGCTCGAGCGCATCGCGGCGACGCTCGAGTCCGAGAAGCCGGAGATCGCGGTCATCGACTCGATCCAGACGGTCTACACCGAGGCGCTCCAGTCCGCGCCGGGGTCGGTCGCGCAGGTGCGGGAGTGCGCGGCGCAGCTCACGCGGCTCGCCAAGCAGCGCGGCATCGCGCTCGTGTTCGTCGGTCACGTCACCAAGGAGGGCGCGCTGGCGGGTCCCCGCGTGCTGGAGCACATCGTCGACACCGTGCTGTACTTCGAGGGCGATCCGAACTCGAGCTTCCGGCTGGTCCGCGCCGTCAAGAACCGCTTCGGCCCGGTGAACGAGCTCGGCGTGTTCGCGATGACCGAGAAGGGCCTGCGCGGCGTCGCCAACCCGTCGGCGCTCTTCCTTTCGCAGCATCGGGAACCGGTGGCGGGGTCCTGCATCCTCGTGACGAGCGAGGGTACGCGTCCCCTTCTCGTGGAGGTACAGGCGCTCGTCGATCGGAGCCAGGCGATGGCGCCGCGGCGTCTCGCCCAGGGCCTCGATCAGAACCGGCTCGCGATGCTGCTCGCGGTGCTTCACCGCCACGCCGGGATCGCGTGCGCGGACCAGGACGTGTTCGTGAACGCGGTGGGCGGGGTGCGGATCACGGAGCCGGCCGCGGACCTCGCGGTGCTGCTCGCGGTCTTCTCGAGCTTCCGCGAGCAGCCGCTGCCCGGGAAGCTGGTCGTGTTCGGGGAGGTCGGGCTGGCCGGCGAGGTGCGCCCCGCGCCGCGGGGTCAGGATCGGCTGCGCGAGGCGGCGAAGCTCGGCTTCCGGCGCGCGCTGATCCCCAGAGCGAACGCGCCGAAGCAGCCGATCGACGGCATCGAAGTGGTCGCGATCGAGCGGCTGGCGGACGCCCTCGCGGCGCTAGCCTGAAGCGAGTCGCGCCGCCGCGACGCCGCTGCGCACCGCGGCCTCCAGGGTGGCGGGGTAGTCGCTGGCGGTGTAGTCGCCCGCCAGGAGCAGGTTCGGGATCGGGGTTGCGCTCGCCGGCCGGTCGACGCCGACGCGGCAGCTGAAGGTCGCGCGCTTCTCGGCGATCACTCGACACCACTTCGGGACCGGAAGCCCGGGCAGGGCGCGCGCGAGCTCGGCGTGAAGGGCCGCGGCGAGTTCCTCCTGGGCGAGCGACTCGTGTGCGCCCGCACCGCTCAGGACGCAGGCGATCAGTCCGCGGTGGCCGGACAAGCGGCCACGATCGAAGACCCACTGGGCGTGTCCGCCCTGAAAGCCCACCATCGGGAAGGGCAGGGCGATCCGCTCGGGGTATTGCAGATAACAAGTGTGGATCGGCTCGTAATCGAGCCGACCGAGCCGAGTCGCCAGCGGCTCGAGCCCTGGGAGGGTCGCGAGCAGAGCGCCCGCGTGCTGCGGCGCGCACGCGACGATAACCCGGTCGAAGCGCTCCTCTCCGCCGTTCAGCCGGAATCCTTGCGAGTCCGGTTCGATCCGGCGGATCGCCGCGCCGAGATGGACGGCACCGCTCCGGGATGCGACGTGCCGCGCGGCCGGATCGGGAAACAGTCCGGTCAGATCGATGCGCGGGAGCAGCAGGTCGCTTGCCCCGCGCTCCCCCTCGATCGTGTCGCGCAGGACGTTGAGAAAGACCTGCGCCGACGCCCGCGCAACCGGGGTATTCAGCGCCGCCGTGCAGAGGGGCTCCCAGAGCACGGCGCGAACGGCGTCCGGCTGACGATGCTGCTTGAGCCAGGCCCGGACCGTCTCGTCCTGCGCCAGACGGTAACCGCGCCGCCGGTGCGCCGCAACCAGCCGGGCGATGGCGATCCGCTCGCCGAGCCCGATCCCTTCGGCGCGCAGCAGCCCGACGAGCAGGTGGAACGGCGGCGGGAGGTTCGCGACGCGCAGCCGAAAGCCCGACGCCGAGCGCAGCTCGAGCGGCAGCCGCAGGAACGCGCGCTCCGGGTCGACGCCGACGGCGCGCATGAGCCGCAGCGTCTCGGCGTACGCGCCGATGAGGATGTGCTGGCCGTTGTCGAGCTCGAGTCCGTCAATCGTTACCCGGCGCGCCCGACCGCCGAGCTGCCGCGAAGCCTCGAATACCTCGACCGCGATGCCCTGATCGGCGAGCGTGACCGCCGCCGCGAGACCCGCCCAGCCGGCACCGATGACCGCTACGCGGCGACCCACGTGCGCCAGGCGATCCAGAGCTTGCGCAGCGGCGTCAGCGCGACGCGGTGCGCGAGCACGCGGTACCCGTCGCGGCGGATCTCGCCGAGCAGCGTGCGGTAGATCGCCGCCATCACCAGCCCGGGCCGCTGCGCCCGGCGATCCTCCCTGGGCAGCAGGGCGAGCGCGCGGTCGTAGTAGCCCTGGGCGCGCTCGGCCTGGAAATCCATCAGCCGTCCGAACGCGTCGGTGTGGCGGCCGCCGAGGATGTCGCCCGGCGCGACCTCGAATCGGGCCAGCTCGTCGAGCGGCAGGTAGATGCGGTTCTTGCGCGCGTCCTCCCCGACGTCGCGGATGATGTTGGTCAGCTGGAAGGCGGTGCCGAGCGTCGCGGCGTAGCGGAGCGTCTGCGGGTTCGAGTACCCGAAGATCCCCGCCGCGAGCAGGCCCACCACGCCGGCGACGTGATAGCAGTAGCGCTCGAGCGCGCCGAAGTCGGCGTACCGCGCCTGGCGCAGATCCATCTCCATGCCGTCGAGGATCTCGTTCAGGCGCGCCGGCGCGATCTCGAACTCGGCGGCGAGGGGCGCGAGCGCCCGGGTCACGGGGTGGTGCGGCGCGCCGCCGGCGAGGGCCGCGACCTCGGCCCGCCACCAGGCGAGCTTGGCCCCCGCGACCGCCGGGTCGGAGCAGTCGTCGACGACGTCGTCGATCTCGCGGCAAAAGGCATAGAGCGCGGTGATCGCGCGGCGCCGCGGGGGCGGCAGGAAGAGGAACGAGTAGTAGAAGCTCGACCCGCTCGCCGCCGCCTTCTGCTGACAGTACTCGTCCGGGGTCATGGAGGGGTCGGGGAGAAGGCCGCGCGCCAGAGCATGAGCGGCCAATCGGGAGCGTGCAGCGCCGGCCGGCGCCGAAAGACGTCGCCGTGCACGCGATCGATCCGCTCGAGGATCCGCAGGCCGCCCTGCACGATCATCCGCAGCTCCCAACCGATGCGGCCGGGCAGCGTCCGGGCGAGCGGCGCGCCCGATTCTAGCAGCGCGCGCGCGCGCGACGTCTGGAACGCCATCAGGCGCTGCCAGGCGTCGTCGGCGCGCGCCTCCGCGACGTGGTTCTCGGACACCGCAAAGCGCGCCATCTCGTCCTGCGGCAGGTAGATGCGCCCCTTCCGCCAGTCGAGCGCGACGTCCTGCCAGAAGTTGACGAGCTGCAGCGCGGTGCAGATCGCGTCCGACCGGGCGAGGTCCTCCGGGGCCGCCGCGCCGTAGAGCCGCAGCATCAGCCGGCCGACCGGGTTGGCGGACCGGCGGCAGTAGTCGAGAACCTCGTCGAACGTCCGGTAGCGCTGCTTGAGGACGTCCTGGCTGAAGGCATCGAGCAGATCGCGGAACGGCTCGATCGGGAGGCCGTGCCGGCCGACGACCGCGGCCAGCTCGACGAACCGCGGCGAGCGCGGCGCGAGGCCAGCGGCGATCCGCGCGAGCTCGGCGCGATAGCCGTCCAGCTGGGCGAGACGTTCCGCCGGCGGGCGGTCGCCCTCGTCCGCGAAGTCGTCCGCCGTGCGGGCGAACCAGTAGATGGTGGCGACGGCCGGCCGGAGCCGCCGCGGCAGGAGAGCCGAGGCGACCGGGAAGTTCTCGTAGTGGCCAACCGACATTCACCTGCCTTTTCAAATAGATCGCGTCGTTTGGGCTGACAGTATAGGACCGGTCCGGTAGAATCCTCGGAGCCGCGCGAAGGTGGCGGAATGGGTAGACGCACCAGATTTAGGTTCTGGCGCCGCAAGGCATGGGGGTTCGAGTCCCTTCCTTCGCACCACCGCGCGCCTATCGAGAGCACCGCTGCATGCCGAACACGAACGCTATTGAGAACCTGAGCCAGCTCGAGCGCCGACTGACGATGGCGGTCCCGGTGGCTGACATCGAGCGCCAGGTCGACGAGCGCCTGAAGAAGCTCGCGCGCAGCGTACGGATGCCCGGCTTCCGGCCGGGAAAGGTCCCGCTCAAGATCGTCGCGCAGCAATACGGTCCGCAAGTGCGATCGGAGGTGACCGGGGACGCGGTGCAGAAAGTGTTCACCGACGCCGTGCGCGACCAGAACCTGCGGATCGCCGGCTACCCCCGGATCGAGCGCAAGGAAGGCGCGCCCGAGGGCGAGCTCCAGTTCAGCGCCACCTTCGAGGTTTATCCCGAGGTCGGGCTGGGCGAGCTGGCGGGGGTGACCATCGAGCGCCCGACGCTCGTCGTCGGCGACCCGGAGGTCGACCAGACGGTCGAGGTGCTGCGCAAGCAGCGCACCCGCTACGACACGGTCGAGCGCGCGGCCGCGGCGGGCGACCGCGTGACGGTCGACTACACCGGGACCATCGACGGGGCCGAGTTCCCGGGCGGGAAGGGCGCCGACTTCGCCTTCGTGCTCGGCGAAGGGCGGATGCTGCCGGAGTTCGAGGCCGGGGTGACGGGGCTCGCGGCGGGCGACGAGCGCACCATCGCCGTCACGTTCCCGGCGGACTACCAGGCGAAGGAGCTCGCCGGCCAGGCCGCGAGCTTCGTGATCGGCCTGAAAAAGGTCGAGGCGGCGAGGCTGCCGGAGGTCGACGCGGAGTTCGCGCGCTCGCTGGGGGTGGCCGACGGCGACCTCGCCAAGATGCGCGTGGAGGTCAGGGCGAACGTCGAGCGCGAGGTGAAGAAGCGGCTCGGGAGCCAGCTGAAGGCGCAGGTGCTGCAGGCGCTCGTCGACACGACCAAGCTCGAGCTGCCGAAGGCGCTGGTCGACCTCGAGCTCGAGCGGCTGGTGGCGGGCGCCCGCGCGGATCTGCAGGCGCGCGGGCTGAAAATGGAGAATGTCCCGATCGATCCCCAGCTGTTCGAGAGCCAGGCAAAGCGGCGCGTCGCGCTCGGGCTGATCGTCGCCGAGCTCGTCAAACGGTTCGACCTCGCGGCCAAGCCGGAGCAGGTGCGCCGCCTCGTGGAGGAGCACGCCGAGAGCTATGAACAGCCGACCGAGGTGGTAAAATGGTTTTACACGCAACCGGAGCGTCTCGCGGAGTTCGAGGGGCTTGCGGTCGAGGAGAACGTCATCGACTGGGTGCTCAAGCACGCTCGGGTGGCCGACAAGCCGGTCGCCTTCGATCAACTCATGGGTAGCGCAGCATGACACGGCGGGGTCACGACACCGGATCGGTCGAGCCGCAAGGGCTCGGGCTGATCCCGATGGTGATCGAGCAGAGCGGACGCGGCGAGCGGGCCTACGACATCTACTCGCGCCTGCTGAAGGAGCGGGTCGTGTTCCTGGTCGGCCCGGTCAACGAAGTGTCGGCGAACCTCATCGTCGCGCAGCTGCTGTTCCTCGAGTCCGAGAACCCGGACAAGGACATCTCGTTCTACATCAACTCCCCCGGGGGCTCGGTGTCGGCGGGGCTGGCGATCTACGACACGATGCAGTTCATCAAGCCCGACGTGTCGACGCTCTGCGTCGGCCAGGCGGCGAGCATGGGCGCGTTGCTGCTGTGCGCCGGCGCGAAGGGCAAGCGCTGCTGCCTGCCCAACTCGCGGATGATGATCCACCAGCCGATGGGCGGCTTCCAGGGACAAGCGTCCGACGTCGAGATCCACGCCAAGGAGATCCTGTATCTGCGGGCCAAGCTGAACGAGATCATGGCAAAGCACACGGCTCAGCCGGTCGAGCGGATCGCCCGGGACACCGATCGGGATAATTTCCTGTCGGCCGAGGACGCGATCCAGTATGGTCTGGTCGACCGGATCTTGACGTCGCGCAGCGAAGCGACGGTGGGCTGAAAAAGGCGGCGCATGGCGGGGATGTCCGACAAGAGCGGGAGCGAGAAGCTTCTCTACTGCTCGTTCTGCGGCAAGAGCCAGCACGAGGTGCGGAAGCTGATCGCCGGCCCGTCGGTGTTCATCTGCGACGAGTGCATCGAGCTCTGCAACGACATCATCCGCGAGGAGAGCGCGACCGACAAGGCCGGGCGCCCCACCAAGTCGGATCTGCCGACGCCGAAGGAGATCTGCCAGATCCTGGACGAGTACGTCATCGGCCAGGAGCAGGCGAAGAAGATCCTGTCGGTCGCGGTCTACAACCACTACAAGCGGCTCAAGCACCTGTCGAAGAACGACGAGGTCGAGCTCGCGAAGTCGAACATCCTGCTGGTCGGGCCGACCGGCTCCGGCAAGACGCTGCTCGCCCAGACGCTCGCGCGGCTGCTCAACGTCCCGTTCGTGATCGCCGACGCCACCACCCTCACCGAGGCCGGCTACGTCGGCGAGGACGTCGAGAACATCATCCAGAAGCTGCTGCAGAACTGCGACTACGACGTGGACAAGGCGAAGCGCGGCATCGTCTACATCGACGAGATCGACAAGATCTCGCGCAAGAGCGACAACCCGTCGATCACCCGCGACGTGTCGGGCGAGGGCGTGCAGCAGGCGCTGCTGAAGCTCGTCGAGGGCACGATCGCCTCGGTGCCGCCGCAGGGCGGCCGCAAGCACCCGAACCAGGACTTCGTCCAGGTCGACACCACGAACATCCTGTTCATCTGCGGCGGTGCGTTCGACGGGCTGGAGAAGATCATCCGCAACCGGTCGGAGAAGGCCGGCATCGGCTTCGGCGCCGAGGTGCGGAGCCTCAACAACTCCAAGGACATCAGCGAGACGCTGAAGGCGGTCGAGCCCGAGGACCTGATCAAGTACGGCCTGATTCCCGAGTTCGTCGGCCGGCTGCCGGTGGTCGCGACGCTCGAGGAGCTCGACGAGAACGCGCTGATCCGGATCCTGACCGAGCCGAAGAACGCGCTGCTGAAGCAGTACCACAAGCTGTTCGGCATGGAAGGAGTCGACCTGGAGGTGCGGCCGCAGGCGCTGACCGCGATCGCGCATCGCGCGCTGGCGCGCAAGACCGGCGCCAGGGGCTTGCGTTCCATCCTGGAGCACGTGCTGCTCGAGATCATGTTCGACCTGCCGACGCTCGAGAACGTGAGCAAGGTCGTCGTGGACGAGGCGACGATCGTCGGCGACGGGATGCCGCTCCTCATCTACTCGGACCAGCCGAAGGTTGCCGGGTCCCACTAAGTCCTGCACTCGTGGCGGCGCCGGCACCGGGCCCGGCGCCGCTGCCTTGAAGCCCGGGGGCTCGGCCCCCACATTCCCGGCAGGCCCTCCCAAGGGGTAACACCATGTCCGTCACCGAGCTCACCACCCAACCCGTGCAGTTTCCGTTGCTTCCCCTCAGGGACGTCGTGGTCTTCCCGCACATGGTCATTCCGCTGTTCGTCGGGCGGCCGAAGTCGATCAAGGCGATGGAGATCGCGATGGAGGCGGGCAAGAGCATCCTGCTCGTCGCCCAGAAGTCCGCGGCCAAGGACGAGCCGACGCCCGAGGACATGTACGCGATCGGGTGCGTCTCGAACATCCTGCAGATGCTGAAGCTCCCCGACGGCACCGTGAAGGTGCTGGTGGAGGGCAGCCAGCGCGCGCGCATCCACGAGATCGCCGATCAGCGCACCCACTACACGGCGCTCGCCGCGCCGCTGGCCCCGGATGCGACCGAATCCACCGAGGTCGAGGCGATGCGGCGGGCGCTGGTCACCCAGTTCGACCAGTACGTGAAGCTGAACAAGAAGATCCCGCCCGAGATCCTCACGTCGCTTGCCGGCATCGAGGAGCCCGGCCGGCTCGCCGACACGGTCGCCGCGCACCTGCCGCTCAAGCTCGAGCAGAAGCAGAAGGTGCTCGAGATGGTCGACGTCAAGGAACGGCTCGAGAGCCTGCTCGGCCAGCTCGAAGCGGAGATCGACATCCTCCAGGTCGAGAAGCGGATCCGCGGGCGCGTGAAGCGACAGATGGAGAAGAGCCAGCGCGAGTACTACCTTAACGAGCAGGTGAAGGCGATCCAGAAGGAGCTCGGCGAAGGCGAGGAAGGCGCCGACCTCGACGAGATGGAGAAAAAGCTCAAGGCGGCGCGCATGCCGAAGGAGGCGCGCCACAAGGCCGAGAACGAGCTCAAGAAGCTGCGCCTCATGTCGCCGATGTCGGCGGAGGCGACGGTGGTGCGGAACTACCTCGACACGCTGGTCGGCCTGCCGTGGAAGAAGAGGAGCAAGATCTCGAAGGACATTCCGGCCGCGGAGAAGGTGCTGAACGCGGACCATTGGGGGCTCGAGAAGGTCAAGGAACGGATCCTCGAGTACCTGGCCGTGCAGACTCGTGTCGACCAGATGAAGGCGCCGATCCTGTGCCTCGTCGGCGCGCCGGGGGTCGGAAAGACCTCGGTCGGCCGGTCGATCGCGCGCGCGACCAACCGCAAGTTCATCCGCATGTCGCTCGGCGGCGTCCGCGATGAAGCCGAGATCCGCGGCCACCGGCGCACCTACATCGGGTCGATGCCGGGCAAGATCCTGCAGAACATGACCAAGGTCGGGGTGAAGAACCCGCTGTTCCTGCTCGACGAGGTCGACAAGCTCGGCATGGACTTCCGCGGCGATCCGTCCTCGGCGCTGCTCGAAGTCCTCGATCCGGAGCAGAACCACACCTTCGTCGACCACTACGTCGAGGTCGAGTACGACCTCTCGGAAGTGATGTTCGTCGCGACCGCCAACACCCTCAACATCCCGGCGGCGCTGCTCGACCGGATGGAGGTCATCCGCCTTTCCGGCTACACCGAGGAAGAGAAGGTCAACATCGCGACGCGCTATCTCTTGCCGAAGCAGATGAAGAGCAACGGCGTGAAGCGCGACGAGCTGTCGGTCACCGAGAGCGCGATCCGCGACATCGTCCGCTACTACACGCGCGAAGCCGGGGTTCGCAACCTCGAGCGCGACATCTCGAAGATCTGCCGCAAGACGGTGAAAGACCTGCTCACCAAAGGCGGCAAGAAGCGGGTCACCGTGACCGCGCGCAACCTCGACAAGTTCCTGGGGGTGCGGCGCTTCACTTACGGGATCGCCGAAAAGCGGAACCAGGTCGGCCAGGTCACGGGTCTCGCATGGACCGAGGTCGGGGGCGAGCTCCTGACCATCGAGGTCGCGGTCATGCCGGGGAAGAGCAAGACGATCACCACCGGCAAGCTCGGCGAGGTGATGCAGGAGTCGATCCAGGCGGCGCTCTCGGTGGTGCGCAGCCGCGCCGAGCGGCTCGGCATCGCCGAGGACGTGTTCCAGAAGAGCGACATCCACGTCCACTTGCCCGAAGGCGCGACGCCGAAGGACGGCCCGAGCGCCGGCATCGGTATCTGCGCCGCGATGGTCTCCTCGCTCACCGGTATCCCGGTGCGAGCCGACGTGGCGATGACCGGGGAGATCACGCTGCGCGGCGAGGTGCTGGTGATCGGCGGGCTGAAGGAGAAGCTGCTCGCCGCGCATCGCGGCCTGATCAAGACCGTGCTGATCCCCGAGGAGAACGTGAAGGACCTGGTTGACATCCCCGACAACATCAAGAACCGGCTCGAGATCGTTCCGGTGAAATGGGTGGACCAGGTTCTCGACGTGGCGCTCGAGCGCAAGCCCGAGCCGCTCGCCGAGCGCGCGGCTCAAAGCCCCGTGCCGCCGGTGCCGGAGGAAAAGCCGGGGGCGACGGGCGTCGTGACGCACTGACGCCGCGTGGCCGGCGCCCAACGCCGATGGGGCGGACCCATCGGCGTTGTCGTTGGGGGCGGCGTTCGGGCCCGCGGCGCTCTAGTACGATGTCATTCCGACCTTGACACTGCGGAAGACGCATTGCTATAAGGCCCGACGTCCCCGCACGCGACGCGTTCGAAGGAGGGCTCTTCAGGTGAACAAGAGCGAGATGATCGATCACATCGCCAGGTCCGCGGACATCTCCAAGGCCGCGGCGCAGCGCGCCCTCGACGCCGCGGTCGCGAGCATCAAGATGGCGTTGAAGAAGGGCTCCATGGTGACGCTGGTCGGGTTCGGGACGTTCTATGTCGGCCGCCGCAAGGCGCGCACCGGGCGCGACCCGCGCACCCAGGCGCCGATCAGGATCCAGGCGGCGCGGGTGCCGAAGTTCCGCCCTGGAAAAGCGCTCAAGGATGCGCTAAACTAGCGCCCCTTTTCGGGGTGCTTAGCTCAGCGGGTAGAGCGTCGCCCTTACAAGGCGAATGTCGGGAGTTCGAGCCTCTCAGCACCCACCAGGGCGCAAGCACCCGAATGCCGACAGCACGGAGTGGTAGTTCAGCTGGTTAGAATACCGGCCTGTCACGCCGGGGGTCGCGGGTTCGAGTCCCGTCCACTCCGCCACGTTTCCCGGAAGGCGAACCCCGGTTCGCCTTTTTGTTTGGTGAATCCTTGAGCGCGCCCCGGCGACGGGGGCGGTCGGAGGCGAGGGGCACATGTTCGAGTTCATAGGCACGCACAAGCGGCTGCTGCAGATCGTGCTCATGCTGCTCATCGTCCCGCCGTTCGCATTCTTCGGCATCCAGTCCTTCGACTGGGCCGGGTCGGGCGGGACCGATCTCGCCGACGTGAACGGCAGCCGGGTCACGGCGCGCGAGTTCGCCCACGCCCAGGAGCAGCGGCGCGATCAGCTCCGCAGCGCGCTCGGGCGCAACTTCGATGCCGCTTACCTCGACACGCCCGAGGCGCGGAAGCAGCTGCTCGATGCGCTCGTCGCCCAGCGCGTGCTCGGTCTCTACCTGGCGCGGAACCGGGCGGTGGTCACCGATGAGCAGGTCCGCGAGCTGATCGCCGCGCAGCCGGCCTTCCAGGAGAACGGCAGCTTCTCGCGCGCGAGCTACCAGGCGTTCATCCGGGCGCAGAACAAGAGCGAGGAGCAGTTCGAGGCCGAGCTGCGGAGCGACCTCGTGCTGCGGCAGCTGACGAGCGGTCTCCTCGAGTCGACGATCGTCGCGAAGACGACCGCGCGCCGCGTGGCGACCATCCTGGGGGAGCGCCGCGAGGTGTCCGAGTCGCTCGTGCCGGCGAGCCAGTTCGCCGGTCAGGTCAGGCTCGCGCCGGACGCGATCGAGGCCTACTACCGGTCGCATCCCGGGGAGTTCGAGGTGCCGGAGCAGGTGCGCGCCGAGTACGTCGAGCTGTCGCTGG
>Ga0299906_10002675_pt1 | contig 14756 bp, 11 predicted proteins | sample RVTome_14_FD_200259 | JGI IMG/M metagenome (GOLD analysis project Ga0299906, IMG submission 200259) | Soil microbial communities from uranium-contaminated site in the Upper Colorado River Basin, Wyoming, United States - RVT145D125 (version 2) ... | reverse complement strand
TGTCTTGCTGGTCGGCGACGCCCGAGCGTTCTACGTGAAACCGCGGGTCGACTACTGCGTCGTGTTCAGCCGCAATCCGTTCGCCGATGCGATCACCGCGGCGGGCGATGAACCCGAAGCGGTACTGCGATGGCTTCAGGATAAGGGGTACACGCACGTGGCGGTCCTTTGGCCGGAGATCGACCGATTGCGAAACTCCTACGGCTTTTGGCCGGAGATCGACCGTGATTTGTTTACGCGACTCGAGGCCGCGGGCTTGCGCGTCGGCCGTCACATTCGACAACGTGATGATGCGCCGCCGGTCGCGACCGTCTACGAGGTGCCCGCGTCATGAGTGACATCGTCAACGTGGGCATCTGCACCGTCGACGCCATCGCTCAAACCGTCGACGAGATGCCGCCGCGGGGCGGGCTTCGGCTGTTCGACACGCTCACGCTTTCGACCGGCGGGAACGCGGTCAATTGTTCGATCGCGCTGGCCAAGCTCGGCGTGGCGTGCGACCTGATCGTCAAAGTCGGAGCCGACACGTTCGGCGACTTCGTCCTGGCCGAGGTGAAGAGGTACGGCGTGGGGACCGCCGGGGTGATTCGCGACGAGCAGACGCACACGCCGTTCACGTTCGTGTGCGGCCACTCCGACGGGCAGCGCAGCTTCATTCACACCATGGGCGCCAACGCGACGATTCGCGCCGCCGACGTCGAACTGTCGATCATCAAGCGGGCCAAGTTCTGCTTCCTTACCGGGACGATGATCATGACCGCGCTCGACGGGCCGGAGTCCGCCGTGTTGCTGGCCGGTGCGCATGAGTTCGGCTGTGTGACGCTGCTCGACACCGTTTACGACGACACCGCGCCGAAGCAGCGCTGGCGATCGGTTATCGACCCGGTCCTGCCGCACCTGGACTACTTTGTCCCGTCGCAACTCGAAGCCCGCGCGATCACCGGCCTGACCGAACCGGCCGAGATGGCCCGCGACTTTCAGGGGCACGGCTGTCGCAACGTGGTCATCAAGCTGGACACCGACGGCGCATTCGTGCGTACCGCCGACGGCGTCGAGGAACGTGTGCCGGCCTACCACGTCGAGAAGATCGTCGATACCACCGGCGCCGGCGACTGCTGGTCGGCCGGTTTCCTCACCGGGCTCCGCGCCGGCGAGGCGGTCCCCGACGCGGCGCTGCTCGGCAACGCGGTGGCGGCGCACGGAATCCAGGCGCCCGGTGCGTCGGCGGGCATCGTCACGTTGGATCGGGTACGCGAGTTTCAAAAAACCACGCCGTTACGCGCATGACCGACCGCAAGCATCCTGTCATTCGCGCGGTCGTCTTCGACTTCGACGGCACCTTGGCCGACACGCTTCGCGACATCGCCGACGCCGTCAATCACGCGCTGTCCAAGCTCGGGTTTCCGACGCATCCGGTAAGTCGCTATCGAGACTGGGTCGGCGACGGGCTGGCGAGGCTCTGTCGACGCGCGATGGCGGGTAAGCGCACGGACCGAAGTGACGACGTTACGAAGTGGGCGGGTGCGTACTACCGCGAGCATTCCCTCGATCACACCGCGCTCTATCCGGGTGTGCCGGAGCTGCTCGACGAGTTAAAGCGGCGGGAGATACCGCTCGGAATCTTGTCCAACAAGCCGCATGATTTCACCGTACGGATGGCCGACGCACTGTGCGCTCGCTGGCGGTTCGAGGCGGTCGAAGGGTGTGGCGACGACGCGTTGCGCAAGCCCGATCCGCGCGTCGCGCTGCAGATCTGTGCGGAGATGGGTGTCGAGCCTTCACGCACGGTTTTCGTCGGCGATACGGCAATCGACATCGCCACCGCCCGCAACGCGGAGATGGTGTCCGTCGGCGTGACCTGGGGATTCCGCGACCGGGCCGAGTTGCGTGACGCCGGCGCCGACCACATCATTGACGTGCCGGGAGAATTGCTGACGATTTCGGTGCTTCGACTCTCGGGAGAATCGTCGACATGAAAGCCTGCGTCATCGATCGGCACGGCGGTCCGGAAGTCCTTCAAATCGTGGATCGGCCGGTTCCGCAACCCGCCGCCGACGAAGTGCTCATTGCGGTGCGGGCGTGCGGACTGAATCACCTGGATCTGTGGGTCCGGCAGGGCATTCCCGGCGTACCCTACCCCTTGCCGATCGTGCCCGGCAGCGACACCGCCGGGGTGGTCGAAGCCGTCGGCGCGGGGGTTCGCGGCATTGCCGTCGGCGAGGAAGTGGTCACCAATCCGGGGTTTTCACTTGAACCGTCGCCGGAGAAGCTGACCGGTTACGATCCGCTCTGCGCGGACTTCGGTATTCTCGGCGCCCACCGCGACGGCGGGTGTGCCGAATACGTCGCGGTACCGGCCGAAAACGTGCTACGCAAGCCCGAGTCGCTCTCGTTCGTCGAGACGGCGGCGGTGCCGATCGTGTTTCAGACCGCCTGGCACATGCTCGTCGTGCGGGCGCGACTGGTCGCCGGCGAGACGGTGCTCATTCAGGCCGCCGGCAGCGGCGTCAGTCACGCCGCCATTCAAATCGCGCGCTTGATCGGCGCCCGCGTGATCGCCACCTCGTCGACCGACGAGAAGCTCACCCGTGCCGCCGAGTTGGGCGCCGACGCAACGATCAACTACCGAACCGAAGACGTCGCGGCACGCGTGCGCAAGCTCACCGACGGACGCGGCGCCGACGTGGTTCTCGATCACTGCGGCGCGGCCACTTGGAAAGCCGACACCGCCGCCCTCGCCAAGGGCGGACGCCTCGTCCTGTGCGGCGCCACCACCGGCGCCGAGGTCACCCTCAACCTCGGGCCCCTGTTCTACCTCGGCCAGTCGGTCCTGGGCTCGACCCTAGGCACACGTGAAGAGCTGCAACGCGTCCTAACCCTCATGGATCAGGGGAAACTCGAGCCGATCGTCGACACGACATTTGCCTTGAACGACATCCGCGCCGCCCACGAATACATGGCCGACCCGGATCGGTTCGGGAAAGTTGTGATCACGGTGTAAACTATGCGGGGAGTGAACCGAATGCTCAAACTTGCCTGGCCAAACGATCCCGTCGTCGAGGAGGTTCGCCGAATACGGAGCGAACTGTGGAAGGAAGCCGGCGGAACGGTTTCCGGTTTACAGAAGCTGCTGGATCAAGCCACACCGCGCCGACGGCGTTCCCCGAAGAAACGGAAGCCCAAGGATAAATGATAGTTGCCAAATCGCGCGTGCGCTCCTGAGAACCCACCAACAAACTCTTGCGCGTTTGGCTCAGTGCGCCACCGGCGTGCCGAGGTGTTGGGCGACCTCGTCGACCTTTTCGGTCATCAGTTTTTTGGTCTTGGCTTCGAGGTTCAGTCGTAACAGCGGCTCGGTGTTGCTCTTGCGGACGTTGAACCACCAGTCGGCGTATTGAATGGTGATCCCGTCGAGGAAGTCGATCTCGCCGTCGGCGTAAAGTTCGCTGAGCCGGTCGATGGTCTCGTTCTTTTGCTCGTTCTCGAAGTTCCGCTCACCCGAGCCGTGATAGCGCTTGAGCGGCTTGATCAGCGCACTGAGCGGACCGTCCGACCGCGACAGGATGTTGAGGGTGTGGGCGAACGCGAGAAAACCCGAGTCGCAATACCAGTTGTCGCGGAAGTAGAAATGCCCCGACAGCTCGCCGGCGAAGACGGCGTCGACCTCGGCCATCGCCTGTTTCATGAACGAGTGGCCGACGCGCCCGCGCAGCGGCTGTCCGCCGGCCTGCTGGATTTCCTCGGCCACCACCCGGCTGCTTCGCAGGTCGTAGACCACGTGGGCGCCGGGGACCTCGCGCAGGAATTCACCGGCGAGCAGGGCGGTGAGGATGTCGCAGCGAATGATCTGGGCGCGCTCGTCGACGAACATGCACCGGTCGGCGTCGCCGTCGAAGCAGGCGCCGAGGTCGGCTCCGGTACGCTTCACCTCGGCCTGCGTCTGCTTGAGGTTCTCGTCCACGAGCGGATTGGGATCGTGGCTGAACTCGCCGGCATGCTCCATGTTGAGCGTGATCAGCTCGAGGTTCTCGACGCCATCGAAGAGGATCGGCATCCACTTGCCCGCCATGCCGTTCGACGCATCGATGACGACCTTCATCGGCCGCAAGGGTTTCAAAAATCTGCGAATGAACGCGCGGTAGGGTTCGGCCAGATCGACCGCTACGAGCGGCCCTTCGGTGGCGGTCTGGTGCCGGCTCATGTTCTCGGCGATGGCTTTGATGTCCGGCAAGCCGGTGTCCGAACCGATCGGCTTGCCCTTCTGGCCGGCGATCTTGAACCCGTTGTATTGCGGCGGATTGTGACTGGCCGTCACCTGCACCCCGCCGCAACTCTTCAAGTGGTTGATCGCGAAGTAGAGCTGCGAGGTGTCGATCATGCCGATGTCGATCACGCCCGAGCCGGTCGACCGCGCGCCGGCGATGAACGCCGCGGATAGCTCGGGTGAACTCTTGCGCATGTCCCGCCCGACGACCATCCGATGGGCTCCGGGTTCGCCGCGCTCGAAGCCGCGCAGGCGCGAGCGAAGGAACTGCGCCGTCGCATGGCCGAGCCGCCAGGCGATCTCGTCGTTCAGGGGATCGGGCACCGTGCCGCGAATGTCGTAGGCCTTGACCAGCTTGTCCAGGTCGGACATGGATTCACGCTCCACTTCGGATCCGTCGGCGTCGGCGTCGGGGTCGCCGGATCGGCGTCCGTTCCGTTCGTCGTCGTTGAATCGGCACCCCGGACACAGGGCGAACCCGGTCCGACGCCGGCCGGCACACACGGCGTCCGAGATCTTGATGTGTTCCTCGTCGGGACAAAAGCGAGTATAAGTGCCGGTCTCCTGCCGGCCGTCGGTAGCGTTCCGTGCCATGGACGCGAATCATAACAAGCGCTGCTGAGTTCGGCAACGGTGATGCATCATTCTCATGCATGTGCATAGGGGAATAGGGACATTGAATTTCAAAATCCCACGGGGTGCAACCCGTGGGCTTGGCGCCGATCGCGTCGATGCGGGTGAAGCGCGGGTGGGAAGCATGCTTGCTTTGGGCTTGGCGTATCGGCTACGATGGTGTTCCGCCCAGTGGGCGCCGGGCCGCGTGGCTGCTTGACAGCCGTTTCCGGTGGATACTAGGATCAAGCGGAGTGTGTGGGTGCGTCTGCCCGCGGGAACGCGATGTTCCGCCGGCGAGAATCGGACGTTGGCGGGTACCCGACGCGCCTGCAAACGATGTTCCCCACCCGATGTGGCACCCGGTTTGCCGCCCGCGAGGCGACGAGACGGGAAACAACGGTGCTTCCCCCGGACAGCCGGAGCGACGGGACAGCCGGCGTTTGCTCTTTCGACCGTCCGCTCCGATGCGCCTGCCGCAACCACAACAAGGATCAGTCTCCATGGCACAACGTAAGAAGCAGCTTGGCGAACTGCTGGTGAGTTGGGGCGTCGTGGCACCCGAATCGGTCTCCTCGGCCTTGCAGCACTCGGCCGAGAACGGCAAGCGGATCGGCGACTCGCTGGTCGAGCTCGAGATGTGCAGCGAGGACGACGTGGCCAAGGCGTTGGCCACGCAGTTCGACATGGAATACGTGCACCTGACCCGGGAGATGCTCAACCCCGAGGTGATCGAACTCATCCCGCAGGAGCTGATTCTCCGGCACATGGTGTTACCCTTGGGGCGCGCCAACGGGCGGCTACGGGTGGTGATTCCCGATCCGCTCGATCTCGATACCCTCGACGTTCTGCGTTTCCGGCTCAACCAGGAGATCGACACCGCCCTGGCCGCGCCGGGCCGGATCAAACGTTACATCGACCGCATGCTCGCCCCCGAGGGTTCGGATGAGGCGATGCCGTCAATCGACGAGGAGGCATCGCCCGATCCCGTGGACGAGCTCGAAGTCGAGGTCGCCGAAGGGGAAGAAGACGCGCCGATCATTCGACTGATCAACATGCTGATCGCCACCGCGGTCAAGATGCGGGCGAGCGACATCCACATCGAGCCCATGGCCGATCGGGTACGGGTGCGCTACCGGATCGACGGCGTATGCGTCGAACGCGAGGGGATTCAACTCAACATGAGGGCGCCGATGACCACCCGGCTAAAGATCATGGCCGGGGTGGACATCGCCGAGCGGCGGTTGCCGCAGGACGGCCGGATCAAGCTCCGCATCGGCGGCAGCGACATCGACTTCCGTGTCTCGTGCCTGCCCGCCTACCACGGCGAAAGTGTGGTGCTGCGTATCCTGCGGCCCGACAACGTCAAAATCGGTATCGAGGCCATGGGCTTCGAGGAAGACGACTATCAGCGATTTCAGTCGATCATCAAACGGCCGAACGGCATCTTCCTCGTCACCGGTCCGACCGGCTCGGGCAAGACGACGACGCTTTACGGCGCGTTGCAGGAATTGAACCGCCCCGACGTGAAAATCATCACCGCCGAGGACCCGGTCGAGTACAACTTCACGGGCATGAACCAGTGTCAGGTGCGAGAAGACATCGGGCTGACTTTCTCGCGGATTCTTCGGTCCATGCTGCGTCAGGCTCCCAACGTGATTCTCGTCGGTGAGATTCGTGACCGCGAGGTCGGCGAGGTGGCGATTCAGGCGGCGCTCACCGGGCACCTGGTCTTCTCGACGCTGCACACCAACGACGCCCCCGGGGCCATCACCCGTCTGGTCGACATGGGGATCAAGCCGTTTCTGGTCGCGTCGTCGATTCAGGCGATCATGGCCCAGCGTCTGGTGCGGATCATCTGCAAGGAATGCAAACAGGAGGACCCGGCACCGGATCGCTACTTCCTCCGTGTGCTGGAGTTCGGCGACGAGGAGATCGCCAACGGCCACATCAGCCGCGGGGCCGGCTGTGCCGCCTGTGACAACACCGGCTACAAGGGCCGACTCGGGATCTTCGAGATGATGCAGATGGACTCCCAGCTTCGGGAGTTGGCGTTCAATCGGGCTCCGACCGCCCAGATACGCAAGGTCGCCCGTGCCGCCGGCATGAAGTCGCTGATGGAGGATGGAAAACGAAAGGTCCTTCGCGGGATCACCACCCCGGAGGAGATCGTTCGGATTTGCAAGGCGGAATCCCTCGCCGAAGCAGTTGAAGACGAGGAATAACATGGCCACGATCCATATCGACCGGTTGCTGGAAACGGTAATCACCCGCGGCGCGTCCGACTTGCACCTGGTGGTGGGGCGTCCTCCCGTATTGCGGCTGCATGGCCGGATGCGATCACTCGAGACCAAGGTGCTCGAACCCGAGGACTGTGTGGCGTTGATGAAGTCGATCACGCCCGAGCGCAACCAGCAGGAACTCAACGAGGAGGGCAGCACCGACTACGGGTTCGCGTTCGGCGACGCCGGGCGGTTTCGTGTCGCGGTCTTTCGTCAGAAGGGCAACGTCTCGATGGTGCTCCGGCTGATCCCGGCCAAGCTGATGAACTTCGAGGAGATCGGGTTGCCGCCCATCGTCAAGCAGTTATGCCGCCGGCCGCGAGGGATCTTTCTCGTCACCGGACCGACCGGGTCAGGCAAGACCACCACCCTCGCGACGATGATCGACTTTATCAACATGCACATGGACCACCACATCATCACCGTCGAGGATCCGATCGAGTATTACCACAGCCACAAGAAGAGCGTTGTGGTTCAGCGTGAGGTCGGGATCGACGTGCCGAGCTTCTCGGAGTGTCTGCGTCGTGCCCTGCGGCAGGACCCCGACGTGATTCTGGTCGGCGAGATGCGGGACCTCGAGACGATGGAGTCGGCGATTCGTGCCGCCGAGACCGGCCACCTGGTCTTCTCGACCCTGCACACCACCGGAGCTCAGGGCACGGTCAACCGGATCGTCGACGCCTTCCCGGTCTCGCAGCAGAACCAGATTCGCGTTCAGCTTTCGACGACGCTGATCGCGGTGCTGTCGCAAGTGCTGCTGCCCCGCGGCGACGGCGAGCCGGGTCGGGTCGCCGGGTACGAGTTCATGGTGGTCACGCCGGCAATCGCCAACCTCATCCGCGAGAACAAGACATACCGAATCGACTCGGCGATCCAGACGGGTAAGAAATACGGCATGCAGTTGTTGGACGATCACCTGTGGCAGTTCTACCAGAAGGGAATGATTACGGCCGAGGAAGGTCTGGACAAGGCTCGCCATCCCGCCGAACTGCAGGACAAGATCGACAAGCTCCGACGCGAAGGGACCGAAACCGAGGACGATGAAGCGTCCGGCGCGAGCGGATCGAAATTGAAGGTGTGACGAGAACGTTTGTGTTATCGATGACATCCGTGGATACCCAGCAGGCGAACGATTTGAATCATGGCTGATGCACCGTTTCAGATGCCGCCGATCGATCAGCTCAAGGGTCGCCCCTTGGGCCGGGTCCTGATCAAGATGGGAAAGCTGCGCCGCTCGCAGGTGCACGCGGCCCTGGAGCAGCAAAAGGAAAAGCGCGGCCCGATCGGGCAAATCCTGGTCGAGATGGGGCACATCGTCGAGTCGGACCTGCACCTCGCTCTCGCGGCGCAGATAGGCATGGAGTTGGTCGATCTCGATCAGGACGAGATCCCGCCCGAGGTGATCGCGATGATCCCGGTGCAGACGGCCCAGACCTACAAGGTCGTCCCGGTCCACTACGATGCGGCCACCAATACCTTGTCGGTGGCGCTCTCTTCGCCCGACAATTTCCAGGCCACCGATGACCTGCAAACCCTGATGGGTTTCACGGTCAACGCGATGATCACCACCGTCGACCAGCTCGATGCCGCCCTCCAGAAGTACTATCCCGAAGAGCGGTCCGACTCGCTGAGCGACCTGATCGACGAGGCCTCGGGCGACGACGTGCTCACGCAGTACGAAGGCCGGGGCGAATCGATCGACCTGGACGAACTCAAGGACATGATCGAGTCGAACCCGGTCAAGAAGCTCTTGAACCTGGTGCTGCTGCAGGCGATTCGCGACAAGGCCTCGGACATCCACTTCGAGCCGTTCGAGGAAGAGTTCAAGATGCGCTACCGGATCGACGGCGTGCTCTACGAGATGATGCCGCCGCCCAAGCACATCGCGATGGCCATCTCGTCCCGGCTGAAGGTCATGGCCAACCTGGACATCGCCGAGCGCCGCCTGCCCCAGGACGGCCGCATCCAGTTGACCGTCGCCGGCTCGCCGGTCGACCTGCGCGTCGCCGTGCTGCCCACCATGGCGGGCGAATCGGTCGTGCTGCGGGTGCTCGACCGGTCCAACGTCAACCTCGACCTCGATCAGATCGGCATGCGGGACGACGATCTCGCCCTGTTCCGCGAGCTTATCCGCAAACCCAACGGCATCGTGATCAACACCGGCCCCACCGGTTCGGGCAAGACCACGACGCTCTATTCCGCCCTCCAGGAACGCAACGAGATCGATGTCAAGATCCTCACCTCCGAGGATCCGGTCGAGTACGATATCGACGGGCTCATCCAGTGTCAGATCAATGCCGACATCGGTCTGACCTTCGCCCGTTGTCTGCGGAGCTTCCTGCGGCAGGACCCGGACATCATCCTCGTCGGAGAGATTCGCGACCTCGAGACGGCCCAGATTTCGGTCCAGGCCGCCTTGACCGGACACCTGGTTTTCTCCACCCTGCATACAAACGACGCCCCGTCGGCCATTGCGCGCCTGCTCGATTTGGGCATGGAGCCGTTTCTGATGAGCGCGACGATCGAGGCGGTGGTGGCCCAGCGGTTGGTCCGGCGAATCTGCGAGCATTGCAAGGAAGAGTTTTCGCCGACCGAAGAGATGCTGATGGAGCTGTCGATCCGGCCTGAGGACGTGTCGGATCGTACGTTCTTCTACGGCCGGGGATGTGATTATTGTAACAATACCGGCTATCGCGGCCGGATCGGCCTGTACGAAATCATGGTCCTCGATGACGAAATGCGCGATCTCATCATGAATCACGCGTCGACCGGCGTCTTGCGGTCCGAGGCCAAGAAACGCGGCATGCGCACGCTCCGCGACGGCGGACTCTTGACGATCTTCGACGGAATCTCCACCATCGAGGAGGTCGTCAAGGAGACGCTCATGGAAGAGGGATAAGCCCGTAACCTGGACCGGATCTTCAGGCCGGTCCTTTTTGGGGGTGGGTTCTTTCGGGAGGCACCACGTATGGCGGTCTTTCAGTACCAAGCCATGAATCAAGCCGGCCAGGAGGTCAAGGACGAGATCGAGGCGGGCAACTCCGAGGAAGCCTTGGCCAAGATCCGTAACCTGGGCTTCTTCCCGACCAAGATCAAGGAAAAGGCCGGCAAGAAGAAGCCCGCCAAGGCCAAGGAGTCGGCGACCAAGGGTCAGAAGAAGGCCGCCGGCGCGGGCGGGTTCGGCAAGGTCAAGAGCAAGACGCTCACCCAATTCACCCGTCAGTTGTCCACGCTGCAGGACGCGGGCCTGCCGATTCTTCGCTCGCTGCGCATTCTCGAACAGCAACAGAAGCCCGGTTTGCTCCGGATGGTGCTCCGTCAGGTCGCCGACGACGTGGAGGGCGGTGCGACGCTCTCCGAAGCGATGGCCCGACACCCCCGTGCGTTCGATCGGCTCTACACCAACATGGTCGCCGCCGGCGAGGCGGGTGGCGTGCTCGATGTCATCTTGCAGCGGCTGGCCGAGTTCATGGAGAAGTCGCAGCGGCTCAAGCGCAAAGTGGTCGGGGCGATGATCTATCCGGTCATGGTCGTGTTCTTCGCCGCCTGTATCGTGACCGGCATCATGGTGTTCGTCATCCCGCGCTTCAAGGAAATCTTCGAGGATTTCGACGCCGAACTGCCCGGCATTACGGTCATGCTGATCAATATCTCCAACTGGTTCGCGGGCACCCAGGTGACCGAGGGCGGGGCGTCCAAGGATGTTTTCCCCGGGTGGATCATCATCATGGCCTCCCCGTTCGCCATGATCCTGCTGGTCAAGCTGCTCCAGCAGTCGCAAGCGGGCCGGTACATCATCGACACGATCAAAATCAAGCTGCCCGTCCTGGGCAACATCCTCTCCAAGACGGCGGTGGCGCGCTTTACGCGAACGCTCGGCACGCTCATCAATGCCGGCGTGCCGATTCTCGAGGCCATCACCATCACCAAGGAAACCTCGGGTAACGAAGTGTTTGCACGGGCCCTGGGCACGGTGCACGATGCGATCCGTGAGGGCGAGAGCTTCGCCAATCCGCTTCGGGCGTCCAAGGTGGTCGACGGCATCGTGGTCAACATGGTCGACGTGGGCGAGGAAACCGGCGACCTCGACAAGATGCTCATCAAAGTGGCCGACAACTACGACGAAGAGGTCGAAGTGCTGGTCGGCGGACTGGTGAGCATGCTCGAGCCGATCATGGTCGTCGTGCTGGGCGGCATCGTGCTGTTCATCGTGCTCGCCCTGTTTCTGCCGCTCGTGAACCTGATCAACTCTGTTTCCGCAGGGTAAACGGTGGGTCTCCGCGGGGTAAACGGTGGGTCTCCGCGGGGTAGTCGTTGGGACTTCGCGGGGCCGTGGACAGGGGGGCGGTCGCGGGGCCCGCAAGAAGTGAAAACTAGGCATCCAATTCTGTAACGGCCGAAAAGGAAGGGCCGCTTTGGGTTCCGCGTCATCGGGGTCGACCGCAAAGACGAAATGACGCCCCCGATCCTTGGCACGCGACGCGCGGTAGCCCCTGTTCACATAACGAGTTATGCGCTATAATACCCACGGTGGGAACCACGGCGGCTTGGCCGAGACACTTATGCGGCGCGCATAATGGCCTGGCAGGATCGTAAGGCTGGTACCGTAAGGCTGGTAGAGCCGGGGTCGGTATATTCGCGGGAGGAGATTTCAGCCATGCTCGATAGAAACGTCAATCATCGTTACCGGCGGATAGTCGCCGGAACAAGTAGTTGCGGTTTCACGCTCATCGAGCTACTGACCTCGGTGGCGATTATTGCGATATTGATCGCCGTTCTCGTACCCTCGATTGCCCGAGCACGGATCGAAGCCAAGCGTACCGCGACACGAGGCTTATTACGGTCCATTGCGTCGGGAGCGGAGATGTTTCGCAATGAGACCAATAAATATCCTGAATCTCGTAGGGGATTGTACTACCGCACGCAGGGTGATCCGGACGGCCCCGCGATGAACGGCGCGATGAAGATCGCTCGCGCCTTGATGGGGCGGGAGGCCTATCTTTCCGGACCGACCGGTTCGGTTCATCCCGAGAAATTGCGCGAATCGACGAATCCCGTTGCGGATTTCTATTCGAACCCGGACCCCCAGCAGCGTATGGGCGCTTTCATGGAGAATGCGGCTCCCGACCGGGATTTCGTCGAACTGAACGTGGCGAATTGGAAGGTCCAGGGCGTGCCTCTACCGCCTCAGCCTCCAGCGGTGAACCTCCCCCGATCCCCCCCCCCGGGAAGCCCAGAACCGGCGCCAATGGTATTCATCGACACGTTTCGCTTTCCGATCCTCTACTTCCGTTCCGAAGGCCGGGGCGACCGAATGGCTCAGGACGTACGCGGCGGACAGACGGGCTACTACTATAAGGAAGACAACCTTGAAATGCTTAATTGGCAATTCACCGGACCGCATCCGATGGCAACGTTTGGTGATCCGGTCAATCCTCATACGATTCAGGGAAGCTTCTGCGACGCGGTGCACGTTCATTCCGGGGCGGATGCGAGTGGGACGCAGGTCATGAAGGAGCGCCGGAAGCCAAAAAACGCGGACAGCTTCCTGTTGATATCGGCGGGGCCGGACGGTCTCTATGGTACTCCAGACGATGTGACGAATTAGTCGCCGCAGGGCTCCGAGTAGCCCCGCGATTCTCGGTATCTCACGGATACCCAAGACAAAAGAGGAGCGAGCTGATGTGTTCGCTACGGAAAACACGTACCGCCTTCACGCTGATCGAGCTACTGACCGTGGTCGCGATCATCGTCATTCTGATCGCGGTGCTGGTGCCGGCGCTCAGCCAGGCCCGTATCAAAGCGCAGGAAACCGCCTCGCTGGCCTCGATCAAGAACATCGAGCAGGGGCTCGAGCTGTTTCGCGCCGACCCGGTGAACAAGGGTCAATATCCCCCGTCGCACAATCCGGACTCACCGCTTGCCGGACAGTCCGGCGGGAATGCGAAAAGCTATACCGGCGCCAACTGGCTGTCCGATGCCCTGATGGGGCCGGAGAACCTGGGTTGGGACCCCCGAGCGACGAGCCCGCTTTCGAAGCAAATTGCCTGGGCCCAGACGGCTTCCGAGATCCGTCGGATCAATCCCTATGTCGCTCCGGATTCGGTTCGCGTCGAGCGCGACATCGATGTGGGGTCCCAGGTCAGCCGGTATTGGGATCGGTATCCGAACGACGCCCGGGTGATCGTCGACAACTCGTTCTTCGATCCGGAGTTGAACGGGCTCAACCATGCGATCCTCTACTACCGGGCGAACCCGGCCGCCCAGTCGACCTGGGGGTTGGCGGCCGGTTCGACGGTGGCCCCGGGCAAGCTGATCTATGACCACTCGGATAACACGCGCATCATCGAACGTCAGCCGATCGCGGTGAACCCGACGAGTAGCCCGCTGCTGGCCGTTTCCGGCAACGTGCCCAATGCGGCGGATACGACGCTGACCCCCGGTTCGTTCTACGAGTTCATCCAGGACCGGGAGGTGGCCCAGCTCGTGCAGCAGGGCAACACGCTGATCCGTCGTCCCAGCCGGCCGGGGAGCTTCCTGCTCATCTCGCCGGGGCTCGACGGGTTGTACGGCACGAACGACGACATCACCAATTTCCGGAATTGACCGGGGGCGCGGCGCGTCATGGGCCGTCCGTCCGCTTGCCCTCTTCGCGTGCGACGCGGAACCAAGTGCCGTGACAGGCGTGCGAAAGGTCAGGGATTGTCAGGCGTGAGACAGGAACGCAACACTTCGACGCACCGCGGACGGATCACCCGCTCCGGCATGACGCTGGTCGAGGTCATGGTCGTCGTGGTCATCATCGTGATCCTCGTCGCCGTCCTCATTCCCGCCGTGAGTTCCATCGCCAGGACCGGCAAGATCCAAGTCGCCCGCGCCACCCTCGCCCAGATCGAACAAGGGCTCGAAGCCTATCAGCAGAGTTGGGAAAAGCTGCTGGCCGGTGGCGGTTGGATAACTTCGCTATCGCTTGGGCTTCCGTCTCCCCCAATGAAGGTCCCGGCCCTGCCGCCTCTCTACTTGGCAGACAATTCCCCCGACGCAATGCCTGTTTGGGACGGTTATGATATCGTCGCCAACCCCATGACCGTAAGAAGCTTCGGTAGCTATCCTAGCTATCTCTGGGGTGCCCCGGCAACTGTTCCAACGCAACCGGCTTACGAGGCCAATCAATGCCTGGGCTGGGCGCTGACCGCCGACGTGGGCGGGGGACCATACTTGACCGAAACGTCACCCGACACGATCCGCATGGGACTGTACGAGCATCCCGAGCTCAGCCTGCTTCCGCCTGCGTCGGACCCACGTGGCGATCCCACGTATCCACTTCCGAGTGGTGCCGGCATAGCGCGGCCGAAGGTGACGCTCGTCGATCCGTGGGACCAGCCGTATCTGTATGGCTGGGAAATCGAGGTTCGTGATCCGACCGGCACGCCGCAAGCTGCGTTCCGCAAGGCGTGGATCGCTTCGGCGGGTCCCGACGGCGAGGCTTCCTTGATCAAGACGGCGACCAATCCCACCCCCGACGCGACGTGGATCCGCGATGCCAAGTACGCGCAGGGCGGGGACGCCGCACTGCAGGCGCAGATGAACCCGATCAA
>Ga0299906_10002673_pt1 | contig 14764 bp, 12 predicted proteins | sample RVTome_14_FD_200259 | JGI IMG/M metagenome (GOLD analysis project Ga0299906, IMG submission 200259) | Soil microbial communities from uranium-contaminated site in the Upper Colorado River Basin, Wyoming, United States - RVT145D125 (version 2) ... | reverse complement strand
CCCCAGGGATTCCAATGCCGTCGCGGCCTCATGTCGTTCGCGAAGAAAGCAAGCTCCGACGGTGAAGCGCGATACGTCCACGCGCGGCAGCACGTTCATGAAATACCGCGTCACCCCGTGCCAGGCGCCGTCGGCATACCCGAGGTGATCGTTGACGAACAGGACGTTGATCTTGTCGGGCTCGGGCATGACGAAGCGTTACGTCGCTTCCGACGCGGCGGGTGCGTCGACCGCGGTCACGTCGGCGCCGGCTTGCGGCGAGTGGACCAGGAAGCCGCCGATGGCCAGCACGTCGAGATGCCCGAGCTTGAAGGCGCGGATCGCGTCGGCGGGGGTGCAGACGATGGGCTCTTCGTGCATGTTGTACGAGGTGTTGATGATCGTCGAGAACCCGGTCCGCGCCCGGTAGGCTTCGAGAATCGCCCGGTAGCCGGTGTCGTCGTTCCGTTCGACCAGTTGCGGTCGGGCCGTGCCGTCGATGTGCACCGTGGCCGGGCACTGCGCCTTGAAAGATTCCGTGCAGTCGGTAGTCACGGTCATGAAACGAGCCGAATGACGCGCGCCGTCCAGTCCGGTGTAGCAATCGTCCGCTTCTTCTTCGAGCGTCACCGGAGCGAAGGGCATGAACTCGGTTCGTTTCAAACGCGCGTTGAGCCAGGTGTTGATCGTTGGATCGCCGGCATGCACGAGAATGGATCGGCTGCCCAACGCGCGCGGACCGTATTCCATCCGTCCGGCAAAGCGGGCGACGACCTGCTTGCGCATCAGCGCGTCGGCGACGGCGTCGGCGAGGTCGGCGGGCTTATTGCACGGCAATCCTTCCGCCTCGAGCGCTCGACGAATCTCGGCGTCGCTGTAGTCGGGGCCCAGATAGACGTCGGGAATGGCGTCGACGATCTGCTCGCGCCGATCGAGCGGGAGCGATTCGGCGGCATGATGCAGGGCAGCGCCGACCGCCAAACCGTCGTCACCCATGCCGGGATGCACGAAAATCGACTGCACGCCGTCAATCGCGAGAAGCCGTTGATTGAGCTTGACGTTCGCCACCACACCGCCGGCCAGGCCGAGGTGCGTGCTGTCCAGCCGATCGATCCAGTGTCGCACGTACCCGACGCAGACCTCTTCGAGCAGTTGTTGAATGCTCGCGGCCACGTCCTCGCGCTTCGCATCGTCGGGCAGCACCGCGGCGAGCCGAGCCAGCGCCGCGGTGTGAAACGCACGGGCGGTGTTGTGGATCGACCCGTCGCGATAGCTCACCAGACTGCGCATCGCATCGAGGTAAATCGGCCGACCGTAGGCGGCCAGGCCGGTGATCTTGCCCTCGTGCTGATGGGCTTTGAACCCGAGCAGGTGGGTGACATACGAATAGTAGTTGCCGATCGAATCGTACGAGTCGACGGTGTGCACGCGTTCGAGCGTGCCGGCCTTGCCCCGCCAAACGGTGGCGGCCAGGTTGTCGCCCGCGCCGTCGAGCGTGACCACGGTCGCATCCTCATGTCCACCGGTGTAGTACGCCGAGGCGGCGTGGCCGAGATGATGGTCGACGAACGTGACCGGTGCGGTGATGCCGTGCTCATCGCGCAGGGTTTGGCGAATGATCGGCTGTCGCCGGCGGGTCAGCAGCTTCTTGAAGGTGTAGTAGACCCGACGAGCAAGCTTAACGTCACCGACCACCCGTGAGCCCAATGAACCCAGGGCAAGCACCGCGTTCTTACTGCGTCCCCAGTCGGTGTCGAAGTAGCCGTGAATCGACTCGGCCGTCGGTCGCCAGTACAGGTGCTTGGTGGCGACCGCGACGGCGTCAATCTCGTCGGGTCCTACCCCGCCGATGCGCAGCACCTCTTCGATGGCCAGTCGAGGCCAGCCCATCGCCATCTTGATCCGGCACAGACGTTCTTCGTTGACCGCGGCCCGGACGCGTCCATCGATGACCAGCGCGGCCCCCGACGTGATGCTGTCGGCCACTCCGAAAATGATGCGCGGTTGTCGGTTCATGTCGTTCGGTTAGGATGCGACGTTCCCGTCGATCGCGCTGTAAAACTGCGCGAGCCGGCGGCGGAATGCCGTCTCGCTGAATTCGCTTCGCACGTAGGCTTGACCCCGTTCACCCAACTCGCGTCGCAAATCGGGGTCACGTATCAGTCGCAGCATGCCCGCCGCCATGTCGTCCGGGTTCGCATCGACCAGACTGGCGACCCGATCGTCGAGCACCTGCGTATGCGTGGACAACCGGGTGGCCAGCACCGCCTTGCCCGAGTCGAGGTAGCTGTAGATCTTCATCGGCGTGTTCTGCCCGACGGTTCGCGGCGAAAGCAGCACATCGGCGCGACGCAAGATCGCCCCCAGTTGCTCGATCGGCCGGGGTCCGATCAAACGCAATTTACCCTGGTCGCACAGTGCGCCGGCCGTCTTTCGATAGTGGTCGACGTGCGCCGGCTCGCCGCCGACCACCAGCAGCGTGGCGTCGGTCCCCGCGTCGATCACGCGACGAAACGCTTCGATCATCAGGTCGATGCCCTGATACGCTTCGAGATTGCCGACGTAGAGCAACAGCGTGCCGGTCGTCTCGGGCAGGTCGCACGTGCCGTTGGTGGCGTGCGGGTCGGTCAACGGTACGTCCGGTAGCAGCGTTACATTGCGTTGCGGGTGGCTCTCCAGCGCGACCTCGACCAGAGCCGGACACACCGCGAGCACACCGGTCGAACGGGCGATGGCGCCGCGTTCGAGTCGATCGAACAGCCACGCCGCGGGCGCCAGCAACCGACTCTTGGCGGCGAGTTGCCGGCTCATGTGCGAGTCCATGTCGTACACATAGGGAACGCCGTAGCATCGTCGAATCGCACGGGCCATGAACACCGCTTCCTCAACCGCATGCACCAAGTCGTACTTACCGGTACGCGCCATCTTGAACGCCGCCGCGATCATGAACAGGTCGCAGCCGATCTTCTGCCAGGACGGACCGATCGGCACGTCGCGCACCAGCGGCGGTCGCCGGGCGCGCACGTGGCGCACGTTGTCGATCGCAATGTCGTCGCCGGCGTGATAGGTCAGCAGGTCGATCGCATGCCCCTGAGCCGAGAGCCCTTCGAGCGCGGCACGCACGGCAATGGGTGTGCCCCGCGGAACGAAGAAGGGCTCGGGAGCCAGGAACAGAATCCTCACAGCAGCCCCTCGGCGCGATACCATGCCGCGGTGCGCGCCAACCCTTCGGCCATCGAAACTTTCGGCGCGTATCCAAGTTCCTGTTTCGCCTTATCGATGCGAAAGGCCCGGTTCTTGGTGAAGAACTCCACCCGTCGGCGATGGATCGGCGGGTCGATGCCCAGCGGAACGCATACGCCTTCGGTCAACGCCCCGAGCCATCGAAACGGCGTGACGGGAAAGTGCGGAATCCAGCGTCGGCCGTCGACCGCATCGGCGATTTGGTTGACGAAATCGTTCATCGACAGAAACGCCTCACCGGCGATGATGTAGATTGAGCCGCTCTCGACCGGGCGGTCGGCCGCGAGCAGGAAAGCGTCGACCAAATCGTCGATGTAAACGGCGTGGTACAGCGTTTCGCCCCGACCGAGAATGAAGAAGCGCCCCTTCCGCACCATCTTGAAGATCTTGTGAAAACGCATGTCGCCCGGTCCGTAGATCCCTGCCGGACGCAGCACCACTACGTGAAGATCACCCTGTTCCGCCGCTTGCAACGCGCGTCGCTCGCCCTCGAGCTTCGAGACCTGATACACGTCGCTCGGCGCCAACGGTGCGGTCTCATCGGCAGGCGGATTCTGCACGTCGCCCAGGACGCCGACGGTGCTGCAATGAACGAATCGCTCGACGTTTGCGGAACGGGCCGCGTCCAGTATGGATAGGGTGCCGTCACGGTTGACGCGAAAGTATTCGTCGTCCTTGTACTTTGCTTCACGGTAGAGGGCCGCGACGTGGAACACCCGCTCGGCGTCGGCACACAGTTCACGCGCAGCCTCGACGTCACAAATGTCACCGTAGACGAGTTCGACGCCGGCGCGTTCGAGCTCCTGATGGTTCGAAGTACGTCGCACCAGAGCCCGCACCCGGCGACCGTCCGCGCGGAGGCGTCGGGCCAAAGCGCCGCCCGTGAACCCGGTCGCGCCGGTGACCGCATCAACCGGCTGGGCCATCGCATCTCCGCACGCCGCAAAGAATGACCGGCGACCCCAGCAGCCGCGTCAAGCCGAGGCCGCGACAAACCGCCTCGACACATCTCGACGCGCCCGGACGCTTGAGCATCCGGTGCAGCACCATGGGCAGAAAGAACTCCGGAATCACGGCCGACACGTCGTAACCGCACCCGATAAACACGTCGCGCACCGCACGATGGGACAGCGTATTGAACGGCCGGGTGTTGCCCTCGATCCGTTTCTTCAGGTGGAACATGACCGGCGAGAACAAGTTCACGCTCCATCGCGCGGCGAAGTCGATAATCACGGCCCGGCGAGCGACCCGGCACAACTCCGCGATCATGCGCCGCCACCGGGTCACGTGGGCCGACATGCGAAACGCGGTGACGACGTCGAAGCTGCGGTCCGCAAACGGCAAGGAGACCAGATCACCGGTAACACAGCGTACGCGTTGGGCGCTGACCAGTGCTCGCGGCCGAGCGAAACAGCTTGGCTCACTGCCCAACACGGTGACGGCGTATCCGTTCTCGATCAACGGGACGCACAGTTGGGCGTGTCCGCCGCCGACGTCGAGCACCGTCGCTTCGGGCCACGGACGCAGCAGGGTCAACGTGGCTTGCGACTGAACGTCGAGCAGGTACGCACCCGCCGGGCCCGCGAACCGACGTGCGTAGGCCTCGCTCGACGACGCCACGTCGGGCGTCTCGCGCTGCGTCGAAAGTACAGGACCGGACACGTCACGCATGACCGGCTTTCACATCGGCCGGCACGGTATCCGACACCACGCCCGCGTGGGCGTCCAGCGCGCGATCGAGCCGATCGATTTCCAGTGCGGTTCGTGCCGCGTCCCATCCCAGGGCTACGCACACTGACGGTGCGGCACGGCGAACCTGCTCGTGACAGTCGACCCAGTCGCCGCGACGCAAAAACAAATCGTCCAGATGCACGACCGCTTCGTCCTCGGCCAAGCGCCGCAGGTCGTCGTCGTGACTTTTCGTGTCGAGCGCGCCGCTTAACGCATTCAACGATGCGTGACGATCTTGCATCGGCGGCGGTGAGGGCGGTTCGGTCAGCCGGTTGGCAAAGATTCGCTTCAGGGTTTGTTCCGCAACGCTGCGGGCGGTGGTGAACTTCACGCCGGCGACGCTGAACAGTCCGTCGGGACCGTGCTCGACGATCTTCGGTCGTGCCGCGACCGTTCCATCCTTCTCGTTTGCCGCCGGGAGCAGGCCCGCATGTACCTGCAATACGTCGGATGACGTCAAGGACAACGTGTCGACCGCCGCGTTCAAATCATCGAGCATCCGTGCGATGTCGCGTGGGTCAGGACGCGGCGATTCGACCGCGCCGGTCCACGGAACATGGTACGTGCCGGCGAGGATCCGTCCGCGCCAGGGCACCAGAAAGTAGGTGCGGGCAGCGGACCGTTTGGGTGCGACCGCCAGCGCCGCGGCCGACAACGGCGCGCGATCGAGCAGCAGATTGAACGCCAACGCGGGCCGGAACAGAGCGGGCGCGTCGTGTCCGAAGGTCGCCGCCAGCTCACGCGACCACGGACCGGCACAATTGACCACGACCGGAGCGCGAAAGGTTCGGCGTTCACTGGTCTCGCGATCCGCCGCTGCGACACCGGTAACACGTTCGGCATCGAGAAGAAGCTCGCGACCTTCGACGTAATTGAGACTCGTGGCTCCGCAGCCCGCCGCCCAGCGCAGGATCTCGATCACCACGCGAGACGAGCTCGGCATGACGGCGTCATACCACAGCGCCCCACCGACCAGCCCGGCGCGATCAACGGCGGGGAAATACTCGATCGTTTCCGCTACGTCGAGCACCCGACCCGCGAGGAAGCGACCGTCATCGTGATCCTGCCGCGACATCCAATCGTTGATCCCCAGCGCCAGTCGGAACACCGACGGTCGACGCAGCCCGCGACCGTACAGCGGCATCAGGCAGGCCAACGGTGTGACGAGATCGGGAAAACATCGGCGATACCAACGACGTTCACGGATCGACTCGCGCATGCGCGTCAGGTCGAGTTGTTGCAGATAGCGAAGCCCGCCGTGCACGATGCGCAGTGAGTTCCAACTCGTCGCCCCGCCGAAATCGTCGCGTTCGAGGAGCAGCGGTTTCAGACCCCGCCGAGCCGACTCGAGCGTCAGCGCCGCACCGTAGATGCCTCCGCCCACGACGATCAGGTCGTACTCGTTTTCCGCTGCGGCGACAGGATTACGTTCAATCCGTGCCATGGTCAGCACCGGAAGCCTCGCGGCCGCCGAGCCGCAGCGACGCCTGGTTGCGCAGAAAAGTGGATAACGTCGCGCGCCGGCCGAACACCGGCGGTTGCGACGAGCAGTCCCGCAACCCATCCTTGATGCTCTGGGCCGGGCGGTCCGGATCGATCGCGACGTCGAGACGAAAACCGTAACCGCCGGCCCGCCGGGCTTCACGCGGCAACGGTAGCGGATCGGAACCGGGTAGCGTGTAGACGCCCATCGACTCGGCCAGCGCGAACGGTTTCGGGCGCGGTCCCACCTGAAGTCGTCCGCCGTTGTCGCCGAGGAACAAGCCGTGCCGCGCTTCGGACTCGATCAACGCTACGACCGTCTTGCCGCGACCGAACCACCACTTGCCGAATCCCCACGGGAGCACGGGAATCGCTCCGCTGTCGCGCACGGCTGCGAGCGTATCACGCACCGGCCGACGATCGGGAAACTCGCGGTCGCAACCGAGCGCCAGCACTTCGAGCCTTTCGGCGGTTACGATCTGTCGGCCGGCCACGATGATCAGCTTCTTCTCGCCGTCATGGTACGCGTGGATTGAACATCCCTCGGCCGTGGCCGCTAAGGTCCAGCGTCCATCGGCGGATCGCACGTCGTCGTCACGAAAGGCGTGGTAGTGATGGTCGTCGTGCCGCTCGGCCAGGAGCAGGTATCCGACCGGATCGTCCGACGGACCCGCCGCACGGGTGAAGCCGGCCACGGCGCCGTCAAGAAAATCCGCCAGCGAGAAGCAGGCATGGTAGTGAACATGCGCGTCGACGAGGTGCGTGCTGATGACTCCGAAAAAGAGACTGGAATTCGCAAGTATAAGGATGCGACCGGTCAGGGCGGACTCCGTCCCCGTCGGTTGCGCGAGCGCGCTCGCACCCGATCCCCCACGAGCGCCACTGGACGCCCGACCGTCCCCACTGATATCGGCCCGTCGCGCGATGCGTTCGCATTTGAAAAGCGGACTGTATAGATGCTACGGTTGTATCGACTCCCTCGGCACGGGGCAAGCGAGCCGGCCGAGCGATATTATCGGGCGTGCGGTCGACCCGCCACGATCAGGATGTACCCGCACGCATCGGGCGGGGTGTGCGCGGGGGTGTTGCGATAGATGCGTCCCATAAGCAGACGTTGGGCCGCGGCGGCGGCGCGATGGACCGGCCGGAACGGGATCAACTTCAGAAAGCCGTTCACGCGGAACGGGGTCCAGGCGAGCAGGCTCCATGGCGTGACCCACGAGGTCGGCAGGAACCCGACCCAGTTGCGTACCTCGAGTCCCGCCTGATGCAGCATCTCGCTCCAGCGTTCGGGCGTCAGGCAGTTGAAATTCGTCATCCGGCGATCCATCCGTGCCGTGTAGGCCCGGGCCCGTTCGGGCATGCCCAGTCGCATCAGCAGCCGGGTGATCCAGTAATACTCGCCGAACCGATGCGTCGGCACGGTGAAGATGAACGTTCCCCCCGGTACGAGCACACGGGCGACCTCGTCGAGCGATTCGGCGAGACCGTGTTCGATCGATTCGAGGACGGCATTGGCCATGACGACTTGAAACGTCCCGTCGGCGAAGGGCAGCGCCGCCGCGCTCGCCCCGACCAGACGCCGCCCGTCAGAACCTTTCGTTCTCCTGGCGCGTTGCAGCGCGTCCAATGCGACATCCGCGCCGAACAGCGGCGTCTCGCTGCCCAGTGTTTCCTTGAGCATGGCCCCGAAGGTGCCGTCGTCGCAGCCGAGGTCCAGCACCGGCGGAGTGAGACGGGCGCCCGCGGTTTGGTAGGCGCGCAGCTCGAATCCGTGAAAGAACGACATCATGGGTTTGTGGAAGTAGGTTCGCGTCGCGACGTCAAGTGGGTCCGGAGGTGAGGGTCGAGCGTCCATGCCACGAGCAGCCTACGCGAGTGACGGGACGGATTCAATCGACATGAAGGTAGGCCACATCATGCATTGGATCGGCGCCGGCGTTCGAAATCGATGAAGATGACGTACAGCACGAGGAACTGGAAGAACGGTGCGTTTTGAGTCAGGTAGATGCCGATGTGCATGCCCGCGCAGCCGAGCAGAATGACCGGCAGCATGCGGGGCAGGAGCAAGCCGACGAAGAAGAACACCTCGAGCACGATCGTGCCGACCGACATGACGACGCACAGCCCATGAAACCGTGCCAGCCAAATCCCGACCGGCAGGTCGTGGAGCACGGCATCGGCGAAGAGGTGATGTCCGAGCGTGTAGCCGTTCATCCACGCGAGGCCCCCGTCGTGGAGCTTGCACATGCCGGCGTTCATGTAGATCAACGCGAACATGACCTGGGTGAGCTTGATCGGCCAGAGCGCCGTGGGGTAGCGCAGCCGTCTACCGTCGCCACCGGGTTGGTCGGTTCGGCGTCGTCGGATCCACGCGTCGACCGAGAGGCGCGCTCCGGACGGTGAGAACGCGAGCAGCATCAGGAAAATCGAGTAGAGGGCTTCGGGATGATGTTCCTCGCCGTAGGAGTAGGCGTGGGTGACGATGAGAAACGTGCCCGCGGCAAAGAGAAACGCCGACGCGCGGGTGAAGAGTCCGATCAGGGTGGTGACGCCGACCGCGACGGTGAGCCAATAAACGGCGGTGATCACCCCGACGGTGCGAAAGTTCTCCTCGCCGACGATCGCGCAAACAGCGGTGATAATCGCTTGCGGCTCGGTGAAGCCGTCGTTGGCCCGTACCCGCTCGAGCTGGTTTTCCAGTGACGGGGTGAACAGGAGCAGTTGGGCCGCGACGACGACGATCCGGCAAATCGCCAGCCGAAGGCCGTTCGACGCGGCAAACCAGTAGCGGTTCCACCTGCCGACCGGATCATGCCAGGGTTTCAGCGTGTTCAGCGCCGTCATGGGTCGGTCACTTTGAAAACATCGAACTGGTCCGTAGTCTCGACGCCGTCCTCGATCAAACGGTGGGTGACGGTGTGCACCCGGAACGCGACGACGGGATCGTCACGCAACGCACTCATGCGCTCGGCTAGTTCGTTGACCTTGGCGGGGTCGCCCTTCAGCAATCCACGTCGATAGAACCGGTTAAACGCGAAGGAGTCCATGCCCATGGTGGCACGTTCGACGGGAACCTCGTCGCCGGCATTGGTGACTGCGACGATGTCGAAGGTTTTGGTCTGGATCGGGCCGGGCGGATAACTGCTGCTGTACATGCAGTAGCGCAGGATCGGCCAAGTATACTTGCCGGGTTTGCCGGGCTTGACCGTGGCCAGTTGCAGTCCGACGACGAGCGCGATCAGGATCGAGATGGCGATGCGTACGCCGGTTGTGGGTTGATCGGACATCCGCGAAGATGCTCCGCTGCCTTGCAGGTCCATCGACCGCGGTGAAGAGCAATGGACCGCCCCACCCGTGTCGTGCGGGGTGAGTATATCACGCCCAGGGGCGACGAGCGAGGCATGTTTATGCCATCCGTCTCGGTGACCGATAAGTAGCTCATGCGCACCGTCTCCGCCTGCGACCTGCTGTCTTCGGGGCACGCCGTTGTCGCCGATCCCGCACCGGTCAGAGTTCGCCGCCGGCCGTGGGTAGGCGCGCTAAGCGTCGGCCTGGTGGCGGTGGCGGGAGCGGTGTTCACCCTCGACGGGCGAGGCTACTACGGCGACGATTTCGCTTTGCGTGCCATGGACCTCGAACACGGCTGGCTCGGGGCGTACGGTCACTACGCGCGCGAGTGGGGGCTCTTCCGTCCACTCGGGGTGCTCGATATCCTCGCCTGGCACCACGGCTTATGGCGCTGGCCCGTGGCCCAACAGGCGCTGATGGTCACGCTGCACGCCGTGATGTGCCTGCTGTTCTACCGATTCGTACTCAAGCTCACCGGCGATCCCGCGGTGGCGGTCGTCTCGGGTGCGGTCTTCGCCGCGTGGCATGCCTGCACGGACGTGGTTGCATGGCCGTCGCATGGGGCCGAGATGCTGCCGGCCGGCATCTTTTTCCTCGGATCGCTGCTGCTGTATCTGCGGCATCTGCGCACCGTCGCACCGGCGGGCACGCAGCCGTTTCTCCTGACCGCCGTGTTGCTGTTCGCGGTGTCGGTGCTCTTTCACGATCAACACCTCGGTGCCGCCGCCATGTTCTCGGCTCTGGCGGTGCTGAGCCGGAGCCCGGGCGGACGGGTGCGGCGGGTGGTTTGGACCTGGCCGTTCTGGGCGGTGTCGGCTCTGATCGGCGGCGTATCGGTCATGACCACCGCGGGGACGGTGCGACCGCTCGAACCCGGCCTCGATAACGTGATCGGCGGGCTGATCGGCGTGGCGGAAACATTCTGGCACACCACATTGTGGCAATCCGCCGGACAGTGGGTCCACCGCAGCGGCGCCGTCGCGATGTTGCAGCGCCAATGGACGGAAGATCCGCAACGGCTCGGTCTGGCGACGCTCGGGGTGCTGGTCGGGTGCGTACTGATCGCCTGCTTCCGAACGCGACCGCACCCGACGGGCACCTGGCGAGGCATGGCCAAACTGACCGCGTTGGGTCTGGTGCTCGCCGCCGTTTCGATGATGCTCATGGCCGCGGCGGCCAACCCCGCACTCTTACCCCGTCACACGATGTGGCCGGGGATGGGACTGGCGATGGTGATCGGCGGTGTGGTCGGCTTTCTGCGGGCTCGGTCGTTGCACCATCTCGCCACCGCGGCGGCGGTGCTGCTTGTGTTCGGCTTGTCCATGACCCGGCTGGGGCATGTTTACGAATGGAACGTGCGCACCGGCGTGATGAACGGGGTGCTGCGGTCGCTCGCGCGGGTCGAGCCGGCGCCGGCCGACGAACAGCTCATCGTGATCGAAGGCGTGCGACAGTATGGCCGGGGTTTTACCGCCGCATGGGGGCTGACCAACGCCTACCGCGTCGCGTCCGGCACGTCGGCGCGGATCACGACGCTGGTGCGACGCGAAAACGATGGTTACGTCGCCAACGCCGAGGGCGACATCGCCTGGCCGGTCGATCCGGCCACGACGCGGTTCTTTCTCTGGGATGAGCACACCGAACGCCTGATACCGTCAAATCTTGACGCATATCTCTCACGACAAAGTAAATCCGAGCCGCGAGCGCAAGCGAGCGGGTTCAGAATCCCCGCGCTGGCGCTTGGGGCTCGGATTCGTTTCTACTGCCGCCTCAAGTGCAGCATGTAGCGGCACACCCCGTGACGGATCTATTCCGCATCCCGGTCGCGCATCAGGTAGGCCACGAGATAGTCGATCTCGTCGTCGGCGAGTTCGTACCGGGGCATGCGGGCCTGGCGGTTATCGAACCGGGGCTCCTTGAGATGCCAGAACAACCAGCGGCGTACCCGTTCGGTCCCTTGCGATGACAGCAAGGCGTCGAACGCCGGCCGATAGGTCGCATCCAACGGACTGTCGTCGGCCAGGAATGCGCGAAGGTCCCGCTCGTACCCGTCGGCATGAATCCTCGCGTCGATCCGGCTCGGTAGTTCGCGGTCCAGCGACGGGCCGACGCGACCGATCCAACTGGATTGGGCGTGGCAACTGTGACAACTGTAATAATCGAAGAGCTGCGCACCACGTTCGATGTGAGACGCACCGTTCCACCCGGGAAACTGCAAAGCATAGTCCGGCCCACGGTTCGCGGTGACACCGTCCCAGGTGATCTTCCAGACCTGCCCGGTGCCGGTGGACTGCCGAGCCTTGCCCAGACCGCCGGTCGCGTTGCCGAACAGGTCGGTGAAATAGACGCCGTCCGGCCCGACGGCCAGACAGGTGATCGAATGCATCGAGATGTTGGGCAGATCGGGGTTCCGCAGCAAGGGTGCCGGCGATCGGCCGATCATACCCTGGCGATTGAGCGGGAACTGGTCGATCTCCTTGCCCTCGCCGTGATGGTGCGGGTCTTCGGGGTTGCCGAACAAACCCACCAACAGCGTATCGCGCTTGTGCGGGCCGAGCGGCGCGTCGCCGAGCACGACCAGGCCGTAGGGCGACTGGTTCATCGGGCCGAACGTGTAGAGCGCGTTGATACGCATTTCGGCGTTGGTCGCCGGCGGACCCCAGCCATGGCTCATGCCCGGCGTCACCTTGACCAATCGGTCGACGACCGGACCCACGTCGGTGACGTAGAGATGCGTGCCGTCGGTGCTCCATGCGCACGCGCCGGGGTTGCGAAACCCGTAGGCCCACACGTAACTGCGCGGAGCGTCGGGTCGAACGGCGTCATAAAACGGATTGTCCGCGCAGGCGGCGCCGTCACGATCCATGCGCAGGACCTTGCCCGCCCAGGCGTCGAGGTCCTGGGCCCAGGCCGGGTTTTCCGCGTCGCCGATCGGTACGTAAATGCGTCCGTCGGGGCCGATCGCCGGTTGCTGGATCGTGTGACTGGGAACGGTGATCTCCGGATACAGATCGAGCAGCACGTCGACACCGACGCATCGCCGGCCGCTCGCGTCACTGCGCAGGCGGACGACTTGAGCATGCAGTTGTTCGTCGCGCGGGTCGCGGTAGCTACGGGTGGCGATCAAGCCACCGGTCGCATCGTCGTAGCAGATGCCCATCAGCCCGTGCTGCGGGGTGAGGATGACTTCCTCGGGCGTGTAATTGAGCAGGTCGGCGGCGTAGGTCTCGCTCGTGCGGTCGTTGCACACCACGACCACGCGTCCGTACAGTTCATTGACGTAGTAGAGCGGATCAGTCGGCTCCTCGCCGGGGTCGGTCACGAACGTGATACCGACCGGCAACGAATAACCGCCGCTGTCGAGCCGAACGTCGTAGCCGGTTTCAACCTCCCAGCCGACGGCGGGATCACGAATCCAGCCGTTACGCGAGTCCAAACCGCGAGTGTCGGTTTTCGCGACCGGTCGCAAACCGGTTTTGCGCAGGACCTTCGCGTAGATGGTCTCGACGTCGAAGTCGTATTTGCCGAGCAGGCCGCAGACCATACACAGAAAAGTCAATCCGAGCAGCTTGGCGGTCACCACGCCGACGCGGTACCAGCCCATCGGCACCGGTTCGATGGTGTCCGGATCGACCGGCTCGGTCGGCGCGACCGACCCGACCGGTCCTCTCGTGATCTCAAATTTCAAATTTCAAATCTCCGATCATGATCTTCCGGCACGCGCTGCGCAACCCTGTGACCGGTTATCGGCGTGAAGCGGGGGCGGATTCAGATGATTCTCGGACGCGTAGCACGTGCGAGTATTCGAGTATGCGGATAGACTGACAACCTGGTTGGGAGTACTTGCCATGATGATCCGACTTGTGGGCTGTGCAGTGCTGACGGCTTCGGCGACGTTGCTCGGCGCCGACCCGGCGCCGGGCATTCTCGACCAGCCCGCCCCGACCTGGTCGATCGACCAGTGGATCAACCTGCCCGAGGGCGCGAAGTCGCTCGACGTCCACGACCTGCGCGGCAAGGTGATCTACCTGTACGGCTTTCAAGCTTGGTGTCCGGGCTGCCACAGCCACGGCTTTCCCGCCCTGAAGCAAGTGATGTCCCGCTTCAAGGGTGACACTGACGTGGCCTTCGTCGCGGTGCAGACGGTCTTCGAGGGATTCGGTCGGAACACGTTCGACCGCGTCAAGGAGATCGCCCAACGGTATGACCTCGACATTCCCATCGGCCACAGCGGTCAAGCGGGACGCGCGTCGGAACTCACGCGCCGCTATCGCAGCGGCGGGACGCCGTGGACGGTCATCATCGATCGCAACGGCATCGTGCGGTTCAACGCGTTCAAGGTCGTGCCGGACCAGGCCGAACGGTTGATGCGCACGTTACGCGCCCGTCCCGCGAGCGGTGTACCCGCGTCGCGCGGCGGCTGGGACATGATCGGCAAGCCGTTGCCGCTCGATGACGTGCGCTGGCTCAACACGCCAGACCGCAAACCGATCGTCGCCAAGGGCAAGGTAACGCTGGTGCGCTGGTGGACCGATACCTGCTCGTATTGCGAGCGTTCACTGCCGGCGATCACGAAACTGCACCGGCAATACGCCGAACGCGGATTTCAAACGGTCGCCGTCTATCATCCCAAGCCGCCGCGTCCGGTGGTCGATGCGACCGTCATCGAGATTGCCAAACACTGGGACTACACCGGTCCGATCGCCGTCGATCGGAACTGGGATACGCTGACCCGGCTATACCTGTCCAAGGCCGAGCGTTCGGCGACGAGCGTAAGCTTCCTGCTCGATCGCGACGGCATCGTGCGGTTCGTGCACCCCGGCCCGGTGTTCGCGCCGACCGACAAACCAGCGGAACGGCAGCTCAACCGGGACTACATCGATCTCAAGACGGCCATCGAAGCGCTGCTTGACCAACCGGTACCGAAGAAGGCAGCGAAGACGAAATAACCATCCGAGCCCCAAGCGCCAGCGCGGGG
>Ga0299906_10002672_pt1 | contig 14768 bp, 11 predicted proteins | sample RVTome_14_FD_200259 | JGI IMG/M metagenome (GOLD analysis project Ga0299906, IMG submission 200259) | Soil microbial communities from uranium-contaminated site in the Upper Colorado River Basin, Wyoming, United States - RVT145D125 (version 2) ... | reverse complement strand
CCGAATCTCTGTGACCGGGGTGGACATCAATAAGGATGGGGACTTCCGCCGGCTGGTGGAGACGAACTTCCCCTCGTGGGACGTCCGGAGCCTCGGTTCCGGCAACTGGGAGCTCTTGATCAAGGAGCCGGAGCTTTTGGTGCTGCGGGCGGAAACGGTGACCCAGGCCATCGATACCATCCGCCGGCGGGTGGACGAGCTCGGAGTCGCCGAGCCGGTCATCGTGCCCCACGGCGACACCGGCGACCAGATTCTCATCCAGCTTCCGGGCTTCGACGACGTGGCGCGGGCCAAGGAGCTCATTCGCTCCACCGCGAGGCTGGAATTGAGGCTGGTGCGAGGAGTGGGCTTCTCCGAAGATCAGGTCCTGGCCGGCCGGCCCCAGCCGCCGGGAACGGACATCCTCCCCGGAGTCGATGCCGGCGGCAACAGGTCGTACTACCTCATCGATCGAACCCCGGTGGTGACCGGCCGAGACCTGAAGAACGCGCGGCGCTCGCTGGACAATGACACCAACACTCCGAACGTGGCCTTCACTTTGAAGCCGGAAGCCGCGAGTCGATTCCGGCAGGTGACCGGGGACAACATCGGCCGCCCGCTCGGGATCGTCCTCGACGGCCAGGTGGTCTCGGCCCCCGTCGTTCAGAGCGCCATCTACGACCAGGGAGTGATCACCGGCAACTTCTCGCTGGAAGAGGCTCAAGACCTGGCGATCAAGCTCCGTTCGGGCGCGCTCCCCGCCTCGCTCGAGTACCTGGAGGAGCGCACGGTGGGCCCGAGCCTCGGCGCCGATGCCATCCGCGCCGGCATCCTGGCGTCTCTGGTCGGTCTCTCGGCGGTGGTGTTGTTCGTCTTCGTCTACTACAAGCTCTCGGGTGTGAACGCCGTCGTCAGCCTCACCCTGAACCTCGTCATCCTCCTCGGAGCGCTCGCCTACTTCGATGCCACCCTCACCTTACCCGGCATCGCGGGACTCATCCTGACCATCGGCATGGGTGTCGACAGCAACGTTCTCATCTTCGAGCGCATCAAAGAGGAGATGCGCGCGGGAAAGACGGTGCGGACCGCCATCTCCGCCAGCTTCTCCAAGGTCTTCTGGACGGTCTTCGACTCCCACCTCACCAGCCTCATCGCCGCCGCGATCCTGTTCCAGTTCGGAACCGGCCCGGTACAGGGCTTCGCGGTGACGTTGAGCATCGGTCTCCTCGCGAACATGTTCACTTCGATCTTCGTCTCGCACTTCCTCTTCGACCTCTTTTACGGGAGCCGGAGGCAAGTCGAGTCCCTGAGCATCTAGAGGAACAATAGAAAAACCCATGGATATCATTCGCGACACGCACATCGACTGGCTGAAGTACCGCTGGCACTTCGTCATCTTCTCACTGCTTTTGATCGGGGTAGGGATCGTCGATATCGTTCGAAAGGGCGGCCTTCGCTACGGGATCGATTTCTCCGAAGGCACCATCGTCTACGCCAAGTTCGAGAAGACTCCCGCGATCGACGTCGTGAGGCAGAAGCTCTCGGAAGGCGGCTTGGGAGAAGCCGTCATCCAGCGCTACGACCGCGACGACCTCAACCTGGTGATGATCCGCGTCGAGCGCGCGAGATCCGACGGAACCTCGCTCGACACCACCGCCAACCGCATCCTTTCGATCCTGGAGCGCGAAATCCCCGACAATCCGCTGGTGGACTCCTCGACCGAGATCGTAGGCCCGGTAGTGGGGCAGGAGCTCCGCCGTCAGGCCCGAAACGCTACCCTGTTCTCGCTTCTGGCGATGCTCATCTACATCGGCTTCCGCTTCGAGCCCATCTTCGGCGTTGCCGCGACGGTGGCTGTCCTCCACGACGTGCTGGTGACCCTCTGCCTGACTTCGATCTTCAACTACGAGATCAGCTTGTACGTCATCGCCGCTTTTCTGACCCTCGTCGGTTATTCGGTGAACGACACCATCGTGATCTTCGATCGCGTGCGGGAAAACCGGAAGCTGGCCCGGAGGCAATCGCTCGCGGAGATCCTGAACCTCTCGCTCAACCAGACCCTTCGCCGCACCATCCTCACCTCCGGCTTGACGTTCCTGTCGGTGGTGTCGGTGTTCCTTTTCGGCGGAGAGGTCCTCCGGGGCTTTTCCTTCGTTCTCGTCGTCGGGCTCATCGCCGGCACCTATTCGACCATCGGAATCGCGGCGCCCGTCGTTCTGTGGTGGCGCCAGTTTCGCGACAAGCCCTCCGGCGAAAGGAAGAAGGCGAAGTCCGAGGCGGGAGCCGACGCCCGAATCTGACCTCGACGCCCCGGTCGGTGTTAACATGAGCTGGTAAGCTTCTCGGCCGGCGAGCAAGCGGGCCCCCGTCGCCTTCGCTCGAGCGGAGCCCAGGGGCGTGGAGGCCACCATCATCGACCACGAGCGGTCCCTGCGGGAGACGAGCCCCGAGGCTTTCGAGCCGAGAGACTGCTTCGCGACGACTCTTGGCCTGGTCGATCGATGTCCGCCAGGCTCGCGCTGGGTCAGCGCCCCGCTCGGCTTCGGTGTCCATTTCCTCGCGGTCGGGGCGCTCGTGGCTGCGGCCCTCCTCAGCCCGGTGAGGGACGCCGTTCGGCCGCGGGTCCCGGCGCTCTTGATGAACCTGGCTGCGCCGCCGCCTCTTCCACCTGGAAGCAGCCCTCGGCTGGAGACCCAGACTCCGCTGGCTGTTGAGGGGCGGGCGGTCTTTTCCGAAGAGCTGGTTCCGCCGTTCCCTCGAATCCCCGACGAGATCCTGGCGCCGGTCTTCGAGCTTCCGGGGATCGACGACGGGCTCCTCGAGGGCAGCCTCGAGGGTTTCCCGGGCGGGATTCCGGACGGCGTCGTCGGAGGAACCCCGGGTGGGATCGTGGGCGGCGTCGTCGGGGGGACCGGCGACGAGCTTCCCCGTTTTCCCAAGCCCGACGTGGGCCCGAGCCCGATCCGCATGCCGCAACCGAGCTATACACGGCAGGCGATCCGGGACAACGTGACCGGCGCGGTCGTTCTGCGCGCGGTGATCGACGAGCGCGGCGACGTGCGGGTCCTCAAAATCCTCCGCTCCATCCCCGAGCTCGACGAGGAAGCCATCCGGGTCGTCGAATCGTCGTGGCGCTTCCATCCGGCGACGAAGAACGGACGCCCGGTCAAAGCACTCAGCGACCTCGTGGTGCGGTTCAACCTTCATTAGCGCGCTCCCCGCGGCAATCCAATACGAAGGGGATAAGAAGGATCAAGGCTCGGGAATTTATCTCCCTATCCCCCCCCATCCCCACAATCCCCCTTCTTACACTCTTCCCGTTCTCGCCTTCCCGAAACGCCGTTGGCGCTTGACAGCGCCCCAAGGTCGAAATAGCATACGCAACTCGTTGACGCCGGGGATTCCTCCAAATCTCCCGCGGAATGGTTTGACAAGGAACGCCGAGTCCGGATATGCATATTGCGCTCATGGGCCGAATCGTTGCTTCGCGCCGGCGCGGCCTCTCTGGGTCATTACGAACTGCGGCACATGCTCCGACGACATAGTCGATTCGGGCGGAACCTTTCCACGGAGGCTGGTGTCTAAGGACTCGACCGAGGGTTTCCCTCACAGCTTCTCGGTCGTCGTCGAGGTTTAAGCGAGTTTTTTGATAAGCGGAAGTCGTTCATAACTTCTCGCGAAAGGAGCGCCGAACGCCGTGCCCAAAGAAATGTTTGACCTCTCGCTGGTTCCCGAGGGGCGTGCGGGGAGATCGTTCGCCACTTTCATGACTTCGTTCCTGATTCAGGGCGGGATCCTCGCGGCCATGATCATCGTTCCCCTGATGGCGACGGACAATCTACCGTCGCCGGAGGGGATCATGACGTTCATGGCTCCGCCTCCGCCGCCGCCGCCACCGCCTCCTCCACCGCCGCCGCCCCCTGCGCGGCCGCGCCCCACGGCACCGAGACCGGTCCTTGCGGCGACGCCTCAGTTCGTGGCCCCGGTGGAAATTCCCGATGAAATCGGCATGGATGACCTCGGGGTCGACTTCGGCGTCGCCGGCGGCGTCGAAGGCGGCGTTCCCGGCGGCGTCATCGGCGGCATCGTGGGAGGACTTCCCGATGCGCCTCCGCCCCAGAAGTTGGAGCCGGTGCGGGTAGGCGGAGACATCCGTCCCCCGAACAAGATCAAGGACTTGTCGCCGGTCTATCCCGACATCGCCAAGCAGGCGCGAGTGCAGGGTATCGTGATCCTGGAAGCGATCATCGATCCCAACGGCAACGTCACCAACGTCCGCGTGCTGCGGTCGATTCCGCTGCTCGACCAGTCCGCCATCGACGCGGTGAAGCAGTGGAAGTACGAGCCGACGCTTCTGAACGGAGTTCCGGTTCCCATCGTGATGACGGTCACCGTCAACTTCGCGTTGAGCTAACCGGGAGACATTTCACGGTCTTTTCGAATGATTCCGATGCACCCAGCCAGGACGAATACAGGAGGAAATAATGTCCTTTAGCTTGTTGGATATTTGGACGCACATGGGCTTCACCGCCAGGGCGGTCAACCTGGTGATGTTGATCATGTCGATCTATTCGCTGAGCATCATGATCGAGCGCTTCATGACCTACCGCAAGGCCAAGAAGCAGTCGCGGGCCTATGCCCCCAAGGTTGCGAAGCTCTTGAAGGACGGCAAGATTCAAGAGGCGATCAAGATCAGCAGCGGCAAGGAAGTGAAGAACAGCCACCTCGCCAAGGTCCTGCTCGCGGGCCTCAACGAGTACGAGTACCAGAAGGAGTCCGGCGGCGTCAGCCGTGACGAGATGATGGAGGCGGCTCACCGCGCCATCGAGCGGGCGACAGCTCTGAACCTGACCGACCTGAGGCGCGGGCTTTCCGGTCTCGCAACCGTGGGCGCCACCGCGGTGTTCGTGGGTCTGTTCGGAACGGTCGCGGGCATCATCAACGCTTTCCGCGGCATGGCGCTTACCGGCTCCGGTGGTATCGGAGCGGTGTCCGCCGGTATCGCCGAGGCTCTGGTGGCGACGGCTTTCGGTCTGTTCGTGGCCATCCCCGCGGTGTGGGCGTTCAACTACCTGAGCACCCGCGTCGAAGGCTTCACCGTCGAGATGGACAACAGCGCCTCCGAGCTCATCGATTACATGGCCAAGAAGACCGCGGCTTAACGGACGCGTTCGTTCTCAACCAAGGGAGAATTAGCCATGGGCATGAGCGGATTAGGTCAGAAAGGCATCAATTCCGACATCAACGTGACGCCTCTCGCGGACGTGATGCTGGTGTTGCTCATCATCTTCATGGTGATCACCCCTCTGCTCCAGAAGGGCGTCGACGTCAAGCTTCCGGCGGCCGAGTTCCCCTCGGATCATCCGGACAACGAAGCCGCGGTCACCGTCGCCGTCCGCAAGGACAACACCGTTTACGTCAATATGGTGCCAGTGGCGGAGTCGGAGCTTACGACCAAGCTCACCGAGGAGTTCGAGGGAAAGTCCGAGAGGATCCTGTTCCTCAAAGCCGACGAGGCGTTGGAGTACGGCGACGTTCTGCGCGTCATGGATCTCTGTCGTGACGCAGGGGCGGACGAGATCGGCCTCATCACCGAGGTGAAGACGAGAAGCTGAGTCGGCACCGTTCTTTCCAAGGAGCACATTGCAATGGGTATGTCAACGGGCAAGTGGGGCAATCAGATGTCGGAGCCCAACGTGACGCCGCTCATCGACGTCATGCTGGTGCTGCTCATCATCTTCATGGTGGTGACGCCTCTGACGCAGAAGGGCCTGGACGTGGAGCTGCCCGAGTCAGCGGAGAACGTCGAGGACGCGCCGCCGGATCCGAACCAGCTGGTGCTCGACATCGACCCCAATGGACAGGTAACCATCAACAAGCAGCCGGTCAACTGGGACGAGCTCCCGCTTCGGATCCGCGACATCTTCGAAACTCGCACCGACAAGACGATCTTCCTGAGAGCGGCGCCGACCTTGACGTACGGAGAAGTGGTCGCGGTTCTCGACGTCGCCAAGGGCAACGGCGTCGAGAGGGTAGGCATCGTGCCACCCGGCCCGGGGAGCGGCGGCGGCGGCAGCCGCTGAGCCTTCCAGGCGAGTAGCCCACCGAACCTGGGGAGGCGGAGAGTGTAAGCTCCCGCCTCCCTTTTTCTTTGACTCGCCTCAAATCCGGCCTCCGAGATCGATCTCGAAGAGGCTTCCGCCACCCGGACGGGCCAGGCAACGCGCCTCGCCCCCGTGGTATCTCGCGATCCGGCGGACCAGCGTAAGCCCCAGTCCGACTCCCTTGTCCCCGGTTCTCGCCCCGCCGGGCGACGAGTAGAACGGCTCGAAAATCTTCTCCCGCTCTTCCTCGGCAACTCCCGCGCCCCGGTCGAGGACCTGGATCCGCGCGCCGTCGCCGCTCCCGGGGCCGACGGTAACTTCGATGGGGGAGGCGGGGGCGTGCCGCCGCGCGTTCTCGAGCAGGTTTCGGATGAGGCGTCGGAGGAGTGCCCGGTCGCCCCGAATCTCGACCGGCAAGCCCTCGAGGCCCACCAGGCCCACCAAGCCCACTAAGGAAGCGTCGTACCTCGAGGCTTCCTCGGCCGCGAGCGCCAGGAGGTCGATCCTCTCTTCTCGTCCGATCGCCTGGCGGGCTTCGATCCGGGATGCCAGGATCAACTCGCCGATCAGCTCATCGAGGTCGGCGATCTCCTTCTCGATCCGCGCCTTCAACTCCGAAGGCGCCCGATCGCCCATGAGCTCGACCGCCATACGGATCCGCGTGAGGGGCGAGCGCAGCTCGTGGGAAGTGCCCGCGAGAAGCGTCCTCTGGGCCTCGACGAGCCGCTCGATGCGCTCGGCGGCCCGGTTGAAGCTCGCGGCGAGGCGCGCGACCTCGTCGTTGCCCTCGACCGCGACCCGTGAACCTAGCTGACCCTCCCCCAGGGCATCGACCCGCGCCTGGAGCCTCTCCAGCCGGCCGGTGAGTCGTCGCACGAGGGGAAAGGCGCCGGCGGCGACCGCGGCCGCGGAGAGCACGATGGAGAGAAACACCGCGAAGGCGTGCGCACCCTGACGATGGCGGACCACCAGCCACCTGCCGTCCGAGAGACGAAGGGCCACGGTGACGCCCCTGCCGCGCGACCGAAGGAAGCGACTCGACTTCCAGGAGGGATCTGGTCCGGGAACCGGGGAGCCGGCGGAGCCGAGGTTCTCCCCATCCGAGCTCCAGAGCGCGAGGCTGAGGTGGAACTTCCGCGAGAGCTCCCGGAGAGCGGTCTCGATCTCCTCTCGCGGCGCGCCCGGGGGAGGAACGTGCGGCTCGGCGATCGAGGAGATCGCCTCGAGGCCGCTTCCATCCGCCGGAGTCACCCAGAGCCAGGCGACGGAGAACAGAAGGCCCACGAGCAGGAGACTGGCGACGAGCGCGACGTAGATCTGGACGTACAGCCGCCGCATCAACCCTCCGCCCGGCTCTCCTCGCTCACGAATACGTAACCGACGCCTCGAATGGTCAGGATCCGGCGCGGGGACCTCGGGTCCTCCTCCACCGCCGCTCGAATTCGCGAAACGTGGACGTCGATGGAGCGGTCGAAGGGCTCGAGCGAAGTCCCGCGCACCAGTCGGAGAAGCCGATCGCGGGTCAGGACCTTGCCCGCGTTCTCGGCGAGGGCCACGAGGAGATCGAACTGATGCCCGGTCAATTGCCGCTCCTCGTCGCCGAGGTGGACCTGCCGCCGTGTCCGGTCGATGGTGAGGCGCCCGAAGCGCAGGAGCCCGGCGTCGAGGCCCGTGCGGCGTCCCCGTCGGACCAGGGCCCGCAGACGCGCGAGGAGCTCGCGCGGATTGAAGGGCTTGCCGAGGTAGTCGTCCGCCCCGAGCTCGAGCCCGACGATCCGGTCCGTATCCTCTCCCCGGGCCGTCAACATCAGGACGGGAACGTCATCGATAGCCCGCAGCCGCGGGAGGAGGCCGAACCCGTCGAGGCCCGGAAGCATGACGTCGAGCACCACGACGTCGGGTGAGTCCCGAAGCTTCTCGAGGCCCGCCTCGGCGTCCTTCGCCCAGTCGACGGCGAGGCCGTAGCTCGAAAGGTACTCCGACAGCATCCGCGCCAGAGCCTGATCGTCGTCGATGAGGAGCACCCGGAAACCGATGAGTCCGGTCATAGCCAAAGGGCCGAAGGGCCGGAAAGCACTACGGGCGAGACACAACCCGTGTTGCTGCCTCGCCCGTGGAACTTCAGCGAGGTTCCTGGCCGCCCCTGGGGCGCTCAGTGACTCGAGGGCGGCTGCGACGTCGGCGGCTGCTCCTTGGCCTCGCCTTCGCTGGCGGCGGCCGCGGCCTTTGCCTCGTCCTGCTCCTTCAGCTTGATGGCAAGGTCGCGCAGCTCGTCGGCCTGCGCGGTGAGCTCCGCCTTGCGGGCTGCGTTGGGCTCGATCTTCGCCTGCTCGCGCAGCAGGAGGTTCTTGTAAATCAGCGCGTCGACGTACTGATCGTCGATCTCGAGAGCTCGATTGAGCTGCGCCATACCGAGGTCGATGTACTCCTTCTTCGTGGCCGCCGTGAGGTCGGGGTCGCGGTAGACCTTGTCCCAGTAGTGAACGGCGATGAGGTAGTAACCCTCAGGGTTGGTCGCCTGCACGTCCCGGGCCTTGCCGAGCCACTCCATGGTCTCGTCGAATCGCCCGTACTTGTTGAGGAGGTTCGCGACCTGGCGGTAGGCCAGAGGGTCCGAGGGAGCCAGATCCACCGGCTTCTTGTAGGACTCGATGGCCTGCTCCAGGAGCGGAAGCTCTTCGGGATCGTGGAACCGCTCGTACACGTCGGCGAGGGCGTAGTAGCGCTCGGGGGTCTTGGAGTCGAACTCGATGAGAGACTTGAAGTATCTCTCGGCGCTCTGGAAATCGTCCAGGTTGTCCCGGTAGATGGCCGCGAGCTGCTCCATCCCGTACTGCTGGTACGGCTTCAGCATCTCGAACTCCCCCGTATGCTGCTCGGAAAGCTCGATGGCCTTCTCGTAGTCCTCGATCGCCGCTTCCAGAAGCGCGTCGTTCTCGGGGTCGTCGAACTTCGAAGGACGATAGAGAAGGTGGTTGCTGCTTCCGCGGTAGAAATGGGTGGTCACGAGCACGCGAGGATCGGGATTGGAGTCGAGCGCAAGCGTGGTGTCGTAAAGTTCAATCGCCTTCGGATAGTCCTTGTTGGAGTAGGCCAGGTTCGCCTGTTTGAAGGCCCGCCTCGACTTCAGCATGTTCCATTTCTGCTGAAGGTTGGCACAACCGCCGAGCGCGACCAGCGCGAAGAGTAGGAATGCGATTACTTTCCCGCGATGGGTGTGCATGACCTAAAAACCCCCTATTCCCATGGAGATCTCCATTGGGGAGCGAAGTATAGTATGGGGTAAAAGGCCAGTCAAGAAAGAGGCTACCCCCCGGTAAGCCCGTGCCCCCCATCATCTTGATCCGCCTCGGCGCTCTCTCTATCATGGGTTTCGTAGGGCTCTCGGGGCTCTCGTTTCATGGCCCCCGCCCCCCTCTATGATCCGGTTCGAGAACATCCTGGAGAAAGTCCGTGCCTACCAGCCGGACGGAGACCTCGATCTCCTGCGCCGAGCCTACGTGTTCTCGGCCCGGGAGCACCGCGACCAGCTTCGAAAGTCGGGCGAGCCGTACCTCATTCATCCACTCGAGGTCGCCAATATCCTGGCGGAGATGCAGCTCGACGAAGCCTCGGTCGCCTGCGGCCTCCTCCATGACGTCGTCGAGGACACCCTCACCAGCATCGAGAGCGTCGAAGAGCTCTTCGGAAAAGAGGTCGCTCACATCATCGAGGGGCTGACGAAGATCAGCAAGATGAAGTTCTCCTCCGCGGAGGAGCATCAGGCGGAGAACTTCCGCAAGATGCTGATGGCGATGGTCGACGACCTCCGCATCATCCTGGTGAAGCTCGCCGACCGGCTCCACAACATGAGGACCCTCCAGCACCTCTCCGAGGAGCGGCGGATCCACATCGCCAACGAGACCCTGGAGATCTACGCTCCCCTCGCCGGACGGCTGGGCATGGGGAAGATCAAGTCGGAGCTCGAGGATCTCTGCCTCAAGAACCTCGAGCCGAAAGCCTACGGTGTCCTCGCGGCGCGGGTCGAGGCGAAGCGCAAGTGGACGGAGGAGTTCATCGCCGAGGTCAAGGGGGTTCTGGAGAAGAACCTGGCGGAGAACGGAGTCCCGGCGGAGATCACCGGCCGCACCAAGAGCATCTACAGCATCTACCAGAAGATGAAGCGCCAGCAGATCGAGCTCGACCAGGTGTACGACTTCATCGCCCTCCGCATCCTCTCCGACAGCGTCAAGAACTGCTACGCCACGCTCGGCATCATCCACAACACCTGGCGCCCGGTCCCGGGCCGGATCAAGGACTTCATCGCCATGCCCCGGCCGAACGGCTACCGCTCCCTCCATACGAGCGTCATCACCGACGTCGGCGTCCCGTTCGAGGTGCAGATTCGAACCGCGGAGATGCACCGGGTGGCCGAGCAGGGGATCGCCGCCCACTGGAAGTACAAGGAAGGAAGACCTCTCGAAGAGGAAGACATCCAGAACTTCGCCTGGCTCCGGCAGATCATCGAATGGCAGCGGGAAGTCAAAGACCCCCACGAGTTCCTCAACAACCTCAAGGTCGACCTCTATCCCGAGGACGTATTTTGTTTCACCCCCAAAGGGGACGTGAAGTCCTTCCCCCGCGGGGCGACCCCGGTCGACTTCGCCTATGCCATCCACACCGACGTCGGCCATCAGTGCGTCGGCGCCCGGGTCAACGGGCTCATGGTCCCCCTTCGCTACAAGCTCAAGAACGGGGACATCGTCGAGATCCTCACTTCCCGGGGCCATCGCCCGAGCCGCGATTGGCTTTCGTTCGTCGCCACTTCGAGGGCCCGCGACAAGATCCGGGTGTTCCTCAACGCCGCCGAGCGGAAGCGGAGCATCGAGATCGGCAGGAAGCTCTTGGAGAAGGAGTCGCAGAGATTCGATCTCAGCTTGAAGCAGGCGGTCGACGGCACTCCGCTTCAAGAGATCCTGAAAGAGTACGGCTTCTCAAAGAACGACGACCTCTTCGCCGCCATCGGATATGGAAAGCTCTCACCGAGAAAGTTGCTCGCCCGACTCGTCCCGCCCGATCGGCTTCAAGAGAAGACCGGCGCCGGCGCCAGTCTGGCTCGCGCGGTCCGGCGAGTTTTGAAGGGCGGGGACGACAAGATCAAGGTCGACGGCATGGACGACCTCATGGTCTATCGCGCGAAGTGCTGCAACCCCATCCCCGGCGAGAGCATCACCGGCTACGTCACCCGAGGGAAGGGTGTGTCGGTCCATTCCGCCCAGTGCCCGAACCTCCTCAAGCTGATGGTGGATCCGGAGCGCCGGGTCGAAGTGTCCTGGCAGGGTGAGAAGGACGCGAAGTACGACATCACCCTCTCGGTGAACGTCGAGGACCGCAAGGGAATCCTGGCGGACATCACCTCGATCATCGCCGACATGAACACCGACATCCGCACCATCGAGGCCAAGACCTTCGAGGACCGGAAAGGCGCCATCGACGTCACCGTCTCCATCAGCAACGTGAAAGAGCTCGACCGCATCGCGAGATCCATCCGCTCGGTGGAAGGTGTGCTCGACGTAGCCAGACCCGGAATGCGGTAGGGAATCCGGGAAGAACGCAAAGGCGCAAAGAGGCAAGGACGCAAAGGAAGATTTCTTCTTTGCGTCGTTGCGCCTTTGCGTTCGATTCCCCTCCCGTTACTTCTTCTTCCTGAGCTCTTCCTCCAGCTCCTTCAATAGCCTGAAGCTGTAGATGCCGGAGTTGTGGCCGTCGGACCAGCCGATCTGGACCGCGTAGTTGCCCACGGGGTCGATCTTCATCGCGCGGAAGTTCGAGGGGAGGAGCAGGATCAGGCTCTTCCGCTTTCCCGTCCACTCGTCGACGCACAGAGCGCAGGGGCAGTGGTTCCTGAGGAAGTCGTAGGGGTAGGCCGCCTCTGAACCGTCGTTCCAGACGATCCGGAGCTCGCGCGCCTCGCCGATCATCTCCTTGGGGTGTCTCGCCGAGCCGCTTTCGAAGTTCGCCCGGGCGACGGCGCTCGCCACCTTCGAGGCGATCTCCCGGTACGCGAGGGCGGCGGGAGACGAGGGATTGCGCGCCACGATCGGGACTCCCTCGTCTCCGGCGAGGACCACCTCCGGATCGATGGGAATTTCTCCGAGAAGCGGGATTCCCAACTCCTCGCTGATCTGCTTTCCACCCCCCTGGCGAAAGATGAAGGTCTTCTCCTGGCAGTGGGAGCAGACGAAGTAGCTCATGTTCTCGATGACGCCGAGGACCGGGACCGACACCGGCTGAAACATCCGTAGTCCCTTCTCGGCGATGGTTCTGGCGACGTCCTGCGGTGTGGTGACGATGACCGCGCCGGTAAGAGGAACACTCTGGGTGAGCGTGAGCTGCACGTCGCCGGTTCCCGGAGGGAGATCGATCACCAGATAGTCCAGCTCGCCCCAGGCGACGCCGGACAGGAACTGCTGGATGAGCCGGGTGGCCATCGGTCCGCGCCAGATGACCGGAGTCTCCTTCGAGGTGAGCAGACCCATCGACATGATCTTCACCCCGCGGGACTCGAGCGGGATGAGCCTTCTTTCGGCATCCGCCTCCGGCTGATCCGACAAGCCGAACATCGTGCCCTGTGAGGGGCCGTAGACGTCGGCGTCACAGAGACCGACGAGAGCCCCCGCCTCGCGAAGAGCGAGCGCGAGGTTCGCGGCCACCGTCGACTTCCCGACACCGCCTTTTCCCGAGGCCACCGCGATCAGGTTCTTGACGCCGGGCGGCTTCTGGGGCGCGGGCATCGTTTGCCCGCCGGGAAGGAGGCGCTGCGAGACCTCGGGCGCGGCGGTCACCGCCCAGGTCATTTTCACGTTCGCCTGCTCGACGCCCGGAATCCCGCGAAGGGCCGCCTCGGCCTCCCTCTGGAGCCGGTCCTTGACGGCACTCGCGGGGTTCGCGAGCTCGATGTCGCAGCTCACGATGGGAGCGCAGATCCGCACGTTCTTCACGAACCCCAGGGAGACGATGTCCCGACCGAGGTCGGGATCGTGGAGGCTCGAGAGTTTCTCGAGAACCGCTTCTTCAGTAACGTTGGACATGGCCACCCATTATAGGCATCCGCTGCAACCGCAGCCGCCTTGAAACCGGGTGGCCTGCTGTGAAATAAGTTCTCGATCGTCGCCGCCGGTTCTCCCCATCGCCCCGGCTCTTCTTCAGGAGGTCCCGCCGTCATGAAGCCCAGTTGGTTGCTCACCGCCGCCTTGACCTTCGTCTGGACCGCTTCCGCACGAGCCCAGGAGGAGGCGCCGCCCCAGGAAGAAGAGGAGCCCGAGGAGGAGGAGCAGGAGGAAAAAGACCCGCTCACCTACGCCGAGACGGTGATCGTGACCGCCTCGAAGGTGGAGCAGCAGCTCATCAACTCCCCCGCCGCGGTCAGCGTCGTGACCTCGGAAGCGATCGCGAGCTCTCCGGCTTCGAACTACGGCGACCTGCTGCGGTCTGTGCCGGGGGTGAACGTGGCGCAGACTTCCGCCCGCGACATCAACATCGTAACCCGCGGCGCCGCCTCGACCCTGTCGACGTCCCAGCTCGCGCTCCTCGACGGGCGCACCATCTACCAGGACTTCTTCGGCTTCGTCGCCTGGGACTTCCTTCCCGTCGACACCAGCGAGATCGCGCAGATCGAGGTCATCCGCGGTCCCGCTTCCGCCGTCTGGGGGGCGAACGCGATGACCGGTGTGGTCAACGTCATCACCAAGACCCCGAGGCAGATCGACGGAACGACGCTCACCCTCGCCTACGGGGGAGTGAACCGGGACGTGCCCGGAAGCGACCAGGACGGCGGCGAGACGTACAACATCCACCTGACGCACGCCCAGGCGGTGAACGACCGTTGGGCCTACAAGATTTCCGCCGGGGTGTTCAACATGGAAGCGTTCGCCCGCCCGACGGGGCGAGTTCCGATCGACTCCGAGCGCGGCACCGGAGGCGGCGAGTACCCGCCGTTTCCCAACACCGAGACCACGCAGCCGAAGCTCGACGCCCGCGTCGACTACGACTTTCCCGACGGCAACCAGAAGCTCATCTTCGCCGGCGGATTCGCCGGGACCCAGGGAATCATCCACACCGGGATCGGCCCCTTCGACATCCAGTCGGGAACGGTCTCGAGCTACGGAAAGGTGAACTACGAGCGGGGGAGCTGGAAGCTGAACTTCTTCACCAACCTCCTCGACGGGGAAGCTCCGGCGCTTCTCGCCGTCGGGCCCGACGGCCGGCCGATCACCTTCCTCTTCGACAACAAGACCTACGACGTCGAGGCGGGAAACTCGACGGTCCTCGGCACCCGCCACATCCTCACCTACGGAGGCAACTTCCGCTACAACGCCTTCGACCTCTCGATCGCTCCCCGGGGCGACAACCGGACCGAGGGAGGCTTCTACATTCAGGACGAGATCTTCCTGTCGGATCACTTCCGCTGGCTCGTGGGGGGCCGGGCCGACGCCTTCAGCGTGATCGACAAGGTCGTCTTTTCGCCCCGCACCACGTTCATGATCAAGCCGACGCCGGAGCACGCGTTCCGCGTCTCCTACAACAAGGCCTTCCGGGCGCCGTCGTTCGTGAACAGCTTTCTCGACGTCACCATCGTGCAGGCCATCGACCTCGGGCTCCTCAACCCCGCGCTCGCCGGAAGACAGTACGCCTTTCCCGTGGTCG
>Ga0299906_10002671_pt1 | contig 14769 bp, 12 predicted proteins | sample RVTome_14_FD_200259 | JGI IMG/M metagenome (GOLD analysis project Ga0299906, IMG submission 200259) | Soil microbial communities from uranium-contaminated site in the Upper Colorado River Basin, Wyoming, United States - RVT145D125 (version 2) ... | reverse complement strand
GGCGCGGTAGGCGGCCTGTGCCGCCTTGCCGGCGCCCAGCGGATTCTCGTTCGAGGCCAGGCGCACGGCGCGGTTGGCGCGCAGCCGCGCGCCGGCGGGCGGCCGATGCTCGCCGCCGACATAGGGTGTGAGCGCCAGGATGCCCGGGCGCGGGCGCGGCAGCGCACTCATGGCGGCGCCTTGCCGGCGAGCTCGGCCGGGGTCAGCGGCACGGCATAGGCGCCGATCACCACCGCCTGGGCGATCGCCTGGTTGGCCGCGAGGTCGGCCACCTGCGGCGAGTCGGCGGGCACGAAGCCCTCCACCTCCGCCAGGGTCAGGTGCTGGCCCGGCCCTTCCCAGGCCTGCATCTCCAGGACCGTCAGGCCGGCATCGGCCAGGAGCTTGCGCAGCATCGAGCGCGAGCGCTCCTTGGCGGTCTCCACCACCAGGAGGCTGCGGTCCCTGCCGGTGGCCTCGTTGCGCGCGAGGCTGACCGCCAGGCCCTCCACGGCGGGCGGCTCGGCCGGCGCGAAGGGCACGCGCGCGATGACGCGCGGTACCTGCTCGCCCGGCCGCGCGATCAGCCGCCACCAGGGCTCCTTGGCAGCGTCATCGGGCAACGGCAGCACGCCCAGGGTGGCACTGCCGTCCGACACGGCGCGCAGCACCGAGGAGGCCGTCTCGAAGGGCAGGATCGGCGTCAGCTGGCCGTAGTGCGCGCGCGCCGCCTGGACCAGCGCGTCCTGCTCGCGGCGGCCGAGCACGGCCACGGCGAAGGGCCCCTGCAGCGCGGTGTTGGCGGCGATCAGCTCGCGCCAGATGCGCGCCACGATGGCGCGCGGAAAGGGGCCTTTGTGGCGGGCCACCAGGCGGCGCAGGATGGCCGCCTCGCGCGCCGGCCGGAGCGCGCCGGCGCCGTCCGTCTTGCTGGCGGCGACCTCGGAGGTCAGCGCGCTGCGCTGCATGATCAGGTCATGCAGGGCGTCGTCGATCCGATCGATCTCGCGGCGGAGATCGGCGAGGCTCGGCTTGTCGGCGGGCAAGGTCGCTAAACCCCAGTGCAGGCCCCGGTCAGGCGGCGGCTAGACATAGACTTTGGCCTTCCGGGCGTAAAGCGTCCGCCTCGGCGGCGTTGACTTCGCCCCCAGCGGGCCCATAGCTATGGCCGATGAACGCCTCGGGCGCCACTTCCGCCACCCTGCTGCGGCTCGACTCGCTGCCGGGCCACCGGCTGCGCCTGGGCCCGGAGGCGGCGCTGCCGCTGGACAACGGGCAGCGCCTGGCGCCGCTGACCCTGGCCTACCAGACCTATGGCGAGCTGAATGCGGCGCGCAGCAACGCCATCCTGGTCTGCCACGCGCTGACCACCGACCAGTACGTCGCCGAGAAGCACCCGATCCACGGCCGGCCCGGCTGGTGGAGCCTGATGGTCGGGCCCGGCCGGCCGCTCGACACCGATCGCTTCTGCATCGTCTGCGTCAACGTGCTGGGCGGCTGCCTCGGCACCACCGGCCCGCGCGACCTCAACCCGGCGACCGGCAAACCCTGGGCGCTGACCTTCCCGGTCATCACCATCGCCGACATGGTGCGCGCGCAGAAAGCCGTGGTGGACCATCTCGGCATCGAGCGGCTGCTGTGCGTCGCCGGCGGCTCGATGGGCGGCATGCAGGCGCTGCAGTGGGCGGCCAGCTACCCCGACCGCGTGGTGGCGGCGCTGCCCATCGCCTGCTCCTGGCGCCACACCGCGCAGAACATCGCCTTCCACGAGGTCGGCCGCCAGGCGATCATCGCCGACCCCGACTGGTGCGGCGGCAACTACCAGCTCGAGGGCAAGAGTCCCAAGCGCGGGCTCGCCGTGGCGCGCATGACCGCGCACATCACCTACCTCTCGGAGAGCGCGCTGCACCGCAAGTTCGGCCGCAAGCTGCAGGACCGCCAGCAGCTCTCCTACGGCTTCGACGCGGACTTCCAGGTGGAAAGCTACCTGCGCTACCAGGGCTCCAGCTTCGTCGACCGCTTCGATGCCAACTCCTACCTCTACATCACCCGGGCGATGGACTACTTCGACCTGGCGGCCGAGCGCGGCGGCAACCTGGCCGAGGTCTTCCGCGGCACGCCGGTGCGCTTCTGCCTGACCTCCTTCACCTCCGACTGGCTGTTCCCGACGGCCGAGTCGAAGCAGATCGTGCGCGCGCTCAATGCGGCGGCGGCCGACGTCTCCTTCGTCGAGATCGAGAGCGACGCCGGCCATGATGCCTTCCTGCTCGACGAGCCCGAGTTCTTCGGCACGGTGCACGCCTTCATGAACGCGGTGGCGGCGCAGAACGGCCTGCCGACAGCGGAGCTGCACAACGACCCGGCGGCGGCCGACCCCAGCCAGGACCGCATCTCGTGAACCCGATCCCATGGGCGCGGTGACCCCGCTCAGCCATCCGGCGGCGCTGGGCCCGCTGCCCGACCTCAGGCCCGATCTCGCGGCGATCGCCGCGATGATCGAGCCCGGCGCGCGGGTGCTCGACATCGGCTGCGAGGACGGCCAGCTGCTGCAGTTCCTGGTGCGCACCAAGGGCGTGCGCGGCCGCGGCCTGGAGCTGTCGCAGGAGGGCGTCAACGCCTCGGTGCGGCGCGGCCTCTCGGTGGTGCAGGGCGACGCCGACCGCGACCTCGCCGACTATCCCGACCGTGCCTTCGACACGGTGATCCTGTCGCAGACCCTGCAGGCGACGCGCTGGCCCGAGCGCGTGCTGGCGCAGCTCGTGCGCATCGGCCGGCGCGCCATCGTCTCCTTCCCGAACTTCGGCTACTGGAAGGTGCGCCTCTCGCTGCTGCTGGCGGGCCGCATGCCGGTGACGCCGACCCTGCCGCGCTCTTGGTACGAGACCGAGAACATCCATCTCTGCACGATCCGCGACTTCGTCACGCTGGCCGAGCGTCTCGACGTGAAGATCGAGCGCGCACTGACGCTCGACGCGCAGCACCGCCTGCAGCCGATCCGCTCGCTGCGCCGCGCCAACCTCTTCGCGCAGACCGGCCTCTTCGTGCTGACGAAGGGGTAGGTCCGCGACCCTCGGCCCATCCTTCGAGACGGCCGCTGCGCGGCCTCCTCAGGATGAGGCCGGTCGGTTGTCGACAAAATGAAAGACCTCATCCTGAGGAGCGGTGTGCAGCACTGCGTCTCGAAGGATGGGCCCGAGGCCGGGTCACCTACCCCACCGCCTGCACCCTGGCGCGCTTGCCCGCCTTGGCCGGGGCGAGCCCGGTCGGCGCGTAGAGCTGCTTCACCGCCTCGATCAGGTGCACGCCGGCGGCACGGAAGAGGAAGCGGTGGCCGGCCCGCTCGACCAGCGGCGACCAGCGCAGGAGCCAGCGGCCGCCGGTCGGCGGCAGGTAGAGCGCGCGGTCCCACTGCGTCGGGTCGAAGAGCTGCTGGCTCAGCAGCTGCTTCAGCTGCGACAGCGAGTAGGGACGGCCCCAGCCGAAGGGAGTCTTGTCGGAGCGCGACCAGGTCCCGCGCCGCGCGGACACGACGAAGAGCACGCGCCCCTCGCCGGCGGTCACCCGCCAGAGCTCGCGCAGGAGCTGGCGTACCTGCTCGCTTTGCTCCAGCCCATGGACCACCAGCACGCGGTCGAAGGCCATGTCGGCGAAGGGCAACCCCGCCTCCTCGGCGAGGCAGGCGACCTGCGGACCTTCCTCCGGCCAGGGATGCACGCCCTGGCGCGCCGGCATGGCGACGGCGGTCAGCAGCGCGCCGTCGCGGAAGGGCCGCAGGTAGGGCACGGCATAGCCGTAGCCCAGCACCCGCTGGCCCTGGGCGTCGGGCCAGAGGCGGCGCAACGCGTCCAGCACCAGGCGGCGTGCCACCTGCCCCAGGGGCGTCGCGTAGAAATCGCGCAGCGCGGTCACGTCCTGCCACATCGGGTGGGAGTGTAGTGCGGGATGGGGGCGGCTGGAATCGAAGGGTTAGCCGCCTGGCAACCCCCCAGGCGCCATCGCCGGCCATGACCCGCAGCCGTGCGTCCAAGACGGGTCGGCTTTGGCAAAGCCATCCCTGTCCTCCCTCACCCCGCGCTTGCGCTCTCGCATTCACAGATCTCGGCCAGGCGCCGGTCTGAACCGACCCAACCCCCCTCCCTACCCTCCCCCGCGCAGTCGCGCGGGAGAGGGGCGCCGCCGTCGAGGCTTGCGCGGAAAGCCCTCTCTCCCGCGCGGAAGCGCGGGGGAGAGTGGGAGAGGGGGGTTTTCTGGTCGCCTTCCGCCAGAATTCTCGACGCGCGAAGATCTGTGAATCCGACAGCCCCGCTTGCGGGGGCGAGGGGGAGCGGTGGTCAGGCCGCCGCGCGGATCGCCGCCGCCCTCACTTCCGGACCGACATAGGGCTCGAACTGCTTGAAGTTGGTCTCGAAGCGGCGGCTGAGCTCGCTGACGGTGCGGTCGTAGGCCTGCTTGTCCTGCCAGGTGGCGCGCGGGTCCAGCACCTCGCTCGAGCACGCCCCGAGCGGCTGTCAGGCCGTGGGCTGTCACGGGGCGTTCAGTCCCCATAGACCAGAAAGCGGATGCCGTAGTAGGCGATGAAGGCCATGACGAAGGCGAGGACGTAGAGACCGGTCATGAAGTAGGCCTCGGTCCAAAGCGATTTGTGCTTGAGCACGAGGAAATTTCGGCCCTTCGTCGGACCGTAGAGGACCAGGACGAGCAGGATCGCCATGATGAGCAGATGACCCACGGCGTCTATCAGGCCGAACTTGAAGATGGCCAGCAAGAAGACCGACGCGAGGCCGAGAGCGACACCGCGCGAAAGGAGTGACGCGCTGCTCAGCGCCATGAACGTCACATTGAATTCGACGAAGCCGGCAAGCACCATATAGGTGTCCGGCTCGAGGCCCATCAACAGGCCCGGGTCGCGCGCGAGAAGCGGATATGTCCAGCTAGGGTATAACCACTTTTCGGCGGAGGCCCACAGCAGCGTCAAGCCGGTGGCTGCATAGAGCACCACGTAGCGAGACATCAGCCAGCCGGGGCGGGCCAGCGGCGCAGCTAGGAAGTAATAGGCCACACCGACGAGGATCAGATAGTCGAGCAGGTGGAAGATGCCGTACCGGCTGGCGGCGGCAATGTAGAGGCTGGCGACGCCCACACCGATGAACGCCGCCGTGCGCCGGTGGAGAGCGCACATCGCTATTCCCAATTGCACCCAGGGTACCCACCACTGCTCCGTCTTGAGCTCCGGCGTGAGGAAGAACGCTTGACCGGACAAGCCATAGGCACTGACGGCAGCGAAGAAGACGAGGGCAGCGGCCCGCAATATGAGGAAGGCTGCTGGCTCGCTCAGCGTGTATCGGCGCAGGATGTCCTCGAGGAAGCGCTTGCGCAGCACGTAACGATCAAACCAGAAAAAGGCATAGATCAGCAGCACCGAGGCAAGGAAGAAGCGCACAAACTCGCCCGTCAGCACGTCGCCGAGGGGAAGCGGCGGCTCATTCAGGTCATAGTCGGCAAACCATTTGACATGTGCGTGAGCCTGGCCGCTGGCGACTGAGCCGGCGAGCAGCACCACAATGGGCCCGCAGATGCCCCCGAGGCGCATAGCACCTGGCCTCCCGGAGGATGGCGTGCTCCAGTATGCCCATTCCGGCGACCGCTATCATCCCTCCTTGAAGGATGGCGATCATCTTGTGCTGTAGGCGCGGTCGCCGGCTTCGCCCAGGCCCGGAAGGATGAAGGCCTGCGCATCGAGGGGAGCTCGGTCTCCTCGGCATGGCAGGTGACCTACGGCCCCTCCTCCGGCCGGGGACGAATGAGATCCCCTATGACCTGTCTTCCCGGCCAAGCCTTCGGCGCGGCGGCGTCGGAGGCGCGAGCGCTTCGCTCCGGCCGGGAAGACAGTTTTCTTGCTTTCGCAGAGGTCTCCGGCGGGAGAGATTGACGACGCTACGCTGCCGCGCGGATCGCCGCCGCCTTCACCTCGGGGCCGACGTAGGGCTCGAACTGCTTGAAGTTGGTCTCGAAGCGCTCGATGAGCTCGCTGACCGTGCGGTCGTAGGCCTGCTTGTCCTGCCAGGTGGCGCGCGGATCGAGCACGTCGCTCGGCACTTCCGGGCAAGCCGCCGGAATCAGCAGCTTGAACTGCGGGTGCTCGCGCAGCTCGACGCCGGCGAGGCTGCCGTCCAGCGCGGCGCGCAGCATGGCGCGCGTGTAGGCGATGCGCATGCGGCTGCCCACGCCGTAGCTGCCGCCCGACCAGCCGGTGTTCACCAGCCAGCACCTGGCGCCGCTCCGCGCCATCTTCTCGCCCAGCATCTTGGCGTAGACCGCCGGGTGGCGCGGCATGAAGGGCGCGCCGAAACAGGTCGAGAAGGTGGCCGTGGGCTCCGCGCCCATCCCCTTCTCGGTACCGGCCACGCGCGCGGTATAGCCCGAGAGGAAGTGGTACATCGCCTGGTCGGCGCTGAGCTGCGAAATCGGCGGCAGCACGCCGAAGGCGTCGGCGGTCAGCATGACGATGTTGCGCGGCAGGCCGCCCAGCCCGGTCGGGCTCGCGTTCGGGATGAAGTCGAGCGGGTAGCTGGCGCGCGTGTTCTCGGTCAGGCGCGCGTCGTCGAGGTCGGCCGTCCGCGTATCGGGATCGAGCACCACGTTCTCCAGCACCGTGCCGAAGCGCCGCGTGGTGGCGAAGATTTCCGGCTCGGCCTCGGCGGAAAGCCGGATCACCTTGGCGTAGCAGCCGCCCTCGAAGTTGAAGACGCCCTTGTCGGACCAGCCGTGCTCGTCGTCGCCGATCAGCGTGCGCGAAGCGTCGGCGGAGAGCGTGGTCTTGCCCGTGCCGGAGAGGCCGAAGAAGATCGCCGTATCGCCCTTGGCGCCGATGTTGGCCGAGCAGTGCATCGGCAGCACGTCGCGGGCCGGCAAGAGGTAGTTCAGCAGCGAGAAGACCGACTTCTTGATCTCGCCGGCGTAGACCGTGCCGCCGATCAGCACCAGCCGCCGGGCGAAGGAGAGCACGATGAACGAGCCGCTGCTGGTACCGTCGGTCCTGGGGTCGGCCTCCAGGAAAGGCGCGTGCAGGATGGTGAACTCGGGCTGGTGGTCGCGCAGCGCCTCGCGGTCGGGCCGCAGGAACATGTTGCGGGCGAAGAGCGCATGCCAGGCGCTCTCGCTGACCACGCGGATCGGCAGGCGGTAGTCGGCATCCGCGCCCGCAGCGAGATCCTGCACGAAGAGGTCGCGGCCCTGCAGGTAGGCGATCACCTTGGCGTGCAGCCGCTCGAAGTGCGCCTGGCTCATCGGGCGGTTCACGTTGCCCCACCAGATGTTTTCGCGGCTGGCCGGCTCCTCGACGATGAACTTGTCGTTGGGCGAGCGGCCGGTGTGCTGGCCGGTCAGCACGCAGAGCGCGCCGCCCTCGGCAAGCTGCCCCTCGCCGCGCGCCAGCGACTGCTCGACCAGGGCGGCGACGCCGAGGTTCCAGAACATCCGGCCGCGCGGTTTCAGCCCCTGCTGCGACAAGCCGTGCCGGCTCGCCACCGGGCCCTCGACCGTCGCGCCTGCCGAATTGCTCACGTCCACCCTCGCCTCCCGCTCGTCTTCTTTTTGCATCGGCCGGAGTCCGATCCAGGCACTGTCGTCCAGCCGCCCACGGCCGGCAATAGCGAAGCCTTGCCCCCGCGGCAAGCGGCGGGGCGCCGCGTCAGGCCGGCGCCGGCAACCAGGCGATGCGGCCGAAGCCGGCGACGAAGTGCAGGCGCTCGACGCTCATCGCGTAGAGGGCGAAATCCTTGAAGTCCGCATAGACTTTCGCGCCAGGATGGCGCTCCACGAAGCGCGCCTTGGCCCCCTGGTCGGCATGGCGCTCAACGCGTCCCAGCAGCGTCACCCGCGGCCCCGCCAGAGGCTCCTGCAGGCCGGCGGTGCCGTCGATCAGCAGGCTCGCCGCCGGATCGGCCGCCAGGTTCCGCGTATGGTCGGCCAGGCTGGAGAGCAGCAGCAGCGGCCGGAAGGGCGGCTCCCAGGCGAGCAGCACCAGGGAGACATAGGGGTGGCCGGCCGCCAGTCCCGGCTGGTCGGCGCGCGCCAGGCGGGTGGCCAGGCTGGCCCGGTCGGCCGCCAGGGCCAGCGCCCGGGCCTCGGCCGCTAGGGCGGCCGGCTCAACCGGGGGTGCGCTTTGGCCGGTGGACAAGAAGCACGTCCTGTTCTAGGGGGAGAGCCACGATCCTGCCACCTTCCCGCCACGCCGCCGCTCCATAGCGCCTCGAACATGGGGCCGAGGCAATGGATTGGAGGGCAGCGGTCCCATGCAGCTAGCAACGCGCGACGCGCCGGCGGTGCGCCGGCATCCGGGAGCAACGGTCATGCAGCACACCATCGCGCTGGTCGACGACGACCGCAACATCCTGGCGTCGGTCACCATCGCGCTCGAGGCCGAGGGCTTCAAGGTGAAGTGCTACACCGACGGCCACGAGGCGCTCAGGGCGCTCGCCACCGCGCCGGTCGATCTCGCCGTGCTCGATATCAAGATGCCGCGCATGGACGGCATGGAGCTGCTGCGCCGATTGCGCGAGGCCTCCAAGCTGCCGGTGATCTTCCTCACCTCGAAGGACGACGAGATCGACGAGGTGCTGGGCCTGCGCATGGGCGCCGACGACTACATCAAGAAGCCCTTCTCGCAGCGCCTCTTGATCGAGCGCATCCGCGCCCTCTTGCGCCGCGGCAAGGACGAGCAGCCGGATGAGAACGCGGCCGGCGCCGAGCCGCCGGTGGTGCGCGGCGAGCTGGTGCTGGACAGCCTGCGCCACCTCTGCACCTGGAAGGGCGAGGCGGTGCAGCTGACCGTGACCGAGTTCCTGATCCTGAAGGCGCTGGCGGCGCGCCCTGGCCACGTGAAGAACCGCGACCAGCTGATGGACGCGGCCTACGGCGAGCACATCTACGTCGACGACCGCACCATCGACAGCCACATCAAGCGCCTGCGCAAGAAGTTCAAGGTGCAGGACGACAACTTCAACCAGATCGAAACGCTCTACGGCGTGGGCTACAGGTACAAGGAAGCTTGAGGCGGCACCGCTTCCCCTCGCCCGGCGCACTGCGTGCGCCGACCTCTCCCGGCGGAGAGCTCTGCCGAAGTCTTCGATTGCCCACACTCGTCACCCCGAATGCACCGCAGCGCGCAGCGGTGCGGTGCTGATCCGGGGCCTGTGCAACCGACGAAGCTCCCGGATCTGCGCAGCAGCACTCCCGTGCTGCAGCGCGTCCGGGATGACGAGATCGGCTCGCCTTCCGATTTCACAGGGATCGCCGGCGGGAGAAGTCGGCTAATCCCCCGCCGCCAACCCTTCGCGTCGGGGATCGGCGCCGCCGAGGAGTCCCTCGGGCGTGATCGCCAGGATGGCGAAGCCGCTCGTCATCGCCGCGTAGCCCACAGTGTGTCCGCGCGCCGCGAGCGCTTCGCCGAGCGGCTCCAGGCCGCGGTTCGCCTCGAGGTCGGTGGTGCCGTTGCGGTTGGTCAGCAGCGGCAGGGCCGCGGCGGCGGCCGGGTCGAGACCCCAGTCGATCAGCCCGACCAGCGCCAGCGCGACGAAGCCGATGATCCGGCTGCCGCCGGGCGTGCCCAGGGCGAAGACCGGTTCGCCATCGGCATCGAGCACGATGGTGGGCGCCATCGAGCTGCGCGGCCGCTTGCCTGCCTCCGGCCGGTTGGCGACCGGCAACCCCGCCGCGTCGACGGGCGCGAAGCTGAAATCGGTCAACTGGTTGTTCAAGAGGAAGCCGCCCTCGCCGGAAAGCGTCGCCATGCGCCGGCTGCCGAAGGCGTTCTCCACCGAGGCGGTCAGCGAAACCACGTCACCCGCGCTGTCGACGACCACGAGATGCGTCGTGCTCGGCCCCTCGATGGCGTCCAGCAGCAGCCCCTGCTTCTGCGGCAGGCCGGGCGCCGCGGTGCCCATCGCCTTCGCCGCGTCGATCAGCAGCGCGCGCTGGGCGAGGTAGCGCGGGTCGAGCAGGGCTTCGACCGGCTGCGCGACGAAGTCCGGATCGGCCAGGTAGGCGTTGCGGTCGGCGAAGGCGAGCCGGCTCGCCTCGGCCAGCAGATGCATCGTCGCGACGGCGAGCGGCTCCGGCGCGAGCGCGAAGTGGTCGAGCAGGCCCAGGATCTGCAGCAGCGTTACGCCGCCGGAGCTCGGCGGCCCCTGGCCGCAGACCAGGTAGACGCGGTAGGGCCCGCAGACCGGCGGGCGCTCCAGCGCGCGGTAGGCCTTGAGATCCTCCAGGCTGAGCGGTGCGGCGGGCTCGTCGCGGGCGGCGGCGCGCACCACCGCCGCCGCGATCGGCCCCTCGTAGAAGGCGGCGGGGCCGCTGTAGGCGATCAGGCCCAGCATGGTCGCGTAGTCCGCATTGCGCAGCAGCGTGCCGACCGGCAGGGGCAGGCCGTCGGCGCCGTAGTAGAGCCGCCGCGCCACCGGGTCGGTGCGCAGCAGCGGATCGATCAGCAGCAGCTCGTAGAGTCGCGGCGACAGCGGGAAGCCCTGGCTGGCCAGCCCGATCGCGGGCCCGAAGAGGTCGGCCCAGGGCAGCCGGCCGTGGTTGGCATAGACCTTGGCCAGCAGCGCCACGGTGCCCGGCACGCCGACCGAACGGCCGCTCGCCACCGCCGCCCAGAAGTCCATCGGCTGGCCGCCGCTGTCGAGGAAGAGCGCGGGCGTGGCACTGGCCGGCGCGGTCTCGCGGCCGTCGTAGGCGCGCAGCCGCGCAGCCGCCGCATCGTACTGCAGCCAGAAGCCGCCGCCGCCGAGCCCGGCCGACTGCGGCTCGACCAGGCCCAGCACCAGCAGCGCGGCGATCGCCGCGTCGGCGGCCGAGCCGCCCTGGCGCAGGATCTCCAGCGCCGCAGCACTCGCCAGCGGATTGGCGGTGACGACGAGCTGGCGCTCGGCGATGACCGGAGGCTTGGCGGCAAAGCCGCTCGCCGCCTCGGGGTTGGCCTGCTGCTGGGCCGTCGCAGTCGCAGACAGCAGGAGCAGGAGCAGGAATGCGAGCCGCCGTGTCAGCCGGACCATTGGACCTCCTGGAACGGCGGGAAGTATGAGTCGTGAGAGAATGATGAGCTAGAGGATGTAGGGTTCCTATGTCCCGCTCATTGGCCATCCTTCGAGACGCAGCGCTCCGCGCTGCTCCTCAGGATGAGGCTCGTGAAATCGGCGACAAACAAAAGAACCTCATCCTGAGGAGCCCTGCGAAGCAGGGCGTCTCGAAGGATGGGCCAAGAAGCTTGGCAGAAACGCACCTGCCTTGACCTATCCGCTCCTCAGCCGCGCGATCGGCGGCACGGCCTGCGGCGCCAGGTCCCAGGGGAAGGAGATCCAGGTGTCCTGGCTGACCTCGGTGATGAAGCTGTCGACCAGCGGGCGGCCGGCGGGCTTGGCGTAGATCGTGGCGAAGTGCGCCCGGGGCAGGAGGTTGCGCACGGCCTGGGCGGTCTTGCCGGTATCGACCAGGTCGTCGATCAGCAGCCAGCCCGTGCCGTCGCCGACGCTGGGCGCCTTCAGGATGGTGAGGTCACCCTGCTGGCGCTCGTCGTAGCTGGCGACCGACACGGTCTCGATCAGCCGGATCTCCAGCTCGCGCGCGACGATGGCCGCCGGCACCAGGCCGCCGCGCGCGATGGCGACGATGCCGCGGAACGGCCCCTTGTCCATCAGCCGCCAGGCGAGCGCGCGGGCGTTGCGGTGCAGCTCTTCCCAGGAAACCGGAAAGGTCTTGTCGCCGTGCGGCTCCATGCGGCCCCTAGGTCGAGACGTCCGGCAGCTGCTCCAGCCAGACGCCGGAGATGCGCCAGCTGCCGTCGGCCATGCGCGTCATCGAGTAGTGCGCCAGCCAGGCCTTGCCGGCGCGGTCGACGAAGAGCACCTGCTGCACCGGCACGTGACCCTGCAACTCGATCGCCTGGAACTCGACCTCGGTCGGCCGGTAGACCGGATCGTAGGCGCCGCGCACCATCTCCATGAAGGTGCCGGGGTCGCCGAACTTCTCCTGGATCACCGGCGAGGCGAAGGAAAAGGCGAGGTTGCCGTCGTCGACCTGGAAGGCCTGCAGCTGCTGGCCGATGACGCCGCGGATGGCGCCGGCGTCGGACTCGCTCAGGCTTTCGGCGCGCGCCGAAAGGCCGAGGCAAAGGGTGAAGAGGATGAGAGCCAAGAGGCGCACGAGTGGATCTCCCGCCCGCGCGCCCGGATTGCCCGCCGCGCGGCGCCCAAAGTGACCTCCCGCGGGACGCAGTCTAGGCGGCTCGGGCGCGCCGGCCAAGGGCGGCGCAACGGACCCCGCCCGGCTCAGCGCACGTAGACGTGCACCTCGTCGACCTGCACCTGGGCGGAGGAGGTGGCGGCGAGCGAAACGCGGTCCGGCGGCAGGCCCATGTTGATCAGGCTGCGGAAGACCTCCTCGGCGTAGCGGCGCGCGCGGCTGGCGTTGAGCTGCGCGTTGCCGGCGGCCGGCGCCACGGCGACCACGTCGAAGGCGGCGTTCGGCCGGCGCTCCAGCGCCTGCGAGACCGCCGAGTAGAGGATCGCCTGATAGTCGATGTTGGCGCGGTCGAAGCGGATCACCACCAGCGCCTGGCGGCTGCCCACCAGCGTGGCGCCGCCGCCCGCGGGACCCGGCACCGGCTGGCCGGAGACCAGGGTGGAAAGCGCCGGCCCCATGAACTCGCCGTTGTCGATGGCGACCGAGAGCGCGGTCAGGTTGGAGCGCTCCTGCGCCACGTAGCTGGTGGCCCGGGCGATGTCCTCGGTCACCTCGTTCAGCAGGCGGTCGATCACCACCGCGGTCTTGCTGGTCTCGTCCTGCAGCACGGCAAGCTGGGCGTGGTCGGCATCGACCGCACCGCGCAGCGCAAAGGTGGCGACGATGCTTTCCAGCAGCACGCCGGTGCGCGCCGAGGTGGCGGAGGTCTCGTTCAGGATGCCGTTCATCGCCGAGATCGACTGGTTGACGCGCTCGAGCTCGGCCTGCGCCTCGCTCCACTGCTGCACCAGCTCGGGATTGCCCGGCGTGGTGCCGACCTGCAGGCGCGAGTTAATCGCCGCCACCAGGCCGTGGTAGTAGGAGGCCGAGGTGCGCGCCTGCGCGCGCAGCTGCTGCAGCCGGTTGTTCTGGTCGGTCAGCTCGCCCTGCACGTCCACCAGGTCGTCGCGCAGCTCGGCGACGCGCTTGCCGACCACGGTGCCGGTGGAGGCGAAGTTGGTGACGCCGGGCGGGCCGAAGGTGGTGGTGCCGAGCGGCACGCCCCCCTGGCTCGTGGCATAGGCCTCGCCGGTCGCGGCCGGCAGCATGGTCTGGTCGACGAACTCGCAGCCGCCGAGCAGCAGCAGCGCGCCGACCGCGCCGACCGCGCGGCGCAGAAACTTGCGTTGCCTGCGATCCATGGAAAAGCGCGTCACCCCACTCTGCTGCCCCCGGCGCCAAGCCCATCCCCCGGCGGACGAACATGCTTGGCAACGACCCCCGCGGCGAAATGCGAGTCTACATGCAAGGCTCGGGGCGCCACAAGCAATCCGGGCTTCCGCGCGTAATTTCACCCGTAAGGAGAAATGCCTTGTATATAAAATCAACTGACAAGCTAATCTTCGCTCAGCGCTCCATCCGTACTGCCAGGATCGGCCCCCAGCCCGGCGGCGGTGAGGCCGCTGCAAAGCTCCGCCAGGCACCGCAGGTCGCTGTCGATCGAGGCGTCAAGAGGCCTTGCGAGCCGGCAGCGCCCGTCAAGGCGGGCGCTCAAAGCACATAGATGTGCACTTCGTCGACCTGAACCTGGCTGGAGGAGGTGGCGGAAAGCGACAGCCGCTCCGGCGGCAGGCCCATCTTGATCAGGCTGCGGTAGACGCGGCCGACATAGTCGCCTGAGCGATCCACATCGCCGGATGCCACCGCAGCGGCGGGAGCCAACCCCACAAGGTCGAAGACCGCGTTCGGCCGCCGTGCCAGCGCCTCGGACAGCGCAGAATAGACGATCGCTTCATAGTCGACATCCGGGCGATCGAAGCGGATCGCTATGAGCGGCTGCCGCGTTCCCACCAGCGCGACTCCGCGCGCCGTCGCGTCGGCCGCGGACGCCGTGCCCACGACGCTCCCTTGATCGATGCCGGTCGAGAGCGCTGCCAGGTTGGAGCGCTGCTGCGCCAGATAGCCGCCCGCACTGGCGACATCCTGGCGCATCTCGTTCAGCATGCGCTGGATGAGGCCGGCGGTTTGCTCGGTCTCGCCCTGCAACACGATCAACTGGCGCTGGTCGTTATCGACGAAGCCGCGAAGCTGGAAAGTGGCGACAATGCTATCCAGCAAAACGTCCGTCGCGACCGCAGTGGCGTAGATCTCGTTCTGCAGATCGTCGATCCCGGCGACCGCCTCACTGACGTTCTCCAGCGCCTCCTGGGCCTGTCGCCACTGCTGCTCCAACTCCGGGTCTCCCGGCGAGGCGCCCTCTCGCAAGCGGAGATCGATGTTGATCGCAAGACTGGCGTAGCGGTTCGACGCGGTCCGTGCCTCGCTGCGAAGGTCTTGCAGGCGCGCATTTTCGCGATCGAGCTCGTCCTGGATTTCGACAAGCTGCCCGCGCAGCTGGCGAATCTGGTCGCTGACCGCGGTGCCGGTCGGCTGGAAGTCGAACACGCCAGGGGCGGCAAAGCTGCTGGTACCCAAGGGGACCACAAGCTGGCTGGTGTCGGCAAAGGCGGACTGACTGCCGTGATACTCACCGGTCGCCGCCGGCAGCAGGCCTTTGTCGACAAACTCGCA
>Ga0299906_10002670_pt1 | contig 14771 bp, 12 predicted proteins | sample RVTome_14_FD_200259 | JGI IMG/M metagenome (GOLD analysis project Ga0299906, IMG submission 200259) | Soil microbial communities from uranium-contaminated site in the Upper Colorado River Basin, Wyoming, United States - RVT145D125 (version 2) ... | reverse complement strand
TGCTGAAGCGCCGCGCCCCGGCCGCGGCGGCGGTTCCCTCGGCGCCGCCACCGCCACCCGAGCCGTTGGCGCCGGGTGGCGAGGTCGTCTGAGGCGCGGGTGCGCTTCGGGCTCTTCGGCATCAACGTCGGCGCCTGCGCCGATCCGGACCTGCAGCGGCGCGTCGCCCAGGCCGCGGAAGAGGTCGGCTTCGAGTCGGTGTGGACGGGCGAGCACGTCGCCATGCCCATCCACGACTCCCCGGTGCCGGCGCCGCCCGAGACGCCGTTCCTCGACTCGATCGTCTCGCTCACGCGCGTGGCCGCCCTCACCAGCCGCCTGCGTCTCGGCACCGGTATCCTCGTCCTCCCTCACCACAACCCGGTCGTGTTGGCCAAGGCGCTCGCGTCGCTCGACCACGTCTCGGGCGGCCGGCTGATCGCGGGCTTCGCCGGTGGGTACGTCGAGCAGGAGTTTCGCGCGCTCGGCGTGGACTTCCGGCGGCGCGGCGCCATCACCGACGACGGCCTCGTCGCCATCCGCGCGTTGTGGACCGAGTCCGAACCGCGCCACGCGGGCCGATTCGTGCGCTTCGACGGCATTCGCTTCGAGCCGAAGCCCGTGCAACGCCCGCATCCTCCCATCGTCATCGGTGGTCAGGCGCCGGCCGCGCTGCGCCGCGCGGCGCGCGAGGGGGACGGCTGGTACGGCTTCGCGCTCACCGTCGAGCAGACGGCGCCGATCGTGACGGAGCTGCGCCGCCTGCGCGCCGAGCTGGGCCGCGCCGAGCGCCCCTTCGAGATCAGCCTGACGACCTTCGAGCCGCTCACGACGTCGCTGGTCGAGCAGGCCACGGCTGCCGGCGTCGATCGCCTGATCGTCTATCCGCTCGTCGCGGGCGAGCGGCTCGAAGCGACGGTGCGCGACATCGGCGCCCGCCTCGTCGCGTCGTGAGCGATCTCGGGCGCAGCGTCGTCCCCTGGCTCCATCCCGCCCTCGGGCTGGTGACGGTGGCGCTCGCCCTGCGCGCGGCCGGCCTCGGGCTCGGGGCACGGGCGCCGGGCCGCCGGGGCGTACGGTCGCGCGCGCGACATCGCGCGGTGACTCCGTGGCTCTACGGCCTCGTCCTTCTCAACTGGGTGTTCGGCTTGCTGACGGTGGCCCTGGTGCGCTCGGATCTCGAGCCGACACGCAGCACGCATTTTCTGGTCGGGAGCGTGGTGGTGGCCCTCTTCACCCTGGCGGGGCTCCTGTCACGACGGATCGCGGTCGACCCGCGGGCGCGGGCGGTGCACCCCTGGGTCGGCGTCGCGGCGTTGCTGCTCTCGGGAGTGCAGGTCTTTCTCGGCCTGCAGATCACCCGGTGGTAGCGGGTGGACCGGTGAGCCACCAGAGCCGCTCGCCGCCCGCGCCGCCCGGCCGCCCGCCGCCCGACCGCCCGATGAGTTGACACTGTAAAGTTTACGGCGTACACGTCCGCCGTGGCTCGGGTGGCACTCTCTTCCGACGCGGTCGGGGTCTTTCGCGAACAACTGGTCGCCGTGGCCACCCGGCGCTTCGCGGAGCAGGGGTACGCTGGCGTCACCCTGCGAGCGCTGGCTGCGGAGCTCGGCTGCAGCGCCATGACGCCGTACCGCTACTTCCGCAACAAGGCGGAGATCTTCGCGGCCGTTCGCACCGCCGCCTTCGCGCGTTTCGCCGCGGCGCAGGAGGACGCGGCCCGGGTCCGCGATCCGCTCGAACGACTGCGGGCGCTCGGCCTCGCCTATCTGGCCTTCGCGCGCGCCGACGCCGACGGCTATCGGCTGATGTTCGAACTGACGCAGCCGACCGACACCACGCTCGCCGCGTTGGACGAGCAGGCGCTGCGGGCCTGGACCCCGCTGCGCGAGGCGACCGCCAGGGCCATCGAGGTTGGCGCCTTGGCCGGCGACCCGGACCGGCTCGCGCACGTGTTCTGGGCGTCGCTCCACGGCGCCGTGGCGCTGCACCTGGCGGGCAAGCTCACGCTCGGCTGCGACCTCGAGACGCTCACGACCGTCATCATGGACACGCTCGTCTGCGGCGCCGCGGCGCCGCCCCGCCGGCCGCACACACGGCCCAGGAGGATCCCATGACGCAGGCCCTCGCCACTCCGGTGCTCACCGAGGCCACGCTCCGCCAGTGGTTCGTGAACCTCTGGCGCCCCAGCCACGCGGAAGGAAGCCATGAGATCACGGCCGTGGACGGCGAGGTGCCGCGCGAGCTGCACGGCACGCTCTACCGCAACGGCCCGTCGCAGCACGTGCTCCCCGAGGCCGGCGCCGCGGCGCTGCACCTCTTCGACGGCGACGGCCTCGTGCACGCCTTCCGCTTCGACGACGGCCGAGTGCACTACACGAGCCGGTTCGTGCGCAACGAGACCTTCCTCGCCGAGGAGCGCACCGGCGCCTACGCCTTCGCCGGCTTCTCGCTGCCGGCGGACGTGCCGGGCCACGAGGGCGAGATGCGCGTGCAGCCCAACACCAACGTGCTCCACCACGCGGGCCGGCTCCTGGCCCTCGTCGAGAACGCGCCGCCGTTCGAGATCGACGCGCGGACCCTGGCCCCCATCGGGTCCTACGACCTGGACGGTCGCCTGCTCGGCATGTCGACGACGGCGCATCCCAAGGTCGACGGCCGCAGTGGCGAGATGGTCATCCACGGCTACCAGCCGTTCGCGCCGTTCCTCCAGCTCTACGTCGTCGGGCCGGACGGCCGGGTGACCCAGGCGGAAACGGTCGATGCGCCCTACGCGACGATGATGCACGACCTGGCGATCAGCGAGCATCACGCCATCTTTCCGCTCACCTCCGCGCGGATGAACTTCGAGGCCATGGCGGCCGGCGGACCCGTCGGCGACTGTGTCTTCGCCGGGGAGGAGCCGCTGTGCTTCGGCGTGCGCGCCCGCACGCCGGGCGCCCCGGTGCGCTGGTTCGAGACGGCGCGGCCGGCCTTCATGTTCCATTTCGGGAACGCCTACGAGGAGGGCGGGCGCATCGTCTTCGACGCCTGCGTCTACCCCGACACGGCGGGCTTGCTGGACGGCCTGCGCACGGTGCGTGCCGGCGGCGGGGCCGGTCTGCGCGCCCTCCCGACGCTCTTCGAGTTGGACCTGGAACGCGGCACGTGTCGGGAGACCGTGCTGAGCGACCGTAGCGCCGAGTTCCCTCGCTGCGACCCGCGGCGCGTGGGCCATCGCAACCGGTGGGGCTACGCCGCCGTCGGGCGCGAGGACGCGCTCGCCGACGTGGAGGCGTACTTCAGCGTTCTGGTGAAGTACGATCGCGAGGGGGGAGCGAGCGCGTATCACGACTTCGGCCGAGGCACCTGGACGGGAGAGCCGGTGTTCGTGCCACGCACGCCGGATGCCGCGGAGGACGACGGCTTCGTCCTGGTGCTCTGCCACGACGGACCGAACGATCGCACCACGCTGGCCGTCCTGGACGCGCGGCGCTTCGACGGTCCGCCGCTGGCCACCCTGTCGGTGCGCGAGCGCATTCCAATGGGCTTCCACGGCAATTTCGCGCCCGGCGTGATCTGAGAGGTTGTGAATCAATCCCCGGACCGAGCCAGGCACCCGAGGCGCCCGGCCCGCAAGGCGCGACGACGAGTCATAGCCGGAGGCTATGGCGAGGAGGAGCAACGCCGCGGGCCGGGATGCATCGGGTGCCTGGCGACGGGAGGGGATTGATTCACAGCCTCTGAGGCCGCGTTGCGGCCTGCCCGGACGATCGGCTACAGGGTCGGACGGGGGGCATGCACGCGGTCGACGACCAGAGCCGTCAGCGCCTGTTGTTCGAGCTGAGTTCGGCCTTCGCCGCCCGCCTCGACCTGGACGAGCTATTGCCGCTGGTCGTGACGCGCTGTCCCGCCGCCCTCGACGCGGAGGGCGCGTCGGTACTGCTGCTCGATCCGGCCACGAACGAGCTGTATTTTCGCTACGTCGCGGAGGCCGATCCGCAGGTGATGGAGCGCTTGGCACGGCTGCGCTTCCCGGCCGACCAGGGCATCGCCGGCGCCGTGCTCGCCAGCGGGGAGCCGCTGCGCATCGACGACGTCGCCAGCGATCCGCGCTTCAACGCCGCCGTGGATCGCGAGTCGGGCTTCACGACGCGTGCCTTGCTGTGCGTGCCGCTGCGCGGGCGGGACGGTCCCGTCGGTGTCCTGCAGGTGCTCAATCCCCGCCACGGACCGTCGTTCACGGCGGCCGACCTCGACTTCCTGCAGGCGCTCGCCGGCACCGTCGGCGTCGCGCTCGAGAACGCCGGGCTCTTCGAGACCGTGCGCCTGTCCGAAGGGCGGCTGCGCGAGCAGTTGGGTGCCCTCAAGCGCGACCTGGCCCGCTACGATCGCTTCACCGAGATCGTGGGCACGGCGCCGGGCATGCAGGAGGTCTTCCGGCTCATGGACAGCGCCGCCGGCTCGCCGATCGCCGTGCTGATCGAGGGCGAGACTGGAACGGGGAAGGAGCTGGTCGCGCGCGGGATTCACCGGACCAGCGCCCGGGCCGACGCCCCGTTCATCGGGGTGAACTGCGCGGCGCTCGCCGAGACGCTGCTCGACAGCGAGCTTTTCGGGCATCGCAAAGGGGCGTTCACGGGCGCCGTTCAGGATCGCCGCGGCGTCTTCGAAGCGGCCGACGGCGGCACCATCTTCCTCGATGAGGTCGGCGAGATGCCGCTGGCCATGCAGGCGAAGCTGCTGCGCGTGCTGCAGGAGGGCGAGGTCACACCCGTCGGGGACCACCGGCTGCGACGGGTGGACGTGCGGGTCGTGTGCGCCACCAACCGCGACCTGACGGCGGACGCCGCGGCCGGCCACTTTCGTTCCGACCTCTACTACCGCCTGGCGGCTTTTCCGATTCGCCTCCCGCCCCTGCGCGAGCGGGCGGAGGACATCCCGCTGCTGACCGAGCGAATCCTGCGCGAGCATGCCGAGCGCGCCGGCCGGCCGCTGCCCGTCCTCACGCCGGCGGCACTCGAGCGGCTCCTGGCGTTCGCGTGGCCGGGGAACGTCCGCGAGCTGCAGAACGAGCTGGAGCGGGCGCTCGCCCTGGCCGGGCCGGGCGAACCCATTCGCCCCGAGCACCTCTCCGCGAAGTTGACGGGGCGCGTGCCGGCTGCGGCGGCCGCCGCTACGCCGCCGACGGACGCGGCCTTGCAGCCCCTGCGCGAGGCTCGGACGGCGTTCGAGATCCGCTACGTCGCGGACGCGTTGCGCCGCCATCGTGGGAACGTGTCGGCCACGGCGCGGGCGCTGGGGATCTCGCGGGTCGCGCTGCAGAAGAAGATGAAGCAGCTCGGTCTGCGCGACGGGTGACGGCGCGGCGCGGCTGCCCGTGCCTACGGCGGTTGCCGGTGGCGGCTCGCGCCCCGCCAACCGCCGTTGGCGGGGCGCCGGCGCGCCGGTACCTCGGCGGCGCCGGTGTACACGGCCTCCCGTGTCCACGGGACCATCGTGCCGGCCCGGCGGCGCACGCCGACGATCTGGTGCAGGGCGATCCAGCCGGCTTCGAAGGCGACCGAAGCGGCCGCCAGATAGCCGAGCCAGGTTCGGTACGTGCGCTCCCCGACCAGCGCGACGGCCTCGCTGCGGCGGGCGTGGAGCCGTTCCGCCCAGGTGCGCGTCGTTCGGGCGTAGTGCGGACGCCAGTTCTCGACATCGAGCACCTCGAGGTCGGCCGCTTCCATGGCGTGCTGCAGGTGCGTCACGGAGGGAATCTGCGCGCCGGGAAACACGTGCCGCTGCAGGAACGCGGACTCGCTCGTGCGGCGACCGCCGTGGCGGTTGGTGATGCCGTGGTTGAGGAAGATGCCGTCGGGGACCAGCAGCTCGTGCACCTGCGCGAAGTACGCCGGGTAGGCGGCGAAGCCGACGTGCTCGATCAGGCCGACGGCCGCGATCTTCTCGAAGCGGGCCGCCCCGCCGAGGCTCCGGTAGTCGGCGTGCTCGACGCGCGCCCGGTCGCTCAATCCCGCGCGCCGGATGGCCGTCTGGGCCCACGCGGCCTGGGCCGCCGACAACGTGACGCCGTGGGCGCGCACGCCGTAGTGCGCGGCGGCCCATACGACGAGCGCACCCCAACCGCAGCCGAGGTCGAGCAGCCGCTCGCCGGGCGCCAGGTGCAACTTGCGGCAGACGAGGTCGAGCTTGTCGGCCTGCGCTTGGTCGAGGTCGGCGTCCGGGTCGCGGTAGTAGGCGCAGGTGTAGACCAGGCGCCGGTCGAGGAAGAGTTCGTAGAACGCGTTCGAGAGGTCATAGTGGTAGGCGATGGCCTGGGCCCCCCGGCGAGCCGAGGGGCGCCACGGTCGCGGCCACGCCGGGACGCCCCAGGGCCGGTCGCGCAAGGCGTGGAGCGCGCGCATCGCCGCGAAGAGGTCGCCCTCGACGTCGACCGCCCCGGCGATGAAGGCCTCGCCGAAGGCGAGGGCCGTGGGACGGAGGAGCAGGCGGCGGCACGCGGCCGCCGAGCGCAGGACGATGGTGAAGGCGCCTGGTCCGGGGGCCCCGGCGGTGGCCGTGGTGCCGTCCCAGAGCCGGAGCGCCACCGGCGTGTCGACCGCGCGCAGTGCCCGCTGCAGGGCTCGCACGACGAGCCCGCTGCTCCGCGTCCTCACGCCGCTCTGTTAGCGCGGGGCGGGTCGCGCTGCCACCGCCGCCCGCTTCCCGCGGCGGCGGGTCAGGCGGCTTCGCCGGCCGAAGCGTCCTCGGGCGCGATCTCGTGCCCCCGCAGGGTGATCGTGAAGGCGGTTCCACGACTGGCCTGGCTCTCGACGCTCACGGTTCCGCCGAGCACGTCGACGAGCCGGCGCACCAGGTGCAGGCCGAGCCCCACGCCGCCGCCACCGGAGCCGGGCACCTGGCGGAACATGTCGAAGACGTAGTCCAGCGCTTCCGGGGGGATGCCGCAGCCGGTGTCGCGCACGCCGATCACCAGATCGCCGGCCGGCGACATGCCGGCGCTGAGCGCCACCCACCCGCGGTCGGTGAACTTGAGGGCGTTGTGCAGCAGGTTGCGCACGACGGTCTTGAGCTTGCCGGCGTCCGTCCGGACGACGGGCACGTTCGGGGCGACGTCGACGGTGATCGCCACGTTCGGCCGGCGCCAGTCGGCCGGCAGCCGGGCGCAGATCTCGTCGAAGAGGGCGCGCACGTCGATGTCCGTCGTGGTCACCGGCAGCCGGCCGGCTTCCAGACGGTTCAGGTCGAGCAGGGCGGTGATCATCTCGAGGAGGGTCAGGGACTCCTGTCGTACCGTGTGCAGGACCTGCCGCTGCTCGTCGGTGATGGGACCGAAGACCCCGTCGTCGAGCATCTCGAGATACCCGAGCGTCACGTTCAGGGGCGAGCGCAGTTCGTGCGAAATCGCCCCCACGAACTCGGACTTCATGTCGCTCGCGAAGCGGACTTCCTCGAGCAGGCGGGCGTTGCGCAGCACGATGCTGGCGTGCTGCGCGATGCTGCGCAGGAACTGGGCCCCGCGCTCGCGCGCCGCCTCGTCCAAGTGCGCGAAGCCGACCGCCAGGAAGCCGATCAGGGCCTCGTCCTGCCGGAAGCCGGCCAGCAGCACCGTGCCGTAGCGCCGGCCGCCCGTGAACATGATCGGGACGCGCTGCGCCTGGGGACCGAAGAGCGGCACGACGTCGTGTGTCTGCAGGGCGCTCGCCGCCGGCCAGCCCATCATGGGGAGCTGCAGGCGTACCAGGTCGGCCAGCGGCGTCTCCAGGTCGCTGGTGGCCGCGAGTCGAAAGACCTCGCGCTCGCCGTCGACCAGGAAGGTTGCCGCCCAGTCGGCGTCGAGCTGTTCGCGGACGGTGGCGTTCAGCCGGCTCAGCAGCTCCGGGCCGTCCATCGTCGAGGCCAGGGTGCGGGCGACGTCGAAGAGGGCCTGCGACGTCCGCGCCTGCGCGGTGACCGCCTGCTGCTTCTCCTCGAGTCGGGCGGCCAGGCCGGCCAGCGTGGCGTTCTTCCGGGCCAGGTGCACGCCGTAGAAGAAGCACTGCTGGGCGATCAGGAAGAAGAGCACCGGGAGCGCGAGCGCGTCGATGTCGGTGAAGGTCGCGGCCGCGAAGCCGCGGTCGACACCGATGATCAGCAGGTGACAAGCGCCGGCGGTGGCCGCCGCCACGAGCCCGCTGGTGACCGACACCAGGCTCATCGGCACGATGACGAGCGCGAACACGAACGAGAACAGGATCGACTCGCGCCCATGGGTCGCGGTCATGATCCCGAGCGTGACGCCGGCCAGGTCCGCCAGGCTCTGCCAGTAGAAGAACGCCAGCGGCCGGCGCCGCGGCAGGCTCGTGGCCAACCCGAGCACCGAGACCAGCGCCATCGCCGCGCACACGGCCAGCACGAAGGCCGTGTGGACGTGCCCGATGCCGAGCCAGCCGATGGCCGTGGTGAACACCGCCAGGATGCCGGTCGCTCGCAGCCGCGTGACGCACAGCCAGCGGTTGAACTCGACGAGGTCGGTCGTCTGGAGGCCGGAGACGCCCGACGGGGCGGCGGCTGTGGGTGGCGTGGTCACCGAAATGGATAGCATGAGGCGTGCCATCGTCCGATCGGGGGCGGGGCCCCACCGCCGCGCCCGCGGGCCGGGGCCAGCGTCACGATTTCGACGCTCGTCAGGACACGGTGCGAGCGCTGCGCGGCGCGTCGATCACTCGGACTCGCCCCGCTTCCAGTGTCCGCTGCCGGTGAGCTTCGGGGCGGCCGCGCGACCCCGGCGGACGCTGTCCTCGCCGAAGCGCTCCGCGATGGCGTCCAGCGCCGCGTTGAGATGCGCGCGCCGCGTGCGGGTGGGTTGGACGAAGAGGCCGAGCTGCTCCTCCTGCGCGGCGGTGATGCCGGTCGCCGACACGCCGACGAGTCGGATCGGCTCCGCCGGACGGCAGCGCGTCCACAGCGCCAGCGCGGCCCGCGCCACCTCGTGGCCGTCGTCGGTGGGTTCCGGGAGGGCGGCCTGGCGCGAGAAGACGGGGAAGCGGCCGCCGCCCAGGCGCCGTGCGAGCTTCACCTTGAGGACGACCGTCGCGCCCCGCACGCCATCGCGGCGCAGGCGTCGGGCCACGGCCTCGGCGTGCGCGATGATGGCGTCGCGCACGGTGCCGTCGTGGTGCACGTCGTGCCCGAAGGTGTTCTCTTCGCCGTACGACTTCGCGTCTCGATCCGGGTCGACCTCGCGCTCGTCCGCGCCGCGGGCGAGGCGGTGCAGATGCTCGGCGCCGCGGCCGAGCAGGGCGTGCAGCCGAGCGGCCGGGCACGCGGCCAAGTCGCCGACCGTCGCGATGCCCGCGCCGGCCAGGATCTCGCAGGTACGAGGACCGACGCCCCACAGGCGGCTCACCGGGAGCGGCTGCAGGAACGTGTCGACCTCCGCGGCCGGCACCGCGAGGAGTCCGTCGGGCTTGGACAGGTCGCTGGCGATCTTCGCGATCATCTTCGTGGGCCCGGCCCCCACGGACACCACCAACCCGGTGACGGCCCGCACGCGGTCCTTGAGCCGGCGGGCGATGGTGCGGGGCGTGCCCAGCCGGCGCGCGCACCCGGTGACGTCGAGGAAGGCCTCGTCGAGGGAGAGCGGTTCGACGAGGGGGGTGAACTCGTGGAAGAGGGCGCGGATCTGCACGCCGACGGCGCGATACCTTCCCATGTCGCCGTGCAGGAACACGGCCTCGGGGCAGAGGCGGCGGGCTTCCACCGTCGGCATGGCCGAGTGGACGCCGAACGGCCGGGCCTCGTAGGACGCAGCCATGACGACGCCGCGGGTCGAGGTGCCCCCGACGATCACCGGCCGGCCGCGCAGCTCGGGGCGGTCGCGTTGTTCGACGGAGGCGTAGAACGCGTCCATGTCGGCGTGCAGGATCACGCGCGCGTGCGCCACCCGGTCGTTCTTGCACGGGCCGTGGCGCTCGACTAGCGTCCCGCCCTCATGCCCGCCCCCATGGCCGACTTGGACGAGTTCCGCGTCGAGACCCGCCGCTGGCTGGAGTCGAACGCGCCCGCCGAGATGCGCCGGCCCCCGGCGTCGCCGGACGAGGTCTGCTGGGGCGGTCGCAAGGGCCGGTATCCGGCGCCGACGCTGCGCTGGTTGGCGCTCATGGCCGAGCGCGGCTGGACCGCGCCGACCTGGCCGACGCAGTACGGCGGCGGCGGACTCTCCGGCGACCAGGCCAAGGTGCTGCAGCAGGAGATGACGGCGCTCAAGATCCGCCCGCCGCTGGTCGGCTTCGGGCTCACCATGATCGGTCCCCTGCTGCTCGAGGCGGGCAGCGAGACGCTGAAGCGCGAGCACCTCCCCCGCATCGTGCGCGGCGAAGTGCGCTGGTGTCAGGGCTACTCCGAGCCCGGCGCGGGCTCGGACCTGGCCGGCCTGCAGACCAAAGCGGTGCGCGACGGCGACCACTTCGTCGTGACCGGGCAGAAGGTGTGGACCTCCTACGGCGACCAGGCGGACTGGATGTTCCTGCTGGTGCGCACCGACCAGACGGTCAAGCACGCGGGCATCAGCTTCCTGCTCATGGAGATGGAGTCTCCCGGGGTCAGCGTTCGGCCCATCCGGCTGATCAGCGGCGCCTCGCCGTTCTGCGAGACCTTCATCGAGGAGGTGCGGGTCCCCGTCGCCAACGTCGTCGGCGAGATCAACGCCGGCTGGAACATCGCCAAGATGCTGCTGCGCTTCGAGCGCAACATGATTGCCGACGTCTTCAAGGCTCGCGAGGACCGCAAGCGTCTCATCAAGCTGGCCCGGCGTTATCTGCCGGGCGAGGACGGCCGGATCGCCGATCCCGTCATCCGCGATCGGGTGACGCAGGTCGAGATGGACCAGCTCTGTCTGGATCTCACGCTGTCGCGCTCGCGCGACCAGATCAGGATCGGCCGGCCGCCGGGGCCGGAGACGTCGATCTTCAAGCTCTACGGCACCGAGGTGAACCAGCGCCGGCGCGAGTTGATGATGCACGTCGCCGGCCCGCAGGGGCTCGGCTGGGACGGCCCCGGCTTCGCCGACGACGAGCTGGCGCTCACCCGCGACTGGCTGCGCTCGCGCGGCAACACCATCGAAGGCGGCACCTCGGAGATTCAGCTCAACATCATCGCGAAGAACGTCCTGGGCCTGCCCGACTGAGCCATGGCGCTGGTCCTCACCGAAGAGCAGCAGATTCTGCAGGCGACCGCGCGCGAGTTCGTCGCCAGCAAGTCGCCGCTCGCGCGCCTGCGGGCGCTGCGCGACGAGCCCGACGGCGACGGCTTCACCCCCGCGCTGTGGCGCGAGATGGCGCAGCTCGGCTGGGCCGGCATCGTGCTGCCCGAGACCTACGGCGGGGCCGGCCTCGGCTACCTGGAGCTCATGGTCGTCATGGAGGAACTCGGCCGGGCGCTGGTGCCCGAGCCGATGCTGTCGTCGGTGTTGCTGGGGGCGAACGCCGTGCTGCTCGGCGGCACCGAGGCGCAGCGCCACGCCTACCTGCCGGGCGTGGCGGCCGGCGAGACGCGGCTGGCGCTCGCGTATCAGGAGCCCGGCAGTCGCTACGACGCCCGCAGCGTCGAGACACGCGCCGAGTCGGCCGCCGGCGGGTATCGGTTGACCGGCACGAAGACCCAGGTGCTCGACGCGCCGCGCGCGGACCACCTCGTCGTGTCGGCGCGCGCCGCCGGGGACGTCGCGCTCTTCGTGGTGCCGCGCGGCGCGCCGGGCGTGACGATCGAGCGCCAGCGGCGCCTCGACGGCCGCGTCACCGGGCTGGTCACGCTGGAAGGCGTGCCGGTCGGGGCCGATGCCATGCTCGGGGACGCGGGGCAGGGGGGGCCGGTGCTGGCACGCGTGCTCGATCGTGCCACGGTGGCGCTCACGGCCGAGATGCTCGGCGGCATGCAGGCCGCCTTCGAGATGACGCTCGACTACCTGAAGACGCGCCAGCAGTTCGGCAAGCCGATCGGTTCCTTCCAGGCGCTCAAGCACCGGGCCGCCCGCCTCTTCATCGAGCTCGAGCTGTCCCGTTCGATCGTCATGGCCGCCCATCAGGCGCTGGACGACGGGAAGGACGACGCGCAGGTCGCTCGCCTCGCCAGCATCGCCAAGGCGCGCTGCTCGGACGCCTTCATGCAGCTCGGCAACGAAGGCGTGCAGATGCACGGTGGCATCGGCATGACCGACGAGCACGATGTCGGGCTCTACCTCAAACGAGCCCGGGCGACCGAGATCCAGTTCGGCGACGCTGCCTGGCATCGCAACCGCGTCGCCACTCTCGACGGCTACTGACCCCCGCGCTCGCCGGCGTCAGAAGTCGCGGTCGAGCAGGGTCTTGCGCCCCGCCTGCGCGGCGCGCTCGATGGCGGCGTCGCACAGCTCGCGCAGCTTCTCGGAGAGCACGGGCATGACCGTGTCCGAGGTCTTCAGGCCGGAGCGGGCGCGTACGTAGGCCTTGAGCTTGGACGTCACGACGAGCAGGTCGCGCGGGATGGGCCCGGTGGGGGCGATCGGGGTCGGCTCCGGTGGATGCTGCGCGCGCTCCGCGCGCTGCACCTCGCGCTCCGCCGCGACGCGGCGCGTTTCGGCGTGTTGGCCCGGCGTCGGCGCGGTGCGTTCCTCGGCCCAGGCGTCACGGTGGCGAAGGGCGGGGACGTGGGCGTCCCAGCACTCCACCGTGCAGAACGCGAAGTCGGTGCCTTTGCGGTTGCACGTCGACACGCTGCACACGTAGTGCGCCGCGCCGAACGCGATGTCGCGCTTGCAGGTGCTGCACTTGCGGAAGACAAGCGTCGTCCATCGGCTCTCCTTACCCCGGCAGCGTTGCGACTGCTCGCCGTCGGGTCAAGGCCGGAGGGATCCCCGCGGTTCAAGTTTTTGGCCCGACGCGCCGATCCATGGGGGAGTGACCGGGTCTTCGGTAGAGCCGAGCCTCGCCCGGGCCTACCGGGAGGAGACGAGCGCCCTCGTGGCCGCCCGGCTGCCGTACGCGCTCGTGCTCTATCTGGCTGCCGGCACGCTCCTGCTGGTCATGGAACTCGAGCACCGGCCCGAGCGCGGTGATGCCATGTTGGTGCGCTGGGCCGTGGACGTAGTCCTGGCGCTGCTGGCCCTGGCCGTCGTGCGACGGGTGGGGGACCGCCCGCCATGGCCCCTGTGCGTGGTGCTCGGGCTGCTGATCACGCAGTCCGCCGCCAGCGGCGTCTACAACGCCATCGTCGGTGGGCAGGCCGAGCGCTTCGTCATGATCCAGGTGGTGCTCTTGAACGCCTCGGCCGTCCTCTTCCCCTGGGGGTGGCGGCCGCACGCGGTCCTGGGAACGGCCTATCTACTCGTATTTCTCGCGGCGGCCCCGTTTCTGTCCGCCGCCGACGCCCTCGTCTTCGCCACGGTCGTGATGACCGTAGCCGCTGTGGCGGCCGTCGTCGGGGCGGCGTTCATGCAGCGGCATCGCGAGAGCGCCTTCGAGAACGAGGCGCGTGCACACGAAGAGGCCTTGGTGGCCGACACGCTCTACCAGGCCAGCCAGACCCTGGCCTCTCTCACCGACAGCGACGACTTGTTGCACGCGGTGAGTGCGCTGGCCGTGGACGCGGTCGGGACGGACTGGGCGATCACCTTCACCTACGACGAGGAGAGGGAAGTGTTCCGCTTCGCGGGCGGGGTGGGCCTCCTGGAGACCGTCCAGCGGGAGATGGCGAGCATGGACTTCCCGGCAGCCATGATCCTCGCCGCCGCCTCCTTGCGTGACGGGCAGGTGGTCGAGGTGCCGGACGCCTGCGCCGATCCGCGGGTGCCCACCGATCTGTGCCGCCATTGGGGGCGCGCCTCGCTCCTCGCCGTGCCGATGGCGCGCGGGACCCAGGCCGTGGGTTCACTGGTGGTCGGCTACCGGCGCCCCGGCGTGGACTTCACGCCTCGCCAGCACCGGCTCCTGAACGGCCTCGCCCAGGTGACGGCCGTCACGCTCGAGAACGTGCGTCTGGTCGCCGGCCTGCGCGCCGCCAATGCCTTCAAGTCGGAGTTCGTCTCGACCATGTCGCACGAGCTGCGCACGCCGCTCAACGTCATCCTCGGCTTCGCGGAGATGGCGCGCGACGAGGCGCTCGACGAGGCCATCCGCCGCACCGCGCTCGAACGGGTGGGGATGGCCGGGCGGGAGCTGCTGACGCTCATCGAGGACACGCTCGAGATGCGGCGCATCGAGATGGGCGACGAGGTGCGGTTGCAGCGCGTCGAGCTGCCGAGCTGGTGGGACGAGGTGGGGGTGACCTGCGGGCGGCTGCCGCGTCACGACGACGTGGTGCTCGAGTGGCAGCCCGGCGTGCCGGCGTTGGTGCTGTTGACCGACCCGCGCAAGCTGAGCGTGGTCGTGCGCAACCTGGTGGGCAATGCGTGCAAGTTCACGGAGCACGGCCGCGTGTCGGTGTGGGTTGCCGTCGAGGGCGGGGCGCTCGTGCTGCGCGTGTCCGACACCGGCATCGGCATCGCGGCACAGGAGCACGAGCTGATCTTCGACCTGTTCCGTCAGGGCGACAGCTCCGACTCGCGACGCTTCGGCGGCGTCGGGCTCGGCCTCCACATCGTCAAGCGCTTCGTGGAGCAGCTCGGCGGCGGCATCGACCTCGAGAGCCGGCAGGGCGAGGGAACGACGTTCACCGTGCGCGTGCCCGTCACCCTCGTACAACCCCGTCAACCCCGTCGCGACGCCGCCTGAGCACCCTCTCGACTCGCCGCCGCGACGCTGCTAGCGGACGGTCATGCTGTCTCTGGCGCTCGCGGCGGTCTGCTTCGTCGGGAT
>Ga0299906_10002669_pt1 | contig 14772 bp, 10 predicted proteins | sample RVTome_14_FD_200259 | JGI IMG/M metagenome (GOLD analysis project Ga0299906, IMG submission 200259) | Soil microbial communities from uranium-contaminated site in the Upper Colorado River Basin, Wyoming, United States - RVT145D125 (version 2) ... | reverse complement strand
CTCCGTCCCCATGGGAGGCGCCCCGCTCCGCGCGAGGAGCTTCCCTGCGGCTGTACGCTTTGATTGTCGCTTGATTTCCCGCTCCCGACGGTGTCCGCAGGTAGGATGCGAAAGGCAACGCAACGGAACACCATGGTCCAATTCGACTAGAACGGGGAGCGGATTAACTTACGGATCGCGACCTTGGTAGGGCTCGCGAAACGACTTGCGCGCTTCTTCATGCCTGACCCGGGCAGTTTGGACTATAGGACTTCAGCACGGACACGATTCGCCGAGGAAAAAACTCGCGTTCCCGCTTGACCTTACATGTAAGTGTAAGGTGTATACTCTACTGAGGTGCGGACATGAACCCGGATACGGCTGCACGAATGACCATTGGCGAAGCGGCAGAGGCGGTCGGTGTGGCGCCTACGACGCTCAGGTACTATGAGCGGGAAGGGTTGCTGTCACCGACCGACCGGAGCCGGGCGGGCTATCGGCTCTACGACGATGAGGCGATTCAGCGGCTCGAGTTCATCCGCGCGGCACAGGCCGTCGGTTTCACGCTGGACGATATCCGGGCGCTCCTGGAGCTCAACGGAGATTCGCCGTGCAAGCAGGTGCAAGCCTTGATTGAAAGGCGGCTGGCCGAGGTCGACGAGAAGCTCGCCGACCTGCAGCGCGTGCGATCCACGCTGGCCGACGCCTTCGAGCGGTGCCGTACATCGAACAAAGGGTGCGCCGTGGTGGCGGACTTGAAACGAAAACGCGAGTAACGGAGATTGATGTAATGCGAACACACAGGAATCTGATGCTGGCCGCCGTCTCTGTGGCCGGGATTGTCGTCACGGGCTTCGTGCTTGCCCAGGCGCGTACCGAGCGCCCGGACTGCCCCGGAAAGATCACCTGCCCGCAGACGGGCGAGATCATCTGCCGGGATCACTGCCCGAACATGGATCCGGACCGCTCGGATTGTCCGGGTCGGATCGTTTGTTCGTCGACCGGGGAGCTGGTCTGCAAGGATCGCTGCCCGCTCAACAAGAACGGCACGCCTGCCGAGGCGGAGCAAGCCAAGATCCCGTCCTGCTGCGCGAAGCGTGGCTGAACGGATTGCCAGACACCCATCGGATTGAACTGAGATGCAGCATTGTCCTTCATGCAGCCATCCGGGACGGAAAGTCAAGCGTGTGACGCTCGAAAGTCTGCTGCGTGCCGATCGCCGCGCGGACATCGGGGACGGTCCGTACCATGTCTGCCTCACGCCGGAATGCGAGACGGTTTACTTCGGAGCGGGCGACACCACCGCTTTCATAAAAACCGATTTGTCCGTGCGGTTCGGCTTGAAAGAAAACGAGCCGCCTCGCCCCGTGTGCTATTGCTTCGACCACAGCCTCGAAAGCATCCACGACGAGATTCGGCGGACGGGCCGTTCGACGGTGGCGGACAGCATCAAGGCAAAGATGAAAGAGCCGGGGTGTCGTTGCGAATACACGAACCCCTTGGGCGGCTGCTGCTTGAACAGCGTGCGGGAAGCGGTCGAACAAGGATTTACGATTGCCGACCTCGAGGACGGATGCGCTGCCCCAGCGACAAGATCCGGACAGCCGCATGAGGATTGTTGCCCTACGGAACCGGATGCTTACCGCGTCGCAACGCCCCATCGTCAGGCGGGCATGATCGCAGCAGTTGGATCGGTGCTCGCCGCCGTTCTGTCGTCGGCATGCTGCTGGCTACCGCTGTTGTTGATCGCGATCGGGGCGTCGGCGGCGGGCGTGGCCGGATTCTTCGAAGCGTATCGCCCCTATTTCATCACCGGCGCGGCTGTCCTGCTCGGCACCGGGTTCTACACCGTGTATTTCCGTCAGGCGAAATGCGCTCCGGAGTCGGCTTGTGCGGCACCCAATCGGAGGCTGCGCACGTTCAGTCGGATCATGCTCTGGACGGCCACGGCACTCGTCGGTGCGTTCGTGTTCTTCCCGAACTATGTCGGTTACCTGTTCGCCGCGCCGACACAAGAAGCTCCCGCCACCCTTGGCGCTCAGCAGGTCGAGGTACGGTACCGGATCGAGGGCATGACCTGCGCCGGGTGCGCGGACATCCTTCGGAACGCGCTGAAGAACGCGCTGAATGTCGAGACGGTCCAAGTCGATTATCCTACCGAGTCGGCGCTGATCCGCTACGACTCGGACCGCTTCGTGATCCACGAAAAGGTTGTAGAAGTGGCGAAGCGTGCAGGATACGCAGCGAGCGTCGCGAGCGAATCGGGGCAAAAGTGACGATTAGGGTAAGTAGTCGCGAATCAGCGCATCGCGATCGGCATCGCTTCGACACTGGCGTCGCGCAGCCTCGAAGTAGGCGTCGGCGCGGGAGGGATCGCCCTGGGTCAAGCAATACCGTCCGGCGTAGAGATTGGGACCGACGAAACCGTGCCCATCGGGCAGTGACGCGGTGAGTCGATCGATGCCGGCGAGCAGCCGCGCGACCGCCGGCATGTCACCGCGCAGCTCGAGTACGAACAGGTTCGTGAAGTGATGCACGAGAAAATCAGGTGGCTTCGCCTCGGGCGGCGGGAGCAAACCATACCCGACGCGAGGCGCGGCCTCATACACGTCGGTGAGCCCGACGATCCACACCGTGTTGTCGGTGCGCGACCAGTGCGGCGCGTCGAGCGGATCGAGGCTCCGATTCAGCTCCATGGCCAGGAATTCGACACCCGGCCGGCCGTACCGCGGCACGCCGTAGATCGGGGCGGTGCAGCGCTGCGGTACGCAATGCGGCGCGACCACCGCGAAGGCATCGTCGGTCGCCGACCGCGCGCGCAGAAACGTCAGTACACCTCGCCAGTCGCGTTTTTCCGGCGTCTGTAGCGACCGCACCGACGCACGGGTCATCGGAACCGCAACCGTGCCGATGACCGCGAAAAACACCAAGCCGGAACCGACTCGTCCGAGCCGCAACGTGGAGAGTCGCAACGCATCGGCGGCGATGGCGACCGAGCCGACCAACGGCACGGCCATCAGCAACAAATACTGCGGCTTGGGCGGCAGCGATGAGGTCGTTGCGTAAAGCACCGAGTACAGCGCGGGAAACACCAGCACCGTGGTCGCGAACAGGATCGCCACCGGTTCGCGCGTCCGCCACATGATCCGAAACAAGCGCACGATACCCACCGCGGCGAGCACGGCAACGGCGACAAGTAACCAGGACGGCCCCGAGGCGGCGGAGAGCGTACGGGCCGAATACCCGTTAAGGAGGGCGGCGTACGAATCCGAGAGCATGCCGGTGAACCGCGTCGTCCAGTCGATGCCCGAGTCGCCGACGCACTGTCGGCCCATGCGCAGAAAGATCAGCAGGCCTACCGGGTTGTAGACGGCGTAGGCGGTGATCATCGCAGTGCCCGCGGCCCATTGCTTGTGCGTTTCGAGACGACGTTGCGTCGAATCCGTACCCCGGCGACTCGCCATCCATGTCGCCAACGAATAAGCCACCAATCCGAGAAAGATGAAGTGCGGACCCACCCAGCGCGTCAACAGCAGAGCCAGCAGACACAAACCGAAATTCAACCAGGTGATGAACGTATGGCGTTGTCGGGCGTGGACAAACAGAAGAACGGTGGCCAGGGTAAGAAAGAAGAAGATGGTATACGGTCGTGCTTCCTGCGACATGGCGACGTGCAACGGGCAAACCGCCAGCAGCACCGCCGCGCCGAGCCCCGCCGCCGTCCCCGCGATCCGACCGATCCACAAGCCGAGAAGAAACACGCACCCGGTGCCGAAGCAAGCGGCGGGAAATCGTACCCACCAGTCGCTGTTCGCCAGCCCCAAGCGTGCGAGCCCCGCCCCGATCAGATAATCGAGCGGCGCTTGCGCCTGGTTGCTCGCGCCCGCCACGACACGATCGAGCGGCAGCGGGTAGTACGACACCTGATGAAGCTCGTCCATCCACAGGCTTTCCGCCCCGAGATGAGCCAGCCGGAGCGGCAAGGCCGCTACCGTGACCAAACCGAGACCGATCATCAGCGCACGCTGACCCCGCTTGGGCTCGTTCTTGCGCACTTGGTTGTCGGTTTCGAGCATGGTCGGCTCCCGCTTCGATACGTCCATGACGCGGCAACGACACTCGAACTATCGGAACCACCGACAGCCCGCTTGAGTCCGGAAAACGAACGGATCGGCACGATTAAGTCGGTCCGAGTAACGTCCGATGAGAGGCGTAGCGAGAGTCGGAGTAGATTCGGACCGTACGCCACTTCATGTTTTCGGACGATCCTTGACCGCTCGGGCCATGCAGTCGAGGGCACGCGGCGTCTCTCCACCGACAGGAGACGATGGACTTATGGCGCATGCATGCCTGATCAATCCCGCCGGCATCAAGAGCATCACCAGCTTGCAGATGCACACGCCGAATCCGCCGATCGGCTTGGCGTACATCGCCGCGGCGATCCGGGCCGCGGGGCATCGCGTCACCGTCATCGACGCGACCGGCGAAGCCATGGACCAGATTTCACCCATGCCCGGCCGGTCGGACATCCTCATTCAAGGCTTGAATCCAGACCAGGTGGCCGACCGCGTGCCCGCCGATGCCGATGTGATCGGATTGACCTGCATGTTCAGCCCGATCTGGCCACTGGCCCGCGAAACCCTCGACGCCGTCCGACGCAAACGACCTGACGTTCCGATCCTGATCGGCGGCGAACATCCGACGGCCGTACCCGAGCACACGCTCGCATCCGAGGCCGTCGATTGTTGCGTGATGGGCGAAGGTGAGGAAACCATCGTCGAGCTGCTCGATTGCTTGCTAAGCGGCGGTGACCCGGCGACGGTGTACGGCATCGCGTTTCTCGACGACGATCGCGTCGTGCGCACGCCGCCCCGCGCCCGCAACCGCGCGATCAACGATATTCCTCTGCCCGCCTGGGATCTGCTGCCCATCAACGAGTACATCGAGCGACGGCAGAACAACGGGATCAACCAGGGAAGGGCGATGCCCATTCTCGCCACCCGCGGCTGCCCGTATCGCTGCACGTTCTGCAGCAGTCCGCAGATGTGGACCACCACGTACACCATGCGCGACGTCGGCCAGGTGTGTGACGAGATCGAACGGTACATGCGCGACTATGCGGTCACCGACTTTCACTTTCAGGACCTCACCGCCATCGTCAGCAAGCCCTGGATTCTCGCGTTTTGTAAGGAAGTCGTGCGACGTGGGTTACGCATCACGTGGCAACTCCCGTCCGGCACGCGGAGTGAAGCGATCGATGACGAGGTGTGCCAATGGCTCGCCGCCGCCGGGGTCAAGCAGATGGCCTACGCCCCGGAGAGCGGCTCGGCCGAGATGCGCAAGCGCATCGCCAAACGCGTCACCATCGAAAAGATGGTGCCGTCGATTCGCGCCGCCTTGCGCCACAAGCTGACGCTCAGTTGCTTCTTCGTGATCGGTTTTCCCGGTGAGACCACACGGACGCTCCGTGAGACCCTGCGCTTGATTCGTCGTCTGGCCTGGATCGGGGTCCATGACGTGTCGGTTACGAAATTCGTACCCTACCCGGGATCGGCCCTGTTCGATGACTTGCGCGCGTCCGGTCGCATCCAGTTGAACGACGCGTTCTTCCTGTCGCCGTTCAGTTTTTATGACAATCACGGAGCGGCGTTCTGCTACGCCGACGATTTGACGCCGAAGCAGCTCCACCGCTGGATGACCTGGCTGTTCCTGAACTTCTACGTGCTTTCCATGGCCCGGCACCCGATACGCACCCTCGGCACGATGGTGCGCGTGTTGCTGACCGGACGCGAAGACACGCGGTACGCGAAGTGGTTCCGCGCTCGCATCAACACCCGGCTCAAATGGCGTCGCGCGGTGCGGGAACAGAGCCATCAACAAACACCGATCAAGGAACACGCGGTCGAACGCGTGACGCCCGGCGACAACCCGAACGTCATCCCCGCGTCGACGCACCGAGCGCGGGAGCAACAAAAAGTGACGATCGCATAATGGCACGCTGGAAAAAATCACAAATCGGACAAGAACGTGAGCATGGGAGAACCCAGGTCGCGACGCGCATCGGATGGCTGAACGCACCACCGGCACAGCCGGATGCGTCGCTCGCGCCAAATTCGCCGAATCCCTACCACCAATTCATCGCGGAAGCCAACGAGAACGTCCGCACGTTCTACGACGCCCTCAGCGAGGACCAGTTCGACTGGCATCGTCGTTACCGCTACTACCGGCAAACGCTGATCAACCTGATCCGACATTTCGTACCCGACGGTTCCCGCGTACTCGACGTCGGCAGCGCGACCGGCGACCTGCTTGCCGCCCTCCACCCGCGCGAAGGCGTCGGGCTGGACTGCGCGCCGAACATGGTCGAGATCGCCCGACGCGGCCATCCGGGCCTGACGTTCGTTCCGGGTTTCGCCGAACGGCTCGACGAAGCCGACATCCCCGACGGTCCCTACGAATACATCACGCTGGTCAACGTGATCGGCGAGATGGCGGACATCGGGACCGCCCTGCGCAAGCTACACCGCTACTGCTCGGCCGAGACCCGGATCATCATCGTCCATTTCAATCACCTGTGGGAACCGGTGTGCCGACTCGCGGCGAGGCTGGGTCTCAAGACGAACAATCCCACGCCCAACTGGCTGTCCGCCCCCGACGTCGCGGACCTGCTGACCGTTTCCGACTTCGAGGTGATTCGCAAAGGCTATTCCACGCCCATGCCGGTGCGCATTCCCGGATTGGCCTGGCTGTGCAACGCGGTGCTCGGTCGACTGAACGGTTTTCGCAAGCTCGGGTTTCTTTCCTACGTGGTCGCCCGACCGATCGTGCCCGCCGAGTCGCCGGACCGTCGGTCGGTTTCCGTGGTCGTGCCCTGCAAAAACGAGCAGGACAACATCGACGGGCTGGTCGAACGCATCCCCGAGATGGGCGCGGGCACCGAGATCATCTTCGTCGACGACCAATCGACCGACGCCACCGCCGCTCATATCGACGCCGCGATCGCCCGGCGAACCGATCGTAACATCAAACGGGTCACCGGCCCGGGGCGGGGGAAGGGGGCGGCGTGCCGGGCCGGCTTCGCGCAAGCGACCGGCGACGTGCTCATGATCCTCGACGCCGACATGACCGTCATGCCCGAGGAGTTGCCGGCGTTCTTCCACGCCCTGGTCACCGGCCGGGGCGAATTCATCAACGGCTCGCGCATGGTCTATCCGCAGGAACAGGACGCCATGCGCACGTTCAATATCGTGGGCAACAAGGTCTTCGCCGGCCTGTTCAGTCTGCTCCTCGACCAACGCATTCGCGACACGCTGTGCGGAACGAAGGTCATCTGGCGACGCGACTACGGCAAGCTGATGGCCTCGCGCGCGTACTTCGACAGTTGCGACGTCTGGGGCGATTACGACTGGCTCTTCGGGGCGGCGAAGAACAACCTCAAGATCGTCGAACTGCCCGTGCACTACCGCGAACGCGTCGCCGGCGTGACCAAGATGACGCGACGGGTGCGGAACGGTCTGACCATGCTGCGCATGTGCGGTATCGCGTTCCGCAAGCTGCGCTGGATCTGACGGAACGTCCGATGATCGACGACAAGCTTCAACAACATCGCAACGTCTGGGCTTGCAAACCGGTGCTGCGCCGGGTCTATCAACAGTATTTCGACAAGGTGCTGGCGCGCATCGCGGCGCTCGAACCGATCGTCGAGCTGGGCAGCGGCCCCGGATTCTTCAAGGAGTATCACCAGAGTCTGATCGCGACGGACATCGAGGCGACGCAGTGGACCGACATGGTGGCCGACGGCTGCGCGTTGCCGTTCTCCGACGGCGGCGTCGGCAACCTGGTGATGATCGACGTGTTTCATCATCTCGCCCGGCCCGGCGATTTCCTGCACGAAGCGAGCCGCGTGCTCAGGCCCGGCGGACGATTGGTGATGCTCGAGCCCTGGACGAGCCCGGTCGGCTACCGTTTCTACAGGCACGTCCACCACGAAGACGCCGACCGTAACGCGGACCCGGCCACTCCCTTCGCCGGCGACAAACACCCGTTCGACGGCAACGCCGCCCTGCCCGAGTTGTATTTCACCGCCCGGGGTCATGCACAACCGCGCGGACACCTGCGCGACCGGTTGCACCTGCTCTCGGTCGAGCGATTCGTCGCCATGAGTTGGCTGCTGAGCGGCGGATTTCGTCCTTACCACCTGCTGCCGCTACGCCTGTTCCCGCTGATTGCCCGGGCCGATCGCTGGACCGGCCCGATCGCACGCTGGTTGGCCCTGCGCGCCGTGATCACGCTGGAAAGGCCGAAGTGCGCATCGCCGGTTTCCGCACCGCAGGAACCGCGTCGACTCGATGTCACGCGGAGCCGGTCGAAAGTCACGCGAGGTGAACCATGCGTAGCGCATTGATTCTGGTTGCCATCCTGGCGGTGACCGTGCGCCTCGCGTTCGTCGGTTCGGTGATGCGTCATCACGGCGTCGAAGAAATCCGCGCGGCCTGTCCGGACAGTGCCGAGTATCTGAAACTGGCCGACAACATCGTGGCTCACGGGGAGTATGGGACCGCCGATCCGGTTTCGCGTCACATCGCGCTCGCCCGTCCGCCCGGATATCCCCTGTTCTGCGCCGCCATGGACGTAATCGGCGGATCGACACCGGCCGTCCTTGTCGTCCAGGCGTTGTTGGGCTGTTGGATCGCCGTGGCCACGACCCTGCTCGCCTGGGTCTTGCTGCGAAACCGCTTCGTTGCTCTCGTCGCCGGCGTCGCGGTAACGCTCTCGCCGACCGGCATCGGGCTGACCGGCGTGGTGCTGGCCGAATTGCTCTTTACCGCGACGCTGTTGCTCGGCTTGTTGCTGCTTTACTTCAGCATCACCCATGCGCGACGGTTGATGACCATCGGCTCGGGGGCGGTGTTCGGCGTGGGAGTCCTGATCAAACCCGCGCTGATTTTCTGGCCGTTGGCCACACCGGTGATCGGGTGGCTGTTCGCCCGGCGAGCCGGCGTCCCGATCCGCGTTCGTACGCTGGCTACGTGTGTGGCGTTACAACTGGTCTTCATCGGCGGATGGACGCTCCGCAACGGGCTGGCCGATGGGTGCTACACACCGTCGATCATCGGGCCGAAGAATCTTCGCTACTACGTTGCGCCGCGCGTCGAAGCCTGGGTCGAGGCCGGGCAAATGCCGACCGGCTCTGCGATTCTTACGCATCGCTCGGCCGCTTGGGATCGTGACAAACACGAACTGGCGACCGGCGTGATCGACTCGGCCGGGATCGTGCAACGGCAATACGCCGAGAGCATGACGGTCTTCCGCGCCCATCCGATGATTACGGCGCGCGTGTACCTTCAAAACATACGAGAAGGTCTGACCGAAAGCTGGAGTTACCTGCCCGCGCAACTGCCCGCCGGTGCGCCGATGCGGCGGGTACTCGAAATCCTCACGCGTGTCATCGGAAAAGTGCAAACACCCGCGTGGGTGCCGGCTCTCGCCGGCTTGGGCGTACTTGCGTGGCGACGGCGTGATGAGTCGGCACGAGCGCAGCTTTACGGGTTGCTCACGTTGGTCGTGATCGCGGCGATGTTCATCGCCCTGTCGGGCACGACGTTCTGGACCGGCTCACGCATTCTGTATCCCTGCGAGTTCGCGCTGATCATCCTCGGCGTGAGCGGCGTGGCGACCGTGGGGCGACTGGTGCGTGGTCTCATCTTCGCCCCCGTCCTCGACGGGCCCCCAGCCGAGTCATCCCGCCGGGTCGTGCCGGGGGCGATCGCGATCGTCCTGATCGCCGTGGCGGGTTACGCGCCGACCGCCGACACCCGCGCCGGCTATTACATTGACGATTACGTGCTGCGCGAGACCGTCGTCGAACACGGTTGGCCGGGCGGATACCTGCACTCGTGGATGGGGGTCGGCGTTCGACCATTCGGGCTGCTGCACATGATGGCCTGGCATCGCTGGGTCTGGGCCTGGCCGGTGGTGCAACAGGTCGCGTTGATCATCCAGCACGCGCTGGTCTGCCTGATGCTCTATCTGCTGATCCGCGAGATCACCGACAACCTGCGGGCGGCCATGGCCGGGGCGGCGGTGTTCGCCGCCTGGCATTCCTACACCGGCGTGGTCGCCTGGACCGCCTTGGGGGCCGGTATGTTGCCCGCGGCCGGCTGCCTGTTGGCGGCGCTGCTGTCGTACGTTCGGCACATCCGCTGTGAATCTCCCACGCGCCCGGGACGGCGCTGGGGCTATAGCGCTCTGCTCTTCGCCGCATCGCTGCTGTTCTATGACCAGCAGATCGGCGCCCCGGTACTCTTCTCGGTGTTGGCGATCTCGATGTCGCCGCAAGGGGCACGTACCGCGCGCCTGCTGAGAACCTGGCCGTTCTGGACCGCGTCGATCCTGATCGGAACGGCGTACCTCCAGGTCGCGAGCACGGCCGAGCGCACCCTCGAGCCGCAAGCCGATGCGCTGCTCGCACAGATCGCGACCGTCGCCGCGGCATTCTGGAGTCGGATCGCCGCAAGCGAGATGACGGCTCAATGGCTGGGACGCTGGGGCGCGCCGGGTGCGTTCTTCGCGAACGATCCGATGCGACTTGCGCTGGCCGCGGCCGGCGTGCTCGGCGGCGCGTTGGTGGTCTGTCGCCTGCTGCGCCACCCTAGCGACACGCTCCGCACGCCGATCACACGACATCTCGCATGGATCGGTGGAGCGCTGACGCTGGTGAGCCTGACGATTCTCGTCTTCAGTCCGTGGACCCTGGCGCCGCGTCATACGTTGCTTCCGTCGTTGGGAATCGCCATGTTGTTCGCAGCCGGTTTCGCGCGTCTGCGCACGGTGGGATTCCAACGGCTCGGTACGGCGGCGCTGATGGTGCTCATCGTCGGGCTGTCGACCCTGCGATTGGGCTACGTCTACGAATGGACCCTGCGCACGCGCGTCGCGGACACGGTCGTCGACGATCTGGCTCGACTCTGTCCCACCCCGTCGGCGGGCGATCTCGTCGTCGTCGACGGCGTCCAGCAATACGGCCAGTGCTTTCTCTATTCCTTCGGCTTCAGTCATGAATTCAGCGCCGATCGCGGCGTCGCCGTCGACGTCACCACCGAGTTGCGCAGCGACGCCGGCATGCTACTGGCCAATCTCGACTGGTATGACTGGCGCCCGGTCGATCTCGCGACGACGCACTTTTTCCAATGGGATGAAACCACCGGACACCTCGAGCCGTCCAGCTTCGACGCGTATCGTCGACGCCATCCCGACATGACCGTAACGCACGAACCCGAACGGAAGCTGTGACGACCATGAATACGGACGCTTTGATGCACAACCGTCGTCTTACTCGCACCGTCACCGAGACGCCCGCGCCGTTCCTCAGCATCGTGGTGCCGGCCCTGAACGAGGAAGAGAATATCCAGCCGCTGATCGAACGGCTGCACGCGGTGCTCGGCCGGCTGACCGAGAGCTACGAGATTATCCTGGTCTCGGACGGCAGCGACGACCGCACCTGCGAACTCGCCGAACTGCATCACACGCTCGACGAGCGGGTCAAGCTGCTGCACCTGTCGCGTTCGTTCGGGCACCAGAACGCCATCCTCGCCGGGCTCGATCACGCTCGCGGCCGAACCGTCGTGACCATGGACGCCGATCTGCAACACCCCCCCGAGGCGATCGTCGACCTGCTCGCCGCCTGGGAACAAGGGGCCGACGTGGTCCACGCGGTCCGGCGCACCACGCACTGCAACTTCCTGCTCCGACAGTGCAAAAGCATCAGCTACGCCCTGCTGGGCCGCCTCTGTGAAGTGGATATCGTGCCGCAATCGGCCGACTTCAGGCTCTATGACCGCCGCGCGGTGCGCACGATGCGGAGGCTCCGCGAGCACAGCCGATTCAACCGCGGGCTCGCCCGGTGGATCGGGTTCAACCAGTCCATCGTCCACATCGACGAGGCCAAACGGCACGGCGGCGTGGCGAAATACTCGTTCATCAAGATGCTCCGGCTGCTCATGGACGGGATGTTCTCCCTGTCGTCCAAGCCGTTGCAATACATGGGAACGATCGGCCTGATGATCTCGCTGGTGTCGGCCATGTCGCTGGCGACGGTGTTGGCCGGCTATCTGTTCGATTGGCCGGGCTTTCGCGCCATCACCGGATGGGCGTCGACGGTGTCGGTGATACTCTGCGGCGGCGGGATACAACTCACCGGGCTTTGGCTGATCGGGCAATACCTGGGCCGGACCTACGAAGAGGTCAAGCATCGCCCGCCCTATGTCGTCGCCGCGACGGTCGGACTCGAAAGCGAAATACTCTCCGAACCGGAACGTGAGCCGCGCCGCATACCGCGTCATCGTGAAACGGTGGCCGCCGGTCCTCGGCCGCGACGCGCGGACATGGAGTTACGCACCTTTGATCACGTCTGAACCCCCAACACGATCGACGCGACCGTGCCTGGCCTGTGGTCGCACCCAGGCGCGGGTCCTGATCCGCATCGAACCGTACACGATCATGCAGTGTCCGTGCTGCCTGCTGGCCTGGACCGAAGGCGTCGAACTCGATCCGGCGGCGTTCTACGATCAGAGCTACTTCGACGACGTCGACAGCCCCAAGGGCTACAACGATTACTTCTCGCTCGCCTCGGCCATGGAGCGCACCTGTGATGCGCGGATTCGCCGGCTTCGACGGTTGATGCCCGGCGCGCGGTCACTGCTCGACGCCGGCTGCGGACCGGGATACTTCGTTCACCGCGCTGCGCGGGCCGGCCTGGAGACCTGGGGACTGGAAGTTTCCGCGTTCGCGGCACGGTTCGGACGTGACCGGCTCGGCCAGCGCATCGTCAACGGTCCGATCGACGCGGTACACCTCGACCGCATCGAGTCGTCGTTCGACCTGATCACGATGTGGGACACGATCGAACACCTTGCCGCGCCCGACGAAGCGATCGCCTTGTTGGCCGACAAGCTCGAACCCGGCGGCGTGATGAGTTTGAGCACCGGCGACGTTGCCGCGCTGGCGGCGCGACTGACCGGCCGGGCCTGGCACCTGTTCAACCTGCCCGAGCATCTGTGGTTCTTCTCGGTCCCAGCACTGAAAAGACTCTGCCGGCGAGCCGGGCTCGAAGTGCTGCGCGTCGAGCGCGAGGTCTGCTGGTATACCGCCCAGTACTTGCTCGACCGGCTGATGTATTCGCTCGGCCGAAACGCCCTACGCTTCCGCGGCGACTCGATCCTCAAGCGCCTGAGCGTGCCGATCAGTCTCTTCGACATCGTCACGATACACGCCCGCAAGCCCGCGACAACGCGTAACGCCGAAGTCGAGAGGCACGAATCCGAGCTTCAAGCTCCAGCGCGAAAGTTTGCGGTTGCTGAGCCGTTCGGCGCCCGAGAACCCGCTCGCTTGCGCTCGCGGCTCGGATCAATGGTCTCTTGACGTAACGCCCACGGGTAACCGAATCAACATGCCCATCGGGCCCTTGGCGTCGCGATCGGCGTGTTCGAGCAACTCGACATCGGCGTCTGCGGGCAACAGGTCGATCAGGGTGGGGACCTCAGCTTCAAAGACGTAGAGCAGGATCGCGCCGTCCGGGGTGAGATGCTCGGGGGCCTCGCGGAACAAGCGTCGGCACAAGGTTTGGTGAAATCGGATCACGCCCTGTGGCATGCGCCCGCCGTTGCGGTGGACCCAGGGAATGCGGCGAAGCGCGTTCTTGGCCACGTTCGACCAGAACGTGTCGGGCGCGAAGTTGTACGGCAGGTTGAACGCGATGAGGTCGAATCGTCCGTCCACCGAATCCAGCAAGTCGGAGACGCGCGCGTCCAGGGTCACCCCGTGCCGTGCCGCATTGGCGCGGGCGGTGCGGACCGCCGGTGCGCTGCTGTCGGTCGCCACCACCCGATGTCCGGCCTTGGCCAGGGCGATGCCGACGATCCCCGTGCCCGTACCCATGTCGAGAATGCGCCGTCCGGGTCGGGCCTCGGCCATCACGAGTTGCGCGAAAATCCGGGAATGATCGTACGCACCCGACACCCACGGCGGCGCGGGCATGCGTAAGTCATGGACGAGTCGACGTGCGGCTTCGTCGGCCTCCACCGCGCGCCGCACCGGCAGCGGCCGGGTCGGCTGGTTCGCCCACGTTTCATAGGTGGTCGCGACACGGTGCCCGCGACGCAGCGCCTCGGGCAACTGCTCTGCGGTCAGGGTCGCCAATTCCTGTCGTCGCGCGAACGCGTCGACGTACCGGCGGTAATACGGCGTGGCCAATCCCTCATCGCGCGCATCGAACGTCGTCGTCGGATGCAGCAACACCTCGACGCTCCCGTAGCCTGCCGCGTTCAGGCCGGCGCGTAACGTGTCGAGCGTCATGGCACCGGTGTAGTTCACGCCGACGAAGGCGTCCGTCGTGCGAATCCCCATCGCCCGGGCGACCGGTACGTTGGCGCAGGCGAAGCGGTTCAGCAGATGATGCTTGATGTAGTTCGTGTTGACCAGCGGCTCGACACGTTTGAGCAGCGACCCGGCGAAGTGACTCGGCTCGCGGGCCAAGCGTACGCAGTCGATCTCGTATTCCCGGGCCAGGCGGCACGTAATCCGAAAGATTTCGGGAATCATGTGCACGTGCTGATGGGAGTTGAGATGATCGACGCGCACGCCGTCGAGCAGCACCTTCTCGATCTGGGCCCGCAGCTCGCGCTCGATCTGGGCGCGACCCTCGGCCGATCGAACCAGTTTCATCAGCCACAGATACCCGGGACGTTGCCGCCCGTCGGGACCGAGCAGCATCGCCACGCGATCGCGCGGCGCGAC
>Ga0299906_10002668_pt1 | contig 14775 bp, 16 predicted proteins | sample RVTome_14_FD_200259 | JGI IMG/M metagenome (GOLD analysis project Ga0299906, IMG submission 200259) | Soil microbial communities from uranium-contaminated site in the Upper Colorado River Basin, Wyoming, United States - RVT145D125 (version 2) ... | reverse complement strand
GTGTCGTGCAGCCCACCACGCATCGAAGGCGCCCGGCTCGCCGCGGCTCAGGCGGCTATCTCGTCGGCTCGGGCCACCGCGCCGTAGTCGTTCAGGTGAGAAGGTGGTCGGCCAGTTCCCCAACCCCCTCGCCGGTGGTGGCGACGGTGACGAAGAGTGGAATCTCGTCGCCCCGTGACTGACGAATCGACCGCTCCAGGGTCTCCACTCCCGGTTGATCGCCTTTGTTCACCACGACGATGTCTGCGATCTCGATGATCCCCGCCTTGTCCGCCTGGATCTGATCCCCCCAACCCGGAGCCAGCACCACGACGACGCAATCGACGTGATGCATGACTTCGACCTCCGACTGCCCGACGCCCACCGTCTCGACCAGGACGAGGTCGAAGCCCGAGCCGGCCATCAGGTCGAGGATCTCGCCGGCGCCGGCTGCGAGCCCGCCGAGGTGGCCCCGGTTCGCCATCGACCTGACGAAGACACCGTCGTCGTCGATATGTTCCTGCATCCGGATCCGGTCGCCGAGCAGTGCTCCCCCGGTGATCGGACTCGACGGGTCGACGGCGAGAACCGCCACGGTCCTCCCCCGGGCTCGCACCTCGGCGATCAGCTCGTTGACGAGAGTCGACTTGCCGGCGCCGGGCGGCCCGGTGATTCCGATGCGGGGGGCGGTGGCCTCGATGTGGGGCTTGTCGACGGGCGCACCGGCTTCGATGCTGGTGATGAGACGGGCCAGCGCCCGTCGGTCGGGTGAGGTCATCGGGCGCGAGACTAAGTCTCCGAGCTCTCAGAGGGCAGGAATCTGGATCCCGCCGGCAACGTCCACAGGGGCTCCGGGAGCATCGGCTGTGGCGTTCACCTCGACGACGCCGGGGACCCTGTCCATGAGGATCCTCTCGATCCCCGCCTTCAAGGTCATCATCGACAGAGGGCAGCCGCCACAGGCGCCGACCATCTGGAGATTGACCGTCCCCTCGTCGACTCCGAGCAGCACCAGGTCTCCACCGTCGGCCTGCACGGCCGGGCGGATGTAGTCGAGCGTCTCCCGGAGCCGGTCTTGATCGACGGGCCCCTCGTGGGGAGCACTGGAAGTGATGGTCACCGGTGTGCTGTCAGTCATCTCAGATTGAAACAGTAATTGCGACCAGGATCTTCCCGAACCTGACCCGGGCTGTCGTCGTCTCAATCGGCGCGGGTGATCTCCGCGCCGAGGGCGGCGAGACGGCCGTCGAAGTCCTCGTAGCCGCGATCGATGTGCTCGGCGGCGTTGACCCTGGTGGCTCCGTCTGCCATCAGGCCGGCGATGACCAGGGCGGCCCCGGCACGAATGTCTGGAGCCAGGACCGGGCAACCCGAGAGCCGGTCGACGCCCCGGATCACGGCATGCTGGGACTCAGTGCTGATGTTGGCGCCCATCCGGGCCAGCTCGCCGATGTAGCGGAACCGGGCGTCGTACAGGTTCTCGGTGACAACCGAGGTGCCGTCGGCGACCGAAAGCAACGCAACCATCTGGGGCTGCATGTCGGTATGGAACCCGGGAAAGGGGAGGGTGGCGATGTCGACGGCCGACGGCCGGTCCGGGCCTTTGACCCGTATCCACCCCTCACCGCGCTCGACGCCGCAACCGGCCTCCTCGAGTTTCCTCAACTCCATCCTCAGGTGGTCGGGGATGCATCCGGTGACGGTCACGTCGCCTCCGGTGACCGCGCCGGCGACGGCGTAGGTGCCGGCTTCGAGCCGATCGGGCACGACCCGATGGTCGGAGGTCTTCAGCGCCTCCACGCCGCGGATGGTGATGAGGGAGGTGCCGCCACCGATGATGTCGGCCCCCATCGAGACCAGATGGGAGATCAGGTCCTCTATCTCCGGTTCCCGGGCGGCGTTGACGATGGTGGTCACACCCTCGGCGAGGACTCCGGCGAAGAGAAGGTTCTCGGTGGCGCCCACCGACGGGAAAGGAAGCTCCACTTCGGCGCCCCGGAGTCGGCCGTCGACCTTTCCCATCAGTTCTCCGTGAACCAGTTCGAATTGGGCGCCCATCGCCTCCAGACCCTCCAGATGCCATCCGATGGGTCTCGCCCCAAGGTCGTCGCCACCGGGCAGGGCAACGCTGACCTCTCCGCAACGGGCGAGAAGCGGTCCGAGGACGACGATCGACGCCCGCATCGCCCGCACCAACTCTATGGGCGCCTCGGGCACCAGGTTCTCCGGCACCACCAGCCACAACTCGTGGTCCCCATGTTCGACCTTGCACCCGGTGTGCTCGAGGACGCGGCACATGAGGTCGACATCCACGATTCCGGGCACGTTTGACAGCCGGTGGCGGCCAGGAGCGAGGAGAGCGGCGACCATCTCCTTCAGCACTGCGTTCTTGGCGCCGACTATCCCCACCGTCCCCTGGAGAGGCCTACCGCCGGTGACCACTATCGATGACATCGGATGATGAATCTAATGCCGCTCAGGATGCTCCTGGCTACGCTCCCGCCCGAATGAGAATCGCGCTCGGGTCCGATCACGCCGGTTTCCAGCTCAAGGAGCACCTGGCCTCCTGGCTGGCCGAGTCGGGTCATGCCGTCTACGACCTGGGAACGCATTCCCCCGACCCGGTCGACTACCCCGACTACGCCGCAGCCGTTGCCCAGGCCGTACTCGACGGACGCGCCGACCGGGGTGTGGTGATTTGCGGGTCGGGAGCGGGCGCCGCGGTGGCCGCGAACAAGCTGAACGGCATCCGGGCCTCGGTGGCACACGATGCGTACACCGCCCATCAGATGGTGGAGCACGACGACGTCAACGTGCTGTGCCTCGGTTCTCGCGTAGTGGGAACCTCATTGGCGGAGGACCTGGTCGAGACGTTTCTCAAGTCGGAGTTCAGCCGCGAAGACCGCCACGTCAGACGTCTCGACAAGATCAGGTCGCTGGAGTCCTAGGCGCCGCTGGCGAGCGCGGCGAGAGCATCGAGCCCTGCGACACCGATCTCACCCGAGATCCGGCCCAGCACCTGATTCTCACCGTCGACCACGAGATAGAACGGCGTTCCTGCCATGCCGTAGGCGACCGCTGCCGATCCGATCTCGTCGTCCATGATCACCGGCGGAGTCCAGCCCTCGTCCTCGAGCCAGTCCTGCGGCGGCCAGTTGGGGCGGAGCCGATCGGTGGCCACGGTCAGGGAGTACATGTCGACGCCATCGGGAAGGTTGCCGGCATCCAGCCAGTCCTGGACCAGTGGGACCTCGTTCTGACAGTGGGGGCACCAATGGGCGAGGAAGATGAGGATCTTGGCTCTTCCGTCGGCTTCGATCGCGGCCGGGTTGCCTTCCCAGTCGGCGCCGGAGACGGAGGGTGCGGTCATGCCGACCGCCTGGTCGTTGGTCGGGTCACCGGTGTAGACCGGCAAGATGTCGCCTTCCACGGACACGTCGCCGAATCCGATTGAGGCGTCGAGGGTCTCCTCGCCGGCGATCGACATGGCGAGGAGGACGATGAGGGCGAGGCCGATGACACCGCCGCCGATCCACAAAACAGTCTTATTCACGGGTATCTCTCACGTAGAACATCAGAAGGACTGCGATAACGATAAACCCGGCCCCGGCCATAAATGGGATCGAGACGAACCCGAATTGCTCGACGTATCGGGCCGAGCATGGGTTGGTGGGATCGCAGGAGCCGCCTTCGAGAGAGGGATACATCTGGATGATGTAGTGGTAGATGGAGATGCCGAGCCCGATCACGGCGAGAGGGAGGGCGTAGTAGCGAACGACGACCTCGCGGCGAATGGCGCCCACCAGGAGGATGATCGCCATCGGGTACATGGCGATCCGCTGGTACCAGCAGAGCCGGCATGGGATGAAGTGGACGACCTCCGAGTAGATCAACGACCCGGCGGTGGCGACTGCGGCGACGGTCCACGCCAGCCAGAGGGCGCCCGGGGTGAGCAGCTCCGACGCCTCAGGACCCTTGACCAGGCGGTAGACGGCCAGGGCCACCGCCCCGGCAAGGGCGATGAGAGCCAGCACCGCGAGGAAGGTGTTGTAGAGATCGAGAGTTTCAGGTGACATCGAACGGCCGTCACGGTAGCCCTCTGTTTCGATTGACACACCTAAAGTCGGCTGATGGACATCGTGCTCCTCGCGGGACTCTGGCTGCCGCAATCGATCTGGACCGAGGTCAACGCTGAGTTGAAGCGGCTGGGACATCGACCGATTGCGCCCACCATGCCTGGGGTCGATGACGGCTCGATGACTGCAACTCTCACCGACCAGCTCGAAGCGGTTCTTGCGGCCGCTGACGTCGCCGACCGCCCAATCGTCGTGGGTCATTCGGCGGCCTGCACCCTTGCCTGGATGGTCGCCGATCGTCGACCCGGTGCGATTGGCCAGGTGGTGTTGATCGGCGGCTTTCCCGCTTCTGACGGCGATGCCTATGCCGACTTCTTCCCGATCGACGGCGGTGTGATGCCGTTTCCGGGCTGGGAGCCGTTCGAGGGCGCCGACGCAGCCGACCTCGACGCTGACGATCGCGACCGAATCGCCGCCATGACCGTTCCGGTTCCCGAGGGTGTTGCCAGAGGAAAAGTCACGTACGACGATGACGGACGTTTCGGAGTACCAACGCTCCTGATATGCCCCGAGTTCAGCCCCGACCAGGCCAAGGAATGGATCGGCGGCGGCGAAGCCCCCGAGCTCAGCGGCGTCCGAAGCCTGGATTTCGCCGATATCGACTCCGGTCACTGGCCCATGGTCACCCGGCCTGCCGAGTTGGCAGGGATCCTGGACTCGGCGGCGAGAGGCCCCGGTCGGCACATCTAGGTGTAGGTGTAGGCGTGGGGACTCAGTTCTTGGAGGGAGCCGGCATCTGAGATCCGCTGATGTTGTTCGTCGCTGAGGGTAAGTTCGGCGTACCTCAGAGTCTCGTTGAGCTGCTCGACTGCGGTCGCCCCGATGATTGGTACGGATGTCAGCCCGGGAAGGCGACTAACCCATTTGACTGCGACCTGAGCGGCGGTTGCTCCGACCTCGTCGGCAACCGCCTCGACCTCGCCGAGGACGTGCCACCACCGTTCGGGGAACTCACCATAGGACTCCGACATCGAGCCCCTTGACCCGTCGGGTTTGATCGTGTTCCGATCGGCGTCTCTCTTGTATTTGCCCGTGAGGAATCCTTCCGCAAGGGGTGAATATGAGCAGACAGCCACGTCCAGATAGCGGCATGCATCGAAGAGGTCCGGAAGCGCCATCTCGGAAGGGTCGACCGTGTATGGGACATGATCCACCGCGTTGTACCGGGGTTGGATGACGGATACAGGCGCCCAACCGCGGGACTTGCAGATCTCATTTGCCAAGACCAGCTGCCAGGAAGCGAAGTTGCTCACCCCGAGGTAATGGACCTTCCCCCTGTGAACTAAATCATTGAGAGCCGAGAGCGTTTCTTCAAGGGGCGAAGGGTCATGCCAGCCGTGGATGTAATAGATGTCCAAGTAGTCCGTGCCGAGGCGATCAAGCGTGCCTTCGATCTCGGCCACCACGATCTTTCGGGACAAGCCGACATGCTGCCGACCGGAAAGAGCAAAGAACACCTTGCTGGCCACGACAAAGTCCTCACGGTCCTTCCCCGTCAGCCACTTACCTATATATTCCTCGCTGCGGCCGCCGCTGCCGTACACATTGGCCGTATCGATGAAGTTGATTCCTTCGGCCCACGCAGCATCGAGGATCGAAAGAGATTGCGCCTCGGTAACGATCTCAGAACCAGTGGGCGAGTTCGCTCCAAACTTCCAAGTGCCCAGGCACACCTCCGAAACCTCCATACCGGTGCTGCCCAGCCGCAAGTACTCAACCATCTGAAGCGCCATGAATCAGAGCCATGTTCGAGTTATACACAAGTCGACCGACCGATGATGCCGGCACACGCCTCGACACTCCTCAACCGCGGATACTCCGAGTTCGCTGTCGTATGGCGTCGGAGCAATCCGAATCGGCAGTCCCGACCGGATCTGCGTGGGTGATTCGTTCGATTCCGGCGTTTGGCGGCGCGCGTTATGCGCTGGCTGAGCGATAGCGCGGCACTCCCGCTTGCACGTGCCGAGCTCCGACGCACTCAGTGCGACGCACCCAACATCGGGTGGCGCGTCGCTTGCAGCACAGTGCTATTCGGCCTCGAGGAACTCAGCGATCAGAGTGGCACATCGGTCCGGTTCACCCCACCAAGGGGCATGGCCGGTCGAAAGCACCGTTAGGTCAGCGTGCGGGATGGCATCGGTAGCTCGGCGGGCCGCATCGAGGCCACCAATAGGATCCTGGTCTCCCCAAATGAGGAGCGTTGGATGTTCAATCCCGCTCAGCTCCTCTTCGGTGAAGACATAGCGGCGGCGGAAGCCGGCGAGACCCCGGATCAGTGCTTTAAGTTCTCTCTCGGCCGCCTCCCTTGCGATTGGGTCAGATCCGGCAGCCACATGGACATCGATCAACTTTGGGTATCGACCCACAGTCTCGCCTTCCCCCATCATCCCCATCATCTTCGTCACCGACTCTGGGCTCGGTGCTGGCATCAAGTGACCGAGAAGGTTTCCCACGACTGGAGTAGCTATGAGCCGAAGGGGTATCGGAGCTGATGTGCCCGGCATAAGGGGCGTGGCGCCCAGAAGGGCCAGTCTTCGCACTCGGTGTGGTTGGTCGAGTGCCGTCCAAAGGGCCCAGACGCTGCCCCCAGAGCTGCCGACTAGGTCGGCTCTGTCCACTCCGAGCGCGTCGAGCAGCCGTGTGAGCATTGTGACGGCCTTCACTCGAAGTTCGTCTCTGTGGTATTCAACGGGATCACTGAGACCGAATCCCGGTCTGTCGATTGCGATCAGACGACGGTTCAATGGGACCTTCATCAGCGGGACCCAATCGGCGACGCTGTTGCCCGACCCGTGAAGAAGGATCAGTGGTTCCCCCTCTCCCACTTCCAAAGTGTGGATCATTGTTCCCGCATCAGATTCGATCCAGGAGGAGCGAATCTCTGCTCCGGTCTCAGCGACGAGTGCCTCCTGCGCTTTGGCGACGGCTTCTCTCTCCGGGCTCATCGCATTCCAAATCCACTTGTCTTTGTATCTGTTGGTCATCGCAGCCTCCACTGGGTTCGCTATGACCGATCATGCTGTGGTGGCCGATCCCCTGGAAGGACTTTTTCTGTACCTGGTATGTTGGAGAAGGTACAGATACAGCACTAGCCACGAGAGGCACTCTCTGAGGAGACTCTTCTATGCGTTCTTACCAGCAGTACTGCCCCGTCGCACGTGGCGCAGAGGTGTTTGCCGAGCGCTGGACCCCGATCATCATCCGCAACATCCTCTTCGGATGTAATACCTTCAACGACATTGCCGATGGGGCTCCCGGCCTGTCACGCTCCCTCCTGACCAAACGCCTCCGGGAGCTGGAACGTGCTGGCGTGATAACCATCACCCCAAAGGACGACGGCCACGGCTCACTCTATGAGCCGACCGAGGCCGGGCTCGCTCTCGAACCCGTGCTCAACGCTTTGGGTGCCTGGGGTGAAATGTGGATGGAAGTCCGGCCTGTGCACACCGAGCCGGGCATCGTGTTGTGGTCATGGTCCGAGGTCTACCTGCGCCGAGAGGCCCTGCCCGAGAGGCGCGTCGTTGTCAGATTCAACTTCGAATATCGGGGCAGACCCGACGTCGCGTGGCTCCTCATCGAGAATGGGGATGCCGAGTTGTGCGCTACCGATCCCGGCTACGGCGACGACCTCGTGGTCGATGTCGAAGATGCGATGGCGCTCGCCCGCTGGCACCTGGGCCAGATCAAATGGGGTGACGCACTCCACTCCGGAGGTATCGTCGTCAAAGGCACACCGGAGCTTCGAAAGGCACTGCCAACTTGGAATCGCCGGCCGGAGATGGGCGAACGGTTGCGGGCAACACAGGGAAACGCGAGGCGGATAGCGGAGATGGTTTACCAGCTCGACGGCACCCTGACTCATCCAAACCCCTCGTCGGCAGGCTGATTACGTCAGCAACCCTGCGCATGCGAGGAACGAACCAGCCTCGTTGACATCACCAGCTTCGCGGCCCATGGCTCAGCCCGGGCCCCCATCATCGGATCCTGAGGATCATTCCTTCGAGCCGGCGCGGATCGCCAATTATCGAGTAGAACCGCTCATATCAGAGACCGCTCGATAACGGCACTTCGTGCTCGCGGGGTGGCGTCGGCGAAACTCTCTGCTCGTCCGAGACGTCATATAGCGAGTAGAGGCGGTGTACGTAACAGATGATCGAGCTGTGTCGATCGAGAGCGGTCTAGCAATGCGTGTTCGTCTGACGCCAGTGGTCTTGATTGTCGCTGTCGTCGTGTCTAGTTGTGGTGGCTCGGTGGGGCCTAACGAGTGGACGATGGTTGGAATGACACCCGATGAGCGACACATACTGATCACGACCCTGTTTGGTGGGGTCGCCAGCGGTTGTACCCGGTGGGAAGGGTGGGAGGTCGATGAGTCGGAGGAGCGTGTAGATGTCAGTGCGTTGGTGTGGCGGAAGAGTTTTCCGTCTGGGTGCACCGATGAAGGCGTCACAGAGACGATCGAGGTCGATCTGAGTGAGCCGCTTGGCACTCGAGAACTTGCTGGCTGCGGGACGGATGACTGTCGCGGCCTCGAACCTGAATTCTGGTTTGGCTCATGGGAGGTCGATGCGGTCACCTCGCAAGACGGTGTGGTGGTCGCCAACGCCGGGGCGTTGTGGAGTTTCAGCAATGATGGGGCTGACATGTGGACCCATGACCCCGGGGCAAGACAGCTGCTGCAGGCGACTCTCGATGTGGTCGTCACATATGACGGTCAGACGACAATGGCCTACGACCCGTCGACCGGGGTCGAGATCTGGCAAGCCGATGGGTACGTAGTGGCTGACGATGAAGGGACCGTTTACGTGTGCCGTAGCGAGGACGCCGAGGTCCTGGCGGCGGTCGATATCGAAACCGGCGCAGAACGATGGCAAGCGAATCTGCCCTGTGGCTATCTGGCGGTTCGAGGCGATCTCATCACGATCGTTGCCATTGACCGAGATGTGGACGGCGGCCACGAGCTGTTGCTGGTGAACTCGTCATCCGGAGACGTGACTCTCCGCAAGACGTTGGACGATGGGACCGACGACCAAGTGAATGGCTTCGAAGGAGTCGTCGTGGCCGGGGACCGCGTGGTGATCGCAGGACAACAAGCCGACCTTGTCGTGCTGGGATCAGACGCCGAGGAGCTCGTGCGCCGTCCCGCAAGACTCGGAACACCGATCGGCGTCGCGGACGACCTTGTGATCGTTGCCGCCCACGACCGAGTCTCCGCGATCAATCCCACCAACGGTGAAACCGCATGGGAATCCCAAGCGCTCAACCGCGATTCCCTCGCGGTTTCGGAGGACACCCTGTGGTCCCTCGATACGCAAACAGGCAGTGTCTCCAGACTCGACCCTGAGACGGGCAATCCAATATGGACAACACCAGTCGGGCTCAGCAGCGGATTCGACGTCGCAGCCAGCCCCTCCACCGCCTACGTCGCGACCTCGCTGGCAATCGTGGCTCTCGACTCCTCAACCGGAGAAGTCAAGTGGTGGCAACACCTACCGTTCGAGCAGCCATAGGAACGGCTCGGCCCTGACCACTGCAAGGACAGGGTTTCGGCCGACAACTTGGGAGACGAGGAACACGAGTCCTTCCGCGACTGATACCTTTCGTCGGCTGTCCTAGGAGGAGAGTGATGGCGTTCATCGAGACGATTCCGGAAGAGGAAGCGGAGGGAAGGGTCGCAGAGGCTTATGAGGTCGACCGGGAAGGATGGGGTTTCGTCCCGAACTTCTCGAAGGTGTTGGCGCTCCGACCTGAGGTCTACGAAGCTTGGGGCCAGCTCAATGCAGCGTTGAAGGAAGTGATGGATCGACGTCGCTATGAGCTGGCAACAGTGGCGGCGGCTCAGCGGCTGAGATCTACCTACTGCACCATGGCGCACTCCAGGGTCCTGCGTGACCTCTTCTACGACGTCCAGACGGTGCGGGAGATCGTGTCCGACCGAAGAGCAGCCGGGCTAGACAAAGTGGATCTAGCGGTGATGGACTTCGCCGAGCAAGTAGCTGCCGATGCCAGCGAGATCACCGCAGAGGACATCGATGGGCTTCGTCGGCTCGGTCTGAGCGACGTCGAAATCCTCGACGTTGCTCTGGCAGCGGCGGCGCGCTGCTTCCTCGCCAAGGTGCTCGACGCAATGGGAGCCCTCCCTGACGTTCAATTCCGCGACCTGCTCGAACCAGAACTTCGAGAGACTCTCACGGTCGGTCGACCCATCGCAGAATCCTGACTCCGCGGAACGACGAACCTGCTCGATAACGCTCGAGTCGTCAGGGGCCTCATCCGGCGAGCAAGAAGTCGAGCCATCCCCAGAAAGGCCCCTGACCAGGGTGAGGGTGGCAGTCCCGACCAGATTCGAACTGGCGTTTCCGGCTTGAAAGGCCGGGACAGGGCATTTTAGGGCAGGACGACGACCAGGCAGATCAAGGCGAAAACCCCCGTTGACCAGGTGGTATGTAGCCGTGGGGTTGTTGGTCGTTTCCGATGATTTCTGGACGTTTCTCACCCTCAGGCGGCCCAAATGCGGCCCAGACTGAGTTCTCTGGTTGGTCAAGGGTCTACCCGAGGCACCCTCGATCACCACTCGAAGGCTCTTCGCCCGTAGGGCACATTCATAATGGGAGCGATGCCTGACCTTGATCATGAGGATTATGTCCTTGGCCGCTTTGAGGAACTTGCCACGGGTTTCGGTGCCGACCTCGGGGCGCCGATCCGCCATGACGCCAGGAACGAGCGACTTCGCGTCGACTTCGTCTACCCGGACGCCCGGCCGAAACCTCTTGCCGTCGAGCTCACACGCCTAACGAACGACGAGTGGAGACGCGGAAGTGTCGCCGTCGTGGAACTTGCGAGAGAGTTGCACCTCGTGGCCGAAAACGAGCAACTGGGGCACTGGACGCTTCATGTCGCTCATCCCATTGAGGTGCGTGACCACCGCGATGAGCTCCACAAGGCGCTGCAACGAGGCACGCAGATTCAAGGCTTGCCTTCAGGGCCCATCATCTCGTTCAGCCGTCATAACTCACTCAGCCATCAGGTCGACTACATGATCTCCAGCGCAACGACTGTCTCAGCGGACGATGCCAGTCAAAGTATCGCCGCTGCCTTGGCGGCAAACCTCGACAAGCTGCGCGAAGCCCATGACATGAACCTCGAGACCCACCTCGTGATTTGGGCGGAAGTCGGACGACACTTCGGCCTCATGGCACTCGTCGACGTCCCGACAGCGCACGATGGCCGGGAAGTGGTCGATGGGATTTGGGTTATCAGCAACGTCGACCCGGATCGGTCACAGGTGAGTCACCCTTTGGCTTGGTTCGCTCGCCCGGGCGACGCTGCCTGGACCGCCAAGGACCTGGACTATGGCGACGGGGGCAGCAACTAGTTGGCGAGCGCTCAATATGTGCCGATATCGAGCGGCGGCGAAAGTTCTCCGGGGCTTCGCCGACCGCGACCCTAGGTCGACGCGCTGGCCTACAGTTTGATCGAAAGCTCTGATTGGAGGAGGCTTCATGGACAACCACGAAGTGGCTGAACAGTACGCCCTGGCGCTGGCGACGAAAGATCTCGACCTGCTCGGCAGCTTGATGCACGACGAGATTGTCGCCTCCTACCCACAGTCGGGCGAGCGCTTTGTTGGACGGGAAAGCTACCTGGCCATGCTGTCCAACTTCGAGGGTGGCCTCGGCAACGCAGAATTCCATTCGGTCAAAGGAGACGCTTCGACAATCGTGACACCGTCGTTTCAGCCGTTCGGGAATCCAATTGTCACTGTCTTTGGGGGAGATCGGTTCGTTATAGAAGGCAGGGCAACATATCCGGGAGATGCGGTGTTCCACATGATCGCCATCATCCGAATGAGCGGAGGGCGAGTTATAGAAGACACCCAGTATTTTGCTCCACCGTTCGAGTCACCGGAGTGGCGAAAGATCTACTCCGCACCCGAAACCACCGTGTCTGGTGAGTCGAAGTGACTGATCACCTGGAACGGAACAAAGCAAACGCCATTGCCTTCTACGACATGATGTTCAACCAGAGCCGCCCAGCCGAAGCGATCAAACACTACGCCGGACGCCTGACACAGGGGCGTGGTGTAGACATCCGCAATGTCAATGAGAGTACGGGGATGGGCAGTGTCGTTGGGGGGCGTCGCTTGGCTAGCGGGTGTCCTGGTCTTGGAGTTGGCGTATGACTCGTCACAGGACGATCTGCCAATCAGCTTCTCGATTTTGGCGCTGGTAGCCGGGTTGGCGGTTGGCTGGGGGTGTTGGACCGCGGCGTCGAGCCTCGAGACCCGATTGGGGAGAATCGGGCTGAGGAGCGTTGGTGGTTGCTCGCTCGCTCTGGGGGTGGGCTTTGGGTTGGATCTCATCCGGACATGTTCCTTGCGTTCCTTCTTGCTTACACGGTCGGCCTCTTTCTGCTGCCGTTAGCCTTCCTCGTGTTCGGCATCGGGGTCACCGGATCGACCGTTTACCCGGGGTGGGCGAAGTGGCTTCCGTACGCGGTTTTTGCAACCGCAGTCATCACGTATGGGTTCCACGCGCTAGCCCGCGATGTGTGGGACCCGAGTGACGCAGTCTGGTTTGGTGCACTCGGTTTGGGATGGCTCATACTCGGCGTCGCCCTCAGCTCATTTCGCATTCCTGATATGCCGAAAGTGGCAGAGGACCGGCCCCTGGCCCCCGCGCTCTAACCGGCATTCTGCGCTATTGCGCAACAGCCCGCCTAGCGTCCGGCGACACCTTTGGGCCGCCCTTTCCATGACCCTTTCGGAATCCCTTTCGGAAACCCGCTGCCCGCGCATCTTTGAGCACCAGGCGTTGGACAATCGAACTCATCTGCGCGGCCCCCAGGGTTCGATGACCCGGCGGATACGCGACTTGGGGCGGGATCGATGCGTCGGTGCATGACGACCCGCCCATTTCGATCCTGGTCTAAAGAGGGACGAGGCGAGGACCATCTCCGCAGAAGGCAAGTTACGTCGCCAAGAGCGATGAGCGACACATCGCCCAGACATGATGAGGCTTCAGTCGATTCAAGCTTGATCGTCTAGGACTGCCGAGAAGGACACACGCACATGCAACTAGTTGCCGAGCCCTTTTCGAAAGGGTTCCTGAAGCCTGAGCGCATAGCTGCAGTCCCTTATCGAGACAGACGAGTGCACACCTGCGGTGGCGGGGATTTCGGCCCAGAAGTACCTCGTCACATCGCCACAGCGTGTCGCTCAATCCACGGAGGCTCGAGGAATCTCGCCCCATCAGCACGTCGAGGACCAATCCGATAGGCGATCCGAAAGTCTGCCGAAAGGGTGGGCACGCAGTGTGAGGCCATGGCAACGGACGAAAGGCTGCTGACGGTTGCAGAGCTGGCTCGGTACCTCGGCGTCCCGGTCGGGACTCTCTACCAGTGGCGGTACCGGAGCGAAGGTCCTCCAGGGTTCCGGGTCGGTCGGCACGTGAGGTATCGATGGAGAGATGTCGAGAAGTGGATTCGACGGCGGTTGGATGAGGAGCAACCACGTTGAGCACGCCACCCTTCTCTGTCGAGGTCAACGGGGATATGGTCGATCCTGTAGCCAGTCAACAGGTGGCGTGCCGATGAGAGGATGGATCCAGCAACGGGCTGAGCGTTCGGCTCCGTGGCGCGCTCGCTACTACGGCGCCGACGGACGGGAACGTTCCAAGAGCTTCGAGAGGAAGCTCGATGCCGAGCGTTGGCTGAGCGCCCAGCTTGCGAAGCTCGACCGTGGGGAATGGGTCGACCCGGATCTCGGAAAGGTCCCATGGTGCGACTACTCGGATCAGTTGCTCGCCAGTCGGGGCCACCTCGCCGCACGCACCGTCGAAACTGACCGAGCGTGTCATGCTCGCGCCGCTCCCGTGATTGGTGATGTTCCGATTTCCCGGCTCACACCGGAGCTGCTTCGTGAGTTGATCGCCAACCTGACTGCCGCTGGATACGCCCCCGAGACAGTCGCCAAGACGATGCGGTGGGTCAGACTCACCCTCAATCAGGCAGTGAACGACCGTCGGCTCCTCTCCTCCCCTGCCAAAGGGATTCGCCTACCCAATCCCCGACGGTCGGACATGCGTCTCCTCGATCCCCAGGAAGTCGATCTACTCGCCCGGGCACTCCCCGACCGCTATCAGGCGTTGCCGATAGTGGCCGCCTACACCGGTCTTCGCTGGGGAGAGCTCGCCGGTCTCCGGATCGCTGCCATCGACATGCTGCGCCGCCGGCTCACCGTTCGATCGGCGCTCATCGAGGCAGCTGGAGAGGCTCCACGTCTGGGTCGACCAAAGACGGCGGCATCGGAGCGCACCATCACCCTCCCTGGAATCGCCCTCGACGCGATCGCCCACCACATCGACCGGCACCCGCTCGTCGACGGGTTGATGTGGACCACCGAACGAGGCGCCTACCTGCGGCGGGGATCGTTCAGCAGGATCTGGCGCACGGCAGTCGCGGAGACTGTCGGCCAGCCGTGCCGGATCCATGACCTAAGACATACCCACGCCTCCTGGCTGATCGCCGCCGGCGAGCACCCGAAGACCATCCAGACCCGGCTCGGACACTCCTCGATCCAGGTGACGATGGACCGCTACGGACATCTGATGGAAGGGCTCGACGACCGCACCGCCGACCGTCTCGACGCTCTGGCCGCCTT
>Ga0299906_10002667_pt1 | contig 14777 bp, 11 predicted proteins | sample RVTome_14_FD_200259 | JGI IMG/M metagenome (GOLD analysis project Ga0299906, IMG submission 200259) | Soil microbial communities from uranium-contaminated site in the Upper Colorado River Basin, Wyoming, United States - RVT145D125 (version 2) ... | reverse complement strand
TGGCAATGTGACGCGCTGGGCATCTACTCGGGCGTGAAGGATATGAACGACTTCTTTGATACCCGAGAGCAGCAGTTCTTGCGCGGCCATCAGGTGACCGACGAGTACGGAACAGCCCGGTTTACGACGATCTATCCGGGCTGGTATCGGGGCCGGGCCGTCCATATCCACTTCAAGATCCGCACCGACCCGGCGTCTCAACAGGGATACGAGTTTACGTCGCAGCTCTACTTCGACGACGCCCTCACGGACCAGATGCTCGATCATCCTGCCTACGCCCCCAACAAGCAGCCGCGCATCAAGAACGAGCGCGACGGGATCTTTCGGAACGGCGGCGACCAGTTGATGCTCGCCTTGACCCGGGACGAAGAAGGCTTTACCGGCACCTTCGATATCGGCCTTCAGCTATCCTGAACGGGTTGGGGATCGAACCTACTTGCGCCGGAGGGCTGCGCCGAATAGCTTGCGGGTATCGCCCATCATCCCCGCGCTCGCTATGCCGTCCCCCGCCCGCTGCGCCCTCCTCCTCCTGGCCGCGTCCCTCCTGCTGGCCGGCTGTGACGCGCCGTCCGTAGAAGCCCCCGACCTGATTCTCCACAACGCGACCATCTGGACGGCCGACGCTGCCAACCCGACGGTCCGGGCCGTTGCTATCCGGGACGGCTATTTTGTTGCCGTCGGCTCCGAGGACGATGTGCTCGGCCTCGCCGGCCCCGAGACGGAGACCCTCGACCTCGACGGCCGCTTCGTCACCCCCGGCTTCATCGACACGCACGTCCACTTCGCCTCGGCGGCGCGCTTCCTGGAGTTTAACATCATGCGGACGGGGACGCAGGACGCCTTCGTCGCCCGCGTCGAGGACGTCATCAGCCGGCTGCCCGAGGGCGAATGGATCCTGGGCGGCTACTGGGGGGCCTACGACCAGTGGGCCGAGGGCAGCGCCGGCGGCGAAAGCCGGGAACCGTTTGTGCCGGATCTCGGACGCATCGACTCGCTCACGCGGGCCTATCCGATGTTCATCCGCAAGTTCGACAACAGCGCCTTTGCCGCCAACACGGCTGCGCTGGAAGCCGCCGGCATAGACCCCTGCGCGCCCGAAGCACCCGGCGTGACGTTCGAACGGCGTGAGGACGGCTGCGCTACCGGCATCATGACGGGCACCGAAGGCGTGCTCCGCCTGTTTCGGGACGTCGTCCCCACCGGCTTCACCCACGAACGGCGTCTCACCCAGACTCGCAACGCCCTCGCCGAGATTCGGCGCTACGGCGTCACCGGCATCAGCGACATGTCGGACGAAGAGCAACTCGCCCTCTACCGCGAACTCCACGACGCCGGCGACCTGACCGTGCGCGTCGACTACCGGTATCCGCTGGACGAGTGGTACAAGCTGGCCGAACAAGGCATCCGGCGCGGCGACGGCGACGCGTGGATCCGCCTGGGCGGCCTCAAAGGCCACATCGACGGCATCATGGGCACGAGCACGGCGCGCTTCTTCGAGCCCTACACCCACGCCCCCGAGAACCGGGGCACCTGGCGCCGCCTCATGGTCGACGAAAACGGCCACTTCGTAGAAGGCCAGTTCCTCGACTATATGCTGAAGGCCGACAGCGCCGCGCTACAGATCACCGTCCACGCCATCGGCGATGAGGCCAACCACCTGCTGATGAATTACGTCGAGGCGCTCAATGCGCAGAACGGCCCGCGCGACCGGCGCTTCCGGCTCGTCCACGCCCAGGTCATCGCCCCGGACGACTTCGACCGCCTCGGCGCGCTGGGCATCCTCGCCGAGGTGCAGCCGTACCACCTCAGCGACGACATGCGCTGGATGGAAGAGCGGATCGGCCACGAACGCTGCCGGGGCGCCTACGCCTTCCAACGGATCCAGGACAGCGGCGCGATGCTGGTGTTCGGCTCGGACTGGCCCGGCACGTCGGCCGCCGAGTATCCCATCAACCCGATGCTGGGCCTCTACGCCGCCGTCACCCGGCAGACGCTGACGGGAGAACCGCCGCAGGGTTGGTTTCCCGAGCAGCGAATCTCGATGCAAGACGCCCTCAGGGCCTACACCTACAACGCCGCCTACGCCAGCTTCGAGGAAGACCTGAAAGGCTCCATCACCGCCGGCAAGCTGGCCGACCTGGCCGTGCTCTCGCAAAACCTGCTGACGGTCGACCCCGCCGAGATCCTGAACACCGAGGTGCTCTACACCGTCGTGGGCGGGCACATCGTGTATCGATCCGAACCATAAGCAGCCATGCATCGTCTCCTCTGCCTCGCCGTTCTTTTCCTGTGCGGAGACCTCGCCCTCGGACAAAGCCCGCTTGCTCCTCCTGCTGCCACAGCAAATACCGAAGGACGAAAGCTCGACGTGTCGTTCCTGTTTCACTTCAACCAGGACCTCGTCCCGATGGGGGCGGTCGCGAGCCTCGCCGGCTACGTCGGCCTCCTCGAAACCCTGCGCAGGCACCCGAACCTTCCCGTACAAATCCAGATCTCGGGCACGTTGCTGAACAACCTGACCTGGTTCGATAAACGCCCTATCGACTTGATCCGAGCCGGCGTAGCAGCGGGTCAGTTTGAACTCCTGGGGAGTACCTACTCGCAGAATGTGATGTACGCCTCTAACGACCCCTGGACGAACGCCCGGCAAATCGACACCCACCGTGCGCTGCTCAAGCAACGCTTCGACGTCGAGCCGACCGGCTTCTGGAACCCGGAGCGCGTCTGGAAACAGGCGTTCGTGCCCCTCCTGGCCGGGCACGGGTATCGCTACACGATGGTAGAAACACATATCCTGGCAAAGACGGACCTCCCGGCGCCGAATCACCTCGTACGCACCACGCGGCGGGACGGCCAGGCACTCGACGTCGTGCACGACGACACCTTCTTCAAGGATACCTTCGACCGGGCCGTCGACACAGGGCACGCCGACAGCCTGCTCCACTACCTCCGCACGGTGTACGAGGCCGATACGACGGACGCGTTCCTCGTCGCCTACTTCCAGGATGCCGAAGCCTCCGGCCTGTGGCAATACGAACGCGGCGAGGATCCCCGCACGACCTGGAAGACGCTGGACAGCCTGCTGACCCTCCTCGAAGCCCAGGACTGGCTCCACGTCACCACCGGCGCGCGCTTTCTGGCGGAGAACGCCACGCGTGTGGAACAGACCCCGATCGCCGACGGTCAGGCCGACTGGATGATCGCGTTCTCCAGGGCGATGGGCTACGAAGACTGGTACGACTACCTGGCGCGCGACCCCGTGCAGGTCCACTTCCGCCCCCTGTTCACCCAGGTCAGGGATTCACTGCACTCCGTCGATGCCGCGCTCAACGCGACAACCGCCGCGCCTTCCCACGAAGCGGCGACCCGGTTGTTTGAGCGAGCCGTCCGTACATTTCTGGCACACGAGTACGAATACGGCGCGAGCTGGTACTGGACGATTCATGACGGCGATTTCAACTTTGTGCGCGAGACGCTCGTCAGCCTGCTGGCCGTGCGCTACGCCCTCCATCCCGTCACCCGCACGTATCAGGCTGACGTCAACCTGGACGGCGTCGAGGAGATCATCCTGGTCAACCCGAACGACCTCTACGTCTTCTCGCCCTGGGGCGGGCGCCTCCTCTACTGGTTCGACCTCCGGCGCGGGACCTCGTTCGTCGGCAACGAAAACTTCAACTATTACACCGAACGCTACGTCGACGGCAGCCGGTACGTGCCCGACCTGACCGGCGGCAAAGACGTGTACCCCTGGCGCCGGAATAACCGCCGTTTCCCCGAGATCTTCGACTGGACTTTCCGGATCCGGCGATGCGCGCTCAACGACTGGCTCTATGCCGGCGGCGTGCTGGTCGACAGCCTCGTACACCAGCCTTATCCCGTGACGCTCGGAGACGGAGCTGCCACGTTTACCCGGACGACGGACGATTTTGCCCTGCGGAAAACCGTAACAGCGGAAGCCGGGCAGGGGTTACGCGTGCAGTACGCCCTCCACAACCAGGGCCGCCGATCTCGATCCGTCGAGTTCGTGGTCGAAAACGGTTTTTCGCCCTCCTATACGACCATCATGGATACGGGTCCCGAGAGCCTGGGCTACTGGAACGGCACCTCGGTCGCCGCGCTCGACCCGGAAACAACCCTCGGGGTTCAAAACGTGATTACAGGCGCGAGGGTCTCCTTTGCCTTTGAGGAACAACCTTTCTACGTTACGGGCAGGCCCGTCGTCTTCGGGCTGGAACTCAACCCCAAATACGTCTTCACCCTTGAACCGGGCGCCGGCAAAGAGATCCGGTTTACCCTGACCCACGCGTATAGCGATACGCCTCGGCACTGATCGACCCGCCCATCAACACCGCCCTGGGACGCAGCGGCTCGGCGTTCTCCAAGAAAATCTGGACCGTCGTCGTCAAAGCCATCCGCCGGAAGAAACAGGAACTTCAGGGATAAAGACCACGTTTCCCCTGCCCTTTCCCGGTCAACGTCAGTACCCCCCATCCTGCATTCCCACCCGCTATGGTCGCATCGAGGCCGGCGTGCCGCCTGTTATCAGGGTCATCCTTACGACGTACGGAGTAGAGCCGCGCGATGCAAATCATACAGCAGACGGTGGATGTGCAGTTTCGCTATCCGGTTGCCTTTACGAGGCATCTGTTCCGGCCGGACAACGCCCTGCTCAAAGACGTTACCGCCGCATCGACCCATACACCGGCCCGCCTGCTCGCCGTGGTTGACCAGGGCATTGCCGAGGCCCATCCGTCGCTGCTGGACGACCTGACGGCGTACTGCCGTCATCACAGCGATTCGCTACACCTGGCACGGCCTCCCCTGCTGCTTCCGGGCGGCGAACAGGCCAAGAACGACCCCGGCTTCGTCCACGCCGTCCAGGAGGCCATCCATGCGTCCGGGATCGATCGCCATTCGTACGTGATAGCGGTCGGCGGCGGCGCGGTGCTCGACGTCGTCGGCTATGCCGCCGCCACCGCGCATCGCGGCGTACGCCTCCTCCGCGTGCCGACGACCGTACTGGCGCAGGGCGACTCCGGCATGGGCGTCAAGAACGGCATCAACTACTTCGGCAAAAAAAACTTCCTCGGCACCTTTACGCCCCCCTATGCGGTGCTCAACGACGTGCATTTTCTGACCACCCTGGAGGACCGAGACTGGCGCGGCGGCCTCTCGGAAGCCGTCAAGGTGGCGCTGGTCAAAGACGCCGCTTTTTTTGACTTTATCGAAGCCCAGGCTACGGCGCTGGTGGCGCGCGACCTGGACGTCATGCAACAGGTCGTGTATCGCGGCGCCCGGCTTCATCTGGCGCACATTGCCACGTCGGGGGATCCCTTCGAACTCGGCTCGTCGCGTCCGCTCGACTTCGGCCACTGGGCGGCCCATAAGCTGGAGCAGCTCACCGACTTTGCCGTGCGCCACGGCGAAGCCGTCGCCATCGGCATCGCGCTCGACGCCACCTATGCCCATCGCAAGGGTTTTTTGCGCCGCGCCGACTGGCTGCGCATCATCCGCCTGTTCACTTCGTTGAACCTGGACGTCTATCATCCGTACCTGAGCCGGCACCTGGACGCGCCTTCGGATCCCCGGTGCGTGTTGGCCGGCCTGGACGAGTTCCGTGAACACCTCGGCGGGCAGTTGACCATCATGCTGCTGTCCGGGATCGGAGCCGGATTCGAGGTCCACGAGATGGATCATGCCCTGGTCATAGAAAGTATCGGGATGTTACACGCGCTTGCTTCTCAATTCAACCCGGAGACCTCCGCATGGACAGATACCGCAACACCTGTCCCCTCTCCCAGCAACAGCTGATCGACGAGTACTTCATCGAGTACCGGGCTTTTGTGCTGGCCATCGCGGCGTACCTGGATCGGCTGGATCGCTCCGTCGACCGCAACGCCGAGACCGAGTTTCGCTATACCGCCTTTCGCAAGGCGTTGCACGAGCTGGTGTCCGACGAACCGGGCCGGGCCGAGCGGGTGCAGCAGATCCTGAGCGATCCGAACGTCACCCTGCTCGAAGAACGGGACCGCCAGGGCGCCTTCGGCGCTTTTGATGCAAGCCGCTTATCATCCAGGGAAGGAGGCGACGGACGATGAACTATATCGACATGCACGCGCACATGGTGTCGCGCACGACGGACGATTACGAGCAGATGGCCCTGGCCGGGTGCGTGGCCGTCACCGAGCCCGCCTTCTGGGCCGGCTACGACCATGCCTCCGCCGACGTCTTCGCCGATTACTTCGAACGGCTCGTCGGCTTCGAGCCCAAACGGGCAGCCCGCTTCGGGATCCGGCACTACACCTGGCTGTGCCTGAATCCGAAGGAAGGCGAAGACCGCGGCATGGCGCGCGACGTGCTGGCCCTCATCCCGCGCTACCTCCAGCACGACAACGTCCTCGGTATCGGAGAGATCGGCCTGAACCGCGTCACCCGGAACGAGCTGGACACCTTCATCGACCATGTCCACCTGGCGGTGGAGCATGACCAGCTGATCCTGATCCACACGCCGCACCTGGAGGACAAGTACAAAGGGACCCGCGTCATCGTCGACACCCTGATCGCCGACAGCCGCGTAGACCGGGCCCGCGTGGCCGTCGACCACGTCGAAGAGCATACCATCGAGAGGGTGCTGTCGGAAGGGTTCTGGGCCGGCATCACGCTGTACCCGACCACCAAGTGCTCTCCGGCCCGCGCCATCGACATGATCGAGATGTACGGCGACGAACGCATCTACGTCGCCTCGGCGTGCGACTGGGGCCGGAGCGCGCCGATGGCGGTGCCCCACTTCATCCTGGAGATGCGGCGGCGCGGGCACGATGAAGCGTTCATCCGAAAAATCGTCTACGAGAATCCACGGCGGTTTCTGAGCCAGTGCAGCCGGTTCCGCCTCTCGGAAGAACGCATCTCGGTCGCGCTCAACCGCTAACGATCCCCGGCCCGTTGCCTCGATGCAGATCGCGCCGAACCGCCACCTGACCTATTGCACGAACATCCACCCGGCCAACGGATGGATAGCGGTGCAGGACAGCCTGGCGCGCTATGCCCCTTCGTTGAAGGCCGCCCTGTCGCCGGACGCACCCTTCGGCATCGGGCTGCGGCTGTCCGGGCAGGAAAGCCGGGAACTGCTCGACGGGGAGGCCCTGCCGCGTTTCAAAACCTTTCTGGACGACGCAGGGCTGACGGTTTTCACGATGAACGGCTTCCCGTACGGGCCGTTTCACAAACAGCCAGTGAAGGACCGGGTCCACGCCCCGGACTGGCGCGACCCGGAACGCGTGGCCTACACGCTGCGGCTCATCGAAAGCCTGGCCTACCTGCTCCCGGAGGGTATGCAGGGCAGCATCTCGACCAGCCCGCTCTCTTACAAACCCTGGTTCGGCGACGGTGTAGATTCGCCTATCTGGACGCTGATGACGCGCCACGTGACGGACGTGGCCGAGGCGCTGGTACGGGTTCGCCGCGAACGGGGCCAGCATATCAGCCTCGCGCTGGAACCCGAACCGGACGGCCTCCTGGAGACGAGCGAAGAGCTGGTGCGTTTTTTTCAGGACTGGCTCCTGCCCGTCGGCGGCCCGCTGCTGGCCCAGCGCCTGGGCACCACGGACGACGAAGCCGGGCGGCACCTGCTCGATCACATCCAGGTGTGCTGGGATACCTGCCACGTGGCGGTCGCCTTTGAAGCGCCGGACGAGGTGCTGGCCCGCTACCGCGCCGCCGGCATCCAGGTGGGCAAGGTGCAACTCAGCGCGGCCCTGCGGGTCCTGCTCCCCGACGACCGTGCCGTGCGGGCACAACGAGCGGCTTCGCTGCAGCCTTTCGTCGAATCGACCTACCTGCACCAGGTCGTCCAGCGCGACAAAGACGGACGCCTGCGCCCGTACCGCGACCTGGACGTGGCGCTCCCGGCCATCCAGGACCCCCGGGCTACCGAGTGGCGCATCCATTTTCACGTGCCGCTTTTCCTGGATCGCTACGGCGACTTCGAGACCACGCAGCAGGGCATCGTGGACACGGCTGCGTTGCTGGCGCAGGACGCGTTCACCCGGCACCTGGAGATCGAGACCTACACCTGGGACGTCCTGCCCGAGGACCTCAAGCAACCCCTCGGCGCGTCGATCCGGCGCGAGTTTGAGTGGGTGCTGGGCGTGCTGCAACCGGACGGCCGCCATGCCTGAGTCCGCTACGGCATATCCCTGGTGGCCCACGCTCAAGGGACACCTGGCGCTGGCCCGTCTCTCCAACAGCCCGACGGTCGTCAGCAACGTCGTAACCGGCGCGGCCCTGGCCGGGATGACCACCCTCCACGGATCCCTCGGGTGGCTGGCCGGGGCGATGCTGTGTTTCTACACGGCCGGGATGTACCTGAACGACGTATGCGATGAGGCGGTCGATGCGCGGGAACGCCCGGACCGCCCCTTACCGTCCGGACTCATATCCCGTCGTACCGCCCTGACGGTGGTGATCGGGCTGTTCATCGTCGGCTGCGGGTTGCTGGCGGTGGTGGGCGGGACGGCCCTGGCGAGCGGCCTGGTGCTGGTCGGGCTTATCATCGTGTACGACCGCTGGCACAAGACCAACCCGGTGAGTCCGCTGCTGATGGCGCTGACGCGCGTCATGGTCTACGTAACCGCTTTCCTCGGTTTCTCGGCGCAGGTCACCGCGCCGCTGGCGGCGGCGTCCGGCTGCATGCTGCTGTACGTGATCGGCCTGACCTCCATCGCCAAGCGCGAGACGGAAAGCGCGTTCACCCGGTACTGGCCGGCGGTGCTGCTCTTGGTGCCCGCCGGGTACGGCATCGCGCAGAGCCTCCCGGGCGCCTACCTCGTGCTGCCTGTACTCTTCGTAGGCTGGACCGCGTACAGCATGAGCCGGGTCTATCGAGGGCACATCGGCCAGGGGGTGGTGCGGTTGATCGCCGGGATTGCGTTGCTGGATGCGATGATCCTCGCCACCGAACGCGCCGCGCCGGGCATCGGCGTCGCCCTGGTCGCCTTCGTCCTGACCCTGGGCTTACAACGGTATATCAAGGGAACGTGATGCCATGCCGCGCTGCGTCGTACTGAACGTCGTCGGCCTTACGCCGAACCTGCTCGGCCCGGCGACGCCCCACCTGAGCGCCTTCAAGGACCGGGGCACGATGGTACCGATCCGTACCGTCGTGCCGGCCGTGACGTGTTCCGTCCAGGCAACGTATCTGACGGGCACGTACCCGAACGAACACGGCATCGTGGGGAACGGGTGGTATTTTCGCGACGAGTGCGAAGTCCGGTTCTGGCGGCAGTCCAACAAGCTGGTGCAACGACCCAAGGTCTGGGAAACCGCCCGCCGGCTGGACGAGACCTTCACGTGTGCCAACCTGTTCTGGTGGTACAACATGTATTCCACGGCAGACTATGCCGTGACGCCGCGCCCCATGTACCCCGCCGACGGCCGCAAGATACCGGATATCTACACCGGGCCGCCCGCCCTCCGCTCCCATCTGCACGACACGCTCGGCCGGTTTCCCCTGTTTGAATTCTGGGGACCCAACACGACGATCCGATCCAGCCGATGGATCGCCGAGGCGGCCATGGAGGTGGAACGTATGCACCGGCCCAGCCTCACCCTCATCTACCTGCCTCACCTGGATTACGGGTTGCAGAAAGTAGGACCCGACGCGAAAGCCCTGGCGCGCGACCTGCAAGAAGTGGATGCCGTCTGCGGCGACCTGATCGCGTTCTACCAGGAGCGAGGCGCCGAGGTCGTCGTGTTGTCCGAGTACGGCATCGTTCCGGCGTCTCGGCCGGTGCACCTGAACCGCCTGTTTCGGAAACAGGGGTGGCTCGCCATCCGGGAAGAGCTGGGCCGAGAATTGCTCGACGCCGGGGCCTGTACGGCCTTCGCCGTGGCCGACCATCAGGTGGCCCATATCTATGTGCCCGAGTGGGGCAAGCGGGCCGCCGTGAAAACCCTGGTCGAACAGACGCCGGGGGTTGCCGAGGTGCTCGATGAAGCGGGCAAGCGAGCCTACAGGCTGGATCACCCCCGGTCCGGCGATCTGGTCGCCCTGGCGGAGCCCGATGCCTGGTTCACCTACTACTACTGGCTCGACGACGACCGCGCCCCCGATTTTGCCCGCACGGTCGATATTCACCGCAAACCGGGCTACGACCCCGTCGAACTCTTCACCGACCCGGATATCGCCTTTCTCAAAGGAAAGGTCGCCTGGACGCTGCTGAAGAAAACCCTGAACTTTCGGTACCTGATGGACGTGATCCCGCTGGATGCCACCCTCGTGAAGGGGTCGCACGGCCTCCTCACCGCACCCGACGACGGCCCGCTCCTCATCACGTCCGACCCCGAAGGCGATCTCCGAGACTCCCTCGACGCAACCGCCGTCCACGACCTGCTCCTGGAACGCCTGGGCTTGAAAACGCCGTCCTGAGGGTCGTTACGGTGTGGACGAACCAGAATGTCGAAGGACGAGTGTCGAATCGGTTCAGGGTGTTATACCAATCCTACTTTGATGTAGGGCATTGCGATGGAGCCTCGTGATCCTGAGCCGCAGGCGAAGGATCTCGCCGAAACGGCTTTGTAAGACGCCCCGGGCGAGATCCTTCACTGCGTTCAGGATGACACGGAAGGCACAAGCTCCATTTCCGATAGGTATTATCTCATTCATTCGTCTTTCGACATTCGACACTCGACATCCTCCCCACCCAAAACCGGCCCGTTACCTTTCGGGCGTGATCGGCCCGCCCATCAGCACCGCCATGGGACGTAGCGGCTCGACGTTCTCGAAGAAAATCTTGACCGTCGCCGTCAGCGGCACGGCCAGCACCATCCCGGTGATGCCCCAGAGCCAGCCCCAGAAGATCAACGACACCAGCACCAGGAGCGGGCTCAGGTTCAGGCTAAACGCCATCAACCGAGGCTCGACGACGTTGCCCATCACCATCTGAATCGAGACCAGCAAAATGAGGGCCAGGAGCGGCCGGGTCAGCGTGTCGAATTGCAGCAGCGAGAGCAGGACCGGGAACACCACGGCCACCAGCGAACCGATGTTGGGGATGAAATTGAGCAAGAAGGCCAGGAAGCCCCAGAGCAGGGGAAAGTCGACACCCAGGATCCAGAGCACGAGGGATACCAGCGCCCCGGTGCCGGCGCTGATGAGCGTCTTCGTCACCAGATACTGCCGCGTCTGTGCGCTGATGTTGTGGATGACGCTGGCGATACGCTCGGCGTAAGCGGCCGGAAAAGCGCGCTCGACCTTGGGGCCAAGCTCGCCGCTGCCGGCCAGCATGAACAGCATGAACAGGATGACCAGGAAGACGTTGCCGACAAAGTTGAGGAACGACCCGATGCCCGTCGAGACCGCCGCCGCGACCGTCCCTACCTGGAACAAATCCCGAAGGTCTACTTCCTGCACCTCTATCCCGAGCGGTACGGCCAGCCGGGCCACGAGCGCTTCAGCATCGGTGCCGATGCGGTTTACCTGGGCCTGATAGCGGGGTAAGGCGTCTGCAAAAGACTGGGCACTCGAATACACGAGCAACCCGGTCAGGAACAACACCAGGGCCAGCGAGAGCAACACGGCGATGAGCGCCAGGGCGGTGGGCACCCGCCGTGCCTTCAGAAAAGCAACGATGGGCCGGAAGATGAAAGACAGCAAGACTGCTACCGAAAACGGCAACAGGACCGTCCGTAGCTCCTGTAAAATAACGCCCACTACAAAGACCACTACGATGCCCAGCAGCACCAGGATCACGTTTGTTCGCTCCATCACAGGGTGGCTTCGCTGTTGCCGGATAACGACTCGCCGTGCAGGAAGGGTGGGGCTTCCTCCACGCGCCGGCCTCTACTTTTTGAGTGTACGATAACCCCAGAGGACGATCATCGAGCCCGCGACGGCGATCAACAGGCTGCGCAAGTCGAAGCTATTGACGGTACCGAACCCCAACAGCGAACCGATGAAGCCGCCGACGACGGCTCCCACGATCCCGATCAGGATGGTCACGATGAAGCCGCCCGGATCTTTGCCCGGCATGATGAACTTGGCGACGGCGCCGGCTACCAACCCAAAGAGGATCCACGTCAGAATACCCATGATGATACCTCGTAGTAGATGACGGTGTAGATATCCTTCCGGTCACAGGGATAATACCAAATCTCCTCCTCAGGACACCGGAAGATGATAAGATTTCTCGTTAAAAACCCGTACGAAGTTGCACGGGCTCCGTCTTTCCATGTAAATCTTGCATTATTTGTTTTCATCGCCGGGATAAATCTGCATATTACGGAGCCGGATCCCTTTTCACGACCGCGCCTCAACGCTTCCCGCCATGCATCGCTTTGCGCTGTTGCTTGCCCTCGTCCTGGTCCTGCCGGGTATCGCCACCGCGCAGCGGTCGAACACGGAAGGCCTGCGGCTGCACTTTCAACTGAACGCTACCGCCATCGACGCAAACGAAGAGGGGTCGGGTACGGATAACGGGGGCGGCGCCGGCCTCGGCATCGGCTACGGTTTCAGCCGCCTCTTTACGCTCTACCTGGACGTCGACGGCTCCCTGATGAACGCCGAGGCGTTGGACGAGTACGCGCTGGCCCACGCCGACCTGGGCGCCCGTTTTCACTTCGGGCCGCCGCGCAGGCCAACGATTCCCTACCTCAACGCTGCCTTGACCGGCTGGGCACTCGGCTATGAAACGCGGGTCGGTACGTTCAGCGCCAGCGGCAGCGGCGTTACGCTGGGCGGCGGCCTCCTCGTCTTCCTCTCACGCGTCGTAGCGATCGACCTGGGCCTGGGTGTCACTTTCGGCTCCTTCACAAGCATCAAGCTGGGCGGCATCAGCATCGACACGGACGAAGAGGCGACCTCGGCGCGCCTCGGGATCGGCCTGACCTATTTTCGAGGCCGCTAGGAACCGCCGTTTAGCAAGTAGCCACCGGGAATCCCCAGGGGGGATCTTGATCAGCCTCGCTCATCCCCGGCTAATTTTCCCTGTGTGTACACGAGGCGTACTCCTCAGGGAATCATCAGGGTAAAATTGGCCTTTCCACAGAGAAAACGGGGCACGTCCTCGTTATAGGCCTCCGACGCAAAGACCCTGCATGCCGGGCTTCGCACGGTCGTCATGGCCTGCAAAGCATCGAGGGGTCCCTTGCAAAAGCCAGAAATGGAACCGTCCCTCTTCATGCAGGAGGGGATGCCTTGATCGGAGCAAGCCCAGCTTCTATCCTTCCTTGCCCGAACAGCATTCCCTTCCAAACACACCCAACACGTACCAATGAACAAACGATTACCACTGCGTTTCGCCCTGTCGAGTGCGCTGCTCTTCACAGCCGCTCTTTCCCTGGTTGCCCCTGCCCAGGCGCAAGACCTGCGACCCGCCGAGACCTTCTTCATCAAACCCCGCGTCGGCGTCTCTAGCTACCTCGGCGACAACGAAAAATCCCCCTCCAACCTCAACTTCGATATGTACAAAATCGATGGCAAACTCCCCTTCAACATCGCCATCGAACTCGGATACCAGTTCTCCGTGCCCTTCTCGCTCTCGCTGGCCTACCAACTCGGCAACTACCCCATCATCACCCAGTTCGGCGAGGAGGAAGGATCCGAAGGCGGCATCGACAACGACCCGACGACCCGCTCGACGATCCAACTCTTCGGGCGATACACCTTCGCCTCGGCCGGCACGCGCCTGGCCCCCTACCTCGACTTCGGCCTCGGCTACTCGTTCGGCGACGTGGCCCAGCAGCAGAACGGCCAGCGCACCGGGCAGGAGCAGGCCGGCAGCGCCTTCGGTCTCGTCGGCGGTCTCGGCCTCGACATCGCCCTGAACGACCGCACGTCGTTTTTCCTGGAGTCGGTCTCGACGCTGCACTTCGGCGACGCGGAACTCGACGCCAACGACGAGAACGGTTTCGGTTCGACGGACCTGTTGACGGGCATCGGCTTCGGCTTGAAGATCAACTTCAAGCGGGCCTTCACGCCGGTGGAGGTTTTCTCGGCCACGTGCCCGAGCCAGCGCCTGAGGGTGGGTCAGACGGGATCCTTCACGGCGTCTGTCAACGAGGCGGCGGCCTCGCAGCCGCTCTCCTACGGGTGGGACTTCGGCGACGGGTCGACGGCTTCGGGGCTGAGGGTGAGCCACAGCTATGGGGCCTCGGGCACCTACACGGTGACCTTCACGGCGACGAACAGCGGCTCGACGGACACGGCCACGTGCACGGTTTCGGTGCTGGCGCCTGCGGAGATCGTCACGATCACGGCGAACAAGACGACGGTCTCGCTCTGCGAGGCGGATCCGTCGGTAGGTTTCAGCGCGAACGTGCGGGGGGATGCGCCCTTGACGTACCGGTGGGACTTCGGCGACGGCACGACGAGCGGGGAGGTCTCGCCGAGCCACACGTACGCTTCGTTGGGCACCTACACGGTGAGCTTGACGTTGACGAACGCGGGGGGCACGGACACGCGCACGCTGACGGTTCAGGTGAGCGAGGCGGGTTGTTTCAACTGCGAGATCAGCCAGATGAACTCGGTGTATTTCGACCGCAACGCGTCGGTGCTGACGGAGCAGGCGCGGGTTCAACTCTTGGAGAACGTGGAGATTTTCCGGAACTGTCCGAACCTCACGGGTCGGTTGGAGGGGTACGCTTCGCGGGATGAGCGGAACGTGCAGCGGTTGTCGGAGGATCGGGCGCGCGCGGTGGAGGAGTACTACGTGCAGCAGGGGATTGCGTCGAGTCGGTTGACGTCGGTGGGCCTGGGGGCCACGGGACAGACGACGAAGAAG
>Ga0299906_10002666_pt1 | contig 14782 bp, 13 predicted proteins | sample RVTome_14_FD_200259 | JGI IMG/M metagenome (GOLD analysis project Ga0299906, IMG submission 200259) | Soil microbial communities from uranium-contaminated site in the Upper Colorado River Basin, Wyoming, United States - RVT145D125 (version 2) ... | reverse complement strand
TCCGTGGCGCCGGCCTCCGGGCGCGTGACTTCCGCGGCGTCGGGCTCCTCGACCTCGGGCTCGTCCATGCCCGGCTCGGCCGGCACGGCCGGCTCCTCGGTGGTCACCTGCAGGAAGATCTCCTCCAGGCTCATGCGCAGGGGCCGCATCTCCAGCAGGCCCCAGCCCTGCCCCACGACGGCCGCCGCCAGGTCGCGACGCACGTCGCGCCCCGCCTCGCTGGCCACCTCGAGCACCGTGGCACCGCCTCGTCCTTCTGAGACCGAGACACCCGTCACGCCGGGTATCGCCGAGAGCGCCGGGCGCGCGTCGGCGCCCATGGTGTCCACCTGCAGGTGTATCGTCTCGGAGCCGCGCAGGCGGGCCGTCAGGTTGTCGGGCGAGTCCACGGCCACGACGCGTCCCTTGTTGATGATCACGATCCGGTTGCAGGTCTGGCTGACCTCCGGGAGGATGTGCGTGCTCAGGATCACGGTGCGATCCCCGGCGAGCTCGGTGATGAGCTGCCGCGTCTCGATGATCTGCTTCGGGTCGAGGCCGGCGGTCGGCTCGTCGAGAATGAGGACCTCCGGGTTGTGCAGCAGCGCCTGCGCCAGCCCCACGCGCTGCCGGTACCCCTTCGAGAGCTTGCCGCAGTGGCGAGCGCCCACGTCGGCGATTCGCGTGCGCTCCATCGCCGCCCGGACGCTCGCCGCCCGATTGCCGCGCGGCACGCCCTTGATGCGCGCGCAGAAGGCCAGGTAGTCGGCAACCGTCATGTCGGGATAGAGCGGAGGCGTCTCGGGCAGGTACCCGGTGCGCCGCTTGGCCTCGATCGGCTGCTCCAGCACGTCGTAGCCGGCCACGACACACCTTCCCTCGGTGGCCGGCATGTAGCCGGTCAGCACGCGCATGGTGGTGGTCTTGCCGGCGCCGTTGGGTCCGAGAAACCCGAGGATCTCCCCGCGCGCGGCCGAAAAGCTCACGTCATCGACGGCCGTGACCGGGCCGTAGCGCTTCGTGAGGTGCTGGACTTCGATCACCGGCGATTCCTCCCAGAGGCTCGCCTCAGACCCCTGGCATGCTCGACGGTCTGAGGCGGTCCTCGCTAGAGCTGGCAGTTACCCTTCGTAACCTCTAGATTACGAGGGCCTTACGAATATCCAGCCCGCGATGGTAGCCGAACGCCGAGGGCGGCGGCAACACCTGTCGATGCAAGCGGGCCTCGATCGAGTAACATATGATCAATTGTTCATATGTCGTTACTCGAGCCAGAGTCCGTCGAGGGGCTGACCGAGATCTTCCGTGTGCTCGGCGATCCCACCCGCGTGCGCATCCTCCACGCCCTGTCGCAGTCCGACCTGTGCGTCGGGGATCTCGCGCGCCGGCTCGACGTGAGCGAGTCGGCCGTGTCGCACCAGTTGCGGCTGCTGCGGAGCGCCCGGATCGTGCGGGCACGGCGTGATGGACGGCTGATGTACTACGCTCTCGACGACCGGCACGTCCTGGAGCTGTTCGAGCAGGGGCTGCGGCACGTGCAGGAAGACCGTCGCGGGGCAGGGCACTGATGGCCACCCCGCAGAGCCCCGTCTGCGCCAGTTGCGAGCTGCATGCCGAGGCGGTGTTCCGCGTCGAGGGCATGGATTGCAACGAAGAAGTCGTCATCCTGGAACGCCGGTTGCGGCCCCTGGCCGGCCTGGAAGCGCTCTCGGCCGACCTCATGGGCCAGCGCCTGCACGTCTCATATGACGCCGCAAAGCTCAGCACGGCCGCCATGGTCGACGCCGTGGGCCAGACCGGCATGCGGATGTGGCTGGAACACGAGGGGCCGGGCGGGTCGGGCACCGACGTCCAGGTCCGGCTCCGGCTGACGGCCGGCGCCGGTGCGGCGATCGCGCTGGCCGTGGTTCTCCGCGCCTGGCCGGCCGCCGGTGCCTGGACCGGACCGGCGTCGGTGGCCCTGCTGCTGGCCGCCACCGTGGCTGGCGGCATCTTCCCGTTCCGCCGGGCGCTGGTCGCGGCGCGCACCCGCGCGGTCGACATCAACGTCCTGATGGTGGTGGCGGTGACCGGCGCCCTGGCGCTCGGCGAATGGCTCGAGGCGGCGAGCGTCGTGTTCCTGTTCGCCCTGGCCCAGTGGCTCGAGGCCCGGACGCTCGAGCGGGCCCGGCAGGCCATCCGGACGCTGCTCGACCTGTCGCCCCAGGAAGCCATCGTCCGCCGGGGCGGGGCCGACGAGCGCGTCCCGGTCGAGACGATCGGCGTGGGCGACGTGGTCGTCGTCCGACCCGGCGACAAGGTGCCGCTCGACGGACGTGTCGTCGACGGGCACGGCGACGTCAACGAGGCCCCGATCACCGGTGAATCGCTTCCCGTCGACAAGGGGCCCGGCGACGAGGTGTACGCCGGAACGATCAACGGGCGGGGCGCGCTGGAGATCGCGGTGACGCGCGTGGGTCGCGATACCCGCCTGGCGCGGATCATCCATCTGGTGGAGGCGGCCCAGGGCCAGCGCGCGCCGGTGCAGGCCTTCGTCGATCGCTTCGCCCGGGTGTACACGCCGGTGGTCATCGGCCTGGCGGCGCTCGTGGCCGTCGTACCGCCCCTGGCGGCCGGCGCCGACCTGACCGTGTGGTTCTACCGCGCGCTGGTGCTCCTGGTGATCGCGTGTCCGTGCGCGCTGGTCATTTCGACGCCCGTCTCCATCGTCTCGGCCCTCTCGGCTGCCGCGCGCAACGGCGTCCTCATCAAGGGGGGCTCGTTCCTGGAACGGCTGGCGGAGGTGCGCGCCGTGGCCTTCGACAAGACCGGCACCCTCACGCGGGGAGAACCGCGCGTCACGCGGGTCGTGCCGATCGACGGCACGGAGGAGGCCGAGCTGCTGCGGTACGCGGCAGCCGCCGAGGCGCGCTCGGAGCACATGGTGGCCCGGGCCATCGTGGCGCGGGCCGGCGAGCTCGGGATCGCGCTCCCGGCGGCCACGGCGTTCGAGGCCACGACCGGCATGGGCGCCGACGCGGAGGTCGAGGGGCGGCACGTGGTGATCGGCAACGACGGCATCCTGGCGGCACGCGGGATTCCGGCGGCGGGCGGAGACGTCGCCGACGCGCTTCGCCGAGAGGGCAATTCGGTGGTGTGGGTCGCGCTCGACGGACGGGTGGCCGGCGTCGTCGCGGTCGCCGATCCGCTGCGCGACACGGCCCGCGAGACGATCGAGATGCTGCGAGCGTACGGCGTCCGGCGCGTGGCGATGCTGACCGGCGACCACGCCCTCACGGCGCGGGCCGTGGCCGGCACGCTGCGACTCGACGAGGAGCATCACGGGTTGCTCCCCGAGCAGAAATATGCGCACGTGGTGGCGCTGCGCGGGCGTGGCGCCGTGCTGATGGTGGGCGACGGCGTCAACGACGCGCCGGCGCTGGCCGCGGCCGACGTGGGGGTGGCCATGGGGGCGGCCGGCTCGGATGCGGCGCTCGAGACGGCCGACGTCGCGCTGATGTCCGACGAGCTGCTGAAGCTGCCCTACGCGCTGCGGCTCGCGCGCGCGACGGTCCGCAACATCAAGACGAACGTCGTCGTGTCGCTCGTGCTGAAGGCGGTGTTCCTGGTGATGGCGACCACCGGGACGGCCACCCTGTGGATGGCCGTCCTCGCCGATACCGGGGCGTCGGTCGTGGTTGTGGCGAATGCGCTACGGTTGTTGCGGACGAAGTAGGGCTCCAGGCTACGGGCTCCAGGCTACCGCCCTGAAGCCTGAAGCCCGGAGCCCGTCTTTCTAGAACTCCACCTTCCCGGCGTCGCCCAGAATCATCTCGCGATACACGGGCAGCGACCAGCGGGCCGCCTCCATCTCGTCGAGCTTGGCGCGCACCTGGCGCACGTAGCTCTCCTTGCTGCCGTAGAGCTCCCGCAGCTTCGCCTTCGAGAACGGCACCATGTACCCGGCGAGGCCGCACATCTGGTTGGCCGCGGCCTGGCCGCCGGCCCTGATGTAGGCGCTCGGATTCGGGATCACCGGATTCTTCGCCTCGTTGACCGGGCCGTGCGTGGCCGTTGCCACGTCCACGTACGGATTGCGCACGCCGCCGAGCGGATTGCCGACCGCGTCGAGCGCCATGAGCGAGCCGTCGTTGGCCGTGTTGCGATCGACGAGCACGCGCGGCGATCGCGGCGGGACGACGCCCTCGTCCACCCAGGCGAACAGGTGATCGAGCGCCACCGACAGGTACGCCTGGAGCGGCAGGCTGCTCACCGGCCTCACGCACGGATCCGGCTTGAAGCGGACGCTGTCGCGCGAATCGACGTGCGCCATGCCCGCGAACTCGTACTGCCGGAACTGGTTGCCCGGCTCGTCCGAGTCCTGCCGTGCGCTGGCATTGCCCGGGGCGACCTCGCGCATGGTCGGCACCTCGATGAGCGGCACGTCGATGCGCTGGACCGTGGCACCGGTGCCGTGCGGCATGAACCCGTCGTAGACGTGGCGCATCGCCGGCGTGCGGTAGACCATGTGCGCGGGCAGGTAGTTGATCAGGATCGCCGCGGTGGCCGACGTGCCGCCGAGCACCATCTTCCGGATCGTGAGGCCCGCCAGCGGGCTGTTCGATCCCTCACGCACGGCGGCGCCGACCTGGGCCAGGATCTCGTTGGTCTGGGCGCCGGTCGCCGCGATGTCCGCGTAGCGGGCGGCGTTGGCGTCGGTCAGGTTGTTCAGGCCGGAGGTCACGATCTCGATCGCGATGTGGCCCGACTGCATCGAGTACTCGGAGGTGTACTCGAAGATGTGCGCGCTGCCGCTCGGGTGCATCGCCTCGGCGAAGACCAGTCCGCTGAAGCGCCCGTTGTCGCGCGGCCTGCGCACGACGATCCGCGTCTTGTAGGGCTCGCCCGCGGCCGTGCCGGTGGCCCAGTACTCCTTCGCTTCGTAGCCGTGGTGATCGAGACCACGGCCCGGGGGGAGGGACTGCACCGACTGGTACATCGCGCCCGGCCCCGTGACCTCCTGCGACAGGGTGGCCGGCGTGACGGCGGTCGGCTCGCTGGGGAGATTCGGATCGGCCTGACCGCGGCCGCCCCGGCCGCCACCGCGGCCGCCGAACTGCGCGGACACCGGCTCCGGGAACAGCAGGGGGGTGGCCACCACGGCCGCCAGCGCGGCCGTCAACGTCGCACGCAGGATCAGTCTCATCGCGTCGCTCCTTCTGCGGGTAGGAGCATACAGACAATCAGACCAACCCTCAAGGGTTCGAGGTGGGCTACGCCTTGCGATTTCGGAAGAAGTGGCCGCTCACGAACCGGTCGATCTGCGCCTGGGCATCGGGGTCGATATCGGTGAAGACCAGCCCCATGCCCATGCGCCGGTCGGTCCACACGGCGCGCGCCTGTGCGACGATCTCTCCCCCCGCGCCGGGCGGACGGAAGCGGACCCGTGCGGCGGTGCCGACGGGCAGGGGGTTGGTCGTGCGTATCGCCACGCCGCCCCGGCTGAGCGTCAGGGTGAGGGCGGCCGCGATCGTGTTGCCGTACCGGTACGACACGGGAATGCCCAGCACGACGCGGGGGCTGGCCCGGCGGTTCTCCGATTCCGGAAAGAGATGCGGCTCGAGCGAGGCGGCGATGTGCTGTGCCGCCGTGTACTCGTTCATGTAGCCGGCCACGCCCAGCGACTCGAGCTGCCGGACCTCGTCGGCGCTGGCGATGGTCCCGCTGAAGACGAGGATGCGGGATCGGGTGTCGAGCTTGCGGATGGCCTGGAGCAGGGGGACGCCCCGACCCTGGGGCAGGCGCAGGTCGAGCACGATGAGGTCGAAACCGGACTGGTTCGCCCGGACCTCCTCGATCAGCCGCGGGGCGGACTCGGCCGTGACGGCGCGGTGGCCCGCCGCCTCGATGGCCTCACGGAACCGGTCGCGCACGAAGGCAGTGTCGTCGGCAACGAGCACGAACCGCGCGCCGGGACCGGCTGCCGTCCCCATAGAGAAGACTATCGGAGCGGCGGACGTCGAGCCTTAGGGGTCCTTAGGGGGCCGGGGCGGTTCGTTGCCGGGGTCCCGGAGACCTCGCTATAATCCGAGATCCGGCCGGGGATTGCCTCGCGAACCGTGCGAAGGCCCCCGTGCCGGGAGAGTCGACTGCGGCCGATCCGCCGTATGGAGTCCGTGATGGCCAGCTGCCCTGAGTGCGAGTACGACGAGATTGACACCGAGGACCTCGAGGAAGGCCAGCACCTGAGCTGTCCGGAGTGCGGGAAGGGACTCGTGCTGGTGGGTGCCGACGAGGTCGATGTCGTCGACGACGATGACGACGACCTCGAGGACGACGACGAGGAGGAGGACGAGAAGGAGGACGAGGATCTCGAGGACGACGAGGAGCTCGACGACGACGGCGATACGGACGACGACGTGGAGGACTTCGACGAGTGACGCCCGCCCCGAGGGCGCTCGCTGACAGGGAGCGGTGCCTTCGCGGTCTGCTCGCCGGGTACGAGTCGCTGGTCGTCGCCTTCAGCGGCGGGGTCGACAGCGCGTATCTGAGCTGGGTGGCCACCGACACGCTCGGCACGTCCGTGCTCTGCGTCACCGCCGACAGTCCCAGCTATCCCGACCGGCACCGCGCGCTCGCCCTCAGGGTGGCTCGCGACTTCCACCTCCGACACGAGATCATCCTTACGGGCGAGTTCGAGCGCCCGGAGTACCGGGCCAACCCCACCAACCGCTGCTACTACTGCAAGCAGGAGCTGTACACGACGCTTGCGGCGATGGCCGCCCGACGCGGCTTCGCCGTGGTGGCCGATGGCAGCAACGCCGACGACCGCGGCGACTACCGCCCGGGGCGGCAGGCGGCGCGCGAGCTGGGCGTGCGGAGCCCGCTCGACGAGGCCGGATTGGCCAAGCACGACATCCGGGAGCTGGCGCGCCGCGCGGGGCTGCCCACCTGGGACGAGCCGGCCTCGGCGTGCCTGTCGTCACGCATCCCGTACCACTCGCCGGTGACACGCGAGAAGCTGCGGGCCGTCGAGCAGGCCGAGGAGGCCGTGCGCGGGCTCGGATTCCGCGTGTGCCGCGTCCGGCATCACGAGGAGGCCTCCGCCGGCCCGGGCCGCCGGCCGGCCGTGCGTGCCAGCCTCGAGATCGGACGCGACGAGCTGCCCCGGGCGCTCGAGCCGGACGTTCGCGAGCGGATCGTGCATGCCGTGCGCGAGGCTGGTTACCACGTCGTCACGATCGATCCCCGGGGCTACAGGACCGGCAGTCTCAACGAGGGGATCGCCCTCCGGCCGGTCTGATCGCGCCGTTTCCCCACGGGGATCCGCCCGTCTTCGATTGACACGGGATCCGACGGACGCTAAGCTCGACCCGCCCGTCCTCCACGGGCACATGCAGGAGATGCCGATGAATCTGCGCCGGTTGGTGTCGTTGACCACGCTGCTCGTGCTGGTCCTACTGACTGTGATGGCCTGCTCGCGGGAGGTGCCGCCACCGCCGCCACCGCCGCCCGAGCCGCCCGTGGCGCCACCACCGCCGCCACCGCCACCACCGCCTCCGCCACCACCGCCGCCACCGCCGCCCGCGGCGCCCACGGAGGAGGAGATCTTCGCGCGCCTGACGCTCGACGAGCTGAACGCGCAGAACAACCTGGCCGACGTGCTCTTCGACTACGACATGTCGACGATCCGCGAGAACCAGCGCGGCGTGCTGCAGAAGAACGCCGACTACCTCCGGCGCTGGACGTCGACGCGGGTGACGATCGAGGGACACGCCGACGAGCGGGGGACCAACGAGTACAACCTGGCGCTCGGCGAGCGTCGCGGCAACGCGATACGCGAGTACCTCACCGGGCTCGGGATCGCCGGCAACCGGCTCACCGTGATCAGCAAGGGTGAGGAGGAGCCGGCCTGCACGACCTCGGACGAGGCGTGCTGGCAGCGGAACCGCCGCGGCCACTTCGTCTTCACGGCCAAATGAGCTAGTTCCGGGTTCCGAAGGTTCCAGGTTCCGGGTTCTTGTTCGGCGCTCGGGTTCTGGGTGCTCGGTTCAGCGTTCCGATGTTCTGGGACGCTGAGCCGAGTTTCCGACCTCCAGTCTCAGTCCCTCCTTTCCAACCGGCTTGACGCGCATCGGAGCTCTGAACCCGCTCCCGGCTGGGCGATCCGGCGTGAGGCACGGCACCTCTGGAGCAAACCGTTCTTACGCGATAGGTCCGCGGAGCGAGACGAGGCGCACGCCGGCTGTCGCCCATGACGTCGGGTCGAGCGGAGCCGGTTTGCGGAAGAGGTGCCGTGTCTCGCGCCGGATCGGGGGATCAGATCGCGCGGGCGCCTTTGAGCTCTTCGACGATCTGCAGCGCCGCCTCGCGCGGCGACGGCGCGGCGATGATCGGTCGTCCCACCACCAGATAGTTCGCGCCCGCCTGCACGGCCTCGGCCGGTCCCATCGTCCGCGACTGGTCGTGCTTCTCCGCGCCGGCGGAGGCTCCCCGGATGCCCGGCGTCACGATCTGGAAATCCGGTCCGCAGGCCGCGCGAATGGCCGCCGTCTCCTGCGGCGAGGCGACCACGCCGTCCAGCCCCGCGTCCTGTGCCATGCGGGCCAGCGCCAGCACCTGCTCGAGCAGGGGCCGCTCGATGCCCCCCTCGCGCAGCGTGGCCTCGTCCATGCTCGTCAGGACGGTCACCCCGATGACGAGCGGCCGGGGGCGTCCCGCGCGCGCGGCCGCCTCGGCCGCGGTCCTCGCGGCCGCCTGCATCATCGCGCGGCCGCCCGAGGCGTGGACGTTGACCATCCAGGCGCCGGTGGCCACGGCCGCCTCCACCGCCTGGGCCACGGTGTTGGGGATGTCGTGGAACTTCAGATCCAGGAAGACCTTCGTGCCCGCGTCGGTCAGGCGGCGGACGAGGGCGGGCCCCTCGAGCGTGAACAGCCGGCTGCCCACCTTGACGCCGCCGGCCACGCCGCGCAGCTCGCCGGCCAGCCCGAGCGCCCGGGCGCCCGAGTCCACGTCCAGCGCAACTAGGAGCTGACCCATTCCTTCTCCCGCATGGTCGTGTCCAGCGTCCCCACCAGGTCGGCGACGCGCGCGACGGCGTGCCGCTGCATGTACTGCCGGAGGCCGTCCTCGAGCTTCGACCAGATGAACGGATCCACGAAGTTCGCGGTGCCGACCTGCACCGCCGTGGCGCCGGCAATGAGGAACTCGAGCACGTCCTCGGCCGTGGCGATGCCGCCCATGCCGATCACCGGAATCTTCACCGCGCGGCGGCACTCGTAGACCATCCGGACGGCGATCGGGCGAATCGCCGGCCCGCTCAGCCCGCCCACCACGTTCGAGAGCTTCGGCCGGCGGGTTTCCACGTCGATGGCCATCGCGAGGAACGTGTTGACGAGCGACACGGCGTCGGCGCCGGCCTCCTCGGCCGCGCGCGCGATGGCGGCCACGTCGGTCACGTTGGGCGTGAGCTTCGGGATGACCGGCAGGTGCGTCGCCTTCCTGACCGCCGCGACGACGTCTGCCGTGCCGTGGAGGCTGCAGCCGAACGTGATGCCGCCCTCCTTGATGTTGGGGCAGGAGATGTTCAGCTCCAGGGCGTGGACGCCCTCGGCGTCCGACAGGATGCGGGCGAGCTCCACGTACTCGTCGAGCGTGCTGCCGCAGATGTTCACGACGTTGGTGGCCCCGAGGCGCCGCAGCGCGGGAAGCTTCTCGTCGATGTACCGGCGCACGCCGATGCCCTGGAGCCCGATGGCGTTGAGCATCCCGGCCGGCGTCTCCACGATCCGCGGGGGCGGGTGCCCCTCGCGTGGGGCGAGGAAGAGCCCCTTGGAGACCACCGCGCCGAGCGAGGACAGGTCCACGGCGTCGGCGTACTCCACGCCGTAGCCGTAGCAGCCGCTGGCCGCCATCAGCGGCGTCGGCATGCGCAGGGTGCCGATCCGGACGGAGAGGTCGAGCACGTCGCCCCCCTTACTCATCCCACACGAGGCTGGCACCGGCGAAGACCGGCCCGCTCAGGCACGAGCGCACGTAGTGCGCGGGGCCGTCCGGCTCGCGCACCGGAATCACGCAACTGTAGCAGCCGCCCATGCCGCACCCCATCACCCGCTCGACCGAGACCTGCGAAGGACGGCCGGCCGCGGCCGCGACGCCCGAGACCGCCTCGAGCATCGGCTCCGGACCGCAGGCATAGACGGTCACCTCGCCCGACGCGCGCCGCAGGTCGCGCTCGAGCGGCGCCGTGACGCGGCCGCGCTCGCCGGCGCTCCCGTCCTCGGTGGTCAGCACCAGACGGACGCCGCGCGCCTCGAACCAGTCCAGGTAGAAGAGCTCGGCGCCCGAACGCGCGCCGTAGTAGAGCGTCACCGCGGTGCCGCGTGCGCGGAGCGCCTCGGTCAGGGTGACGAAGGGCGCCAGGCCCACGCCGCCGGCCACCATCCACGCCTCGGCCGGCGGATCGACCGTCTCGAAGGGCCTGCCGAGGGGGCCCAGGCACGAGATCACGTCGCCCTCGACGGCGTCGAAGAGCAGGCGCGTCGTCACGCCCACACGCTTGCTGAGCAACGACAGTCCGACGACCGCGTCTCCCGTCCGCACGACCTCGAAGACCGAGAACGGCCGGCGCAGTAACGGGTCGTGACCGCGACTCGACCGCACCATCACGAACTGGCCGGGCGCGACGGTTGTGGCGATCTCGGGCGCCGCCAGCGTGATCACGTTGTAGTCGGGAGACAGGCGCGTGTTGCGGAGAACCCTGGCCTCGACGTCCACGGGCATCGGGATCACAGTATATCGCGAGGCCCCGCCCCGGTCCGGCGAGCGTGCTATACTTCGATCACTCTTTAACTGCGGTCCTGCGAGGCCGCGAAGAGGTATCGATGCCGGCACGCCTTTCCACGACACACCCAGCGTCCCGACCGCCAGTCTTCGCGAGGTCCGCATGCCCGTCGTGATGGATGCGGATCGCATCGGGCGGTCGCTCGCCCGGATCGCGCACGAGATCGTCGAGCGCAACAAGGGGACCGACGACCTGGCCTTCGTCGGCGTCCGCACGCGCGGCGTGCCGATCGCCCGGCGGCTGGCGCGCGCGCTCAGGGACATCACCGGCATCGAGGTACCGACCGGTGCCCTCGACATCACGCTCTACCGGGACGACCTGATGCGCATGCCGGTCGGGCCGCAGCCGGTCGTGCGCAGCACCGAGATCGCCTTCTCCATCGACAGCCGCAAGATCCTGCTGGTCGACGACGTGCTCTACACGGGGCGCACGACGCGCGCGGCGCTCGACGCGCTCATCGACTTCGGGCGGCCGAAGGCGATCCAGCTGGTCGTGCTCGTGGATCGCGGCCACCGGGAGCTGCCGATCAGGGCGGACTACGTGGGCAAGAACCTGCCGACCGCGCCGGAGGAGAGCGTGCAGGTCCGGCTCCAGGAGATCGATGGGGACGACCAGGTCGTCCTCGAACAGGGAGGTGGCGCATGACCTCGATCGACCACGCACTCGATCGGCAGCCCGCGGTCACGACCCTGCGCCGCAAGGATCTGCTCGGCATCAGCGACCTCCTGCCCGAGGAGATCACGCTCATCCTCGACACGGCCGTGGCGATGAAGGAGGTGGGCACGCGGCCGATCAAGAAGGTGCCGGCGCTGCGGGGCAAGACGGTCGCCAATCTGTTCTTCGAGCCGAGCACGCGGACGCGCACCTCGTTCGAGATCGCCGAGAAGCGCCTGAGCGCCGACACGCTCAGCATCGCCATCGCCAGCTCGAGCGTCGTGAAGGGGGAGACGCTGGCCGACACGGCGCTCAACCTGGAGGCGATGGCGCCGGACATGATCGTGCTGCGCCACGCGTCCTCGGGCGCCTGCCACTTCCTCTCGCGCATCTGCCGCTCGGCCATCATCAATGCCGGCGACGGCATGCACGAGCATCCGACGCAGGCGCTGCTCGACGCGTTCACGATCCGCGCGCGCAAGGGGCAGCTGGCGGGGCTCAAGGTGGCCATCGTCGGTGACCTCCTGCACAGCCGCGTGCTCCGCTCGAACATCCACCTGCTCACCAAGATGGGCGCGGACGTGTGGGTGTGCGGCCCCCCCACGCTGATCCCGGCCGACATCGGCCGGTTCGGCGTCACGGCCACCAGCCACGTGGAGGAGGCGGTGGACGGTGCGGACGTGATCATGCTGCTGCGGATTCAGCTCGAGCGGATGGAGGGCGCCTACTTTCCGTCGCTCCGGGAGTACTTCCACGTCTTCGGCATGACCGAGGCGCGGATGCGCCTGGCCAGTCCAGACGTGCTCATCATGCATCCGGGGCCGATGAACCGCGGCGTGGAGATCGCCTCGGAGGTCGCCGACGGCCCGTACTCCGTGATTCTCGACCAGGTGGCCAACGGCGTGGCTGTCAGGATGGCCGTGCTCTATCTGCTGGCGGGCGGGGCCGAGCATGACGCGGCTGCGTAACCCCAGGACTCACTTGAGTCGCGACGTCTGGCTTGTCCTGGCCTCCGAGGGCGGCGTTGCTCCTCGGTCGCATACTCCCGGTATGCTCCCTCGTCGCGCCTTGCCCTCGGCGCCCAGTCCGGCGCCATACGTGAGCAACTCAAGTGAGTCCTGGGGTTAGGCTCCTCAGGGGCGGGCGGGTGGTCGATCCCGTCAACGGGATCGACGGGCCGCACGACGTGCTGATCGAGGGCGATCGCATCGCCGCCGTCGGGCGCGATCTGCCGGTCGACGGCGCCACGGTCGTCGAGATCCCGCAGGGGTTCGTCGTCTGTCCAGGGCTGATCGACATGCACGTGCACCTGCGCGAGCCGGGGCAGGAGCACAAGGAGACGGTGGCCACCGGCGTGGCCGCGGCCGTGGCCGGCGGGTTCACCGCCGTGGCGTGCATGCCGAACACCGTGCCGGTCAACGACAACGCGAACGTCACGGCGCTCATCCAGGGCAAGGCCGCCGCCGCGAACCTGGCGCGCGTGTATCCGATCGGTGCCGTCTCGAAGGGCTCGAAGGGCGAACTGCTCGCCGACATCGCGGAGCTGCGGCAGGCCGGCTGCGTGGCCATCACCGACGACGGACACCCGGTGGCGACGGCCCTGATGCTCCGGCGCGCGCTCGAGTACGCCGGGATGTTCGGCATGCCGGTCGTCGAGCATTGCGAGGACGGGACGCTCAAGGGTGACGGCGTGGCGCACGAAGGATTCCACGCGGCCTCGCTCGGGCTCCGGGGCATCCCCGGTGCGGCCGAGGCGCTGGGCGTCGAGCGGGGCGTGCTGCTCGCCGAGCTGACCGGCTCGGCCTTCCACGTGGCGCACATGAGCGCGCGGGCCTCGATCCGGGCCGTGCGCAAGGCCAAGGAGGCCGGCATTCGCGTGACGTGCGAGGTGGCGCCGCACCATTTCACGCTCACCGACGAGGCGCTCGCGACGCCGGTGCCCTACGACACGAATACCAAGATGAACCCGCCGCTGCGGGAGGCCGCCGATCGCGACGCGATGCTCGCCGGCATCGCCGACGGCACCGTGGACGTGATCGCCACCGATCACGCGCCGCACCACTACGACGAGAAGAAGGTGGAGTTCGATCGGGCGCCGTTCGGGATCGTGGGGCTCGAGACGGCCGTGCCGCTGGCGTTCGACCGGCTCGTCCATACCGGGCTCATCGGGCTCACGCGGCTCGTCGAGCTGCTGTCGGTGAACCCGGCGCGCATCCTGCGTGTCGAGGGGGGCTCGCTCACCCCTGGCGCGGCGGCCGACGTCACGATCCTCGCGCCCGACCTGCCGGTGCGCGTCTCGGCCTCGGCCCTGCGCTCGCGGTCGAAGAACACGCCGTTCGACGGCTGGGAGCTGCGCGGCGGCGCCGTGGCGACGATCGTCGGCGGGCGCGTCGTCTTCCAGCACGCCGACGCGCCCGCAGGTCTCTGAGGCCGTGGGGCGCCGGGCGGCGGGCCTCGTGGCGCCGGGCGTGGGCCTGCCGGCCCGCGACCGCCTCGACGAGCTGTATCGCAGCTTCGATCACGTCACCTCGGCCACCGATCCCGTCCATCTGGTGCGGCGCTACGAGGCGCCGGCCGACCGCGAGGTCGCCGGCTTCTGTGCCGCGGCGCTGGCGTTCGGCCGCGTGGCGAGCGTCCTGCAGTCGATCGAGGCGCTGCTCGCCGTCATGGGGCCGTCGCCGGCGGCCTTCGTGCGCGACTTCGAGCCGGCTCGCCACGGCGTGCCGATCAGGTCGCTCGGGCACCGCTGGATCAGGGGGCGGGATCTGACGGCCCTGCTGCTCGTGCTGCGGCGGATGCTGCGCGAGGCCGGGTCCATCGAGGCGTTCTTCCTGGCCGGCGACGACCCGGCGGCCCCCGACGTGGCCGCGGGGCTCGAGGCGTTCTCGGTGCGCGCGCTCGCGACGCCGCTCGGTCACCTGTACCGCGGGGTCCCGCCGCGGCAGCGGAGCGTCGGCTATTTCTTTCCGCGGCCGTCGGCGGGCAGCGCCTGCAAGCGTCTGAACCTCTTTCTGCGCTGGATGGTGCGCCGCGACGCGATCGACCTCGGCGTCTGGTCGCACGTCGGGCCGGCGCGGCTGATCGTGCCCCTCGACACGCACGTCATCCGCCTGGGCCGCTGCCTGCGCCTGACGCGCTACACGAGCCCCGGCTGGAAGATGGCCGCCGAGATCACCGCCGCCCTCCGCGCGATCGATCCCGAGGACCCCGTGCGGTTCGACTTCTCGCTGTGTCACGTCGGCATGATGAAGGCGTGCGGCTTCGGCCGTCCGCAGCGCGACAGCCAGTGCCCGCTCCGTGGCCTCTGCCACCCACGGGGTCGGG
>Ga0299906_10002665_pt1 | contig 14787 bp, 13 predicted proteins | sample RVTome_14_FD_200259 | JGI IMG/M metagenome (GOLD analysis project Ga0299906, IMG submission 200259) | Soil microbial communities from uranium-contaminated site in the Upper Colorado River Basin, Wyoming, United States - RVT145D125 (version 2) ... | reverse complement strand
GCTCCCGATGGTCACGCTGGATCTCCCGAGCATTCCGGCGGGGCTTATGGAGAGCGAGCTCTTCGGGTTCGAGCGGGGGGCCTTCACCGGCGCCGCCGCGGCCAAGGCGGGAAAGCTGGAGCTCGCGGGTCCGGGCACCCTTTACCTGGATCACATCGGCGAGCTTACGCCGATACTTCAAGCGAAGCTTCTCCGCGTGGTGGAGGACCGGCGGTTCGAGCGTCTGGGAAGCAATCACGTGCTCTCGGTCGAAGCCCGCATCGTCGCTTCCGCCAGCGCCGACCTGGTCCAGGCGGTGGAGCGCCAGCTCTTTCGCCGGGACCTCTTCCATCGCCTGGGGGTCTTCTGGATCCGGCTGCCTCCGCTCCGGGAGCGCGCTCTCGACGTGGTGCCGCTCGCGGAGCTCTTCTTGTCCCGAGAGGCCGAGCGACTGGGGCGGGTCCCGACGCGTTTTGCCGCCGAAGCCCTCGAAGCCCTCCGGGAGTACTCCTGGCCGGGGAACGTTCGAGAGCTCAAGGGGGCGGTGGAGCACGGCGCCCTCATGAGTCGGACCGACGCCATCGAGCGATCCGATCTGCCCGCGTACCTCCTCGAGAGAGGAAGCTCCGACTGGCCCTTTGGCCGGGAGAAGCGCCCCACGCTCTCGGATGTGGAGAAGCTCTACATCGAGCGAGTCCTGAAGGAAGTGGGGGGCAACCAAACGCGGGCCGCCGAGATCCTCGGCATCAGCCGAAAGTCGCTGTGGGAGCGGCGGCGACGCTTTGATCTAGAATGAGAAGAGCTTTGGGGGGAGCGGAGTTCGACGATGCACGCTAGAATGACTCTTGTAGTGGTGCGGGAGAGCAGAAGGCGGAAGGCGCCGCCGTCGACGTAATGCGAGCCAGGACTCTCATCACCATCCTCAGCGTCTTTGCGTTCGTGTGGTGGATTGTCTCGACCATCCGCTTGAACGCGGGGCTGGTCACGGTGCGACTTCCCCTGGCTCAGCCTCTTCAAATCGAGTTGTGGCTGGTTCTCCTCGCCGGCTTCGGCGCCGGCGCGGGGGTGATCCTCCTGTTCGACATCGCCGGCGGCGCTCGCCGCTTCGCCCGCGATCGAGCCCGCCGGCAAGCGCATCGCGCCCACGAGGAGCTCGAGGATCTCTACCTCCACGGCCTCGAGAGCCTGACCAACGGCCATCATCAAAAGGCTCTCGATCGGTTCGAAAAAGTGCTCGATCGGGATCCGGGCCATACCAACGCCCTCATCAAGAAGGGGGACAGCCTCCGGGCGCTCAAACGATTCCGCCAGGCGGCCGAAGTTCTGGAGCGGGCGACCCGTCAGGAGCCTGAGAACCTTCTCGCGCTCTACTCGCTCTCGGACGTCTATTTCGACGCCGGCGCCGACGAGCGCGCCCGGGCGACGCTCGAGCGAATCATCGAGCTCGATCCCGAGACCACCGTCTCCGCCCATCGCAAGCTGCGGGATCTGCTGGTACGGCGGCAGGAGTGGGACGAGGCGTCTTCCGTCCAGCAGAAGCTCCTGCGCATGATCGTGAGCTCCGAGGAGCGCGAGCTCGAGCAGGTCATCGCCAAGGGAATCCGTCTGGGCCTCGGAGTCTCCCTCTTGAAGAAGGATCGGACCCGCGAGGCCGCGGACATCTTCAAGGCGCTTCTCGCGGAGGACGAACGGTTCGTGCCCGCGTATATTCGACTGGGTGAAGCGCTCACGGTTCTCGACGACACCGAGACGGCGATTCGCACCTGGCGGAAGGGCTTCGAGGTGACGGGCTCCACCGAGCCTCTCTCCGCGCTCCAGAACTTCTATCTCCGAGACGAGCAACCGGAGGAAGCCATCGGGGTGTGGAAACAGGCCTTGATGCTTTCGGAGAACGACGTTCCGCTTCGCTACTGCCTGGGGAAGCTCTACTACCGGCTGTTCATGCTGGACGAGGCCCTCCGGCAGTTTCAGATGTGTGAAGACCGGGTGAGCGGTCTGCCCTCCCTCCACCTCTACATCGCGCGGATCCTCGAGAACCAGGGGAAGATCGGGGCCGCGCTCGCGAAGACCAAGATGCTCGTGGCCGAGGTCGAGGGACTGATGATGGACTACGTCTGCGGCGCCTGCGAATTCCGTTCGTCGGAATGGAACGAGCGCTGCGCGAGATGCCGGCGGTGGGACACCGTCGGGCTCCACCTCCCGGTGGTCGCCTCGCCCGAGCCCACGATCCAGCCCGCACCCACCTGGTCCATTCCTTGATCGCCCCTCTCCCGTTGGAAGCACTCCGGGCTGGGATCCAGGGTCTCGGCGCTCTGTTGTTCCCTTCGGTTTGTCTCCTTTGCCGCGGTTCGCTCCCGCTCCCACTCGAAGGGCCCCTTTGTCGGGGTTGTCTCGATCGTCTACCCAGGATCCAGGAGCCGTTTTGTCCGCGCTGCGGTGTTCCCTACGCCGAAGGCGTCGAGCCCGGTCTTTGCGGTCCGTGCCGGATCCGGCCCCGGTACTTTCGCCGCGCGCGGGCCGAGTCTCCGTACCTCGACGACGTCCGGCTCTGCCTGCACGCGCTGAAGTATGGGGGCCGCCGTCGAATCGCGTCGGTCCTCGGCCGTCGCGCGGGCCGTTCGTGGGTCGCTTCGGGGGAGCTCCACGGGGCCTCCGCGGTCGTTCCCGTACCCCTCTCGCGGGGCCGGAAGCGGGAGCGCGGCTTCAACCAGGCGGAGCTGGTCGCCCGGGCGGTGGCCCGCGAGGCGGGCTTACCCCTCAGAGCCAGAGTCTTGAAAAAGACGAAAGAACGACCGCCGCAGGCGGGGCTGTCCGCGGCCGCGCGCCGGACGAACGTCGCTTCGGCGTACCGCGCGCGCTTGCCGCGCTCTCTAAGAGGCAGGACGCTCCTCCTCGTCGACGACGTGCTCACGACGGGGGCCACGGCGGAAGCGGCGGCGCGAGCGCTCCTCGCTGCGGGAGCGGGAGCGGTCGACGTTCTCACCCTCGCGCGGGTTCCGTGAGAGCTCCCCGGTCGGTCTGGTTGGAACGGCCTCGGGCGTCGTCTACAATAACCCTTTTTGAACTTCCATGGAGGTTAAGGTGAGGGCGAAATCAGTTGGCATAGCAACGGCGGTGATCCTCACCTGGGTCGCAAGCACCGAGACCGGGCGGACGTGGAACGACATCGGTCATCGACTCTACGTCGAGAAGGCGATCGACGCTCTCCCCAAGCCTCTCAAAGGCTTCTACGAGAGCCACAAGGTCACGCTCGCCGAGGCAGTGAGCGACCCCAGCCGTTTCGGCCGGTCGATCTTCGAAGTGGACCGCCTCGAGCCATTTCCATTCGCCGACCTTCCCACGGATCGCGAGCTCGCGGTGCGCAAGTACGGCGAGGACACTCTGAAGGAAGCGGGCGACGTCCCCTGGAGGCTCATCGAGTCCTACCAGGCTCTGGTCGAGGCCTTCCGCAAAAGCGATTTCAAGACCGCGATCACCCATTCCGAAGAGATCGCCTTCCTCGTGGGTGAGCTTTACGTGCCGTTGAACGTCTCGAAGGACGGCGACGGCGAGCCCACGGGCCAGCAGGGTCTGCGCGAGCGGTTCGACTCGCGGTTGATGGAGGCTTTCGGCGACAAGCTGAAGGTCCCGAATTCGGGAGCGGTCTTCCTCGACCGCCCGGCCGATTACGCGATCTCCATTCCGTTGAAGAGCTTCATCTTCGTCGACAACATCCTGTACTTCGACTATCTCTCTCGAAAAGGAGTCCAGAGCTACGATCGGTTCTACTACGAGGGGATGTGGCTGCGGGCCCAGCCGGTAACCGAGCAGCTCCTCGGGGGCGCGGCTCAGGACTCGGCGAGCTTCTGGTACACCGCCTGGGTGGAGGCGAGAAAGCCCGAGCTTCCCAAGAGCTGATCGACCGACTCGCCGCCGGGTCACCAATTGCACGTGGTAGAATTGACGCGAGCTCTGAATCTCGTGCCCTCACGAGGCCCATCGAATCTCGATCGCGGAGGCCCCCATGGGCCCGATTCCTCAGGACGAGTGGATTGCAGGCGGACGAACAACGGCTACCCAACTTCAGGGATATGGGAGATCGCGAGCTCATCGAGCTGTGTCTGGCCAAGGGTCCGGACACGGAGCTGGCGTGGGAGGAAATCGTGCGTCGATACCGCCGCAAGGTTTTCGGGATCGCCTACAAGTTCACCGGAAGGTACGAGGAGTCGCAGGATCTCTCCCAGGAGATCTTCCTCCGGATTTTCCGCTCGCTGGAAAAATTCGACCGCAGCGCGGACTTCGGAACCTGGCTGTACTCCGTCAGCCGCAACCACTGCATCGACCACTATCGAAGCGGGCGGCGTGAGCGGGAGATGCTCGTCCAGCACGAGGTCCAGCTCGAAGAGCTCGCCTCGGGTCGGTTCGATCCGCACCGGCGGATCGAGGTCCGGGACAAGAGGGAAATGCTTCTCGAGGCTCTCTCGAGTCTCCCCAAGAAGCTCCGGGAGGCGGTCGTCCTCCGGGACATCAAGGGCTTGAGCTATCAGGAGATCGTGGACTACTTGAGTCTTCCGGAAGGAACGGTGAAGAGCCGCATCAATCGCGGTCGGCTCGAGCTGGGGCGGGCCTTGATGGCCCTCAAGAACGCGCCCGCTCCGGGTGCGGCATCGCAGGGTAGGGTGTAATGAACCTCGAAATCGAGTCTCGCGGCGACGTCAAGATCATTCGCGTGAGAGAGGAGCGGCTCGTCTATTCGATGCTCGGCTCCTTCTTCGCCGAGGTCTCGAAGGTCATCGAGGCGGGGGCGAAGAAGGTGGTGCTCGACATGTCCGCCGTCGCCTACATCGACAGCGCCTCGGTCGGCTGTCTCATGGACATCTACCGGACGATGTCCGAGAGATCCGGAGTCATCCGTCTGCTCGGTCTTCAGGAGCGGGTGGAGACGATGGTGAGCATGACCGGCCTCCACAATTTCATGGAGATCTTTCGGGACGAGGCCGCCGCCGTCGAGAGCTTTGACGAAAAGCCATGAAGAAAATCAAGATGTTGACCGGGCACGAGATCCCGCTCGACGGAGATCTCCTGTACGTTCTGGAGTCGCTCTACCGCGAGGTATCGCTCAAGCGGGAGCTCAAAGCGACGTTCGACGACATGATGAACGAGATCGTCAATATCGTCGGAGCCATGGACGAAGAAGCGAGAAGGCAGTATCTCATCGAGAGCCTCTTCCTCAATACCGTCACCTATGAGAACGAGAGGCTCGGGGCGTACATGAAGAAGCTCACCGGCCGAGCCGACGACGACAAGGACTCCAAGCTGGAGTAGAGCGACAGCACGGAGGAGGCAACATGAGACTGAGCCCGGTAGTCGCCGTTTCCGCCTTGCTGCTCACCGTCCCGGTGCCCGCTCGCGCTCAGGCCACGAAAGGCGGCGGAGCCCGCATGGAGATCGAGCCCTCGCAGCACGACTTCGGCTCCGCCCGCCAGGACCAGAAGCTGGTCTACGACTTCGTGGTGAAGAACACCGGAACCGAGGACCTGACGCTTCTGCGGATTGCGACCTCTTGCGGCTGCACCGCTGCCCTTCCCGCCGAGCGCGTCGTTCCGCCCGGCGGATCGACGACTCTCCAGGTCACCCTGGAAACGAGAAAGTACAAGGGCGCATTGGAGCGGAGCATCTCGGTGGCGTCGAACGACCGGAGGCGTGTGGGCACGGTCCGGGTGAAGGCGTTCGTGGAAGTGCCGGAACCTTGAAGACCGACGCCGCTCAGCGCGAGCTTGGCGCGAAGGCGGGCGCGGGAACTTCGGCCGCCACCGCTGCTCCCATCGGCTGATCCGCGATCAGCTCCCTCGACTCCAGGATCGCCTTCACCAGCCGCGTGTGGAGTGCATGGCCCGCCCGCAGGGCGACGACGTGGGCCCGGAGGGGCTTTCCGAGGAGAACGAGGTCCCCCAGGAGGTCGAGAATCTTGTGCCTCACGAATTCGTCCGGGAACCGAAGCGGGTTGTTGAGGACTCCCGTTTCGCCCAGAACCACGGCGTTGTCGAGCGAGCCGCCGAGGGCGAGGCCCGCCTGCCGCATGAGCTCGACGTCCTTGAGAAAGCCGAAAGTCCGCGCGGGAGCGATATCCTCCACGAACGAACTCTCGTCGATCTCGACCGAGTACTCCTGGTGCTTCAGGAGCGGATGGTCGAAGTTGATGGTATAGGTCAGGCGGAGGCGATCGCAGGGGTACGCCGCGACGAAGCGCCCATCGTCCCCGACCGACACCGGCCGCGACAGCCCGAGGTAGGAGCGCGATGCCGGGAGACTGCGGATGCCGGCTTCATGGATCAGGTAAACGAAAGGAGCCGCGCTCCCATCCATGATCGGCACTTCGGGGCCGTCGAGCTCCACCACGACGTTGTCGACGCCGAGCGCGTGGAGCGCCGCCAGCAAGTGCTCGATGGTCTCGATGCGAACCCCGTCCCTGGCGAGGCACGTGGCGTGGTTGATGTGCGAGAGGTACTTGGCGGTAGCGGGGATCTCGATGCCGCCTTCGTCCAGCCGCCGAAAAACGATGCCGTGACCGACGCCCGCGGGTTTCAGCGCCAATTCCACTCTGCGGCCGGAATGGAGTCCGACCCCGACGCACGTCGCCTCGTCCTTGAGCGTTCTCTGCTTCTGCATTCTTCCTACGTCTTTTTGCCGCGAGCTCCGAATGAGAGACCGTCAGGCATAAGCACCAAGCAATCCTCGTACCATCGGTGGTTATGTCCCTACTTTGTATCAACCGCATATTTTACAATACTTTACGCGTCCAAAGGTCTACAGCGCAAGAACCCGATACTGTGGCTTCCAGGACACACCTGCCGGTAAGTTATGTATCTTCTACGCACTTGCCTCACTTCACGACCGAGTTCGAAGTCGAGCCTCTTCTGATACGATACGCGAATCCCGGCGCTCGTGGCACCGTCTCCTCTCCGACGTGCGTCGGGAGAGGCGGTTGTTGTTGGCGGTCGAGGGTTGGATGATCGAAGAGTGATCCCCCGAGAATCAGCTGGCGCCGACTCGACCGTCGAGGGGGGCGAGCGCATGGATCTCGGCCGTTACCTGCAGAAGGGCGTCCGGATCCTTCAACTCGACCTGAAGACGATCGACTCGGTGTCGCGCGACGAGGAGGCGCTCCTTCCCGCGCTCCTGTTCTTCGCCGTCGCCGGTCTCGCCAACGGCGCCGGCCAATTCAGCTTCCGCGGAATGGTCTTCGGCCCCATCGTGGCGACTCTTCTCTCGTTCGTGTTCGTTGGCCTCCTGAGCGTGCTCTCACGCGTTTTCGGCGGGAGCGGCGAGTTCCTCGATCTATATCGCCCCCTCGGAGTCGCGGCGCCGGTTTTCTGGGTGCAGGCGGTTCCCTTGCTCGGGCCGTTTCTCGTCTCGCTCGCCCTCGTCTACTTCGCGGTGGTGGCGGTGGTGGTGGTCGAACGGACGGGCAATCTGCCGCGGGGCAAGTCCCTCGCCATCGTAGCCCTTCTCGCCGGGATCAGTCTCTTTCTGGTTCTCGTTTTTCTCGCCATGGTCGGCTCGATGTTCCTGTTCCGCGCCCTTTTTTCCTGAGCGGCCTCACCTCTAGTGCATTAGTGCCGCGGGGGACCTCCCCCAAGGCCCCGCGGCGCGGCCTTTCGTCGGCGGACATTCATCACTGCGCGCTCACTCTTCGTTCGCGCGCGGTCCTCCGCTCGCAGGCTCGCTGCGGACGGCGGCGCGCCGGGCTCCCGCCTCCGCCATGGCTACGGGCGGGTCCCGCCGAAGCGCTTCGCGCGAAGGCGGACGCTCCGCTCGCGCAGGGTGCAGATGAGTTTTTCAGCACCCTGCCAGTGCGCCCTCGCTCCTCGCTCGGGCGCTCGCCTCCGCTCGCTGGCTCGCTGCGGCGGGCGGCGGGACGGCAGGCCGCTTGACATCCCGTATCGGTCGGGAATAGTTTCTCCCGCATAGGAGCCGGGGCCCGGGCTCCGGACCCTCCGTTCCTCTCATTGTCCTACGTTTGTTCCGGGAGGGCATCATGACTCGAAAGACTCTAAGGGACTTCCTGTTTCTTCTGGTGTCGATGGGGTCGGCCGCGGTCGTTGCGGCGCAGCAGAACTATCCGACGATCCCCTACAAGGACGCCGCCGGATACGTCGACTCCATCGTCTGGGTCGAGGGCACGGTGCTCAAGACCGAAAGCACTCCGGAGGGCGTCTATCTCGTGTTCAGCGCCAACGAGAAGTTCGTTCGCGTGATGATACCCAAGGCGAACGTGGATGCGTTCGGGGGCATCCAGCACAAGTACACCGGGAAGAAGATCAAGGCCGTGGGGAAGGTCGCGAAGTACGGCTACAAGCTCATCGTCGGCGTGAACGAGCCCAAGCGGATCAAGATCGTCGACGCAGGGACCTGAACTCGTTCCGCGCAGGGCCCTTGCCATCGGCGCCGCTTTTCTCTAGTTTAGAAGGCTCAGGAGGAGGCAAGAGAGCCCTTTGGGCCAACCGAAGAAGAAGCGGGCGCGCAAGTCCGAGAAGAAATCGACAGGCGAGAGCGGTAAAGGGCGCGGCGAAGCTTCCTCTTCGAAAGGCGGAAAGCGGGCCAAGTTCGACGGGTCCCGACAGGGCCGTCTATCCTTCGATGGCGTCCTCCCTCCCGGAGGCGCGGGCATCGTTCCCGGCGCAAGCGGTGACGGCGTCTCGGTCGAGCTCCACGAAGCGGCGCAGACGCGATACCTCAGCTACGCCCTCTCGGTCATCACCTCCCGAGCCCTTCCCGACGTCCGCGACGGGCTCAAACCCGTGCAGCGGCGCATCCTCTACACCATGTGGCAGCAGAATCTCACTGCGGACGCCAAACATCGCAAATGTGCGAACGTGGTGGGGGAGGTCATGGGGCGTTACCATCCCCATGGTGACGCCGCGATCTACGACGCGCTCGTCCGTCTCGCCCAGCCTTTCAACACGCGGATTCCGCTGATCGAAGGCTCGGGAAATTTCGGCTCGCTCGACGGCGACTCCGCGGCGGCGATGCGCTACACCGAGTGCCGCCTCGCTCGCCCCTGCGACGAGATCCTCGGCGAGATCGACAAGCGCACGGTGCATTTCAGACCCAACTACGACGGCCGGATGTCCGAGCCCGTCGTCCTTCCCACGAAGATCCCGACCCTCCTGGTGAACGGCGCCACCGGGATCGCGGTGGGGATGGCGACCAACATCCCGCCCCACAACCTCGACGAGGTGATGACGGCGCTCCTCAAGATGCTCGACGCCCAGCTCCAGGACAAGGAGCTCTCGACCCGGCAGCTCTGTCGGTGGATCAAGGGCCCGGATTTCCCCACCGGCGGACAGATCCTGAACGATCCCGAGGAGATGAAGAAGTTCTACGAGGAGGGAAGCGGCACCATCCGCGTGCGCGGCACGATCGAGAGCGGCGAGACCAAGCGCGGAACCAAGTACCTCTACGTCACCTCCATCCCCTACATGGTGAACAAGGCGCAGCTGGTGCAACGCATCGCCGAGATCGTGGTCTCCCGCAAGATGCCGCTTCTGGTCGACGTCAAGGACGTCTCGACCGACGACGTCCGCATCGAGCTCGCGATCAAGGCCGAGGCTGACGAGCAAAAAGTCCTCGCTTACCTCTACAAGAACACTCCTCTCCAATCGAACTTCAGCATGAACCTCACCTGTCTCGTGCCTACGGAGAATCCCGAAACCGGGAGTCCCGAGCGTCTCGAGCTCTCCGAGATCCTGTGGCACTTCCTCCACTTCCGTATGGACGTGGTCGTGAGGCGACTCGAGGACGAGCTCGACAAGGTGGGCAAGCGCATCCACATTCTCGAGGGGCTCGAGGCGGTTTTCGACGCCCTCGATCAGATCCTTAAAATCGTGCGCGCTTCCGAAGGCAAGCAGGATGCGGCGAAGAAGATCATGGCGCGGTTTCCTCTCGACGCGGAGCAGACCGACGCCATCCTCGAGCTCAAGCTCTACCGGCTCGCGAAGCTCGAGATCCTCATCGTGCGCAAGGAGCTCGAGGAGCGCCGCAAACGCGCGACCGAGATCCGAAAGCTCCTGAAGAGCGAGGCGTCGAGGTGGAAACTGGTCCGCGACGAGCTGGTCGAGATCCAGAAGACGTACGGGGAGAAGGACCCGAGGCGGACCCTGATCGAGGCCGTCAAGGACGAGCCCGAGTTCACGGCCGACGACTTCATCGTCGCCGAGGACAACCATGTGCTGGTCACGACCGACGGCTGGGTGAAGCGGCAGCGCGAGATCCGGGACCCGGGCAAAACGCGCCTTCGCGAGGGAGACTCGGTCCTGGCCTGCTTCGCCGGCTCGACCCGCGCGACCGCGGTCTTCTTCTCGAACTTCGGCTCCGCCTATACCTCGCGGGTCAGCGACCTTCCCGCGACCACCGGGCACGGAGTCCCCATCCAGACGCTCTTCAAGCTCCGGGACGGCGAGAAGATCGTGAGTGCCCTCAGCCTGGATCCCCGCATCATTGGAAACATTTCCGTCAATGAAAAGCGCCCCGACCTCGCTCCCGAGATCCATGCCCTCGCAGTCTCGACCGACGGCTACTCCTTCCGCTTCGGTCTTCAGGGCTTCCTCGAGCCCAGCACCCGCAACGGCAGGCGCTTCGCGCGGCTGCGCGCCGGCGCGGAGGTGTCCGGAGTGGTTCCCGTCGGGGGAGACGAAATCGTGATCGCGGCCACGGAGAAGGCCCGCGTGCTCCTGTGCAAGGCGGAAGAGATCAACTACCTCGAGGGGACGGGGCGAGGGACGATCCTCATCAAGCTCGGCAAGGGCGACCGGGTTCTCGGTTTCGTCGCCGCCGGCAAGAAGGATGCCGCCCTCACGGTGACGACCAACCGCGGAGCTTCGAAGAACATCAGCGCCTCGAGCTACGGGGTCACCTCCCGGGCGGGACGCGGGCGCGAGCTCCTGAAGAACGGAACGCTGACGGGCATCGTCAGGCCGGAAGTCGAAGCGCCCCCACTGTTCGAGGGTCAAGAGATCGAGGTGGCCGAGTAGTGGGGCCCGGAGGGCCCCATCCTCCCCGCGCGAGGAGCGCGGGGAGCGAGCCGAGCGGAGCCCTCAGCCCAGAGCGGTGGGGGTGGGGCCCCACCGCATTGAGCGAAGAGCGAGGCGAGCACTGAAAATGTCCACCTATACCGCGAAAGACATCACCGTCCTCCAGGGACTCGAGCCCGTGCGCAAGCGCCCCGGGATGTACATCGGCGGCGTCTCTGCCCAGGGGCTCCATCACCTCGTCTGGGAGATCCTCGACAACAGCGTCGACGAGGCGATGAACGGCTACGCGAGCTCGATCCAGATCACGCTCCATGAGGATCATTCCTCCATTACTATCGGTGACGACGGCCGCGGAATCCCCGTCGACCGGCATCCCAAGGTGAAGAAGTCCGCGCTCGAGGTGATCCTGACCACCCTGCACGCGGGCGGAAAGTTTGACGGGCAGAACTACAAAACCGCCGGGGGTCTTCACGGCGTCGGTGCTTCGGTGGTGAACGCTCTCTCTTCCCATCTGGTGGCGACGGTGAAACGGGACGGCCACGTCTACCAGATGGAGTTCAAGCAGGGCCGTCCGGTCACGAAGCTCAAGACCATCGGCCGCGGGCGGGGCTCGGGCACGACCATCACTTTCCATCCCGACCCCAAGATTTTTCCCAAGACCAAATTCCAGCCGGAGATCATTCGAGAGCGTCTCGAGACCGCGAGCTATCTGCACCAGGGTCTTCGCATCGCTTTTCACGATGAGGCCCCCGGTGCGGATGTCGAGAAAGTGGTCTTTCAACAGAACGAGGGGTTGACTGCCTACCTGAAGAAAATCATGACGGAACAGAAGGCGAAGCCGGCCCACGAGCTTCCCTTCGTCCTGAAGCGTGAAGGAGACGGGCGGGACTCGACGCGTCTCGAGATCGTGATGCAGTGGACGGAGTCGACGGACGAGCTCGTGCGGAGCTACGTCAACGGGATCCCCACCGCCTCGGGCGGCTCCCACGAGAACGGCTTTCGCTCGGGCGTGGGAAAGGCGCTCCGCAACTACATCGAGACCCACAAGCTGACCCCGAAAGGGGTCACCCTCTCGTCGGAGGACCTGCGGGAGGGGTTGACCGCCGTCTTGAGCACGTTCATCACCGACCCCCAGTTTCAGGGACAAACGAAGGACCGGCTCAACAATCCCGAGCTGCAGCAGACGGTCGACGCCGCAGTGCGGCCGGCGCTCGAGCTCTGGCTCAACCAGAACCGCTCGACAGGCGACGCAATCGTGGCACGGATCATCCTCGCGTCCCGGGCGCGGGAAGCCTCGCGCGCGGCTTCCGAGGCGATCGTGCGCAAGACCGCGACCAAAGGCCGCATGATGCTTCCGGGGAAGCTCTCGGACTGCACCAGCTCCCGCTCGAGCGAGACGGAGCTCTTCATCGTGGAAGGGGACTCCGCCGGGGGCTCGGCCAAACAAGGCCGGGACCGCGAGCGCCAGGCGGTCCTGCCGCTGCGCGGAAAAGTCCTCAACACCGAGCAGGCGTCGCTCGCGAAGGTGCTCGAGAACAAGGAGCTCGTGGACCTGGTGCAGGCGCTCGGCTGCGGGCTGGGAAAGAGCTTCGAGCTCGATCGGCTCCGCTACCAGCGGGTCATCCTTCTGGCCGATGCCGACGCCGACGGCCATCACATCACGACGCTTCTGCTCACGTTCATCTACCGCCACATGCCCGAGCTCATCCGCGCCGGCCGGGTGTACATCGCCCAGCCGCCCCTCTATCGGATCGACGTCGGGAAAGAAACGTACTGGGCGGCGGACGACCCGCACAAGGAGAGAATTCTCCAGAAGTTTGCGAAGAACGGGAAGGCGGACATCACCCGGTTCAAGGGTCTCGGCGAGATGATGCCCAAGGTCCTCTGGGACACGACCCTCAATCCCAAGACCCGGCGACTGCAGCGGGTCAACATCGACAACGCCCTGAAGACGGATCGGGTCATCTCAGATCTCATGGGGAAGGATCCGGAGCCGCGGTTCAACCTCATCAAAGAGCACGCGCCGGAAGTCGAACAGCTGGACATTTGAGCGGGAAGAAGGCTCTGCTCGCCGCCCTCTTTGCGGTCGTGGCGCTCGCGGCGGTCGCGCTCGTGGTCTCCATCGACGCCCCCTGGCTCGGTCGGGAGGTGGAGCAACGCTTTCGGTCCGCGACAGGAATCCCCCTCGAGGTTTCTCGCGCGCGATTTTGGCTGCTTCGCGGTCTTCTCCTCGAAGACGTGCGGGCGTCTTCGAGCTTCGTCGCCGGGAGCTACGAGGTTCACATCCCCCGCATGCTCATCGAGCCTCGGCGGCTCGCGCTCTTGAGGGGACGATTGGAAGTGACGGGAATGAAGCTCGAGCAAGCCCGGGTGGACTTCGCCCGCGGGTCCGTTTCTCTCGAAGGACTCGGGCTGACGCTTTCCCACGTCGACTACGATGCGCGGGCGCTCACTCCGCTCCATGGTCTCGGCTCCGAAGGCCTCCTGACCATGGGAAGAATCGCCTTCGAAAGTTGGGAGCTTCGGGACCTCGCGGCGAGAATCGCGACCGAGGGGGGGCGCTTCCGGCTCGAGGGACTGAAGCTCGCGACCGACCGAGGAGAGCTGTCGGGCGAGCTCGGTCTCGACTTCAACTCGCTTCCGTTCCGCTACCGGACTTCCCTTCTCGGGCGCTCGTTCGCTGTCGAAGGGGTCGGACGGGGGACGTTGCGGTTCGAGGGCGAAGGCTTTGGGACGAAGCCGCGGAACCTGGAAGGGAAGGGTGAATTCGAGCTCGAGCGCGGGCGCCTTCCCGACGCTCCCTGGATTCGGGAGATCGATTCGGCGCTCGCCGGAGCGGAACATGCTCCCGTCGAGATCCTCTTCGAGGTACGAAACGAGCGCGTCTACTTCGAGAGGTTCGAGCTGGAAGCGGCGGAGAAGGTCCTCGCGCTCGAGGGCTCTTTCGGCCTGGATGGATCCCGGGACATTCGGGCGACGGTCAATCCCCGCCGCGATTGACGGGCCGGAGTCGTCTCCGCTATCGCTCAGTGAAGGGTCAATGCGGGGTCGCCGAGCAGGTGATAGATGGAGAGAAGCTCCGGGAAAACTCCACTCTCGGCATAGGCCTGCTGCGCGGCGAAGATGGCGTCGCCCAGCCGCTCGTGCCCTCCCGAGACAATCTCTTGGAGGAGCGCGCGGTGATACTGATGAGCGGCAGCGTTGAGACTCAAGCCGCTCGGAGAGAACGCGGCGATGGCGCCCCTCCCCGGAGCCGTTACCAGCTCTTCCGCCAGGGATCCGAAGTAAGGAAAATGGAAGTAGCCATTGAGGCAGTTCATCGTCAGAACGACGGGTAATCGGGGAGATACTGAAAGAGACGACACGTTCGAGGTGTCGAAGATCTTCTCGTCGGCCCACAGGTGAATTCCTCCGTGGCCGAGATAGTTCAGGATCGACGCTCCCTGATCGAAGGCATTCACCACCGCCCGTCGAGCGCCATCGGGTCCGAGCCGGCTCAGGTAGATCTTCGTGAGCTCCCGGCCGCCGAGCACGCTCGCCGCGAGCTCCTCGGCGTCGGACTCGAAGTTCCCCGCCCGATCGGGGTTGTCGGCAACGAGGACGATGGGAGCTTCGGGCGAGCCTCCCGACGATTCGAAGGCGAGGATCTTGTCGATGACGGCACGAGCTCCGTCCACCGAGGCCGCGGGAAGCCGGCCGATGGCAACGTCGGGCAGCAGGTCGTCGCCGTTGACCGAGGCATAGGCGGGATCGGAGGCCGTCCACAGGTAGCTGGTTCTCACGATGTAGGGCGGCA